>Ga0209466_1000106_pt1 | contig 18219 bp, 21 predicted proteins | sample PanSoiPlo30MoBio_FD_188323 | JGI IMG/M metagenome (GOLD analysis project Ga0209466, IMG submission 188323) | Tropical forest soil microbial communities from Panama analyzed to predict greenhouse gas emissions - Panama Soil Plot 30 MoBio (SPAdes)... | ecosystem: Environmental > Terrestrial > Soil...
CCCGTGGATTCATAGAATGAACCTGGAGGAGTGCCTTGATCACCATAATTCTCGTTATGCATCAATGACTTCTAAGATGATCCTGCGGCGTGGCCGAAATGCCTGGCGGGTCGAGCGCGCGGACCGGATGGCGGTCCTGGTGGATGGCGGCGCGTTTTTCCGCGCCGTGCGCGAGGCCCTGCTCAAGGCCCGCCGCAGCGTGTTCATCGTCGGCTGGGATCTCCACAGCCAGACCCGGCTGGTGGGCGAAACCGACCGCGCCGATGACGGCTATCCAGAGATCCTGGCGGACTTTCTCTCGGCCCTGGTGCGCGAGCGGCCCAAGCTCACGGTGCGCCTGCTGCTGTGGGACTACTCCGTCCTCTATGCCAACGAGCGCGAACTGTTCCCGCGCATCTCGCTCGGCTGGAAGACGCCCGACCGCGTGCGCTTCGCCCTCGACGACGCGGTGCCGTTTGGCGCCTCGCAGCATCAGAAGCTCGTCATCGTCGACGACCGCGTGGCGTTCTCCGGCGGCCTCGATGTGACCATCCGGCGGTGGGACACGTCCGCCCACGAGGTCGACAGCCCGCACCGGATCGATCCCAACGGAAACCCGTATCGCCCGTTCCACGACGTGCAGGCGGTGGTGGACGGCGCCGCCGCCCGCGCGCTCGGCGGCATCGCGCGCGCCCGCTGGATGTGCGCGACCGGCGAGCGCATACAGGCGGTCACGTCCGGCGCGGCGTGGCCCGACAGCGTCACGCCGGACTTTTGCGACGTTGACGTCGCGGTGGCGCGCACCCAGCCGCACTTCGACGGCCAGGACGAGGTGCGCGAGGTCGAGCAGCTGTTTCTCGACTCCATCGATGCGGCTGAGCACACGATCTACATCGAGAACCAGTTTCTCACCTGCCACAAGGTGGCGGAGCGCCTGGCGTGGCGCATGCGCGAGCGGCCCGGGCTCGAGGTCCTCATCGTGGTTCCGCAGAACCACGCCTCCTGGCTCGAGGCGCGCACCATGCGCAACGGGCGCATCCGCTTCATGCAGATCCTCGCCGAGGCCGGCGTCGGCGACCGCGTGCGCCTCGTCTATCCGCAGGTGACGGCCGGCCGGCATGCCACCGACACGATGGTCCATTCCAAGGTCATGGTGGTGGACGATCGCCTCCTGCGCATCGGCTCGGCCAACCTGAACAATCGCTCGATGGGCACCGACACGGAATGCGACCTCGCCGTCGAGGCGGTGAGCATGGCCGAACGCCGCACGATCCTGGATGTGCGCAATCGCCTGATCGCCGATCACTGCGGCGCGGCGCCCGCCGACGTCGCCGCCTGCCTGGAGCGCACCGGCTCGCTGGTGGCGATCCCCGACGCGCTCGCGCGCAATGGCCACAGCCTGCGGCCGGTGGCGGACGGCGAGCCGCAGCCCGGTGAGCTCGCCGTCTACCTCGAAAGCGTGGCCGATCCTGAGCAGCCGATCGGCGCCGACGCGTTCTTCGAGGCCGTGTTCGGCAACGGCCATCGCCGGCGTGGGCCGGTGCTCAAGCTGGCGGCGGCCGCCGTGCTGGTCGTCTCGCTGGCGCTCGCCTGGCACTCCACGCCGCTGTCGCAGGTTGCCGAGATCGACACCGTGCGCGGATCGCTCGCCGCGTTCGCGCGCAGTCCGTGGACTCCCGTCCTGGTGGTCGCGACCTTCGTGGCGGCTGGCTTCGTGGCGTTTCCGGTCACCGTGCTGATCGCCGCCACCGCGGCGGCGTTCGGGCCGTGGCCCGGGCTGCCCTACGCCACCGCCGGTGTGATGGCGAGCGCGATTCTGACCTACGCGGTCGGCGCCAGGCTCGGGAAGGAGGCGCTGCGCAACGTGCTGGGGCCCCGGCTCAACCGCATCCGGCGAAAAATCGCGCGCCAGGGCGTGCTGGCGGTGGCCACCATCCGGCTGGTGCCGCTGGCACCGTTCACCGTGGTCAACCTGGTGGCGGGAGCGAGCGCCATCCGGCCGGTCGACTTCGTCGCCGGCACCGCGCTCGGCATGTTGCCGGGCCTGGTCGTGCTGTCCATCCTGGGCCATCAGATCGTCCGCATCCTCACCCATCCCAATCCGGCCGACCTCGCTTTGCTGGTGGGGGCCGTGGCGGCGTGGATTCTGGTCTCGGTGGGGCTGCAGATGCTCGTCTCGAAGCGCTGGAGCGAACGGCCTTGAGGGAGAAAAGTCCCTCCACCGTGCGCGTGATGACCTGGAACATTCACGGCGCGGTCGGGCGCAATCCAAAATTCGATCTGACCGGCGTGGTCGAGCTGATCCAGCGCTGGGACGCCGACATCGTCGCGCTGCAGGAGGTCGATTCGCGCCGCAAGGCCAGCGGCGACAATCCCTTCGAGCTCTTGCAGGACACGCTCGGCCGCCACGGCATCGGAGCGAAATCGATCACCACGGCCGACGGCGACTACGGCCAGATGCTGGTCAGCCGCTGGCCGATCACGGCGTCGGAAATCCACGACATCTCGTTTCCCGAGCGCGAGCCGCGGCGCGCCGTCAAGGTCGAGGTCGAAACCCCGCTGGCGCCCGTGCGCATCATCGCCACCCATCTCGGCCTGAGCATCCGCGAACGGCGCAACCAGGCGCGGACGCTGCTCGGCATTGCCGGCGAGGGCACCATGACCACGCTGATCATCGGCGACTTCAACGACTGGTTCTGGCCCGGCTCGGTGCGCGCGGCGCTGTCGCGCGAGCTGCCCGGCTACACCCGCTACCGCACCTTTCCGTCCCGGCTGCCGCTGCTGCGGCTCGACCGCGTCTATTGCCGGCCGGCGGAAGCGCTGATCCGCAGCTACATCGACGGCCGGGCGCGCTCCTGCTCGGACCACCTGCCGATCATCGCCGACGTGGCCCCGTGCGCCGTGGCCCGCGCTGTGCCGCATGATCTCGGAAAGGTCTCGCGCGTGAGCGCCCAGGTGCTATGATGGACGCCGCCATCGCAGGGATCCGGCAATGACCCAAGCTCTCGTCGTCGTGGCGCTGACATTCCTTTCGGTTGAGCTCGCGCGCCGCCTGGCTGCGCACAAGGGCAGGGCGCGCGTCGCGTGGATGTGGTCGGCGGCGCTGCTCGGGCCGCTGCCCTTGCTGGTGCTCGCCGTCCTGCCCCGGCGGGCGCGCCTCAGCAATTGACTCGTCATGCGCGGGCTTGACGATCAAGCCCAGCAAATCACCATGCGGCCACGCCAAGGCAAATGCGCTGGCTGGCTACTGCCGTCAGATCGCGCCGAGCTTCTGCGCCAGCTCGGTGATGAACGGCTCCTGGTAGGGGAGGATTTTGTGGCGCGCGGTGGCGATATCGAAGTAGCTGACCTGATCGACTTCGGGAAAACGCTTGCGCTTTCCTGAGTGCGGCGGCCATTCGATCTCGAAAAAATTGCTCCGGCAGTCGCTGAGGTCGAAGTCCGCCGCAATGGCGAAGGCGTGCACGGTCTTGCCGCTCTTCTGCTTGACCGGCGTGAGCGCGACGAACTCGCCCTCGGCGATGAGGCCGGTCTCCTCGGTGAACTCGCGCCGCGCGCAGGCGAGCAGGTCGCCGGACTCGACCAGTCCCTTGGGGATCGACCACGCGCCGATGTCCTTCCGCGCCCAGAACGGGCCGCCCGGATGCGCCAGCAGCACCTCCAGGCCGTGATTGCGGCGGTAGGCGAGGATTCCGGCGCTCACCTGGCTCTGGCGCGACATGCACCGTCATCTCCGTAGCCCGCATGGAGCAAAGCGGAATGCGGGAGCGGGCTATCCTGTAAGCCGGGCCGTCGGTGAGGTCGACCCCGGATTTCGCTTCGCTTCATCCGGGCTACAACCAATGCGCACGCAAATACAAGAAGGGCGGCGGAGCCGCCCTTCTGTCCACTTGCAAAATGGGCGCCGCGGTCACGAGATGACCGCGACGATCCTCAGCGTGCCCGGCTCGACGATGATGATCTCGTCGTTGACGACGAAATACTGGTAGCCGCGCCAGGCGGGGTGGATTTCCACGATGGTGGACGGGACCGTCACCAGGTGAACCGAGCGCGGCACCACGGTACCGACGCTGACGTTGAAGTTCACGTTGCTCACGCGGTTGACGTTGCCGCCCTTGAGCACCGTCTCGCGCACCTTGGTGCGCTGCTCGGTGCTCAGCGACGCCGAGGCGGAGCCGCTCTGGCCCTGGCCGGTCTGCGTTCCGGTCTGGCCCGTGGTCTGCCCCTGCTGCGTCCCGCTCTGGCCCTTCTGCTGGGCTCCTTTCTGGTCCTGCTTCTGCGTTTCGGACTGGCCGGACTTCTGGCCCTTCTGCGTTTCGGACTGCCCGGACTTCTGGCCCTTCTGCGTTTCGGACTGGCCGGACTTCGGCTGCGCGGAATCGCGATTCATCTGGCTCGGGCTGGTCTGGCCGCGTTCGCCACCACTCGGCTGGCTGCTCGTCCCGCGGTCCATCTGGCCGCCACCGCGTTCCGTCTGCGTGCCTTGGCCGGTGGTCGAGCGTTCGCCGGCCCCGCCTTTGGCGCCGCCTTTCGGACCGCCCTTGTCCATCTTTTCGGCCGGCGCTGTCGAAGGTGCGCCGCCGGCGCCGGCACCGCCGGGTCCGCCCGCGCCCCCGGTGCCGCCCTGCATTCCCTGGGCGGAGACCGCGATCGTGCCCGCCGCCAGGGCGGCCGCCGCAACCGTGGCCAACAATGTCTTCCTCATGAGTGTACCTCCATGCCGCCCTCGTGTGACCCCACAGGTCGCACAACAACGCCGCGGCGCCGCATCGGTTCCGGGCGGTGCCTGCATGGGCACTTATTGTGCGTCGATGGGGGCCCATCCCTGACGGTTACGGCTCGCGCCGCTCGGCACGTTGCGCCGCAATGCAACCCATCGGCCGCGCGGCGCGTGGTCCGTTGTCCGGCACATGCAAGACGGGTTCGAGGATGTTGCTGATGCGACGCACAATGCGGCGGGCGCGCACGCGTCCGTCGCATGTTGGCAGTATCGCGCTCGGCGCTGGGTCATGCCGGCAGAATGTCGATATGGCCTGTGGGGCGTCGTGGCGCCCGCCTTCGTGTCCACTTGATTTTGCAGGTGCGCCATAGTGGATAGGGACTGGCCCCACCGAGCATCGAGGCGCCCGTGATCGCTTCCAGCCTGGACACCGGTGCCGACGAGTTCCGCACCAACAGCGCCGCGGTGGCGGCGCTGGCCGAAGAGCTGCAGCAGCGCCGCGCCGCCGCCGCGGCGGGCGGGCCGCAGCGCCTGCGCGAGCGCCACCTCGAGCGCGGAAAAATGCTGCCGCGCGACCGCGTCGCGCGGCTCATCGATCCCGGATCGCCATTCCTCGAACTGTCGCCGCTCGCCGCCTACGGCATGTACGACGACGCCATCCACGGCGCCGGCATCATCACCGGCATCGGCCGCGTCTCCGGCCGCGAATGCGTGATCGTGTGCAACGATTCGACCATCAAGGGCGGCACCTACTATCCCATGACAGTGAAGAAGCACCTGCGCGCCCAGGAGGTCGCGCGCGAGAACCGGCTGCCGTGCATCTACCTCGTCGATTCCGGCGGCGCCAACCTGCCGCACCAGACCGAGGTGTTTCCCGACCGCGAGCATTTCGGCCGCATCTTCTACAACCAGGCGGTCCTGTCCTCGCTCGGCATCCCGCAGATCGCCGCCGTCATGGGTTCGTGCACGGCCGGCGGCGCCTATGTGCCGGCGATGTCCGACGAGACCATCATCGTGCGCCGCCAGGGCACCATCTTTCTCGGCGGCCCGCCGCTGGTGAAGGCGGCGACCGGCGAGGTGGTGTCGGCCGAGGATCTCGGGGGCGCCGACGTTCATGCGCGCCAGTCGGGCGTCGCCGACCACTACGCGGCCGACGATGACCATGCGCTCGCCATCTGCCGGCGCATTGTCGGCCATCTCAACATCCGCAAGAGCGTGGACATCCCGTTGAAAGCGCCACGGGAGCCGGCCTACGACCCGAAGGAACTCGACGGCATCGTGCCGCTCGACCTCAGGAAGCAATACGACGTGCGGGAAGTGATCGCGCGCCTGGTCGACGCCTCCGAGTTCGACGAGTTCAAGCAGCTCTACGGCCCCACGCTGGTGACGGGCTTCGCCCACATCCACGGCATTCCGGTGGGGATCCTCGGCAACAACGGCATCCTGTTCTCGCAATCGGCGCTCAAGGCCGCGCATTTCATCGAGCTCGCCTGCCAGCGCCGGGTGCCGCTGCTGTTCCTGCAGAACATTTCCGGCTTCATGGTGGGGCGCGACTACGAGGCGGGTGGCATCGCCAAGGACGGCGCCAAGATGGTCACGGCGGTGGCCTGCGCCCAGGTGCCGAAGATCACCGTGATCATCGGCGGCTCCTACGGCGCCGGCAATTACGGCATGTGCGGCCGCGCCTATGGGCCGCGCTTCCTGTTCATGTGGCCGAACGCGCGCATTTCGGTGATGGGCGGCGAGCAGGCGGCCTCGGTGCTGGCAACGGTGCGGCGCGACAACATCGAGGGCGACGGCGGCACCTGGTCGGCCGACGAGGAGGAGGCGTTCAAGCAGCCGATCCGCGACCGCTACGAGGCGGAGGGCAATCCCTATTACGCCACAGCGCGACTGTGGGACGACGGCATCATCACGCCGCAGGAGACGCGCCGCGTGCTGGGGCTGGCCTTCTCGGCCGCGCTCAATGCGCCGATCCCGGACACGAAGTTCGGGGTATTCCGGATGTAGCGAAGGCTCGGTCCTCAGTCCGGATGGAGCGACCGGGCGTGCGGTTCAGGGCCACCGGCGCTGGTAACAGGTGCCGGATCGAAGAAGCAAAATTTTGGCATGCGCTCACAAACGCGGTCCCGCAGCGCTTCCCATGTAACCGCTAAGAGCTTAGCCATACCGGTCCGTGGGCAGAAGCATGCACTTTTTTCCGGGTTCCCTGTCGCAATCATTGTCGGCGGTGCTGCGGTCTCGCATCGGTGCCGCGGCTGAGGCCGGGTCCGGTTCGTGGCGCTCGTTTCGCGGATTGCTCACCGTGGTCACGCCGTGGGCGATTCTGGCAACGGTGGGCTCAGTAATGGTCGCGTGGGCGCTGGCCATGCTGGCGTTGGTCGGCTGAACGAGAATCGAGTCCGTCAGCCAGGGGCCCGGCCTACGCATTCAAAGGGCAAATAAGCGAGCCCAGCCCGCGGCGGGAACCTGGACGGGGCTCTGTCCACCCGACCGAGTGCCGCCGCACAAAACCTGGGAGATAAGCTGCGATGGAAAACGTCACGCAAATGCCCCTCGATCACCAGACCGAGGAACCGACCAAGCGCGCCACGAAGATTTTCGGCCGCGCGATCGTGAATTTCGTCCAGGACGAGCAGCGGCGGCTGGGGGAAGAAGCGCCAGACTGGCTGGTGCTCGCGAGTGCGGCCAGAGGCATCGGGTCAACGCTCGGACTGTGGGCAGGTCTTAATTCGCCAGCATTCGGGGAAGCGCCGCGCGGCCGGCACGAGGTGGTCGAATCCCTGATCGCCTTGATCAAAGAAGAAATGGAAACTGCGCTCCGATTTTGCGATGAGCACCAGAAAGGCCAGCAAGTCTGATGGCGATGCGTCCCGCCAAAGGGGAGAAGAAGGCAACCGAGGACGAGCTTGGGGCATCGCACGTCTGGCTCACACGGTTCCGCGACGACATGATCGCAGCTCGATCGATTTGGCGGCGGAACGAGAGCGATGCCCTGGTGAGAGGACACGACAGCGCGGGCAAGCCATGCCCACGATGATCTCAGAGGTCTATGAGGCGCTCGTCGAGGCCGGCGCCTCGCGAGAGAAAGCAAGCAACGCGGCGGAAGCGGTCGCGAGCTTCCACCATCGTCTCGCGCGCATCGAGGCGGATCTCCTGCTGCTCAAGTGGATGGTGGGCACGATACTCGCGCTCGCCGGTTTCTTGCTGGTGGTTCGCCTGATCGCTGCATGATGTCGGGCCAGGGCCCCTGCTTACCGAAAGCGATCATCCGGCAACTCGATCCATCCGATTCCCGCAGCTTGGATCATCGCGTTTGACCGGCAATTAGCAGGTTGCGCCAAACGCGCTCGCGTGTGGCGCCGGCCGAAATGGCCGGGCGTCGCAGCAACACCAGCACCAGTGTTGTCAGTAACTCACCCGTCCAAGTCGCAACCGGCGGCCTCAATGCGGCCTCTTCGGCGGTCCTCGTACTGGTCGCCCCAAATCACTGCGCATGTGCCGAGAGTCGGCGTCCGGGGTGCGGCCCTTTCCTACGGATCGCGCACATCGCGCCACACCGCCCACAGGCCGGCAATGATCGACAAGCCGCCGATCGTCATCATGGCGTAGAACATGATCTGCAAGACCTGATCCATGATCATCGGCGCCGATCCTTGGCGGTCATGGGCAGTGGACTATGGCGAATCAACGATAGACCTCCAGCGCCAAGTGTTCAGCCTGGAAGCCGACTTAGGACGCGTGATGCAGTTTCCGCTAAAGCTTCCTCGCCCGCGTGGCGGCCGGCGCGGCTATCCGACGAACCGCAACTTCGACGTGATCGGTCCCGACGGCGCGACACCCGCGCGAGCAAGCGGCGTTCCGTGCGGCATGGGGCCAGTGGCACGCTCGGGATACAGCCCTAGGGCAGGATGAATGTCGGGTGGACGACATTCATCGGCGCGTTGTGACTGGCTGATCTCGCGGCTGCGCCGCCTCACGGCGCCTCGCCGTAAGCCCCTTTGATCGCGCCGCCAAGGCGCGCCTTGTCCGGGGCGCGGCCGTCAAAGGCGCTGGTGACCGTCTCCACCGCCTGGTCGATACCGCCGCCCGCCCGCTTTGCCGCAGCCGTGCGGTCGCGGACCTCCGTCAGGTAGGCGCGATAGCCGATGATGAACGCAGTGCCGTCGCCCGTCGGGCCGTGACTGGGCACGATGATGGCGGGCTTGAGCGCCTCGAGCCGGTCGAGGCTCGCCAGCCAGTGCTGAAGGCTCGAGCGGGGGCTCGCAAAGGCGGGCTGATTGCGCATGGCGATATCGCCGGCAAACAGGACGCGCTCGGACTCGACCCAGATGACCGTATCGCCGACCGTGTGGTTGGGGCCCATGGCGATGAGCTTCACCTGCACGCCGCCGAGATCGAGATCATAGTCGCGCTCGAACGTGACGTCGGCCTTGCGGAAATCCGCGTCCTTGAGCAGCTCCGCATTGATCGCCGAGCGACCGGCGAACACCTTCGCCAGCCCCAGCCCGGTGTCGGCAATTTCCTTCACCTGGTCGGTCGAGCGGATCAGCGTCGTCGTGTCAGGAAAGGCCTGGGCGCCGAGGTCGTGCTCGGGATGCACGTGGGTAGTGACAAGATAGAGCCGCCTGGCGCCGGCGAGCTTCTTCGCCACGTCGTAGACTGCCGCGCCGTTGCGCGGGCCGAGTCCGGTATCGATCACGAGCGCGGCGCGCTCGCCGACGATGTAGCCGACATTCGGCACCAGCGGGACGCTGTTGTCCGGGATGATGTGGACGTGGGCGGAGATCTGCCGCAGTCCCTCGACCTGGACGATCGGCGCCGGCGGCGTCTGCGCCACCAGCGGCGCCGGCGCGACGAGGGCCAATGCCGGGACGATCATTCTCAGAGACACACGCATGGGACCTCCCGTCCTGCGCAAACATGCTTTGCGTGAGCGCGCCGGGACTGTAGCGTGCACGATCGCGACGCGGAACTGGGCTCCCGGGGATGCCCGCCAAATTTGTCCCAGGTCGATGCGCGAACCCGGGGCGAAACCGTCCGATGCGCAACAGCCGGCAATCGGGGACATTCACATGACCACCACCGACGACCTGAAGACGGCGGTTCGCCGCAACATGCTCCTTGGCATGTGGGCGGCCGAAAAATTGGGACTGCCGAAGCCGGACGCCAAAGCGTATGCGCAAGCCCTGGCCGTGGGCACGCTCGACCCCGAGCAGAGTGACGTGCTCAGCAAAATTCGCCAGGATTTCGCCGCCGCAGGCGTGGTCCAATCGGACGAGCAGATCCTGCGCGCGATGAACGAGCTGATGCTCGAAGCCACGAAACAAATGCTGGCGCCGGGAAAAGGCGCCGTTGACGCCGCGGCGGTCGCGCTCGCGCGCAATCTCACGTCGCGCTGAGAGCGCGGGACATCGCAATTTGCGAGGTTGCGCTTCGCGGAGCGCGGCCGGTCAGCACCCGTATCCCGCATGAGCGCAGCGACATGCGGGACGGCCGCCCCGGATTTCGCTGCGCTCATCCGGGCTACGACTGCCTCGATCTCCACCATACCAGTGCGACGCCGAGACTCGCGGCGGTCAGGCCAATAATGGTCAGGGACGACAACCTCTCGCCCAGCACCACCCAGGCGATGAGGGCGGCGGCACCCGGCACCACGAAGAAGCACGAGGCGGCGCGGCTGGCGCCGTAGTGCAGGAGCATGAAATTGTAGAGCGCCATGCCGCCGATCGACATGAACACGGTGTTCCACGCCAGGGCCCCGACCAGTGATAGAGTCCAGTGGGCGTGCGGCGTTTCCAGCGTCAGCGTCGCCAGTCCGGCGAGCAGCGCGCCGCCGACGAGTTGCACCATGGTCGCCTCGAACGGCGGAACTTTCGGGCAGAAGCGCTTGAGATAGAGCGTGCCGCCGGACAGGCCGAACAGGCTCAGGGCCAGCAGCACGAGCGGCCCGGTGCCGGTCCCGAGCGGCACGCCGATGACGACGCCAAGGAATCCCAGCGCGACACCGAGCCATTGCCACCAGCGAAATTGTTCGCCGAGCGCCAGCGTTGCCACCAGCGCCGTGAGGATCGGATGGACGGCGTGCACCAGCGCCGTGGACGTGGCGTCCACCGATGTCAGCGCCGCGTGCGCGGTCGCCAGCGCCAGGCCGTGCACCAGCGCGCCGCCGATCAGCAGGTGCGGCCAAACGCGGGCCAGCGAACCCCACGCGCTTTGCCGCGCCAGCAGGATCGCGAGCGCCGCCAGCGCGGCGATCGCCAGCCGCACCGCCACGAAGGCGAACGGCGTGATGTCGGCGAGGCCGATCTTGGCCGCCGCATAGGAGGACGCCCACAGGACCGCGAAACAGAAGGGCAGGGACGACCAGGCGAGCACAGCTTTCCCGGAAGTATTCGACAGCAGGCGCTGTATACCCGCCTCGCGGGTCCAAGACCCTTCGTATGTTCGACAGGCTGGCTTCGCGCGTGCCGAGCGCCCCTGTAGCCCGGAGGGATCGGAGCGCAATCCGCGGAACGCCCTCGCCGATTCGACCGTTGCATCCGGCCATAGGGCCCGATCCCGCGTTTTTTGTCCCTGGCTGGGGGCTCCCGAAGTGGAACCGTGACCCGATGAAGGCCGAACTGGCCGCGCCCCATGCCGCCCCGCCTTGACGCCGGACCCTGGGATCACCGGGGCGTCCTGTCCCCCCTCAATTTTTTCAGCCACGCAACATCAACGCGGGGCGACGTAACCATTTTCACGGAGCGCGCAAAACTCCCGAAAAATTCAGGGTGCTAACTGGAACGCATAGAGAGCCCCTTTCGTGGGGCCGGAGCGAGGGTCAAATGGTCATCACCCGGAACATCGCTTTGCTATCAGCCGTCGTGGCGGCCGCGCTGGTCGCCGGGCTGGAGATCGGCGCTTCACGTGCGGAGAGTTCCTCCGCCGCCGTTCAGGTGGCGCAGCGCTTCCCGCTGACGAGCGAAATGTTCACGCCGACACCGATCGGCTCCTTCGTAGCGAAAAAACTCACCGCTGAACAAAAAGCCGCTGCGCAAAGGGCAGTCGCGGCGCACAAGGCGCTCGGCGCGCAGGGGGCCCAGGGATCGGCAAGCTCCCAATTCTGTGCCGTGACCCCTCGCGGCTGGCCGTACGTGTCACATGAGTGCCGTGTCGCGGCCGCCGGCATGAGCTTCACGCTGTCGTAGGCAAGGTGCAACGCCGCCCGAGCCGCCCGTGCCCGTTTTCGCGGCGCGGCGCCTGCAACAGCTTGGTCACGCTGAAGAAAGTGGCAGGCACCGCGGCTGCGGCGGCGTGTCAGATGATGCGCCGGCCGGCGGTGAGCTTGTGGGTCGGGGTGCACACGACCTTGACGCGCTCGTCAGTCGCCATCTCCCGGCCGATCGAGGTCTCGGCCAGAAACGCCTGACCGCGCATGAAGCACTGCGCGGGCAGGGAGAATTCCTCCGGCACCTGCAGGACGTTCGTCGCATTGTCGCGGCTGCACTCCCGAAGGTCGGGCGTGACGGCGAGCGAGCAAACGAGAATGATGGCGGTCAACATGATGCCATGCTGCGCCCACCTTCGCACGAAAAAAATTCGGTAAAATACGAAGAGAATCAAATAGTTATGGGGGTATAGCAGGTAACCCTTTGTTAAGTCACCGGTAACCTCCGGGTAAGCTCTGGGCGCGGCTCATGCGCAATCGGCGCCCGTTTCGGGCGCCGGCCGGGAAACGGCGGCAAAACGTGGCGTTTCTGCCAAATCCGGCCCGCAGGCGGGGTGGGCGCCTCTAAGAGCATGATCCCGAAAAAGCCTGGCCCGGACTTGATCCGGGCTGGGTACCGGCTTTCGGAAAAAGCCTGCCCTCGGGCTTGACCCGAGGGATCGTGCTCCAAGCATAACTTAGAGCGAGATGGCGATTCGAAGAAAAGTCATCTCGCTCTAGGAGGCGCGCGGCCGGGCCTTGGCCCTGGCGTGGCGGCGGTGGCCGCTGCCATTGCCGTTGCCCAGGAGGCCCTTCATCGAGCCGAGCATGCTCATCATCTGGCCCATGTCCATGTTGTCCATGCCACCTGGGCCACCCTGGCCCTGCATCTTCTCCATCATCGGGCCCACGGTCTTCATCAACTGGGCGAACCGCTGCTTGCCCATCTGCTGCTTCATCATCTCGAGCATGGGGGCGAATTGCTGCATCTGGTTCTCGTCAATGCCCGCAAACTGCGCCTTTGCCGGGGCCGACGCGAAGAACGCCGCCGCGATCACGGCAGCGCAGGCGAATTTCGCTGGCCTGATCATGGTCCTTCCCCGGCGCGCTTCAGAGCCTTTGGTCGCTCTTGGTCGCGGCAGCCGGCGCTGAGTTCAATCGCGCCGGCGTCCCATGCGGTTCGGATTTTCGTCTGGAAGTGTGACTTGGGTCACGGTCGCGGCGCCGCCAGCGGATTACTCCCCTGTCCATCGTTGGACCACAAACGCATCACGGGAGGGGTAACATGCGCAAGCTCATCATCGGAATGGCCGCCGTCATCACCGTGCTGGCTGGAATTGGCTTCATGCTGGCGAGCCGCGACACGCAGGCGTCGCCGACCGTCATGTCGGCCTTCGAGATCATGTCAACCGCGAAGGACCTGCCGACCGACCCGGCGCCGGACGCGATCTGATGGTTTCGCGCTAAGCGAGTCTCACGAAGTGATGGCCGGAGCGCGTCGAGCGCCTCCGGCCATCGCGGTTTCCCCACTCCCTGCGGGTCTTACAGCGCGTTCAGGAAATTGACGAGGTCGGCCTTCTGCTTGACGGTGAGGCCGATGGCGAAGCGCTGGTCGTAGAAGTCGACCACGTCCGCCAGGGTCTCGGCCGAGCCGTTATGGAAGTACGGGGCGCGCGACGCGAGCCCGCGCAGGATCGGCCCCTTGAACTTGCCGATGTCGGCGCATTTTCCCGAGATCTGCGCACGGCCGGCGTCGGTGGTGCGGAAGGTTTTTCCGGCGAGCGGGCCGGAATTGCATTGCAGGGTGAACACCGGCAGGTCTTCGACGTCGAGCGCCGGCTGCGCGGTGTCCGGCGGATCGGCAATGCCGATGTTCAGCGGCATGGAGACTGAGTGGTTGCCGACGTTGGGCGTGTCGTGGCAGGTGCCGCAGAAGCCCGGAATATTCTCAACGCCGAGCGCGTCGTTGAGCCCGCCGACGCCGGAGAGGTTGATGGGCGTGTTGTTGAACACATCCTGGCCGCGGGCGATCGAGCGCCGCCGCTCGTCATCATCGCCGCGGCCGCGCGTGCTCAGCCACGGTCGATAGAGATCGAAGATCACGTTGGTGAACGGGATGCCGCGCGGGTTGAGACCGATCGGGTCGTTGATGCCGATGAAGAAGTTGGCGAGCTCGAGCTGCAGCGCGACTGGTCCGCCCTTGGCGCCGTCGTCGGCCAGGCTGCGGGCCTTGTTGTCGAAGATCTGCGCTGTGAAGATGCCGGTCTCGAAGGCGACGATCTGCGCCACCTGCTCCGCCGTCGGCGCGGCGTTGGCCTGGGCGTGGCCGAGCGTGGCGTCGACCGCCTGGCTCTGCAGGCTTGGCTCGCGGCCGTCCCACATGATGCCGCTGATGAAGCCGAGATTGGTGGAGGGCAGCGGTCGGCGGTAGGTCGACGTGATGCCCGAGGTCGGGCTGGTGAGCCCGGTCTCCGGGTTGGTGTTGCAGTTATAGGGATCGTCGACCGCGACGATGCTGTATTCGGCGTTGTCCGGAACCGGAATGCCGATGCGGATCAGAGCCTTGTCGGTGGCCAGCTTGTAGGCGCGCCGCCGCTGCTGCAGTGTCGCCACCTTGTCGGTCGGACAGGTGGCCCCGTCGACCAGGCGGAAGAGCGGATCGGTGCCGCCCGTGGCATTGAAGCGCGCGGCCGCGTTGGCGGCGCTCAGGCCCCAGCCTTCCTGCGGCAGGTGACAGGTGAAGCAGGTGCGGCCGTTGGTGCCGATATCCTGGAAGAACGCGTTCTGATTGGTGATGGTCACGCCGTTCGGCTGGAACGTGGCAATCTTGCCGGTCGGATCGTCATCGACGTCGAACCGCTGAATCACCTTCGGCGGAACCACCGGGCGGCCGCCGCCCGCATCGGGGAAGCGCCGCATCTTCTGCATGTGGTCGATCATCGGACGCGCAAACCGCGGCGTGTCCGGTGCGTCGGCGCGATTGGCGGTCTGCGCCCGAACCGGCTGCGCGGCGCTCAGCAGGAACGTGAGGCCCGTGGTGGCGACCGCGACGGTGGCCGCAGCCGCCATCGTTCCCGCCCGGGCAAACGATGTCGAGGGGACGCGTTGTCCCTTGTACATGGCAAGTCCCTCCCTGTTGCCGACGACGTCTGAAACCGCGCCCGACCAGACTTTCGTCCCCGCACGCGCACTACAGCCGTCGTCTATCGAAACGTGTCACATCCGAAACGTGCAGGCTCCAATCTGATCAGTTTCCAATCTGCATCCGAATGAGGCATGACCGAGGAAAAATTACACAGAAAAAGCGAGCAACTGATTGGGGTATTTGCAAATAAGCCGACATTATCGCGTGCGTGCGCGCTGTGAATGCGGCGTGATCGTTTCGCCCCGGGCTCGATTGAAATCGAACAGCTTTTGCACCGGCAGCAAAGCTTATCGCCGAGGGCGGTTGTGGTGTGCCAATCGTCAACTCACAGATCATGCGTGTGAGAAAAGTTCCGATGCAGCAAATGCCGCGGCGTTCGGTCACAGCCCGGCCGGTGCTGATGAGTCGGCTGCGCGACGCTGGCGATACAGGGCACAGCTTTGGCTTCATGGCGCGCGCCCCGGCAATGCGACCTTATAGGTGGTTACTGCCATGGTCTCCTCGTCAAATCTCGAATTCTTACAAGCTGTTTCATAGCAGCATCTTCGCCACCCGAACCGGTGGCACAATGCCAGGAGGGAGAGGATGCAGCTTGGACTCGCGCGCACAACCGTTTGGACTCTCGCGTTGTGGCGGGCGCGGGAATGCTAGAGTGTGGCGATGGAGTGGCAGCAGATCGCAGAATCAGGGTGACGCATGGCCAAGGCATCGACGCAGGCGAAGGGAAACAAGAAGGCGGGGCGCCAGTACGGCGACATTCTCTACGACGTGAAGGATCATGTGGCGTGGGTGACGATCAACCGGCCGCGCGTGATGAATGCGTTCCGCGAGCAGACGCTGGACGAGCTGATCGATGCGCTGCGCTCGACGCGCGAGGACCCCTCGATCGCCTGCGCAGTGGTGACCGGGGCGGGCGACAAGGCGTTCTCGGCCGGCGGCGATTTTTACGCCATGAAGCGCCTCACCTGGACCAACGCCGCCATGTGGAACGACCGCATGCAGGGCCTGGCCATGACCATCCGCGGCCTGCCGATCCCGGTCATCGCCATGGTCAACGGCTGGTGCATGGGCGGCGGCCACGAGCTGGCGCTGTGGTGCGACCTGGTCATCGCCGCGGACAACGCCGTGCTCGGGCAGACTGGCGCCAGGGTCGGCGCGTGTCCGACGGTCGGCGCCACCCAGTATCTGCCGCGCATCATCGGCGAACGGCTGGCGCGCGAGATGATCTTTTGCGCCCGCCGCTTCACCGCCAGGGAAGCCGTGGAGATCGGCCTGATCAACAAATGCGTGGCGCCCAAGGATCTCCTGAAGGAGACCCTCGCCTGGTGCGAGACCATCAAGGGGCACAGCCCGCAGACCCTGCGCATGACCAAGAAGAGCCTCAACTTCGAATCCGACCTGCTCTATGCGTCGTGGCAGCACGGCATGGAGCTGCTCGCGCACGTGTGGGGCTCGGAGGAGAGTCTTGAGGGCATGAACGCCTTCCTGGAAGGCCGCAAGCCCGATTTCCAGAAATTCCGCATGCGCAACAAGCGCGAGCTCGAAGATTATCTGGCCGGCTGCGAAAAGAACCTCAACGCGCCGCCGTCGATGCGAAGGGCCAAGGCATGACCGACGTCGCGCCTGCCGAGGGTCCGCTGGCCGGCACGCGGGTGATCGATCTCACCCGCATCCTCGCCGGCCCGCTGTGCACCATGATGCTCGGCGACATGGGCGCCGACGTCATCAAGGTCGAGCCGCCCGGCGCGGGCGACGATACGCGGCGCTGGGGTCCGCCCTTCGTGGGCGGGGAGGCGGCCTATTTCCTCGGCGTCAATCGCAACAAGCGCTCGCTGACGCTCGACCTGAGCGTTCTGGCCGGGCAGAAGATCCTGCAACAGCTCGTCACCGGGGCCGACGTGCTGATCGACAATTTCAAGATTGGCACGCTCGCCAAGTGGGGTTTCGACGATGCCTGGTTTTCGGCGCAGGCCCCGCGGCTGGTGCGCTGCTCGATCACGGGCTACGGCACGACCGGACCCAAGGCGGCGCTGCCCGGATACGACTTCATCCTGCAGGCCGAATCCGGCCTGATGAGCATCTGCGGCGAGCCCGACGGTGTCCCCACCAAGTACGGCGTGGCGATCGTCGACGTGTGCACCGGCATGCTGGCCTGCAACGCCATCCTGGCGGCGCTCAATGCGCGCCATCGCACCGGCAAGGGCGAGAAGGTCGAGCTGTCGTTGTACGAGACCTCGCTGGCGATGCTGGTCAACGTTGCGGCCAACTATCTCATCGCCGGCCGGGATGGCGGGCGCTACGGCAACGGCCATCCCAGCATCGTACCCTATACGACCTATCGGGCCGCTGACGGCATGATGGCGATCGGCATCGGCAACGAGGCGCAGTTCGCCAAGTGCGCGCCCGTGCTCGGCCATCCCGAATGGGCGCAGGATGAACGCTTCGGCAGCAACCGGGCGCGGGTGGAGAACCGCGAGTTGGTCGACCGTCTGATCGACGACGCGCTGAAGGCCGACGTGATCGAGACCTGGCTGAAAAAGCTGCAGGCGGTGGGCATTCCGTGCGGGCGGATCAACTCGGTGGCGCAGGCGCTGGACGATCCGCAGACGGCGGCGCGCCGCATGGTGGAGACGATCGAGCATCCGACCATCGGGCCGCTGAAGATGCTCGGCACCCCGTTCAAGTTTTCCGCCATGCCGGCCTCGGTGCGGCGCCCGCCGCCGACGCTCGGCCAGCACACGGCGGACATTCTCGGGCAGGAGCTCGGGCTGGACGCGACAGCAATTGATGCGCTGCGGGCCAAGAAGGTGATCTAGGCGAACCGCTCGTTAGGCACCGGTGTTGCCCGCCGAACGGACCCCTCGTCCGGCTCCGGCGGGAGCATACGACCATAGATGCGCATGAGCTCGGCATCGATACGCAACAACATGTCGCCGCCGCCCTCTGCGAGCTGCCTGAGGTTGTTACGCGCGACCGCATCGCGATCGAACAGCCACAGGAAAGCGCTGCAGAAAGAGGCGCCACCCGGTGCGCCCAAGGGTCGAAAAATCAACCCCCGGGATCAGCGCAGCGTTGGCTGTTTGACAATGGGAAGAAGGATCTCCCGTAGCCCGCATGGAGCGTGAGCGGAATGCGGGAACGGCCTATCCGCGGATCACAAGCGGTGGGGAGTCCCCTCCCGGATTT
>Ga0209466_1000108_pt1 | contig 18012 bp, 16 predicted proteins | sample PanSoiPlo30MoBio_FD_188323 | JGI IMG/M metagenome (GOLD analysis project Ga0209466, IMG submission 188323) | Tropical forest soil microbial communities from Panama analyzed to predict greenhouse gas emissions - Panama Soil Plot 30 MoBio (SPAdes)... | ecosystem: Environmental > Terrestrial > Soil...
AGCGGAGACCGCCATGACATACCCCGATCCGAACGCGGTGGAGGAAGACCGCCACCTGCAGGCCGATCCCGAACTCGACCTGAGCGCCGGCCCGGCCACCAAGGTGCAAAAGCTGCTCACCGCCATTGCCTCGATCGCCATCATCGTCCTGGTCCTCTACGGCCTCACTCATCAGCGCGACGAGACCGTTCAGACGGCGAGCGGGCCCGCCACACAGACGACCGGATCGGCGCCGCCGACTGCGGCGCAGGATTCCAACCAGCAGCAGTCCGGCCGGGCCAAGGGCGGCGATCAGCAGGGCCAGCCGCAGCAAGGCAATGGCCAGGGCAGCCAGCAAAACCAGCCCAACCAGCCGCAGGGCCAGGCCCAGACCGGCGAGGGCGCGGGCCATGCGGCACCGCGCGAGACCACCGGTGCGGCGCCAAAGTCGCCCTCCGGCGCGTCTGAATCGGCCAAGACCCCCAGCGGCGCGCAGAAGTGAGGCCCGCAATCAAGCGGCGCTGTTCCTAGATTGTCGATGTGCCGCGGCTCGGCGCAGCGGACGCGGCCGACCATGCGTGTGCCGCAGGGGCCACCAGCGAGAGTTCGGTTCATGAGCCCCTTCTGCGACGCTGCGGCGACAGATTATCATGCGCTCGCGCCCGCATCTCGCGTCGCGCGAGGAAAACGCCATGCCGAAGACGCCGGATTATTTTGCGGGCAAGACCATCATCATCACGGGCGCGGGGAGCGGAATCGGCCGGGCGACGGCGCTGATTTTCGCGCGCGAGGGCGCGAACGTGGTCTGCGCCGATATCAACGCCGACGGCGCGCGCGAAACGGCGGCGCAAGTCAACGCCAGGGGCAGCCAGGCGTTGGCGCTCCCGGTCGACGTAACCGCGCGGGCGCAGGTCGACAACATGGTCAAGCGGGCAATCGATGCCTTGGGCACGGTGCAATTCCTCTTCAACTCGGCTGGCGCTGCAATCCGCCGCGCGAAATTTCTGGAAATCGATGATGCGCTGCTGGAAAAGACTTTTGACCTCAACGTCAAAGGCACGTTCTACGCCATGCAGGCAGTGCTGCCGCACATGCTGAAAAACCGGCACGGCGTCATCGTCAACATGGCCAGCATGGCGCACCGGCGCGGCGGCCCCGGCTCGTCGGTGCACTACGCAGCCGCGAAGGGCGCGGTGGTGTCGATGACCATGGGCGTGGCGCGCGAATACGCGACGCAGGGGATCCGCGCGCTCTCAATCTCGCCCGGCCCGGTCAGGACGCCATTCCAGGCCACGGCGCAGTCTTCGCCCGAGCTGGTGCAGCGGTTCCTGGACGATGTGCCGATGGGCCGCTTCGGCGAGCCGGAGGAAATCGGCGAGCTGGTGCTGTTCATGTGCTCCGATGCCTGCCCGTTCATGACGGCGGACACAGTCTATGTGAACGGCGGCGGCGGTTGGAGGTAGGTCCGCGCAGCCCGCATCGAGCCAGTGGAGCATGGGATCGGCCTAGACTGCCAACCCGCTTCCGCACGGGCCACCAGGGCATGGTCGATATTTTGCGGGCGTCCATAACTTTCGTGTCCTGCCCATCTTTGATTGCGCTTGAGGCGCTCAACTGCTCGAGCGGACTGCCTTCACAGCGGCAGGTTGTCGTGCTTGCGCGCCGGCATGTCCACGTGCTTGGTGCGCAGCATGGCGAGGGCACGGCAGATGCGCGGGCGCGTGGCGCGCGGCATGATCACCTCGTCGATATAGCCGCGCTCGGCGGCGACGAAGGGCGAGAGGAAGCGCTGCTCGTATTCGCGGGTGCGCGCCGCGATCTTCTCTGCATCGCCAATGTCCTGGCGAAAGATGATCTCGACCGCGCCCTTGGCGCCCATCACGGCGATCTGCGCCGTCGGCCAGGCGTAGTTGACGTCGCCGCCGACGTGTTTCGAGGCCATCACGTCATAGGCACCGCCGAACGCCTTGCGCGTGATCACGGTGACCAGCGGCACGGTCGCCTGCGAATAGGCGAACAGGAGCTTGGCCCCGTGCTTGATCAGTCCGCCATATTCCTGTGCCGTGCCCGGCAGGAAACCCGGGACGTCGACGAAGGTGACGATCGGGATGTTGAACGCGTCGCAAAAGCGCACGAAGCGCGCCGCCTTGCGCGAGGCATCGGAATCGAGCACGCCGGCGAGCACCATCGGCTGGTTGGCGACGAAGCCGACGGTCGATCCCGCCAGGCGCCCGAAGCCGGTGACGATGTTCTTGCCGAAGCTCGGCTGGATCTCGAAGAAGTCGCCCTCGTCAGCGACCTTCAGGATCAGCTCCTTCATGTCGTAGGGCTTGTTGGGATTGTCCGGCACCAGCGTGTCGAGCGAAGGATCCTCGCGCTCGGGATCATCGAACGACGGCCAGTGCGGCGCCCAGGTCTCGTTGCTGGAGGGGAGAAAGTCGAGCAGCCGCCGCAGCTGCAGCAGGCACTCGACGTCGTTCTCGTAGGCATTGTCGGCGACCGCCGACTTGGCCGTGTGCACCTGCGCGCCGCCGAGCTCTTCCGCCGTCACCACCTCGTTGGTCACGGTCTTCACTACGTCGGGGCCGGTGACGAACATGTAGCTCGTGTCCTTCACCATGAAGATGAAGTCGGTCATGGCCGGCGAATAGACGTCGCCGCCGGCGCACGGTCCCATGATGACCGAGATCTGTGGGATCACGCCCGAGGCAACCACATTGCGCTTGAACACCTCGCCGTAGCCGCCGAGCGCCGCCACGCCCTCCTGGATGCGGGCGCCGCCGGCGTCGAACAGGCCGACGATCGGGGCGCGCGCCTTCATCGCCATGTCCTGGATCTTGATGATTTTCTGCGCATGCGTCTCCGACAGCGAGCCGCCGAACACGGTGAAGTCCTTGGCGAAGACGAAACACGTGCGCCCGTTCACCGTGCCCCAGCCGGTGACCACGCCGTCGCCGGCGATTTTCGTCTGCTCCATGCCGAAGTCGCCGCAGCGGTGCTCGACGAACATGTCGAACTCTTCGAACGAGTCCTTGTCCATGAGGAGCGCGATGCGCTCGCGCGCCGTGAGCTTGCCGCGGCCGTGCTGCGCCTCGACGCGTTTGGCCCCGCCGCCGGCGCGGGCCACCGCCCGCCGCTTCTCCAGCTCCTCGATGACGTCCTTCATGCCCAAAACCCCGATTCCGGAGCGCTGACGCCTGACATACCGCAACCGCGCAGGGGAACCAAGCTGATGATTTCCGGGTTATTTTTCAGGCAGAACGCGCCAGGAGATCATCATGGCCGACGACGAAAATCCGACCGCAAGCGCCATGGTCGAAGAGGACAAGCGCACGCTGAAACGCGCGCTCGACAAGGTGCGCAACAAGAAAAAGAAGAACGCCGGCGACCGCCAGATCGAGGAGCAGCTCGAGCACATGGTCGGCACCGCCGACGTCGCCGACCCGCAGCGCTACCACGGGTCGTGACCTCAAGCCACAGCCTCGGCGCCCTCCCTCTCCCCAGCGGGGAGAGGGTTGGGGTGAGGGGGCAAGTGATTTTCGATGGCCCTCGCCCCCTCACCCGGATCGCTTCGCGATCCGACCTCTCCCCAATGGGGAGAGGTGGCGCGAGTGGCACCGCCTTGCGCTATGCCGAAATCAGAGACGAGTGGTCAGCGCGGGCCGAGCTTGCCCGACGTGCGGATGATGAAGTTCAGCACCTCGGCGACGGCGCGGTAGAGCTCGACCGGAATCTCGTTGCCGATCTCGACTTCCGACAAGGCCTCGGCCAGCCCGGGATTCTCCTCGATCGGCACGCCGTGCTGGCGCGCCACCTCGACGATTCTTTGGCCGATCTCGCCGCGGCCGGTGGCGACCACGCGCGGCGCGCCCGGCTTTTCGTAATGCAGCGCGACGGCAAGCGGGATGGGCCGGATCATGACGCGCGATCCAGGAAACGGCCGGCCGGCTCGGGCGGACGCGGCGGCTCGCCGTTGCGCACCAGCACGTCGCCCGGCTCGAGCTCGGCCTGCGTCAGCGCCTGGGCGAGCAAGCCGGCATCGTCGCGCAGGCGCGCGGCGCTCGCTTCGCGTTCCGCCCACAGCGTGACGCTGGCGCGCGTGCCGCTGAGCGCGATCTGCGCATGCACCGGCCCGATCGGCTCCACATCGAGGGTGAAGCGCGCGCGCCATGCCGGCTGCGCCTCGCGCGCGGATCCGCCGCCGCCGTCGCGGGCGATCTCGAACTGGGCGACGGCCGTGCCCTGCGGTAGGGCGAACGGGACTTCGAACACCCAGCGCACGCTGTCGCGCGCGTTCTGCGCGCCGTCGCCGGACAGGCTCGCCGCCTGCAGCAAGGTGTGGCGCGCCAGCGCCGCATCGGTCTCGGTGAGCAGCCGCTCGCCGATGACGCGCGGCCCGGCGTCAGCCGTCAGCGCGGCCTTCACCGGAGGCTGCGCCGTCGTCGGCGCGCCGCCGTAGGGCGGCGGCGGCGCGGCTGGGCGCGTCACTGGCTGACCCCCGTCACGACCCTCGGGCTGCGGCACGGCCGCTGCATCCGGCTCGCGCGGCACCGGCGGCGGCACGCGGCCTGGCTCGGCCTGTTGTGGCGCGAGCAATTCGACCAGGCTGCGATCTGCGCGCACGATCGTGGCGAGGCGCGCCGCCGCGGGTGCGCCCACCGTGGCCGCAGTTCGATCGTTGGCGCCATCCGCCTGCATGGGGCCGCCGCGCGTCGCTCGCGTCGCGCTGTCCTGTGCCGCCATGACCGCCGCGCGCACGGTGCGCGCGTCCGCCGCCGCCGTTTGATCCGTGGGTGCGGCACCCGTCCCGCCATCGGCACCGGGCTTCGGGCTCGCGACGATTGTCGGCTCGCCAGGTGACGGTGGTGCGGGATCAGTTGATGGGCTGCCCGGCTGGAGCGGCGGCGATGCGACGTCCGGCTTCGCCGGCATTGTGCCGAGCCAAGTGTTGAGAACCTGCCGCAACACCACGAGCGCCGCCTTGAGATCCACCGCGAGCGGCTCGCCGGACGTCATCGCGCCGGGCTTCACATTTGCCGCGGCAACGGCGTGCGCCTGGGCGCTGCTCGCGCCGCTCGCCGGATCGCCTTCGTCCAAAGCTGGCGCCGCCGCGACGGTGCCGGCCACGCGCGCTTCGAGAAACAGGCCCGAGCGCGACAGGGCCTGCTCCACCTGCGCGGCCGTGACCGGACCCGCCGTCGGGCTGCGCAGGACCAGGAGCTGTGTCATGGCTTCGCGAACCGGCGCCGGCAGCGCCGCCGCTTCCTTCACCGCGGTGACATCGGCGAATAGCGGCGCCAGACCGCCCTGGCGCAGCGCGGCGCTGCGCACGGCCTGCGCCAGGGCGACTGCCGGCGATGGCGACGCCGCGGCGCGCGCCGGCTGCGCCATGCTCGGATCGGCCGATACGGTCGGCGCAGCCTGAGCCTCGCCGACGGCTCCCGATGCCTGGGTCCTGGCCGCGGTCGCGGCGGGCACTGTGCCGCGCACGGCCGGCGCGTTGTTCGTGTCGACCACAGCCAGCGTGAGCACCGGAGTCGTGCCTTGCACCATGAGCCGCACATTGGTGCCGGGCTGCAGCGGAACCTGCGACACCACATCCAGCACCGTGTTGGCGATCGACAGCCGCACCTGGCCTTCCTCGAGAAGCTGGAGGACCAGCGCGCTCAGGATCTGGCCCGGCTGCAGCGCAAACAGGACCAGAGCCTGGGTGCTGACGGCGTTCGACGGAATCGCGACCTGCACAGGCATTTTTTCCGGTTGAACCGGTCAAGGCTAGGCCGTCCACGTGAAACCGAGGTTAATATTGTCCTGTCACTTCTGGGCTTTGCTGCCGCCTTCGCTCGAGGCGAGCCAGATCCCCACGCCCACCGCCGCGAGGCCGACGATGAGGTTGAGCCCAATCGGCTCGCCCACGATGACGGCGGCGACGAGCGAAGCAGCCAGCGGGTTGATCGTCATGGTGTTGGCGACCCGCGTCGGCGTCGTGCGCTCGAGGGCAAAATTCCACAGATAGAACGCCGCCGCCCCACCGCCGAGCGCGAGGTAGGTCACAGCCGCCCATTGCCCCGGCGTGAACGCGCGCGTCACTCCAAAGCCACCACTGGCGGCGGCGAACACGGCCAGGCACCCTCCCCCGAACCCCATGCTCGCTGTCACGAAGCCGAGCGGGCTCGAGCGCGCCATGAACGGGCGCGACCACACGCTGTACAACGCCATGATCAGCGTGGCAGCCAGCATGATGAGGTCGCCGCGCCAGGCCAGCGGCGGCGCCGCGGCAAGGCCGGTCAGCAGCGCCAGCACGACGCCGGCGATCGCCAGCAGCACGCCGGCGGTCTTGCGCAGCGTCATCCGTTCGGCGCCGAGCACGGCCGCCACGATCATCGTCACCAGCGGCAGCGTGGAGAGGGCCAGCGCGCCGCGGGCGGCGGTCGTGTCGGCCAGCGCCAGATTGTACACGATGAAGAAGAACGCAAAGAACATCAGGCCGAGCAGAGCGGTGCCGATCCAGTCGCGACCGTGCGGCCATCGGCTGCGCGCCAGCAGCGCCAGCGGCAGCAGGAACACGAAGCCGCCGCCGAAGCGGAAGGCCGCCAGCGTCGCCGGGTCGACGGCGCCGACCACGAAGCGCGTCGCCGCCGCGGCACCGCCGCCGAGGGCGCTGGAGACAATCGCGGCCAGCACGCCGATGCGCTCCGACGTCATTGCGGGCAATCCAGAATCGCCATTGCGGCGCCTATTGTTCACGGTCTGTTCACAAGGATCAATGGCCCTGATGGCCCGCGGCGGGCGGAGCCGGTGCGGCGGACGTCCTTTCTGGCGGGTGAAAATTCGCGCAGCATGTCGACTGGCGAGATGGGGATCGGGGAGGGGCCGCATGGACAGCGTCGATTTCGATGCGCTCGAGCAGGAGGCGCAGGCGCGCATGGCGCCGGCCTCGTTCGCGTTCTGTCAGGCGGGAGCCGACGATGAGATCACGGCCGCCGAGAACGCGACGGCGTGGCGGTGCCTGCGCCTGCGCCCGCGCATCCTGCGCGACGTCGCCACCATCGACACGACCGCCATCATCCTGGGCAGGCGCACCAGGACGCCGATCATGGTGGCACCGACCGGGCGCCATCGGCTGTTTCACCACGACGGCGAGATCGCGACCGCGCGCGGCGCTGCTGCGTCTGGCGCCACCTTCGTGCTCGCCACCAACGCGACCGCCACGATCGAGGACGTCGCGGCCCACCGCGGCGACGCGGCGCAATGGTTCCAGCTCTATCTGTCCGACCGCGCGATCGCCGAAGGCCTGATCGACCGCGCCGCAGCCGCGGGCTTCGCCGCGCTGGTCGTCACCGCCGACATGCCGGTCTATGGATCGAGCCCACGGGCCGCCCGCGCGCCGCTCAAGCCGTCGGACGAGATCCGCAACGTCAACCTGCCGGGCGCGCCGATCGCCCGCAACGCCTACGACCAGACGTTCTCCGGCTCCACCACCTACCCACTCAGCCTCAAGGATCTGCGCTGGCTGGTCGGCCGCTCACCGCTTCCCGTCATCGTCAAGGGGGTGTTGCGCGGCGACGATGCGGTGCGGTGCGTCGAGGCCGGCGCCAGGGCCGTCATCGTGTCGAACCACGGCGGGCGCCATCTCGACACCACGGTGACCACCGCCGCCGCACTGCCGGAGATCGCGGCGGCGCTCGGCGACACCGCGGAAGTCTATGTCGACGGCGGCATGCGCCGCGGCACCGACATCCTCAAGGCGCTTGCGCTCGGCGCGCGCGCCGTGCTGGTCGGACGGCCGACGCTGTGGGGCCTGAGCGTGCGCGGCGCCGACGGCGTGCGCGACGTGCTGGAGCATCTGCGGCAGGAGCTCGTGCGCACCATGGCGCTCGCCGGCGTCGCCAGCGTGGCCGAGGCCACGCCGGATCTCGTGGCGTCATGCGATCGCCGCGCGCCGTAAGCCGGCGCAGGCAGCCTCAGCGTTTGACGGCGATCGCGCCGAGCGCCTGGATAACCCGGTCGACCTTCGATATGCCGCCCAGGGCGCCGAACGCCGTGACCGCCAGAGTCAGGATCTGTCCGGTCGGCGTCGCCGCGCCCACCACCCCGACGGCCTTCAGGATGGCCAATACCGCGTAGGCGACCACCGACAGCGCCGTCTTCTTGCCGGCCAGAGCTTCGCCGCCCAGGGCCTTGTCGATCCCGGAGAGTATCTTGGGCGGAGGCTCGGTTGCGCCGGGCGCGGCCGGGGGCTGCCGGCCCATCAGGGCGGCCAGAATGACAGGCAGCACGTTGCTGGCATCGGCCTGCGGACCGGGTGGCGCGCCTGGAGCCGCCGGCGGCTGGCGGCCCAACAGGGCGCCGAGAATCGTGGACAGCACGTTGCTCGCGTCGGGCTGCGGCTGCGGCGCCGGGATCGTGCCCGGAGTACCAGGCGGCCGCACCTTGCTCAGCAGCGCTCCGAACAGACCGCGCAGGAAGTCCTCGGATTGTTGCGGCGGCGGCTCTACAGGCTGCTCCGCCACCTTCAAGGCCGCCTGCGTCGCCAGATCCGCAATGCCGGTGGCCGGCAGGCCGCGCGCGCTTTGGAACGCCCGCACCGCGTCGGTGGTTTTCGGGCCGTACCTGCCGTCGATCTCGCCCACGTCGAAGCCGCCCTGGGCGAGCGCGTTCTGCAACTGCCGCACGCGATCGCCGGTCGATCCGCGTCCCAGAACCCCGCTGTCGGCGGTGACGACGCCGGCCCCGGCGCCGACCCGGGCTTTGACGTCGGCATCCATCGTGGCCAAGCGCGCCAGGACGACCATCGATCCGAGCTGGGAGTCGACCACATCGGCGCGGAACACGTGATCGGCAACGAACTTGCCAGATGTGTACTCGTTGCTTCCCGACCACAGGTACGGGCTGTTGATCCCCTTGCTGAGGTAGCCGAACCCGTTGAAGGCTTCGAGCAGGAACGCAATGCGCTCCAGCGACCAGTCGGTGATGCCGATCAAATTCTCCACTTGGAAGGCGTCGATCGCCCCGGCCTCGAACGACGGGAACGGACCACGTCCCTTGGGGACGATAGTGGTGCGGCGGTTGAGCGGCTGTCCGTTGCCGAGATAGGTGTCGAAGTCCATACCGCTCTCGCGGTTGTGGACGAGGCCGATATAGAACCATGGAACGCCGGTCTGCCGTTCAAGCGCGACGTAGCGTTCCTTGTTGGCGAGAATTTTCCGCGCAACCCGATCGGCGTCATCGACGACGCCGGGATTGATCGTCATCTTGTCCCAGAGCTGGCGATAGCGCGGCTTCAGGGATTGAAAGCTTGCGGCCATGGTGGAAGTCCACTGTTCACCGGAAAGCGGGTTGACTCACTTCGGTTTGGCGGCAATCAAGCCAAGCATCTGGACGATGCGATCGACTTTTCCGAGCAGGCCCAGCGCCCCGAACGAACCGATCAGCGTGGTGAGGATTTGCCCGGTCGGCGTTGCGGTCGGGCCGGTTGCAGTGCCGGCCACGTCGACCGACTGCAGGATGCCGAGGACCGTATAGGCAAGCACGGCCAGTGGGGTTTTCTTGCCGGCCAGCATTTCGCCGCCCAGCGCCTTGTCGATGGGCGAGAGCACTGGCGGGACGGTTCCCGAAGGTGACGTCGGCGACGGCGCGACCGGCTGTGCGGACTGCTGTCCGGTGACCGCGGGCTGCTGTCCGGTGACCGCGAGCTGCTGTCCGGTGAGTGCCGCAAGGACGAGCTGCAGGATCTGCTGGCTGTTGATCGTTCCCGGCGCCTGCGGCACCGGCGCAGTTCCACCGGCCAGGTCCCTCTGGGCCAAAGCACTGAACAGCAGTCGCAGGATGTCTTCCGGCTTCATAGCACCACCTCCGTTCATCACCACCGGGCCACGTGCGAGTGCCTGCTTCGTTGCTTCATCCGCCACGCCGGTCTCGGGCAGATTTTCGCTCGCCTGAAAGGCGGTCACGGCCGCCTGGGTCAGCGGCCCAAAGACTCCGTCGAGCTGACCGACCTGAAACCCGCGCTTCTGCAGCGCGAGCTGCAGCTGTCGCACCGCCTCGCCGCGCGCGCCGCGCGACAGTCCGGACGTGTCATCGAGGTCGACGGCGTCGGGCTCGCGTTGTGGCTCGCGCGCCACCGGGCCCGGGCCGGATGGCTTCTTGACCGTATCGAAATTGATGCCGGCCTGCAGTTCCTCGGGGGAAAGATCGAGCTCGAAATGCATTGCATCCTTGCGATCTTTCCAGTTGCCGCCCCATTCGAAGACTCGCTTTCCATTCGTGGTCTGGATGGCGAGCACGTCGTTGATCATCTCCGGGGTCATGTCGGTGTCGGCGATGCCGAGCTTGACCTCCTGACCACGCTCGAACTGCGTCGGTTTACTGGAATATTTGACGTCGGGCTGGTTGGGCGTCAGCCTGAACGGATTGGTGCTGGCATTGATGTCGAGCGCAATTCCATAGGAGTGGAGGCTCCTGCCGGTTCCTCCCTTGATGGCGCGACAATTGTAGCTGTCGGTATCGTCGACGCGGATGTTGTAATTGTGGGCCGCCAGCACCGTCGCCAGTGCGTGCCATGCATCGACGGTGGGAGGCGCAACCCGAATTCGGTCCGGACCGAAGTCGATGACCATCATGGTGCCCGGGTTGCACTCGAAGTGCTTCCAGTTGTTGCGCTGCTGAGTTGTCGTTTGCGGCATGCCCCCTCCCCCGATTTTTTGAATATGGATTGAGCGGCTACAACTCTAATCTTACATCCCTTTTCTCTCGCCGTAAAATAGTACGGAACTATTAGTTAAGCCCGTCGTACGCGGCTTTCTGCGCAACGGCGCATCGTTCGCGCGCCGCGTTTACCATGACGTGAGTTGGCATTTTTGCCGGAGCAGACAACGCGATTGCGACCGGCCGGGTGTAGCCGCGCACGCCTGTTGCGCATCAGGTTGGCGCAGATCGGCGGGGATGCTCGAGGCTATCGTTCACGCGACCGTGACCACGCTGCGCAGCACCGTCGCGGCCGCCTGCATGTCGGCGAAGCGGAAGCCGCGGCGCTCGAGCGCGAGGGCGTCGCGCCCCCATTGCTCCATGTTCCAGTCCTCGTCCACATGCGCCGCCGCCCACGCCTGCTCGGCCGACACATACGCGTCGGCGACCGCGAGCGCGATCACGGCCGAGCCGGTGAGCGTGGTGATGACGTGGACGGCACCGAGGCGCCACGGATTCTTTGGGATCGCGGCCGCGGCGGCGGCGAGCGCGTGCTCCGGCTGCGTCACCGGAGCGACGCCCTGCGCCAGGACGAAGCGGGCGCCGAGCGCGTCGCGCGCCCAGGCGAGCAGCGGATCCCAATGCCGCGCCTGGCGCTGCACCAGCTCGGCAGGTGACTCGGCGCGGTAGAACACGAGATCCGAGCCGAGATATTTGGCGATTTCCGCCGTCACCGGCGCCGCCGCGACGACCACCCCGTCGATGATCGAATTGGCGAGCCGCGTCAGCGGCATCTTGACCGGATCGATGACCTCGGCCTGGGCCTGCCATTCCGCCGCCAGCGCCTCCGCCAGCGGCCGCGTCGGCACATCAAGGCTGCGCCCCCCCGGGGTGCGCACTGGCGCGTCGTCCAGCAGGATGGCATGGCGGCCTTCAGCGTCGGCGACACGCACCAACTCATAGAAGCGCCGCCGCAGCGGCGGCCGCATGGCGCGGCGCGCCGCCTCCACCGGGTCGGTCGGCTGGCCGACGAACAGATCCTCGAAAATATCACGCATGCGCGAGCGTCACGGAACCCAGCCGGTGGGTCGGTATTGCCAATGTGGAGATTTTCGCGGGGCGCGAAAGGGTGAACCGGCAAAATTTCCTGCCGCGGAGCAACCGCGGTCCACACAACCTGCATACAAGGAGGCTCATCATGTTGCGCAAGCTGATTATTACCGCCGCCATCGTCGGCGCCGCCGCTCTGACCCTGCCGAGTTCCATCAGTTACGCCCAGACCGGGACGCGCGGCGTTGGCGCGCCGCTGAGCGGCTCCGGGCCCGGCACCAATCAGGGTGATCCGAATCTGTCGACCTCCACTGGGCCGGGCGCCCGGCCGACCGTCGGTACAAATGCCAAGCGGATGGCGCCGACGTCCCGTCGCCACGCCAAGCGTACGCGCCACATGCGCAGCACGGTGGGCAGCGGCAGCAGCGGGTACTAGGCAACAGAGCGCGGCGCAGTTGAGCGGCGCAGCCGCGCGGTCATGAATTTCGATCGGCGGACGGAGCTATAACGGCTCCGCCGCGTCGATGAGGATGAACGCGATGCGGCAGGGTTTGCCGCTGCGGTTGATCCATGCGTGGTTGGTCCCCTGCTGCACCAGGACATCGCCCGCCTTCAGGTGGATCTCGTCCTCATCGAGCTTCATGTCGATCTCGCCGGACATGACGATGGCGTAATCGATGCTGCGCGTGCGGTGCATGAAAGGATGCGTCGGCGGCCGATATTTGCCGGCGCCGTGATCGTCGTGCGCGATCTGCTTCTGCATGTAGTCGGTATCGAGCTTGGCAATCTCCGCATCCGTGGTCGGCGGAAACTCGACGACGCGAAACACCGACCCGCTGGCCGGCGGCGCAATGCCGATTTTGACGGCGGCGCGATCCGCGGCGCCCGACATGTCGGCGGGGCTGCGATCCGTGACCCACAACAGCCGCGCCACCGTGCCACTTCCCGGGCGAACGTTCTTGTGCGGATTGGCGCCGTCGAACAGCACGACCGCCTTGCCAGTCTTGTCGTGGCCGGTGACGACGCGGCGGATCTCCTCGTTTTGCATTCCAGTCTCCCTCACTTGGCACGCTGCCCGCCGACGCGTATCGCATCGCGGGACAGCGCTGACGAGTCCGCCGCAACAATGCATCATGCTTGCGCCACTTTTGCAGCGCAGCAAACACGCGGCGCGCACGTCTACTGGCGCTGTCTCGCGCTGTAATTGCAGACTCGGCAGGGATTGGTACACCATCCCTCACGATTGCGTGTGAAACGCTGGGAATGGTGTCCGAAACTAACCAAATTCAACCGTTTGAGACGAAAGATCCAGGTGACCCGGGGCGCCACTGTGGTAAGGTCCGCGCCCTTGGGCCGGTCGTGTCCCGGCCTGCGAGCTATGACCGCGTGGCAATGGTGTTCGCCAGCATGGTCCAATACCATCAGGCCAGATTCGGCGACCAACAAGCCGCGGCCGGGGATGAGAAACGAAACGAGGCGTCGCGCGGATGTTCTTCCGGTTCGCGTTGGAAGACGCGCGACGAGGAGTAGATGAAGCTAACGGACATTGCGAATCCGGACTATTTCCACAAGGTGGTGGATTGCCAGTGGGCGTGTCCGGCGCACACGCCGGTCCCCGAATATATCCGGTTGATCGCCGAAGGCCGCTACAGCGACGCCTATATGATCAACTGGGAATCCAACGTGTTCCCGGGAATCCTCGGGCGCACCTGCGACCGTCCGTGCGAACCAGCGTGCCGCCGCGTACGCGTGGAGAACGAGGCGGTGGCGATCTGCCGGCTCAAGCGCGTGGCGGCCGACTACAAGGACGACATCCGCGCCCGCCTGCCCAAGCCGGCCGCGACCCGCAACGGCAAGCGCGTTGCGCTGGTGGGCGGCGGCCCGGCCTCGCTCACCGTGGCCCGCGACCTGGCGCCGCTCGGCTACACCTGCGTGGTGTTCGATTCCGACCCTCAGGCCGGCGGCATGATGCGCACGCAGATCCCAAAATTCCGCCTGCCCGACTCGGTAATCGACGAGGAGTGCGGCTACGTCCTCGATCTCGGCGTCGAGTTCGTCGGCGGCAAGCGCATCGAGAGCCTCAAGGCCCTGCTCGCCGAGAACTTTGACGCGATCTTCGTCGGCTGCGGCGCGCCGCGGGGCCGCGACCTCGACATTCCCGGCCGCCGGGAAGCCGCCGGCAACATCCATATCGGCATCGACTGGCTGTCCAGCGTGTCGTTCGGTCACATCAGCAAGATCGGCAAGCGCGTCATCGTGCTCGGCGGCGGCAACACCGCCATGGACTGCTGCCGCTCGTCGCGCCGCCTCGGCGGCGAGGACGTCAAGGTGGTGGTGCGCTCCGGCTTCGAGGAAATGAAGGCGTCCCCCTGGGAGAAGGAGGACGCCATGCACGAGGGCATTCCGATCTTCAACTACCTCGTGCCCAAGGAATTCACCCACGACAACGGCCGCCTCACCGGCGTCAAGTTCGAGAAGGTGAAGGCGGTGCGCGACGACAAGGGTCGCCGCCAGTTGGTGCCCACCGGCGAGCCGGACGAGCATTTCCCCTGCGACGACGTGCTGGTCGCGGTCGGCCAGGAGAACGCTTTCCCCTGGATCGAGCGCGACATCGGCATCGAGTTCGACAAGTGGGACATGCCGAAGATCGACCCCAAGACCATGCGTTCGACCAACCCGAAGGTGTTCTTCGGCGGCGACGCCGCGTTCGGGCCCAAGAACATCATCTGGGCGGTCGCCCATGGCCACGAGGCCGCGGTCTCAATCGACAAGATGCTCTCCGGCGAGGACGTCGACGAGCGTCCGGCGCCGGAGGTGGCGCTGACCAGCCAGAAGATGGGCATCCACGAGTGGTCCTACGACAACGAGATCGCGCCCGATAAACGCTACCGCGTGCCGCTGCGCGACAAGGTGGTGGCGCTGCGCGACATCAAGGCGGAGGTCGAGCTCGGCTTCGACCCGCAGCTGGCGCTGGCGGAAGCCGGCCGCTGCCTCAACTGCGATGTGCAGACGGTGTTCATGCCGTCGCTGTGCATCGAATGCGACGCCTGCGTCGACATCTGTCCGATGGACTGCATCACCTTCACGGAGAACGGTGAAGAGGCCGACCTGCGCGCGCGCCTTACCGCGCCCGCCAACAACCCGACCCAGGACCTCTATGTCGCCGACAGCCTCAAGACCGGCCGCGTCATGGTCAAGGACGAGGACGTGTGCCTGCACTGCGGGCTGTGCGCCGAGCGTTGCCCCACCGGCGCCTGGGACATGCAGAAGTTCTTCCTGGAAATGACCCAAGCTGGACCATCATGCCGACAGCAAGCCCGATCAGCCGCGTAAACGACTTCGTCGTCCGCTTTGCCAACGTCAACGGGTCCGGGTCGGCGAGCGCCAACGAGCTGTTCGCCCGCGCGGTGCTGCGCATGGGCGTGCCGGTCTCGCCGCGCAATATCTTTCCCTCCAACATCCAGGGCCTGCCCACCTGGTACGAGGTGCGCGTGACCGAAGCGGGCCACCTGGGCGCGCGCGGCGGCGTCGACCTGATGGTGGCGATGAACCCGCAGACCTGGGACAAGGACCTCGCCTCGCTCGAGCCCGGCGGCTACCTGCTCTACGATTCCACCAAGCCGACGCCGCCGAGCAAATTCCGCGACGACATCACGGTGATCGGCGTTCCGCTCACCGCCATCTGCAACCGCGAATACAGCGACCCGCGCCAGCGCCAGCTGTTCAAGAACATCATCTATGTCGGCGTGCTTACGGCGCTGCTCGACATGGACGTGCCCGAGGTCGAAAAACTGATCGGCGAGCAATTCAAAGGCAAGGACAAGCTGATCGCGCCCAATATTCATGCGCTGCATCTGGGCCGCGACCACGCGCTGATGAATCTTACCTGCCCGCTCGGCATCCGCCTCAAGCGCGCCACCGCGGTGGGCGACCGCATCTTCATTGAAGGCAACAGCGCGGCGGCGCTCGGCGCCGTCTACGGCGGCGCCACGGTGTGCGCCTGGTATCCGATCACGCCCTCCTCCTCGCTCGCCGACGCGTTCGGGCGCCACTGCGCCCGCCTGCGCGTCGACCCCGCAACCAAGAAGAACAAGTTCGCCATCATCCAGGCTGAGGACGAGCTCGCCTCGATCGGCATCGTAGTCGGCGCCGGCTGGAACGGCGCCCGCGCCTTCACGGCGACCTCAGGACCCGGCATTTCGCTGATGCAGGAATTCTTGGGCCTCGCCTACTTCGCCGAGGTTCCCGCCGTCGTGGTCGACGTCCAGCGCGGCGGCCCCTCCACCGGCATGCCGACGCGCACCCAGCAGTCGGACATCATCAGCGCGGCCTATGCGTCGCACGGCGACACCAAGCACGTACTGCTGTTCCCGGAGGATCCGACCGAGGCGTTCGAGTTCACGGCGCAGGCGTTCGATCTGGCCGACCGGCTGCAGACCCCGATCATGGTCATGCTCGACCTCGACATCGGCATGAACCACCGCCTCTGCCGCCCGCTCACGTGGGACGATTCCAAGGTCTACGACCGCGGCAAGGTGATGACCGCGGCCGATCTCGACGGCGCCAAGGAATTCGGCCGCTATCTCGACGTCGACGGCGACGGGATTCCCTACCGCACCTATCCGGGCACGCATCCGACCAAGGGCTCGTTCTTCACCCGCGGATCGACGCGCGACCGCTATGCCCGCTACACCGAGGAAGGCGCCCCCTACGTCGACAACATGCAGCGCCTGCTGCGCAAGTTCGAGACCGCCAAGGAGCTGGTGCCGCAGCCGGTACGCCGCGACGCCGCCAAGCCGACGCGCTACGGCGTGATCTATTTCGGCTCGACGGCGCCGGCCATGGACGAGGCGATCGCCATGCTCGAGGCCTCGGGCTATGCCGTCGACATGCTGCGCGTGCGCGGCTTCCCGTTCCATCAGAAGGTGGCGGATTTCGTCACCGACCGCGACTTCGTCTTCGTGGTCGAGCAGAACCGCGACGCGCAACTGCGCATGCTGCTGGTCAACGAATGCAATCTCGACCCGGTGCGGCTGGTGCCGGTGCTGCATTATGACGGCACGCCGATCACCGCCCGCTTCATCGCCGGCGCCATCGGCGACCATCTCGACGCTCTGAAAATCACGCCGCTGCGCAAGGTGGTGTCATGACCTATCTGACCAAGCCCAAGTTCCACCACCCCGACCTGCCGAAGAACGCGCTCGGCTACACCCACCGCGACTACGAGGGCTCGGTCTCGACCCTGTGTGCCGGCTGCGGCCACGACTCGATCTCCGGCGCCATCATCCAGGCCTGTTTCGAGCTCGACATCGAGCCGCACAAGGTTGCAAAACTGTCCGGCATCGGCTGCTCGTCGAAAACGCCGACCTATTTCCTTGGCCACTCGCACGGCTTCAACTCGGTGCACGGGCGCATGCCGTCGGTGCTGACCGGCGCCAACCTGGCCAACCGCGACCTCATCTATCTCGGCGTGTCGGGCGACGGCGATTCCGCCTCGATCGGCCTGGGTCAGTTCGCCCACTGCCTGCGGCGCGGCGTCAACATGGTGTACATCGTCGAGAACAACGGCGTGTACGGGCTGACCAAAGGCCAGTTCTCGGCCACCGCCGACCGCGGATCGAAATCGAAGCGCGGCGTGGTCAACACCGACAGTTCCATCGACCTGGTGATGATGGCGCTGCAGCTCGGCGCCACCTTCGTGGCGCGATCCTTCTCCGGTGACAAGCGCCAGCTGGTGCCGCTGATCAAGGCGGCGATCGAGCACAAGGGCGCGGCGTTCATCGACGTGATCTCGCCCTGCGTCGCCTTCAACAATCACACCGGCTCGACCAAGAGCTTCGACCATGTGCGCGAGCACAACATGGCGGTCAATCGCCTTGACTTCATCACCGGCCGCGCGCCGATCCATGTCGATTATGCGCCGGGCGCGCTCGAGGTGGTCGAGCAGCATGACGGCTCGAAAGTGGCGCTGCGCAAGATCGCACCGCACTACGATCCGTACGACCGGCTGCGGGCCATGAACTACCTGCAGGAGAGCGCGGCGGCCGGCGAGGTCGTCACCGGCCTGCTCTACGTCGAGCGCGAATCCGAGGATCTGCACGAGCATCTCGACACGGTCGCGACCCCGCTCAACGCGCTGGGCGAGAAGGACCTGTGCCCGGGCTCGGCCATGCTGGACAAGATCAACGCCAGTTTGCGTTAGAGCATGATCCCGAAAAGTGGGCACCGGTTTTCGGAAAAGATCATGCTCCAACAATAGGCTAAAGCGAGATGACGATTCGAAGAAAAGTCATCTCG
>Ga0209466_1000109_pt1 | contig 18011 bp, 18 predicted proteins | sample PanSoiPlo30MoBio_FD_188323 | JGI IMG/M metagenome (GOLD analysis project Ga0209466, IMG submission 188323) | Tropical forest soil microbial communities from Panama analyzed to predict greenhouse gas emissions - Panama Soil Plot 30 MoBio (SPAdes)... | ecosystem: Environmental > Terrestrial > Soil...
TATGGCGCCGTTTCCTCCGTTGTCATCCCGGCCGAGCGTAGCGAGAGCCGGGATCCAACTACCCCTGCCGTGCCTTTTTTTCTGATGCCGGGGTACTTGGGTCCCGGGTCTGCAGCGCACCACTCTGTGCTGCGCTGCGCCCGGGATGACAGCCGAGATACTTGCGAGCCATATGCGATTGCCCTGCCGCACGTGGGAAAGGTGAAGCAAGTGGCTAATCTGCGTGTCCCGAAAGCGCTAATTCTTCATGCGCGCTTTCACCGGATCCTTGACGTTCTCGATCTTCTCGATCTCGACGTTGCGCAGTTGGCCGCCGACCTTCTCGACGCGCCGGACGTAGATGGTCTGCACGATGTCGCGGGTCTCGGGGTCGATGGAGATCGGTCCGCGCGGGCTCTCCAGGCGCATGCCCTTGGCGGCTGCGATCAGCGAGTCGCCGTCGGCCTTGCCGCCCGTCTTCTTCAAGGCCTCGTAGATGACCTGCATCCCGTCCCAGCCGCCGACCGAGTAGATGTCGGGGTTGCGCCCATAGGCGTCGTGATAGGCCTTGACGAACTCCTTGTTCGCCGCCGAGTCGTGATTGTAGTCGTAGTGGTAGGCCGTGATGATGCCGAGGGCCGCGTCGCCCAGGCCGCGCAGGGCGTTTTCGTCGGTGATCTCGCCCTGCCCCATGATCTTCGTCTTCTTGAAGTCGATGCCGCGCTCGACCAGCGCCTTGCCCAGCGCGGCCGGCTGCGACCCGCCGGGGGCGAAGATGAAGATCGCTTCCGGATCGGCATCCTTGGCGCGCTGCACGAAGGCGGAGAAATCCGGGCTGGCAACCGGGAAGCGCGCCGACCCGATGACCTCGCCGCCAGCCTCCTTGAAGGTGCGCGTGAACGCCGCCTCGGCGTCGTGTCCGGGCCCGTAGTCCGACACCATGGTGTAGATCCTGCGCACGCCGTTGCGGTACGCCCACGCCCCGAACGGCTCGATCAACTGCGGCAGCGTGAGTGACGACCGCGTCATATAGGGCGACTTGGTGGTGATGATGGAGGTGGCGGCATTCATCACCACCATGAATTTCTTCGCCTCGGCCGAGACGTCTCCGGCGGCCAGCGCGTTCGGTGTCAGCACGAAGCCGGCCAGGATGTCGACGTTGTCGTTGACGACGTACTCGCGCGCGATGCGCTTGGCGACATCCGGCGCGACGCCGCCGGTGTCCTTGCGGATGACCTCGATCTTGCGGCCGGCCACCACGTCGCCATGCTGCTTCATGTACAGCTTGATGGCATTGTCCATCTGCGCGGCCGTGTCGGTGAACTGGCCGGTGTAAGGCATGATCATGCCGATCTTAAGCGGCTGTTGCGCGTGCGCCGGAGCCGCGAAGGCGGCCGCGGCGGCGACCGCGATCAGGCTGCCAAGACCGAAAAGTGCCCGCTGCATCGTTTCCTCCCTGTCAGGTTTGGGCTGAGTTTCACGAACCGGACGGCGGCCGTCAAACGGCAAACGGCCGCAAAGGCGGCCGCCGCGGCCCACGCCCGCGTCCCACTCGCCGGCCGGCGGCGCGGCACGCACGACGCGCCCATCGCGCTGAGCTACGATCGGATGCGAGATGCTCATGACGGTCCTGCCCAACCCTGACGTTCTGGCCGCCTTCACGGCGGCGGCGGTGGTGCTGATCTTCACGCCCGGCCCCGACATGACATTGTTCCTGGGCGAAACCCTGCGCGGCGGACGCGCCCGCGGCCTGGCGGCGATGCTCGGCGTGGCAACCGGCCTGCTCGTGCACACGATGCTGGCGGCGGTCGGGCTTTCGGCCTTGCTGGCGGCCTCGGCCGGGGCGTTCGTCGCCATCAAGGTCGCGGGCGCGGCATATCTCCTGTGGCTGGGGCTCCAGGCGCTGCGTCACCGAACGGCGCTCACCCTCGACGCCGGCGCCACAGATCGGCGGCCGCTCCACCGCGCCTACCTGATGGGGCTCGGCGTCAACCTGCTCAACCCCAAGATCGTCATGTTCTTCCTGACGTTCCTGCCGCAATTCGTCGCCGCCACCGACCCGCAGGCGGGCGCCAAGCTGACCTTCCTCGGGCTGTATTTCATCGCGCTCGCCGTGCCGATCTGCGCCGGGCTGATCGTGGCGGCCGATCGCGTGGTGGCGACGCTCCGCCGCTCCGGCCGGATCATGCGCGCCTTCGACTGGCTGTTCGCCGGGCTGATGGCGGCGCTGGCGCTGCGGCTGGTGTTGTCACGCACCGACTGAGGACGCGTCCGGTTCGCGCCAGCAGCCGGCCTTGCGGCCGGCGAGCGCCCAGTAGACGAAGCCGGCCGCGATGCCGGCACCCGCCATGATCTCGAGATCGCGTCCGACCAGGACGTCGTGCGCGGCGAGGCCAAGGCCGTGATAGAGCCCCACCAGGCCGGCGCCGCCGGCCACCGCATAGAACAGCACCGAGCGAATGGCAAAGCTCTCGGTCAGGGCGATCAGCACCACTGCCGGCAGCAGGGCCTTGAACGACACCACGAAGCCGAAGATGCCGACCAGAAGCCATCCGGCGCCGGTGCTGCCGCCGGTAGAAAAGATCTCCTGCCACTCCATCAGCACGGCAAACGCGATGACGAAAGCGGCGACAAAGCTGGCGACAAGAAAGGCCGCCAGCACGACCAGGATGCGCTTGAGCAGAATGTTCATTCGCAACCGATGTTAGCGTCGCGGCTCGTCCTGAGCACCCCGCCCCATGGATGGATAGCCACGCTCTCGCAGGGAGCGCGGCCCACGGTCAAAATAGTTCGCCGCTATCGCATTCCACAGCTCGGGGCTGGGCACGCCGCGCCACGTCAGAGTGGCCGGCGCAGCAACATTCGGTTGATTGCCGATTTGCCGCACTCTGCTATTCTATTCATCTCGTCCGCTTGCGCGAACCCCAAAGGAGCGGTGGTGGCTCCATCTCGTGCAGTCGTAAGCACCTTGCGCCTGTTGTTGGGAATGGGCGCGATGTTGCTTTGGACCTCAGTTTGTCAGGCACAGACTGACAGGCGTGTCGCGTTGATCATCGGCAACTCTGCTTACAGAAGCACAGCGGCCCTACCGAACCCCGTCAACGATGCACACGATTTGGCCGGAGCCCTCGATGAGGTCGGCTTTACCGTCGTGCTGCTCGAGCGCGATCTCGACAAGCGAGGGATGGAAAGTGCGATCGCCAAATTCGCCCGGCTCGCTCAGGATGCTGATGCGGCAATGTTCTACTTTGCCGGGCATGGCGTTCAGTATCGTGGTCAAAACTACTTGATGCCGGTGGACGCAAAACTCGAAGACGAGTTCAATCTTAATTTCGAGCTGACGCGCCTGGACGATGTCCTGTTCGTCCTGGAACGTGCGCGAGGAGTCAAAATTCTCGTGCTTGATGCTTGCCGGAACAATCCGCTTGCGGACCGTCTTTCACGAGTAAGCTCGTCGCGAGATGCGATGGTGACCCGAGGTCTTTCCCGAGTTGATCCCGCTCGCGGCATGGTCATCGCCTACTCCACCCGGCAAAATCAAATCGCTGTGGACGGAGATGGACGTAACAGTCCGTTCACTGCTGCTTTGATCAGACAGATCAGGGAGCCACGCGTCGAAATCGGCACCATGTTCCGCCGTGTCGCGGCGGACGTGAGCCGCGCCACCGAAGGACGCCAAGTACCGGAATTGTCGGTGTCACTCATTGGCGAATTTTATGTGAACACTCGCGACACCGATGTCGAGGCCTGGAGCAAGATCAGGAACTCCCGCGAGTCTTTCCGGCTGCGGGATTTTCTTGCCAAGTATCCAGCAAGCGCGCTCGTGCCAGACGCACGCGACCGCCTCGCAGCAATCGAGTTCGCGGACGCGCAGTCAGCCTTGCGCGAGCGCCAGCGTCTAGCCCGTGAGCAAGCCGAACGCGACCTTCAGGAGCGGCGGGAACGAGAACGGCTTGCCGCAGAACAGGAAGAAAGAGCGCGGATAGCTCGGGAGCAGGCGGAGCGCGTTGCTAAGGCGGAAGCCGCAAAAACAGCCGGAGATCAGGCGACCCAAGGGGATCGACCTCGTATTGCGCTCGCAAACCCCGACGGACCTGTTTCATCGGCTGCGCCTGCGGCGCCATCCAGGCCGGCGCGTCCTGCTCCTGCCAGCGCACCAGCCGCCTCGCCGCCGATAAGCCCGGAAGAAATCACGATTATGGTCAGACGCGGCAATTATTTGCTGCAGACCGGCGACATAGCCGCGGCACGTTTGATATTGCGCCGCGCAGCCACGTCGGGGAACGCAGAGGCCGCCGTTGCGCTAGGTAAGACATATGATCCCTTCGTAATGGCTGAGCTACGCGTGGTCGGTTTTGCGCCCGATCCGGATGAAGCGAGATCCTGGTATAGGCAGGCCGCGGAGCTAGGTTCCTCGGAAGCGATCGCCCGGCTGCGTCGATTGAATCGGGGCAATTAACGTCTATTCCCAGGTTCGAATCCTGGCGCCCAGGGTGACGACCGCCTGGGCAAAGGCGGGCTCACCCCTCATCCCAAGGGCGGCCGACGGCCGCGTCTCGACCATGGTCATTGGTCGCCGGCTTCGCGGGGACGGCCCGTTCGGCGCGCCCACAGGTCGGGCCGCCGCTCGCGCGTAAGCCGCTCGGCTTCGGCGCGGCGGAAAGCCGCGACCTTGGCATGATCGCCCGAGATCAGCACGTCGGGAATCTTTTGGCCCTCCCACACGGCCGGCCGCGTGTATTGCGGATATTCGAGCAGCCCGGCCACAAAGCTCTCCTCGACGCCCGACGTTTCCTTGCCCATGACGCCGGGCAGGAGCCGCACACAGGCATCGATCAGCGCCATCGCGGCGATCTCACCGCCTGACAGCACGTAATCGCCGACGGAAATTTCTTCGAGGTCGCGCGCGAGAATCACGCGTTCGTCGACGCCTTCGAAGCGGCCGCACACGATGATCACGCCGTCCTTCGCGGCGAGCGCTTGCACGCGCGCCTGCGTGAGCGGCCGGCCGCGCGGGCTCATCAGCAGGCGCGGCCGGTCGTCGGCAATCGCATCGATGGCGCGGGCCAGTACGTCGGGCCGCATCACCATGCCGGGGCCACCGCCGGCCGGCGTGTCGTCCACCGAGCGGTGCTTGTCGGTGGCATGCTGGCGGATGTCGATCGTGTCCAGCGCCCAGATGCCGGCGCTCAGCGCCTTACCGGCGAGGCTCAGGCCGAGCGGTCCGGGAAACATGTCCGGAAAAATGGTGAGCACGCTGGCGCGCCACGCCATCGTCTATTCACCCGGCTGCGCTTCGCGCACATCGAAGGCGCCGTCCGGCGGATTGACGACCAGCCGGCCGGCCGCGAGGTCGATCGTCGGCACCACCGCGTCGGTGAACGGCACCAGCACAGTGGCGCCGCGCGCGGGCTTGATCTCGATGACATCGCCGGCGCCGTAATTGTGGATCGCCAGCACGGTGCCGAGCGCGCTTCCGTCGGCGGTCACCGCCGCCAGCCCGATCAGATCGGCGTGATAGAACTCGTTCGCTTCGGGCTGCGGCAGCCGCTCGCGCGCCACGTAGAGCTTGCAGTTGCGCAAGGCTTCCGCCGCGGCGCGGTCCGCCACGCCGGCCAGGCGCGCGACGAAAAAATTCTTGGCCGGCCGCAAGGCTTCGATGGTGAAGATCCTGCCGTCTTCGCTTTCCAGCGCAAAATCCCTGACGGCCATCGGATCTTCGGTGAACGACCACAACCGCACCTCGCCGCGCAAGCCGTGAGCGGCCCCGATCTGCGCGACGAGAACGCGGCCGCCCATCAGGTCGCGGCGGGCGCGGCCGGTGCGGCTTGACCGCCCTCCGCCTTGCCGGCGGCGGCGCGCTCCTGCGCCTTCTTCTTCGGCTTGGCCTTCTGCGGATTGTTGCGCGGCGCGCGCTTCATCACGCCGGCCTCGTCGAGGAAGCGCAGCACGCGGTCGCTCGGCTGCGCGCCCTTGGCGATCCAGCTCTTCACCTTGTCGAGGTCGAGCTTGAGGCGGTGCTCCGCCTGCTCGCGCGGCGTCAGCGGCGAGAAGAAGCCGAGCCGCTCGATGAAGCGGCCGTCGCGCGGGCTGCGCGAGTCGGCGACCACCACGTGGTAGAACGGCCGCTTCTTGGAGCCCGCACGGGCGAGCCGGATCTTCAGAGACATTTTTCGTCCTTTCTCGAGTCGATGTCAGTGCGTCAAAGTCATTTCTTCTTTCCCAGTCCGGGAAATCCGCCCAGGCCCGGCAGCTTGCCGCCGCCAAGGCCCGGAAGGCCGGGAAGATTGGGCGGCAGGCCCGGCATGTTTTTCGGCAGCCCCGGCGGCAGGCCTTGAGGGGACGGCGCGCCGGGCGATCCGCCTGGCGGCAACCCGGGCACGCCGCCCGGCATCTTCTGCGCCATCTCGGCAAGCTGCTCGGGCGACGGCATGCCGCCGCCGAAGCCCATCAGGTTGCCGAGCGCCGCTAGCGGCCCGCGCTTGCCGCCGCCCATGGCTTTCATCATGTCGGCCATGGTCCGGTGCATCTTGAGCAGGCGGTTGATGTCCTCGACCCTGGTGCCGGAACCGGCCGCGATGCGCTTCTTGCGGCTCGCCTTCAGCACATCGGGACTGCGCCGCTCCTGTGGCGTCATGGAATCGATGATGGCGATCTGCCGCTTGAGCACGCGCTCGTCGAGATTGGCGGCGGCGAGCTGATTCTTCATCTTGGCGATGCCCGGCAGCATGCCCATCAGGCCGGTCAGGCCGCCCATCATGGTCATCTGCGTGAGCTGCTCGCGCAGGTCGCCGAGGTCGAAGGCGCCCTTGCGCATCTTCTCGGCCACCCGCGCCGCCTTCTCGGCATCGATGGTGGCGGCCGCCTTCTCGACCAGCGAGATGATGTCGCCCATGCCGAGGATGCGGTCCGCGATGCGGGCGGGGTAAAAGTCCTCCAGGGCGTCGAGCTTCTCACCGGTGCCGATGAGCTTGATCGGCCGCGCCGTGACGGCGCGCATGGACAGCGCCGCGCCGCCGCGGCCGTCGCCGTCGACGCGGGTTAGCACGATGCCGGTGAGGCCCACGCGCTCATTGAAGGCGCGCGCCAGATTCACGGCGTCCTGGCCCGTGAGCGCGTCGGCGACCAGCAGCACCTCGTGCGGGCTGGCGGCGCGCTTGACCTCGGCCGCCTCCGCCATCATGGCCTCGTCCAGCGTGGTGCGGCCGGCAGTATCGAGGATGACGATGTCGTAGCCGCCGAGACGGCCGGCCTCCAGCGCGCGGCGCGCGATCTGCACCGGCTGCTGACCGGCAACGATCGGCAGCGTGTCGACCGCGACCTGCTGGCCAAGGACCGCGAGCTGCTCCATGGCGGCCGGCCGGCGCACGTCCAGCGAGGCCATCAGCACCTTGCGGCGCGCCGTCTCGGTCAAGCGCTTGGCGAGCTTGGCGGCGGTCGTGGTCTTGCCCGAGCCCTGCAGGCCGACCAGCATGATCGGCACCGGCGCCGGCGCATTGAGGTCGATGCTCTGCGAGTCCGCGCCCAGCGTCTCGATCAGCTGGTCGTGCACGATCTTGACGACCATCTGCCCGGGCGTGACCGACCGGACCACCTCGACGCCGACGGCGCGCGCCCGCACGCCGTCGACGAAGGCGCGCGCCACGTCGAGCGCCACGTCGGCCTCGATCAGCGCGCGCCGCACCTCGCGCAGCGCCGTGTCGACGTCGGCTTCGGTGAGCGCGCCGCGCCGCGTGAGGCGGTCGAGAATGCCGGACAGTCGTTCCGACAGGCTGTCGAACATGCTGAACTGCCTTTGTCCTTCCCTCGTCATGCCCCGGCCCGACCCGGGCATCCATCCTCGATCGTTAGATGGATTGCCGGGTCAAGCCCGGCAATGACGACGACGACATTCCAAACACCAACGGCGCCCGAGGGCGCATCGCGCTGTCGGGCGTTGACCTCCGGCCACGCAGGGCCGGTCGGCTGCTCTTTGCGTCAAATCCTCAACGAGAGCGCCGGGAACCTAGGAGTTGCGGACGCCAGCGTCAAGGCTGCCGGGACGGGTCATTTCGCCGTCATGTCGGCGCGTTTTGCCACCTCGGCCCACTTGGCGATCTCGCTTTTCAGCATCTCGGCGAGCTTTTCCGGCGGGCCGCCGAACCAGCGGAAGCCAAGCGTGACGGCGCGCTCGTGCATGTCGGGCAGCGCCAGGATGCGGTTGACGTCCCGGTTGATCTTTGCCGTCGCGTCCTTCGGCGTGCCGCTCGGGGCGAAAATGCCGTACCAGCTGGTCTCGTCCACGAAGCCGATGCCGCTTTCGCGGAAGGTCGGGACGTCGGGGAACTGTTCCGACCGGGCCGAGCCGGACACCGCCAGCGGCCGCACCTTGCCGGCCTTGATGTTGCCGATCTGGCCGCCGAGCGTGGTGATCCACAGCGAAATCCGTCCCGACATGATGTCCGTGATGGCCTGCGGCTGCGACGCGTAGGGCACGTGCTGGAGCTTGATGCCGGCCAGTTCGGAAAACATCACGGTGGCGAGATGCCCGCTCGAGCCCTGGCCGGCCGAGGCATAGTCCAATTGCCCGGGATGCGCCTTGGCGTAGTCGATCAGCTCCCTGACGGTCTTGAACGGCGAATTGGCCGGCACCATCAGCACGTCCTGGGCGGTGGCCACCAGCACGACGGGATCAAAATCCTTGACCGGATCAAAGCCCTTGTGCGGCGCAATGGTGACGTTCACGGCGAGCGACTGGGCGCCGAAATGCAGGGTGTAGCCGTCGGGCGCTGCCTGCGCCGCCGCCGCGGCGCCGATGTTGCCGCCGGCACCCGGCCGGTTCTCGATGACGACCGACTGGCCCCACGCGTCGCCAAGCTTCTGCGCGATGATGCGGGCGAGCGTATCGAGCGTGCCGCCGGCCGAGAACGCCACCACCATGCGCACCGACCGGTCGGGATAGACTTGCGCGATGCCCGCCTCGGGCGCTAGGACGCCCAGGACGGCGACGAGCGCTATCGCGATTCGCCTCAATATCTCCTCCCCGGGTTCGCGTTTTATTCATGAAGTCGCGTCCAGCATGCGGCCCGTCGCCGCGATGTCAATCGCATCCCGTATGGTGAATTTGCCGCAAATTCGTCCCTGTTATCGCTAGGCTGCATCCCCGCATGAGGTTCACCCGCCGTCGTCTCATCACCGGCCTGAGCGCGGTGGCTGCCGCCGCCGGCGGCGTCGCCAGCGCCCGCGCCGCCCAGGCGCGCTACTACGAGGGCGCCATCTCGGATCATTTCAACGGGCTGCGCTTCGTCGACCCGCACGGCGTGGCGCCGAAAAGCCTGCCCGACCTGCTGCGCTGGTGGTCGATACGCGGCGGCCGCGTCGCCTGGGCCGGGTCGGCGCCGAGCGCCTACGTCGACACGCCGCCGGCACGCGTCGACGGCAGCGCGTTGCGCGTCTCCTTCGTCGGCCATGCCAGCGTGCTGCTGCAGACCGGCGGGCTCAACATCCTGATCGATCCGGTGTGGTCGGATCGCGTCTCGCCGGTCGACTTCGCCGGACCCAAGCGCGTCAACGATCCGGGCATCGCGTTCGACGCCCTGCCGAAGATCGACGTGATCCTGGTCTCGCACAACCACTACGACCATCTCGACATCGCGACGCTGTCGCGCCTTGCGGCGGTGCACCGCCCACGCGTCATCACGCCGCTCGGCAACGACAGCATCATGCAGGCGTACGATCCTGCGATCATGGTGGAGGCTTTCGACTGGGGCGAGCGCGTCAAGCTTTCCGCCGATATCGACGTCACGCTGGCGCCCATGCGCCACTGGTCGGCGCGCGGCGTGTTCGACCGCAACAAGGCGCTGTGGGCCGCCTTCATCATCGCGACGCCGGCAGGGCGCATCTATCACGTGGCCGACTCCGGCTATGGCGATGGCTTCCGCTTCCGCGAGGCGCGCGGGCTGTACGGGCCGTTCCGCCTCGCCATCCTGCCGATCGGCGCCTACGAGCCGCGCTGGTTCATGCGCGACCAGCACATGAATCCCGAGGAGGCAGTGAACGCTTTTCTCGATTGCGGCGCCGAGGTGGCGCTCGCCCATCACCACGGCACCTTTCAGCTTACCGACGAGGCGATCGACGCACCGGTGATGGCGCTGGCAGACGCGCTCACGAGGCACCGCATCGCGCCGGACACGTTCCGCACGCTCAAGCCCGGCCAGGTGTGGGAGTTGTGAGGCGCAAGCCCTGCGGGGTGGGTTGAGCCGCGTTGCACGGGCATCGGAGCGAGGCGCGGCGCGGCGAAACCCACCGCGCGGCGTTTCATCATGGTGGGTTTCGGCGCGGCACGCCCAGCCACCATTCATCAGCCGAGTCTCGCGCCTCAACCCACCCTACGGAACTAGGCCGCCTTGGCGTTGCGCAAGGTCTCCCACACCTTGGCGGCCGTCGCCGGCATGTCGATGTGGTCGACGCCGAGCGGTTTCAGCGCATCGAGCACGGCGTTGATCACCGCCGGCGGCGAGGCGACGCAGCCGGCTTCACCGATGCCCTTCACGCCCAGCGGATTGGTCTTCGCCGGAATTTCCTCGAGCTCGCTGATGAACTCGGGAAAGTGCTCGGCGCGCGGCATGGCGTAGTCCATGAAGCTGCCGGAGACGAGCTGGCCCGACTGCGCATCGTAGAACGCGTGCTCCATCAGCGCCTGGCCGATGCCCTGCGCCAGCCCGCCGTGCACCTGGCCCTCGCAGATCAGCGGATTGATTGCCACGCCCACGTCGTCGACCGCGAAATAGCGATCGACCTTGACGTCGCCGGTCTCGGGATCGACCTCGACCTCGCACATGTGGCAGCCATTGGGAAAGTTGGGCGGTTCGGTGGCGTAGGTGCCGCTCGCCTCCAGGCCGACGCCGAACTTGTCGGTGATGCCCATGCGGTAATAGAACGCCTTGGCGACGTCCATCATGCCCATCGACTTGTCGGTGCCGACGATGCGGAACTGCCCGTCCTTGAACTCGACGTCGCCAGCCGCCGCCTCCATCAGGGTGGCCGCCATGGGTTTTGCCTTCTCGACGATGGCGTCCGCCGCCGCCTTGAGGGCGCAGCCGCCGAGCATCGACGAGCGCGCCGCATAGGTGCCGCGGCCGAACGGCACCTGGTCGGTGTCGCCCTGCACGAAGCGGATCGCCTCGAACGGCACGCCCAGCCACTGCGACACGAGCTGCGCGAACGTGGTGGCGTGGCCCTGGCCGTGAGAGAACGTGCCGGCCACGATGGTCACCGTACCGCCAGGATCGAAGCGCAGCTCCATGCGCTCGTTGAACACGCCGCCCTGCTCGATGAGGAACGCGATACCGCGGCCGCGCCGCTTGCCGTTCTTCTCGCTCGCCCGGCGGCGCCCGGCAAAACCCTTCCAGTCGCCGAGATCGAGGCAGCGATCGAGCAGGCGCTCGAACTCGCCGCTGTCGTACACGAACATGGTCGGCGTCTTGTACGGCATCGCCTGCGGCTTGATCAGGTTGCGGCGACGGATCTCTGCCTGGTCCAGACCGGTGGCCTCGGCGGCGCGATCGAGCAGCCGCTCGATGAGATAGATGGCCTCCGGCCGGCCAGCGCCGCGATAGGGGGTCAGCGGCGTCGTGTGGGTGAACACGCCCTGGCACGTGATGTGGATGGTCTGGATGTCGTAGACGCTGGGCTGGAAGCGCAGCGCGAATACCGACGGCACCAGGCCGGGTCCGGTCAGATAGGCGCCGTTCGCAAACCGCGCCTGGCTGCGCAGGGCGAGAATCTTTCCGTTCTCGTCGAGCGCCAGTTCGCCGAACACCACCTGGTCGCGGCCATGGGCATCTCCCATGAGGCTTTCGCTGCGCGTGGCCGTCCATTTCACCGGCCGGCCGATGAGGCGCGAGGCCCATAGGACCAGCCCGTCTTCCGGATAAACTTCGCTCTTCATGCCGAAACCGCCGCCGACGTCGGGCGCGATGACGCGGAAGCGCGTCTCAGGGAGATGGAAGATGTGCGCCACTTCGTTGCGCACGCCGTGCGGGTTCTGCGTGCTGGTATGCAGGGTAAAATTCTCGGTGCCGACGTCGTAGTCGCCGAGCGCCACGCGCGGCTCCATGGCATTGGCCGAGAGGCGGTTGTTGCGCAGCTTGACCGAGACCACGTGCTTGGCCTTGGCGAAGGCCGCGTCGGTCGCTGCCATGTCGCCGAACATCAGGCCATAGCCGACGTTGCCCTGCGGGCAATCGTCCCAGACCTTGGGAGCGTCGGGCTTGGCCGCATCCTCGAGATGGGTGGCACTCAGCAATGGTTCGTAATCGATTTCGATCAACTCGGCGGCGTCGCGCGCCTGCGCCAGGCTCTCGGCGACGACGGCGGCCACGCGCTCGCCGACGAACCGCACCTTGTCCACGGCGAGCACCGGCCAGAACGTCCGATAGCCTTTCGGCGCCCCGAGCATTTCCGGCATCAGGAACGGCGTGATGGCGCCGAGCTTTTCCGCCGCCGCGTCGGCGCCGGTGAGCACGCAGAGAACCCCCGGGGCCGCCCTGGCCTTGGCGGTCTCGATCCGGCGGATGCGCGCATGGGCATGCGGCGAGTAGACCACGGCGGCGTAGCACTGGTGGGGCAGGTTGATGTCATCAACGTAGCGCCCGCGCCCGGTGATGAACCGCTGATCCTCCACCCGCCGCACCGACTGGCCGATCCCGAACTTGAGCACGTCTCCCCCCGTTTACCTTTTGGCAACCAAACCTACATGTTTCGCCACCAGACTACCGTTCGGGCGGCGGCGGCGGCAACCTGGAGCCCGCCGCCGGGGCGGCGTTTGAGTTGTGCCGGGTTCTCGCTTGGCGGTTCGGGCGCATGTTCTGCCAGGAAAGCGGTTTCCCCTTTTCCGGAAAATGCTTTAGAAGCGCTTCCGCGCCGGCGTGCCGCCATACGCCGCCGGAGTGAATTTCGCCGGAGAATCAACGATGGGTTACAAGGTCGCCGTCGTGGGCGCCACGGGCAATGTGGGCCGCGAAATGCTGGAGGTGCTGGCCGAGCGCCGGTTCCCGGCCGACGAGGTGGTGGCGCTGGCGTCGCGCCGCAGCCAGGGCGTCGAGGTGTCGTATGGCGACGCCACGCTCAAGTGCAAGGCACTCGACCACTACGACTTCGCCGACGTCGACATCTGCCTGATGTCGGCCGGCTCCGCCGTGTCCAAGGAATGGTCGCCGAGGATCGCGGCGGCCGGCGCCGTGGTGATCGACAACTCCTCGTGCTGGCGCTACGACGCCGACGTGCCGCTGATCGTGCCCGAGGTGAATGCCGAGGCGGTGTCCGGCTTCCGCCGCAAGGGCATCATCGCCAATCCCAACTGCTCGACCGCCCCGCTCGTGGTGGCGCTCAAGCCGCTGCACGAGCGCGCCACGATCAAGCGCGTGGTGGTTGCGACCTATCAGTCGGTCTCCGGCGCCGGCAAGGACGCCATGGACGAGCTCGACCGCCAGACCAAGGCGATCTACTCGCTGCAGGAGATCGAGACGAAAAAGTTTCCCAAGCGCATCGCGTTCAACGTCATCCCGCACATCGACGTCTTCATGGACGACGGCTCCACCAAGGAAGAGTGGAAGATGGTGGCGGAGACGAAAAAGATTCTCGATCCCAAGATCAAGCTGCACGCGACCTGCGTGCGCGTGCCGGTGTTCATCGGCCATTCCGAGGCGGTGAACCTCGAGTTCGAGAATCCGATCACGGCCGACGAGGCGCGCGACATTCTGCACGCGGCGCCCGGCTGCGTGGTGATCGACCGGCGCGAGCCCGGCGGCTACGTGACCCCGCACGAGGCGGCCGGCGAGGATGCGACCTACATCAGCCGCATCCGCGAGGACCCCACGGTGGACAACGGCCTTGCCATGTGGGTGGTGTCCGACAACCTGCGCAAGGGCGCGGCGCTCAACGCCGTGCAGATCGCGGAGTGCCTGATCAATCGCAAGCTGATCCAGGCGAAGAAAAAAGCGGCGTGACCGTCGACGCATCGATCTCATCAACGGGGAGAGTGGGAATGTGCAAGTCTCTGACGGTCGCGCTCGCTGTGGCGGCGCTGGCGCTGTCAGCGCAGACGAGCTCGGCGCAGATGGGGATGCAGAGCAAGATCGAAATCCCGGCGGCGATCACGCCGCCCGGTATGACGAGCTACCTCACGGTGCCGGCCAAGGGCGTGCAGATCTACACCTGCAGCAAGAACGCCGCTGGCGCGTGGGCGTGGGCCTTCAAGGCCCCGGAGGCGGAGCTGTTCGACACGCAGCAGAAGAAGATCGGCAAGCACTATGCCGGCCCGACCTGGGAAGGCGAGGACGGCGGCAAGGTCGTGGCCGCCGCGAAGGCCAATGTGCCGGCGCCGACCGGAAATGACATTCCCTGGCTGTGGCTCGAGGTGAAGTCGAGCGAGGGATCCGGCCAGTTCACGCAGGCCAAGGCCATCCAGCGCATCCTGACCCTTGGCGGCACGGCACCTCCGTCGGGTTGCGACGAGGCCAACGCCAACAAGGAAAGCCGGGTGCCATACACGGCGATCTACCTGTTCCTGAAATAGCTCACGCCCAGATCGCCATCGGCAGGCCGAACGCATCGCGCGGCGGCGAAGCCGGAAACGACTGCGCCACGCCGGCGTGCAGGCGCCGCGCAATCGTCGCGCAGGCGAGCGCGTCCAACAGATCGTCCGGCCTGGCGCCACGCGGCGCTGCGCCCTTGACGATTCCCGCCGGCAACCCCGCGGCCACGAGCAGCCGGCGCCGCAGCGCCAGCCCGGGCTCGTAGCATTTTCCCTTCACCTTCTTCGGCTCGCCCAGCGCATGCTCGCCGTTGAGCCGCCAGAACGCCAGCTCGGGATGCACCTCGAACACGGTCGCGGCGAGGGCAGCGTCGGCACGCAGGACGGCGTCCACCTCGCGGATCTTCGGCGCGAGCATGAACAGCTGCTTCGACACCCGGCGCGGCGGATCCGACGTGGCGAGCGCGGCCGTGCAGGCCTCGGCGTAGTCGGCCGCCAGAATGGCGGCCCGCGACGGCACCGAGAACACCGATGACTGGCGGCCGCCGAGCAGCGGGCGCACCGCGTTCTCGGCGGCACGCCCGCCATATTGGCCGCGTTCGGGCAGTCCGATCGGAATGTCCACCGCCACGATCGCCGGCCGCGTGCCGGAAAACACGTCGGCGAAGCGCGGCACGACCGTGATTCGCACCTCGTCGCCGTCGGGACGCACCAGGGCGACGATCCATCCGGCAGGACAGCCATCGACGCCGGCAAGCCATGTCATCGGGTTGACCGCTTCTGTTCTCGTCGACCTTCTGTCACACGAAGCAGGGATATTGCGCTCGCCCGCTTCGGCGGGACAGACTAAACCCCTCAACGGCCAGGACACATCATGACCACCGATCGACCCGCCAGCAGCGTTGATCCAAAGCTTCTGGAAATCCTCGTCTGCCCGCTCACCAAGAGCACGCTGGAATACGATGCCGAGAAGCAGGAGCTGATTTCCCGCGCGGCAAAACTGGCGTATCCGATCCGCGACGGCATCCCGATCATGCTGCCGGAGGAAGCCCGGCCGCTGGAGTAGACAGAGGCTCTGCCCGCTTCGCGTAGGGGCAACCTCGCGTGGTTGCCCTCTTGGCAGCGCTCGTGGTTGGTTCCTGATGGACGCCCCCAAGGGGCGGGTCTGCGGGCGCAACGCCAAGGAGTCGTGTGAATGATCAAAATCTGGGGGCGCAACAACTCGATCAACGTGCAGAAGGTGATGTGGGCGGTGGGCGAGCTCAAGCTTCCGCACGAGCGCATCGACATCGGCGGGGCGTTCGGCAAGAACAAGGAGCCGCCCTACCTGGCCATGAACCCGAATGGCCTGGTGCCGACGCTGGAGGAGGAGGACGGGTTCATCCTGTGGGAATCCAATTCCATCGTGCGCTACCTGGCGGCCAAGCACGGCGTCGGCACGCTTGAGCCTGCCGATCCAAGGGCTCGCGCCCGCGCCAGCCAGTGGATGGACTGGCAGCTCACCGTCGCCGGGCCGGCGCTCCACGCGACCTTCTGGGGCCTGATCCGCACGCCCCCCGAGAAGCGCGACCACCAGGCGATCGCCGAGTCGCAGGCGAGGACCACGGCCGCCATGCAGATGGTGGACGCGGCGCTCGGCAAATCCGCCTACCTGGCGGGTGATGCGTTCTCGATGGGCGATATCCCGCCGGCCCTTGTTGCGTTCCGGTATCGCCAGCTGGTGCCGGAACGGCCGGCGCTGAAAAATCTCGAGCGCTGGTACGGAGAGGTCGAGAAGCGGCCGGCGTTCCGCGATCACGTGCTGGCGGTGCCGCTGACGTGACGCGGCCGTCGCGCCGGCGCGTGCTCGGGCTGATCGGCGGCATGGCCGCCGGCGTGGGTCTCGCGCACGGTGCCGAGGATACCGTGGTCGAAGAGCCATGGTCGCACGATGGGCTCGCCGGCACGCTGGGGCTGCCGAAAAGTCCCGCACGCGGCCCCGCGGTTCTCATCCTGGCCGGATCGGGCCCGACCGACCGCAACGGCAATGGTCCGCTGATCTCCACCGACACCTATCGGCTGCTCGCCGCGGGCCTGGCGGCGAACGGCGTGCGCTCGCTGCGCTACGACAAGCGCGGCATCGGTGGCAGCGCCAAGCTGGTGACGCGCGAGGAGGACTTGCGCTTCGACGATCTGGTGAACGACGCGGTCGCGGCGGCGCGCGACCTCGCCGGCCGCAGCGACGTGTCGTCCGTCATCCTGGCCGGGCACAGCGAAGGCGGGCTCATCGCCATGCGCGCCGCGCGCGAGCTGTCGCTGGCCGGGTTGGTGCTGCTGGCCGCGCCGGGCCGCCCGCTGGCCGATGTGCTGCGGGCACAGCTGCGCACCGCGCCATTGTCCGAGGACCTGCGGGACGAGGCGCTGCGTATCACCGATGCGCTCGCACGCGGCGAGCGCATCGCCGATGTGCCGGCCGAACTGGCGCCGATCTTCCGCCCGTCGGTGCAGCCCTATCTCGCGTCGATCATGACGGTCGATCCTCGCGTCGAGCTGGCGCAGCTCTCGCTTCCGGTTCTGCTGCTCTACGGCGGGCGCGACGTGCAAGTCCCGCTCGAGCATCGCGACGCGCTCGCCCGGGCGCGGCCGGATGCGCGCGTCGTCACGGTGCCCACAGCCAATCACGTGCTCAAAACCGCACCGATCGACCGCGCCGGCAACCTTGCGACCTATACAAATCGCGCGCTGCCGCTCGATGCGGGAATTCTTCCGCCGATTGTGCTGTTCGTCGGCAGCGTGAGCTGACACTCGCGGGCTGCTTCAGACGCGGCGAGCCCACTTGCTCCACCTCTCCCCAGCGGGGAAAGGGAGCGCGCCGCGTTCGTTGCGCGTGAGCGCTACAACGCCTCGCCGCGCAAAAGCTTTGGCACCTGGCCGGTGAGGCCGGCGGCCTCGCGGATGAAAAAATCCTTCACCAGCGGCAGGCGGTCGACGATCCCGAGGCCGACGTCGCGCACGAGCCGCAGCACGTCGGAGCGGTTGGAGAACAGGCGATTGAGCCCGTCCGTGGCGATGCCCATGGTCATGGTGTCGAAGCGGCGCCAGCGCTGATAGCGGTCGAGCACGTCGCGCGCCGCGATGTCGCGGCCGAGCCGCGCCGCGTCTACCATCACCTCGGCCAGCGCCGCCACGTCGCGCAGTCCCAGGTTCAGGCCCTGGCCGGCGATCGGATGAATCACATGGGCGGCGTCGCCGACGAGCGCGAGGCGATCGGCGACGAAGGCGCGCGCCACCCACAGGCCAAGCGGGTAGGCGCGGCGCGGGCCGACGACCTCGATCTCGCCCAGGCGCAGGCCGAACCGGCGCTCGAGCTCGTCATGGAATTGCGCATCCGGCAGCGCAATGATGCGCTGCGCTTCCGCCGCGTCCTCGGTCCACACGATGGAGCACCGGCGGCCGGTCAGCGGCAGGATGGCGAACGGCCCCGCGGGCAAGAAATGCTCCTCGGCGCGGCCATGATGGTCGCGCTCGTGCGCCACCG
>Ga0209466_1000110_pt1 | contig 17868 bp, 14 predicted proteins | sample PanSoiPlo30MoBio_FD_188323 | JGI IMG/M metagenome (GOLD analysis project Ga0209466, IMG submission 188323) | Tropical forest soil microbial communities from Panama analyzed to predict greenhouse gas emissions - Panama Soil Plot 30 MoBio (SPAdes)... | ecosystem: Environmental > Terrestrial > Soil...
CCCAGAAGCCGAACCCGACCACGACTCGTTTTGGGGCCGGTCCAGCCTCGCTGGCGGGAGCAAATGCGTCCTGTTTCAGATCGTAAACGGCGACAGCGACATTCATAGCGCGACCTCCGTCGGGTGAGCGCGATCGAACTGAGCGATCGTCTCAGCGGGTATCTCGACCTCTTCCTGCTCGCGAAATGCGAATGCAAGGAACGTCACGAATGCGCCAAAGACTCCGAGGGCCGCCATCCACCAGATGTGCCAGATCAGCGCAAAACCGATGACCACGGCAAAGAAGGCGTTGACGAAGCCGGTCGGGGTGTTCTTCGGCACTTCGATCGGCGCGTACTCGCGCGCTTGCGTCGGCTGACCTTGCTTAGCGCGCGCCTTCTGACCCCAGAAGGCGTCCAGACCGGCGACGCGGGGAAGGACAGCATAGTTCCAGGCCGGCGGCGGCGACGCCGTTGACCATTCGAGCGTGCGGCCGTTCCACGGATCTCCCGTCACGTCGCGAAGTTCTTCGCGGGCGCGGATCGAGACCACCAGCTGCATGATCTGGCAGACGACTCCCGCGAAAATGACAGCAACACCGGCCGCGGCGACCAGCAGCCATGGCTGCCAGGAGACGACGTCATAGTGCTGCAGGCGCCGCGTCATGCCCATCAGGCCGGTCACATAAAGCGGCATGAAAGCGAGATGGAAGCCGATGAACCAGCACCAGAACGCCAGCCGGCCCCAGCGCTCGTCGAGCGTGAAGCCGAACGCCTTGGGGAACCAATATATGTAACCGGCGAAGACGCCGAACACGACGCCCGGGATGATGACGTGATGGAAATGGGCAACCAGGAACGCGCTGTTGTGCACCTGCCAATCGACGGCGGGGACGGCGAGCAGCACGCCGGTCAGGCCGCCGAAGACGAATGTCACCATGAAGCCGATCAGCCACAGGATCGGCACGGTGAAGCGGACGCGTCCGCCGTACATGGTGAACAGCCAGTTGAAGATTTTCACGCCGGTCGGCACCCCGATGATCATGCTCATCATGCCGAAGACAGCGTTGACGTTGGCGCTGGCGCCCATGGTGAAAAAATGATGCAGCCACACCATCATTGAGAGGACGCAGATCGCCATGGTCGCGGCGACCATCGAGCGGTAGCCGAACAGCGGCTTGCCGGAGAAGGTCGCGGCCACCTCGGAGAAGATACCGAATGCCGGCAGGACGAGGATGTAGACTTCGGGGTGGCCCCACATCCAGAACAGGTTCACGTACATCATCGCGTTGCCGCCGGCGTCGACCGTAAAGAAGTGGAAGCCGAGATAACGGTCGAGCAGCAGCATCGCGAACGTCGCGGTGAGGATCGGAAAGACTGCGACAATCATCAGGTTGGCTGCGAGCGCCGTCCAGCAGAAGACCGGCATGCGCATGTAGCTCATTCCCGGCGCCCGCATCTTCAGGATTGTCGTGACGAAATTTATTCCGGTCAGCAGCGTGCCGATGCCGGAGATCTGCAGCGACCAGAGGTAATAATCGACGCCGACACCAGGCGAGAACTGAAGCTCGCTGAGCGGAGGATAAGCAACCCAGCCCGTCCTCGCGAATTCGCCGACCGCGAGCGAGACATTCGTCAGCAGGATGCCTGACGCGGTCAGCCACAGGCTGACCGAGTTCAATGTCGGAAAGGCCACGTCGCGGATGCCGAGCTGCAGCGGGACGGCAAAGTTCATCAATCCGATCACGAGCGGCATCGCCACGAAGAAAATCATGATGGTGCCGTGCGCCGAGAAGATCTGGTCGAAATGCTCCGGCGGCAGATATCCTTCCGCGCCGCCGGCCGCGACGGCCTGCTGCGCGCGCATCATGACCGCATCGGAGAAGCCGCGCAGCAGCATGAGCATCCCCAGCACTATATACATAACGCCGATGCGCTTGTGATCGACGGAGGTGAGCCACTCGCGCCACAGGTACGGCACGTATCCCTTGAGCGTCACCCACCCAAGGACGGCCCCTATGCCCAGGATCACGCCGCCCGAGGCGCCCATGACGATCGGCTGGTCGAACGGGATCGCGCTCCACGTGAGCTTGCCAAGGAGGTTCATCTTTCTGACCCTTGTGACTCGAGATGGGTGAGCCGTGACGGATGGACCGGCTGCATTGCGGCGCTGAAGATGCCGTTGAACAGGTTGGGAGCGACGGCGCGATAGGTGAAAGGCGCGACCGCTTGGCTGGGCTTGGCCAACTCGGCATAGCTTTGCGCATCAAGCACTGGGCCACTGGTGCGCGTTTCAGCCACCCACTGCGCAAATTTTTCGGCGGGAACTGCATTGACGTTGAAGACCATGTCGGAAAATCCCGCGCCGCTGTAATTCGCCGACATTCCCCGGTAGGTTCCGGCGTGGTCGGCCCGCAGATAAAGGCGCGTCACCATCCCGGACATCGTGTAGATCTGGCCGGCGAGCTGCGGCACAAAGAAGCTGTTCATGACGCCCGAAGAGGTCAGTTCGAAGCTGATCGGCGCGCCCACCGGGATGGTCAGCTGATTGACCGTCGCAATCCCTTCCTCGGGATAGATGAACAGCCATTTCCAATCGAGCGCGACGACTTGAACCCGGACTGGCTTTTGCGCAGAGGCGATCGCCTTGGGCGGATCGAGGTCGTATGAGCTCAGCCAGGCGACGCCGCCCACCAGAAGGATGGTCATGATCGGGATCGACCAAACGAGGAGCTCGAGGCGGCCGGAATAGGCGAAATCCGGCCTGTAGCGTGCGCGTTCGTTCGCGGCGCGAAACCACCAGGCGACGCCAAGCGTGGCGAGGACCGTTGGGATCACGATCGCCAGCATGATTCCAGTCGAATTAAGCATAAGGAGCCGCTCCGCGGCGGCGACAGGTCCTTTCGGAGCGAGCACACCTTCGCTGCAGCCGGCGAGCGCAGCGGCGCTGAACAGGATAGCGGCCAGTGCAAAATACCGCATATCAGACCCCCTGGGCTTTGGCTTGGGTGGAAGCGCGCGTGACGCCGAGAGAAGCATCTAGCGGCGCAACGGCAACCGGAGCGGCCCGCGCGGAGAGCGTGCTCGGCCGCCGATCCCCGCCGTTGCCGGCCAGGAGCGCCGTGAACAGCACGAACAGGTAGAGAATCGAAAACGCGAACAGGCGATGTGCCGGCCGTCGATCGGCCTCGCTGCTCCTGGCCAACTGGAGGGCGAGTACGACGAACGTCGCTCCGCACATGGCGGCGGCCGCGCCATAGATTGCGCCGGCGAAGCCGAGCGCCCACGGCAGCAGCGAAATGGGAACCAGCACAACGCTGTAGATGAGTATCTGTCGTGTGGTTTCGACTCTGCCGGCAATCACGGGGAGCATGGGGATGCCGGCACGGGCATATTCGTCGCTGCGATTGAGCGACAACGCCCAGAAATGCGGAGGTGTCCAAAGGAACACGATCAGGAACAAGATGATCGGCTCGAGTGCGATCTCACCGGTTGCCGCCGTCCAGCCGATTACGGGGGGAAGCGCGCCGGCAGCCCCACCGATGACGATATTCTGCGGCGTGCTTCGCTTGAGCCATATCGTGTAGACGACGACGTAGAAGAAGACCGCGAAAGCGAGCAGTGCCGCTGCTTTGACATTGAGCACGAGAGCAAGCACCGCAACGGCACAGGCAGCGAGAACCACGCCGAATACGAGCGCTTCTGCACTCGAGACCGCGCCGCGCGGGATCGGGCGGCTGGCGGTGCGAGCCATTACGGCATCGATGTCGGCGTCGTACCACATGTTGAGCACACCCGCGGCTCCGGCCCCTGCGGCGATCGCGAGAATTGCAATAGATCCGAGGAGTGGATCGAGGCGGCTCGGCGCGATCATCAATCCAACGAACGCGGTGAACACCGCGAGCGCCATCACGCGTGGCTTCATCAACGCGATGAAGTGGGGTAGCCGCGCCGCCAAACCGGAGCGTGAGGGTAGCTGCAGGCGCGTCAAGGGAATTGTGGTGGTCTTCATATCAATCCTCAGCGGCAAGGTGGCTTGCGGCTGCTCGACTACGTACAGATGTGTGCCGAAGAGCGTGAGTGAATGCCGGCAAATCCCGGCAAATTCTTCCTAAGCGGCGACTGATCGGACCACGCGCCGCGCTGGAGCGATCGAGATGCGGACATAGACTTCGCGTCCGGTTGCAAGACTTAAGCCCTCGACGACGGCGATGAAGAACGCAGCTCCGACGGTGAACGCTGGCATCAGGATGTGCCAAGCGATGACCCAGGCGAACTGGATGCGCGATAACAGGATTGGAACGAAGTGGATGGCTGAACCTCTTGTGTTCCGATGATGTAGAGAGGGACCGTTATCCTGCGTCAGCGCCCGGCGTTCGCGGCGGCTCGGGGATCAGGCGCGAGCTGCGCTGGCCGGTGAAATACGACCAGAGCCACTGGCGCTGCACGCGCAGGCGGTTCTGCAGCTGCGGCAGAGAGAGGATGTGAACGAACGCCCACACCAGCCAGGTCAAAAATCCGCTTGTGCGCAGCCAGCCCCGTTCCAGCACGGCGTAATTCTTGCCGACGACGGCCATGTTGCCCTTGTCGAAATAGCGGAACGGACGTTTGACCTTCCACCCCTTGATCTCTTTCGCGATCAGCCGCCCGACGTACCGACCTTCCTGAATCGCCGCCTGCGCGACGCCGGGCACCGGGTGTTCGTTTTGCATGAGCGACGCGGCGTCGCCGACGACGAACACGCCGGGTGCATCCACGACCTTCAGGAACGGATCGACGAGCGCTCGCCCTGCGCGGTCGGTCTTGGTGCCGAGCATCTTTGGAATGGGCGATGCCGCAACCCCAGCGGTCCACAGCACAGTGGCGCTGGGGATCCGGCTTCCGCCGGCGACGACGCCCTGCTCATCCACGGTCTCGACCTTGACTCCGGTCATGACCTTCACGCCGAGCCTGGTCAGCCGCCGGGTCACCCTGCGGGACAGCACCTCGGCAAAAGTCGGCAGCACCCGGTTGCCCGCGTCGAGCAGGATGATGGTGCTCTTCGCCGGATCGATGCGGCGGAAGTTGCCGCGCAGCGTGACCTTCACCATCTGGGCCAGGGACGCGGCGAGTTCCACGCCCGTGGGCCCTGCGCCGACCAGCACGAACGTCATTGCTCGCGCGCGCTCGGCTTCGTCGTCGGTCATTGCGGCCAGTTCGAACGCGCCCAGGATCTTGGCCCGGATCGTCTCGGCGTCGTTGAGGCTCTTGAGCCCAGGCGCATGGCGCGCGAACTCGTCGTGCCCAAAATAGCTCGGGCGCATGCCGGTCGCGATCACCAGATAATCGAACGCGATCTTGCGAACGCCCACGCCCGGGGAGGACGCCTCGATCGTGCGGGACGCGAGGTCGACGCCGGTCACCTCCGCCAGGAGTACGCTGACGTTCCGCTGCTTCGCCTCGAGCTGACGGATCGGCGCGGCGATCTCGGCGGGAGAGAGGACCGCGGTTGCCACCTGATAGAGCAGTGGCTGAAATATGTGGTGGTTGCGGCGGTCGAGCAGGAAGACGTCGACATCGGCGTGCCGCAGCGCGCGCGCCGCCGCAAGCCCGGCAAAACCGCCGCCGATGATGACGACGCGCTTGCGGGCCGAGGACGGCACGTCGACGACGGCGGTCGGTTGGTCGGACCGAGATTCGGCCAGCATCGCGCTCATGGGTCACCTTTGTTGTGCTCATTGTCGGTCATCGCTTCAGCAGCTCCGTTTCGGGACCGGTGGTCTCAACCGGCCAGCCACTCGGGTTTGCTCGAGCCCCGCGGCACAAGCACCGTTCTGAAGGCGGCGGGTGTCCGTGACAGGGTCAGCTCGGCCAACCCCTGATACGTGCCCAGTGGCGTCTCCGCGGTAAACAAATCGGGAGCGACGTATGCGTGCTCGTCGGAAGATCCGGCGGTCGCTCGCGCATAATCCTTGTCGAAAATGCCGAGCGAATACAGCCATAGCATCGTCCGGGTCAGAGAGACGGTGACCCGATAGCTGCCGCCCTCGACCGCGCGCCGGCGCAACGCCGAGAGAATTCCGATTGTGCCGAGCCAGCCCACCACATTATCGCAAAGGGGGATGATCGGTGGCGATTTGGGATGCGTGGGCGTGCCCTCGATGCAGAATAACCCCGATACGGCTCCGCCGATCTCATCGAAGCCGGGACGATTCTTCCAAGGCCCTTTATCGCCGTGGAGAACGACGCGCGCATGGATAAGCCCCGGCTTCCTTGCGCAGAGCTCTTCGGCATCGAGGCCGTGGCGCTCCAGATAGCCTGGGCGCTTGTTGGCGAAGAAGACGTCGGCATCCTTCAGCAGCCGATCGAATGTCGCGCGATCCTCTTTCGAGTCATCCACGATCGTCGAGCGCATCCCGACCTGCACGTCCCAGGCGAATGATTCGATCTCGGTATCTGCGGGCCGCCAGATGTTGAGCACATCGGCCCCGTGTTGAGCGAGGTCTCTGCCTATGCCAGCTCCGGCAATCACATGCCCCATTCCCAGCGCGCGAATGCCATCCAGTGGGCTCTTTCCGTCCTTCTTGAAGGGGATCGGATCGCTGTCGCCGATCTTCTCGACCGAGATCAGCGGCATCCGGCAGAGCACGTCGGTGTATTGGGGCTCCTTCCGGAATTCCTCGAAGGTGCGCACCATGGCGATGGGAAGTCCGGCCTCTGCCGCCGCGTTCTCCAGGTCTTCGGCATGCCACTGCAGAATGGCGTTCCGCACGGCGTCGGCGCTGGAGCTGCACCTGAGAAGGCTGAGCGCGCGGGCGGCCAGCCTGGGGTAGATGTTCAAGGGCACGACGTACCGCCCATCGCGGGTTTCGCGAAAGATCGGAATATCGATGAACGGGTTCAGCGGCTCGAAAAAAGCCGGGGGGCGCCCATTGATGGTTTCCCATTTCAGCTCGAAGAAGCCGGCGAAGCGCCGCAGCGCCTTGCGGACATCGACGGTGATGTCCTGCCCCTCGCCGGTACGGTCGCGCCATAGCGCCGCAACCGCGACGGACCTCGCGGCGAGACCGAGCGCCGCCATGGTGCCGAACCGAAATGGGCTGGGGATAATCGGATCCGCTCCGTAGAAGGTGAGCTTGCCGCCGCTGTCCGTAGTCGACATTCCGACGTCTTTCAGCACCTGATTGACGCCGCCGTGCAGGTCGATATCCGGGCTGCGCTCCGGACTCCCGAACTTCGATTGAAGTATTTCGGTGAGCAGGTCCGGTTGGAGCTTTTCCGTCCGCACATCCGGCTCAGGCTCTTTTGTCCGCAGGGTGGTCGCGATATTCATTTGCAAATTCCTTTTCGGTCAGAGGGGTGTCAGCTGCCCGCAGCCGCGCCAGCGCCGAGCTCCTTGCGTTTTTCCGCCTCTCCATCGGCACCGGCCCGAGCCGCTCCGCCGGGTGTCCATCCTCGCGCACGTCGCCCGTCACCAAGTTCGTGCTCATCCAGCCTGAGCACGCTGATCCCACGGAACGAACTCGTTGTCGGATTCGTCCGCAAGATCGCCTTGAACGCGCTTGCGTAGCTCGATCAGGCCAAGCAGCAATTCATCTCGCTCTGCCTCCAGCTCCGCGATGGTGCGCGATCCGACCTCGGCATGGACGCCGTCGATGAGCTTCTTCTGCATCTCCGGCGTCAGCACCGGCGAGCCAAGGGTCTTCCACCAAGCCGTCATCGCGGGGGCGAACTGCTGGAAGAAGTGCTCGATGCCGCCGGGGCCGCCGCCGAGGTGATTGAGCATCATGTTGCCCATGATGCCCCAGCGCAGGCCGGGGCCCCAGGAGAGCGCGGTGTCGACGTCGGCGGCGCTCACGACGCCCTCGGAAACGAGGTAATAAACCTCACGGGCCAGCGCCCCCTGCAGGCGGTTGGCGACGTGGCCCGGCATTTCCTTGTTGAGGCGCACCGTCTTCTGGCCGATCGACGTATAAAACTCCGCCGCGCGCCGGATCGTTTCTTCCGAGGTCTTTGCCCCGCCGACGATCTCGACCAACGGGATCACGTGCGGCGGATTGAACGGATGGCCGATGACGCAGCGCTCGGGATGGGATACGGCGCCCTTCTGGATTTCGCTCATGGTGAGCCCCGACGAGCTCGACGCGATGATAACGTCGGGGGGGAGCAACTCATCGAGCTGCCCATAGAGCTTCTGCTTGAAATCGATCCGCTCGGGCCCGTTCTCCTGGACGAGGTCGGCGCCGGCGACCGCTTGCGCGAGTGCTGCCGTGAACTTCAGGTTCGACTGCGACGCTCCGGGCGAGAGGCCCAGTCGCTGGAGCGCCGGCCAGGCGGTCTCCACGAACTTCCTCAGCGCGGCTTCTGCGTTCGGCGCGACGTCGGTCGCGACGACCTGAAGTCCTTTGGCCAGGAACAGCGCGGTCCAGCTTGCGCCGATCACGCCCGTTCCGATGATGGCGATACGTCGAATAGGTTTGTTGTTCGACATGATTTGGTTCTCCTTCAGATCGGATTTCAGATTTCGACGTAAGCGATGCCGGTGAGATTGCCCTGGGCGTAGAGGAAGTTGCGCTCGTTCTTTCCGTCGAGATCGGCGGAATAGACCGAACCGGCGAAGTCGGTGACGAACATCCGGTTGCCGGGAACATCGAGCGTGATGCCAATGCCCTCCATCAGGTGGGTGATCAGGATCTCCGGCGCCGCTTTTTTGTCGATCGGCGTGCGATTCACGGTGTTGCCGCGCGGAGGATCGCCGCGGTCGGTCCAATAGAGGATGCGGTTCTCCAGATCGAGTTCGAGATCGATGGGTTCCGGCAGCTGATCGAACAGCACCTCGATGTCGGAGCGGTTCGTCGGGCTCTCGCCCTTCGGGATGTCGATGTTGGCGCGGTAGATACAGCCCAGGCCGGCATTGTCCGGGCCTTTTTGTGTCCAGTAGATTTTCTTGAGCTTCGGGTCGACGGTGATTCCGACGCACCACCGGATCTGATCGCGCCGCTCCTTGTCGCCGCGGCCGGTCTCGACCAGCGTTTCGACCTGCGAGCCGTCGAGGTTCGCGCGCATCACGCGCATGCCCTCGCGGTCGCACCAATAGAGCTTGCCAGCGTCCTTCTCGAGATGGATCTGCTTCGGCGTGAAGGTGCCGCCTTTCGGCACGATGACCCTGCGGTTCTTGCCGTCGAGGTCGGCGCGCTCGATCGAACCGTCGTTGAGGTTGGGCACGCCCATGTTGGTCCAATAGATGTGACCCGCCGCCACATCCACGGCGATGCCGTCGGGGAGGCGGCAATCGGTGACGATGGTCTTGCGGTCGGAGCCGTCGGGATTCATCGAGTGAATGCGGTCGCCGCTCAATTCAAGAACGAACAATCGGCCGGAGCGGGTCGCGTCCGATGAAGCCTTCGTTCTGGTGGCCTGGAGTAGGGTCATGGTTTGTCCTTTCGTGTCACTGGTGCGCCTCGATCATCCGCGGCGGCGAGCCGGGCTCGGCGATTTCCAGGCTCAACGCGTGCCCCATTTTCTGTTTTTTGGTCCGCAGGTAGGCGAGCGAATGCACCGTCGGCCCGACGTCGCAGGGAAGCCGTTCGACGATCTCGATGCCGCCGTCGCTGAGCGCGCGCACCTTGCGCGGATTATTGGTCAGCAGCCGAACGCGCGGGATGCGAAGGTCGTGAAGGATCGCGGCCGCCAGGCTGAAATCCCTGAAGTCCGCCTTGAACCCGAGCGCATGATTGGCCTCGATCGTGTCGATGCCCGCGTCCTGCAGCTCGTAGGCCTGCAATTTGGCCATCAGCCCGATGCCGCGTCCCTCCTGACACTCATAGATCACCAGTCCGCGGCCTTCCTGCGCGATCGCCTGCATGGCGAGGTCGAGCTGGCCGCCGCAGTCGCAGCGCATCGAGCCGAACACCTCGCCGGTGAGGCATTGCGAGTGGACGCGCAATAGCGGCACGCCCCGGCTCAGGTCGCCGAGCACGAGGGCGAGTGCGGTTTCGGCGGTTCGGCCGCCGGTCCACGCGTCGCGTTCGAATCCCATCATTTCGAACGTGCCCCATTTGGTGGGCAACCGGGGCGACGCGATCCGCCACAACGCGCCGGTTTGCGCTGCTGCTCGCGACCTGGCTTCAAGCGTGGACATCGGCGTCGAACTCGTTTTCATTGCGCATGCGCTGGCGTCGTCTCGACCTATTCGGCCGCGACGGGTGTCTTCGTCTTGTTGAAATTCGGTGGACGCTTCTCGAGGAACGCCGACAGCGCTTCCTTGGCCTCTGCGGAGTGCAGCCGCTCAATGAACTCCTGGTTTTCGGCTTTCACCGCCTCTCTGAGCGGGCCGATCGAAGCCTGCTTGATGAGCCGCTTGCTCGCGCGCAACGCGCCGTTCGGTTTTGCCGCGAGCTTCTGCGCGGTCGCGGTGGCGGTTGCGAGCAGGTCTCGGTCAGCCACCACGCGGGTCACGAGGCCCAGCTCCGCCGCCCGCGCGGCACCGAAGGGCTCTCCCAGCAGGTACAACTCCGCCGCCCGCAGATGCCCGATGCGCGCCGGCAGCGAGTAGCTCGACCCGAACTCCGGCACGAGCGCCAGATTGATGAACGGCAGTTGGAACCTCGCGCTCTCGCCGGCGTAGACGACATCGCAGTGCGTCAGCATCGTGGTTCCGCCGCCGACCGCCGCGCCTTGCACGGCCACGACGATCGGTTTTTCGCATCTGATGAATGCATCCATCAGGCGGGTCTGCGGAGATTCGCCCGGCCCGGGCGGATTCTTGAGAAAATCCCCGACGTCGTTGCCGGCGGAGAAGGCGTCTCCGGCGCCGTGCCAGAGGACGACAAGGGTTTCTTCGTCTTCGGCGGCCTCGTTGAAGATATCCGCCAAGCGCGTGTACATGGCTCCGGTCAGGGCGTTCTTCCTCTCGGGGCGATTGAGCTCGACCCGCAGAATGCCGTTGGATCGTTCGGTGATAATGTCGCTCATTGTTTGCTCCTTCGTTCGCTATTCTTCGGCGTCATTTTCTAGGCCGCGCGTTCCTTTGCTTTCGGCACGGCGCCGCTGGCGCGCAGGCCGTCGATGTCCTTCGCGTCAAATCCCAGCTCCCCGAGGATCTCTTCGGTGTGCTCGCCGAGGTTGGGGGCGCGCCGCGCCGGCACCTTGGCGACGCCGTGGACCTGAATCGGGCTGCTGATCGTCGAGGTCAGCTTGCCGCCCGCGCCTTCGAGCGGAACGACGATGTCGTTTGCCCGTAGCTGCGGATCGTCGATCACTTCTTGCGGCCCGCGCACGGCGCCGAAGGTGACGTGCACGCTGCCGAAAACTTCATACCAATGCGCCATCGGCTGTGCGGCGAAAACGTCGTCGAGAATGGCGGTGAGCTGCGGCATGTTCGCCGTCAGCTTCGCCGGATCGGAGAAGCGCGGATCCGTCAGCAGATCCGGGCGGCCGATCGCTTTCGCCACGGCCGCCACCTTGTCGGGCGTGACGATGAGAACGAACCAGGTGCCGTCGGAGGCGCGATACACGTTGAACGCCGCATTCGCGGGATTCTTGCGGTCGTGCGGCGCGTAGAACTTTGCGCCGGCCAGCGCGGCCTGGATCGAAACGCTTGCCGACCAGACACCCTCAGCGAGCAGCGAGGTCGTGACATACGAGCCTTTGCCGGTACGCTCGCGGCGGTAGAGCGCCGTGACGATCCCCGAATAGATTCCGACCGCGGAGGCATTGTCGCCGCTCCCGCCCACCGGCAAGGTCGGCGGCACGCCGGCGTCGCGCGTCATCGACAGCAAACCGCTGCGCGCCCAGTAGGACGTGATGTCGAAGCCCGGAAGGTTGGCATCCGGCCCATTTTCGCCGAAGCCCGTGAGATCCGCGTAGATCAATCGCGGATTCCACTGTGCCACGTCGTCGTATTCGAGCTTTAATTTTTTGCGCGCGGGGTGCGGCGTATTGACGATGAACACATCGGCCCACGTGGCAAGCTGCTGGAGCACCTGGTGCGCGCTGGGCGATTTCAGGTCGAGCGCGATGCTGCGCTTGTTGCGGTTGTTGAGATGCCACTGGTAAGGATCGTCTGCCAGCGGTTGCGGCGGGATCTTGTGTCCAAGTCTCCAGGGGTCGCCGTTAGGCGGCTCTACCTTGATGACGTCGGCGCCGAAGTCGGACAGGATCACGGCGGCGGCGGGAGCCGCGACGAAGTTCGAGAAGTCGACCACCTTGAGTCCGGAAAAAATGTTGTCGCTTGCCATCGCAGTCTCCTGAATGTATCCGTCGAGTTTCTTCACCGTCCGTGGAACTGGGGTGCGCGCTTTTCCAGGAAGGCCGACGTGCCTTCCTTCTTGTCCTCCGTCCCGGCGCACAGCCCGAAATAGGAGGCTTCCAGCGCGAAGCCCTCGCTCTGGCTCGTGTCCATCCCTTTGTTGACCGCCTCGAGCGAATGCTTGACGGCGATCGGCGCGTTGGCGGCGATCTCTTTGAGAATCGCTTCCGCGCGCGGGATCAGGTCGGCAGCCGGGACGACTTCGTTGACGAGCCCGATGCGGAAGGCCTCCTGCGCGCTGATCATCCCGCCGGACAGAATGAGCTGAAGCGCGCGGCCCTTTCCGACCAGCCGCGGCAGCCGTTGCGTGCCGCCGCCGCCGGGAAGCAATCCCAGCTTGACCTCGGGCTGGCCGAACTTCGCGTGCTCGACGGCGATGCGGATGGTGCACGCCATTGCCGTCTCGCAGCCGCCGCCCAGCGCAAAGCCGTTGATTGCCGCGATCACCGGCTTGCCGAGATTCTCGACGAGATCGAGCACCTCCTGCCCGAGGCGGCTGGACCGTTCGGCGTCGATCGCACTCGCATGCGCAAGCTCGCTGATGTCGGCGCCGGCGATGAACGCCTTGTCGCCGCCGCCGGTGAGAATGACCCCGCGCACCGCGTCGTCGTCCCGCGCATCCTCGAAGGCCGTGCGCAAATCCTTCCAGGTGGGCGTATTGAGCGCGTTGAGCACCTTGGGACGGTTGAGCGTCACATAAGCGATGCCGCTCCTTTTTTCGTACAGCACGTTGTCGAGTTTCGGCGCAGGCGGTTGCTGTGTCTCGACCGTCACCGCGACGGCGGGCGAAGCCATGACATGTCTCCTGTCTAAGTCTCTCTGTGACGGCAGCCGGCGACTCTTCGACGTCGGCCGCTAAACGAAGGCGCTGAACCCGGTGACCGCCTTGCCGACGATCAGGTGCTGCATCTGATACGTGCCTTCATAGGAATAGAGCGCCTCGGCATCCGCGAAGAACCGCGCAACGTTGTAGTCGACGAGGATGCCGTTGCCGCCCAGCAGCTCTCGCGCCCAGGAGAGGGTCTCACGCGACTTGGCCGTCGTGAACGCCTTCGAAAGCGCCGCTTGCTGGTCCGTAAGCTTGCCTTCGTCCGCAAGCTGTGCTGTGCGAGCCACCATGCATTGGCAGGCAGTGATGTTGCCGAGCATCTTCGCAAGCTGGTCTTGAATGAGCTGGAACGAGCCGATCGGCTTTCCGAACTGCAATCGCTCCTGGGCGTACTTGACCGCGTTCTCGTAGGCGCCCATCTGGACCCCCGTCGTCTCCCACCCGACGAGATACCGCGTCCCACGCAGCACGCGCGCGGTGTCGCGGAAGGACTGAGCGCCGGCCGCGAGCCGATTTGCTTCCGGCACCCGGCAGTCCTTCATCGTGATCTGACCGTTCTGGACCACCTTGAGCGCGATCTTGTTCTGCATCTTCTCGACGCTGAAGCCGGGCGTGGTCTTGTTTTCGACGATGAAGCCCTTGACCTGGTTGTCGGCCACGTCGCGCGCCCAGATGATCGAGATATCGCACCAGGGCGCGTTGCCGATCCACCGCTTCTGGCCGTTCAGGATCCAAGTGTCCCCTTCGTGCTTCGCCGTCGTAGTGAGGCCGCCGCCGGCTCCCGAGCCGACGAGCGGCTCGGTGAGGCCGAAGCAGCCGATCTTTTCCATGCGCGCCATCGGCGGCAGCCACTTTTGTTTCTGCTCCTCCGATCCAGCGACCGCGATCGAACCCATCGCCAGGCCGCTGTGGACGCCGAAGAAGGTGGCGATTGAGGCATCGACTCGCGCCATCTCCATCGCAATCAGGCCGACCAGCAATTGACTCCCGCCGAAGCAGCCGTATCCCTCGATGCCGACGCCGGCGAGGCTCAGCTCCTTGAAGGCGGGCAGCAGTTCGAACGGGAAAGCGTCTTCGACCCAATATTTGTTGATGATGGGGGCGACCTTGGACTCCATGAAGGCCCGCACCTTTTTGAGGACCGCCAGCTCATTGGTGCTCAAGGTCTCCGCCCAGTGATAGAAATCGCTGTTTGGCGGCGGAAGCTGCTTCGGTGCTGAAGGTTTGCGTGCTGTGGCGGTGGCCATGTGGATCTCCATTCCTTCACGTTGCCCGCGGTGGCCTTAGTTGACCCGCATGCGCCGCCGGCGCCAGTGAAGCCCGGCAAATCGCGCCAAATTTTTGCTAAGGAGACGGCGGATCCGCGTAGGTCGGATCAGGCAAGATCATCGGGCGGCTGCCATTTCTCAGGCGCGCAGGTGATCGGCTCGGGGTTCGCCCCGCTGCAAGCGGCGGCGCGACGAGACTCCAAGCGGAACCGCCATTAGATCAGCGCGGTCCGGCCGTCTGATTTCGAAATCGTGACGGGCTCATGCCCACAAATTTGCGAAACATGCGGGCGAAATGGCTCGAATTTTGAAAACCCGCATCGAGTCCGACTTCGAGGACGCTGCATTTGGCGTCCGCCAGTCGCTGCTTTGCGCATTCTATTCTCTGCAGCAGCACGTACCTGTGCGGAGCCTGCCCCGTGCTCCTTCTGAACAGCTCGGCAAAGTAATGCGGGCTCATGCCAGCCACCCCGGCGAGTTCTGACAGGCTGAGATCTGCTGCCAAATTGTCTCCAATATAATCGAGCACACGCCTGAGCCGATGTCCTGGCAAGCCTCCTCGATAAGCGGCCGGCGTGTAGCCGCGCACTGCGTAGTGCTTCAGCAGATATACAGCCAACGCGTTGCCCAGGCTTTCGCCGTACAGCCGTCCCGCTGGCGAGCCGCTATCCAGGTCAGTCGTCATGGCGAGCAACACCGCCATGATGTTTCGGTCAGTTAGGTTCCAATTTTCGATTAGCTCGATACTGCGTTCGTGCGCTGTTTCGTCCAGCGCGCTCACTAACAAATTTGGATGAATGGCGACGGCAATTCGCTGCGTTGCCCCTTTCCATCTCACCTCATCGATCGTTCCTTGTGGCAGGATGAAAGTCGTACCGGGACACGCGTTGAGGTCGAATACCTTGCCTCGGGTTAAGACCTCGTATTTTACCGAACCGCGCAAAACCACGTGAACGAAGTTATCAACGTGCTCGTGTCGGTGTATGACGCACGCCGGAACTGAATGGTCTTCGACGGCCACACCCGCCCACCGCACTGACGAACTCGATAATGACGGGTGGGCATGGAGGAAAGGCTCGACGCGCCCCTTACGCATGACCTCGACCCCACTAAGAATGGGGGGAGCTACCTGTGCCTGCACTCGCGCTGTGTGCAGCAAAGATTGGCGGCCATCGGCAACATTGGAAGACACATCAGCCCTCCGAAAACTGCTGCAACCTCACCTGACCCGCAAGCGAAGCCCTCGCCGAAGTGCTGTCGTCGGACGATGCAGTCGCGGGTACACAATCTTCGTCTGCAGTCCTTGTTGGACGCCCTCCGCCCCCGAACGCCGGAGTTCGGCCAAATATCCTCGGAAGATTCGCACAAATCCGGTTTTTTGGAACGGCATCGCCGCAAGTCACCGATAATCTACATCCCCATAGTGCCGGGCTCAACGCCACATCCGCGGGCGAGACCGGCGCTCCATGCATTGCTTCCCACTACCACAGGAGCCCAGACCATGGCACGATCTCGCGGCGCCTCTTTCAGTGCACCCTGCCCGCCGCGCAGGCGATGCCCGACGTCATGCATCCGGAGCGAAGGAGATAGCCATGGCGGTCGCTACTGCACTCCGATCGGTTGTCGATATCGAATCGTTCATGAGCGAATACTATGCCGCGTGGGGCGGAAGGGATGAGGACCACATCATGTCCTACTACGCGGACAATGTGACGGTTCAGATTCCTGGCAGCCTGATGCAGGGGAAATCGGCCGTTCGCGAGCAGTTCGTGCGGCCCTTCATCGCTGCCTTCCCCGGAAATCGCCACTTCGTGAAGAACATAATTTTTCGGCGAGACGTTGCAGTCATTGAGTTTACTTTTAAGGCCGAACACAAGGGTCCATTCGCTGGCCATGCGGCAACAGATGCTTGCATCGAGTTGCCCGGTTGCGGGGTCTATGAGTACGATTCAGCGCGGCGGCAGATCACTGCAGCGCGCATTTACTTCGATGTTGGAACGCTACTGAAGCAGATAATCGATCAGCGCCAATCACACTTGAAGACTGAAGAAGCTGCCGCGGTCCCGACAGGCACCATCGCGATCGCCGCGCCGATGGAACACCTCGACCTTGGTACTGCGATCGCCGTAGCGCAAGCAGTTTCGGGCGAGATGGTCCTGGAAAAGCTGCTTGACACTCTGATGCGTACCGCGGTCGAGCATGCAGGAGCGGAACGCGCGCTCTTAATACTTTCGCGCGAGGCCGAGCAGCGGATTGCAGCAGAAGCAACAACCGGCAACGGCACGGTTGTTGTTCACCTGCGCGACGAACCCGTGGCTAGTTCTCTGCTGCCGGAAACGGTCCTACGGTACGTCGTGCAGAGTCGCGAGAGCGTGATTCTGGACGATGCCGCGAACCTGAATCCCTTTTCGGCGGATCCGTATATTACTCAGCGGCACGCTCGTTCGGTGTTCTGCGTGCCGCTCATGAATCAAACCAAATTCGTCGGGATTCTCTATCTCGAGAACAACCTTGCTCCGCGCGTCTTTGCGCCCGCGCGCACCGCGGTGCTGAAGGCGCTCGCCTCGCAGGCGGCGATCTCGCTCGAGAATAGCCGGTTGTACCGCGATCTAGCAGATCGCGAAGGGAAGATCCGGCGCCTGGTCGACGCCAACGTTCTGGGGATCTGCATTTGGAATCTCGAAGGCGCGATCTTCGACGCCAACGAAGCGTTTCTGCACATGCTGCAGTACGGCCGTGAAGACATCGTTTCGGGTCGCTTGCGCTGGACCGATCTGACGCCGGCCGAGTGGCGCGAGCAGGACGAACGCGCCGTGGTGGAACTGCGCTCCACCGGGACTTTTCACCCGGTCGAGAAGGAATACTTTCGGAAAGACGGCAGCCGCCTGCCCGTCCTGATCGGCGGCGCGCTGTTCGAGGAAAGCGGCAACGAGGGCGTTGCGTTCGTGCTCGATCTGACCGAACGCAAGCGAGCGGAGGAGGAGCACGAAAGACTTCGTCAGCTTGAGTCAGACCTCGCGCACGTGAATCGGCTGAGCATCATGGGAGAGCTGGCTACCTCGCTGGCCCACGAAATCCTGCACCCCATCGCTACGGCGCGCAACAATGCTCGTGCGGGGATGCGCTTTTTGCAAATGAGTCCGCCGAATCTGGATGGAGCCGAGGAAGCGCTCGGCTGCGTCGTCAGGGATGCCGACCGAGCCAAGGATATCGTCGACCGGATGCGTGATCACGTCAAGAACGCGCCTCCGCGAAGGGAGCCTTTTGACCTCAATGAGGCGGTCAGCGAGGTGATTGACATGGTGCGAAGCGCAATCGCCAGAAATGGAATTGCGGTCAGCACCCACCTCATGGATGGGCCGGTTCCTGTCCAGGGCGATCGTGTTCAAGTGCAACAGGTCGTTCTGAACTTGATCCTGAACGCGGCTGAAGCAATGAGCTCCGTTGAGAAAGGAGCAAGAGAACTGTCGATCAGGATTGAGCAAGCCCAGGCGGGCGGGATGC
>Ga0209466_1000112_pt1 | contig 17831 bp, 14 predicted proteins | sample PanSoiPlo30MoBio_FD_188323 | JGI IMG/M metagenome (GOLD analysis project Ga0209466, IMG submission 188323) | Tropical forest soil microbial communities from Panama analyzed to predict greenhouse gas emissions - Panama Soil Plot 30 MoBio (SPAdes)... | ecosystem: Environmental > Terrestrial > Soil...
AAATCTCGCCTTACGCCGAAGCGGTGACGGAAAGGCTGCTTTACACGCTGTGGGACGCCGGGCTCCAGGTGGGTCACGCCACTCGCACCGTCAAAGAATCCATTGCGTTGTCCATCTCGGACATGAAGGTAAAGACCGCGCTATTGGACGCTCGCTACCTCTGCGGCCACTACGAGCTCTATCAGGAGTTTGACAAGGCCGTGGAGAGCCGCCTGGTTAAAAAGCGAGTCAATCGATTCGTCCAGGAGAAGCTGGTGGAAAATCGGCTGCGGCATGAAAGCTACGGCGGATCGGTCTATCTTTTGGAGCCCGACGTAAAGGACGGCGAAGGCGGTCTGCGCGATATTCATACGGCTCGATGGATCGCCCGGGTAAAAGCCGGCGCCAAAGACCTCGATGGGCTGGCCTTAAAGGCGATCGTCAGTGCCGATGATGTCGGCAAGCTCAAAGCCGCCCAGGACTTTTTGCTGCGCGTGCGAAACGAGCTGCACTTTTCGACCGGCAAACACCAGGACCAGTTGACCTTCGAAGAGCAACAAAAGGTTAGCCAGGCACTGGGCTTCGAAGGCGAGGGGACTTTGAAGGCTGTCGAGGTTTTCATGCGCACTTATTATCTCCATGCCGCGCAGATTAGCCGCCTCACCACCTTGATCATTCACCGTCTCACCGATGCCCCGCGCCCGCTTGTGGGCGGACTCTACAGTTTTGCCAAGACCCTGCGCGAGGGCATTTGCCTTTCCCAGGGACAGCTGTTGATAACGAAGCCGAGTATTCTCAAGTCCGAGCCGGGCAATCTCATTGAAATTTTCGCCGAGATGCAGAAGCAGCGCTGCGAGCTAAGCCACGAAACGCGGGAGCTCTTACGCGATCATGTCGAATTGATCGATGATCGATTCCGTCGTTCGGCAGCGGCCAATATCCCGTTTTTCAAGATACTCAAGTGGAAGGAGCGGGTTTACCAGACACTCTTGGAAATGCACCGCTGCGGGATTCTCGGGGCGTTCATCCCTGAATTCGGCAGGCTGCTATGTATGGTCCTCCATGACGCCTATCATATCTACACCGTGGACCAGCATTCGCTTAAATTGATCCAGGAGATAGAGCGACTCAAAGCCGGAGAATACAAAGAGGAGCTGCCCCTTCTCACCCAACTGGCCCGCGACGCCGACAAGATCGAGTTACTCTATCTCGGGCTGATGTTTCACGACATTGGCAAAGGGTTCGGCGGAGGACATTCAGAGATCGGCGCCCGTTTGGTGCAGCCCATTGCTCGGCGCATGCGTCTCAACGCGGACGATGGAGCCCTGGTGGAATTCTTAGTGCGCCACCACCTGTTGATGACCCACACGGCGTTCCGACGAGATTTGGAAGACGAGAAAACAATTTTTGACTTCGCAAAGACAATGGGTAACGTCAACAATCTCAAAATGCTCTACCTGCTGACATTTGCGGATGTCAAAGCAGTCGGCCCAGATGTTTGGAATCCATGGAAAGCGTCGCTGCTGGGGGAGCTTTACGTCAAGACATTAAACGTCCTCGAGGAAATGGAAAAGGGCGAATTCCAACGTGAAGATGTGCGGGCGGTGCTGAGAAGAATCCAGAGCCGGGTCAGGCGTGAGCTCGCCAAAGATTACCCGGGCGACAGGGTAGACCATTTTCTGGAGGCGATGCCGGAAAGATATTTTCTTTCTACCGCCGAGAGCGATACTCCGGCGCACTTCGAGTTGATGGAAAAATTTACCGGGAACGGGGCGGTCACCGCCGTCGAACACTTTCCCGAAAGGGACTGCAGTTCGGTAGCGATCTGTACCCAAGATCGCCCGGGACTTTTTGCGTCGATTACCGGGACGTTAACGGCACTGAATCTGGACATTCTGAACGCCAGGATTTTTACTTCCAGCGACGGTCGAATCCTGGATGTTTTTCGGATTTCGCACCGAGGGCGTTCCGAGTTGGTCATGGCGGAACAAAAGTGGAATAAATTTCGCTCGACCCTGAATGACGTCTTGGAGGGTCGGCTGGATGTTGCCCGGCTGGTGGAAAATTCCCAGCGCTCCTCATTCTTGCAGAGGCATGCGCCGAAAGTATCCACGGTTGTTCAGCTGGATAACGAAGCGTCCGACCATTTCACTATTGTCGAAGTTTTCACCGAGGATCGCATCGGGGTCCTGTTCAAGATCACTTATGCACTGCATCAACTCGGTTTGTCTATCCACGTCGCCAAGATATCGACCAACGTCGATCAGGTGGCCGATATTTTCTACGTTACCAACGAAAATGGAAAAAAGCTTCCAGAGCCGGATCGACTGGAAGAGATCCGCTTATCCCTTTACCAGATTCTAGCGCCGCAAGATGAAAGAGTCGCTCAGCCCTTACATTGACTCCTTTCTTACGACGATCGCGGTGGAGAAGGGGTTGACCAAAAATACGGTTGAGGCCTACAGCCGCGATCTGGTTCGACTATCAGAGTTTTTGGTTGCCCAAAGCGTCGCCTCCTGGAACCAGACCGAGACCCCGCATCTCCGTTCCTATTTGTCGTCGCTGCGCCGCAGCGGGTTGAGCCCGCGTTCCATAGCCCGGCACATCGTCACCGTACGGCAATTCTATGGTTTCTTGGAAACCGAAGGAGTGATCAACGAGAATCCGGTACCGCCATTTCATTTGGCGGCCGGGGGAAGAAAGTTGCCGCAGCCGCTCTCGGCCGACGATGTGCGCAGGCTGCTGGCTCAGCCAAACCCACAGAAACCGCTGGGGGCCCGTGATCAGGCGATGCTTGAACTTTTGTATGCAACCGGACTGCGGGTTTCGGAACTGATCGCTTTGCAGATGCAGCAGATTAATTTTCAGGGGAATTTTTTGACCGTCAAGGGCAAAGGCTCGAAAGTGCGAGCTGTTCCATTCGGGAAATGGGCCCGGCAAAAATTACTCGACTACATCAAGGTCAGCAGACCGAGACTGTCCAAGAATGGAGCCAGCAGTTTTGTGTTTATCAACCGCTCGGGCCGGCCTTTGACGAGGCAAGGATTCTGGAAGCTCATTCGCGGTTACGCGCTGGCCGCCGGCGTCGAGAAGCGGGTAACGCCGCATACCCTGCGCCATTCGTTTGCCACCCATCTTCTCGAAGGAGGTGCCGATCTGCGCTCTGTGCAATCGATGTTAGGTCATGCGGATATCTCGACGACGCAGATTTACACCCATGTGAATGGCGCAAGGCTCAAGGAAATTCACCGGCGCCATCATCCAAGAGAGCGGAGCGACAGAAAAAAGACGCCGGAATGATGGAGCGCTGGAGTATTGGAGTACTGGAAGGACAAGCACACGCTGCAATAACTCATCACTTCATTACTACACCACTCCAATTCTCTTCCTGCTTGTGTTTTCTCAAGGCTTGCCGTATTCATGTTGCAATAGCGAGTAAGCGAGACGGTTTTGGTAGACACCATTCAACAAATCGCCCTCTGGGCTCTTCCCGTCCTCGTTGCTATAATCTTTCACGAAGTATCCCATGGCTGGGTTGCTTATCAGTTAGGTGATCCTACCGCCGCCAGAATGGGGCGGCTGACGCTTAATCCGATTGCTCATATTGATCCGATAGGGACTATTTTGTTACCGGCACTGCTGATTATTTCCAATGCGCCATTCTTGTTTGGCTATGCGAAACCGGTGCCGGTCAATTTTCAGAATCTTAGAAATCCGAAGCGGGACATGGTCTGGGTCGCACTGGCCGGGCCAGTGATGAATCTCTTATTGGCGTTGAGTTGCATCTTGGTTTTAAAGATTGGCCTGCCACTAATTGCGGCGGGGACCATCTATTCTTCTTCGTCCGCCTTGGTGAACTTTTTCGCGCCGGTGGCACTGATGGCCAAAAACGGTGTGTTGATCAATGTCGTCTTGGCGGTTTTTAACGCATTGCCACTTCCGCCGTTGGACGGGGGCAGAGTGGCGGTAGGATTGCTTCCCGAGCCCTACTCTTCGATGTTAGCACGGGCTGAGCCCTATGGTTTTTTGATTCTGATCATATTGTTGATGACCCACGCATTGGACAAAATTATCGGGCCACCCATAGATTTTTTAATTAACTTTTATTTCAAGTTCCTTTAGACTTGGCAATTATGGATACCATCGTGAGCGGTATGAGGCCTACGGGACGGCTTCATTTGGGTCACCTTCACGGCGCGCTGAAAAACTGGTTGAGACTCCAGGAAAATTATCGCTGCTACTTTTTCGTCGCCGATTGGCACGCCCTGACCACGGACTATGCTTCGCCACAGGGCATCAAATCGAGCATCAACGAGATGGTGACAGACTGGCTAAGCGTTGGCCTGGATCCCCGTCGCTCGACTATCTTTCGGCAGTCGCAGGTGAAAGAGCACGCGGAGCTCCACTTGCTTTTTTCCATGATCACGCCGGTTCCATGGTTGGAGCGCAATCCCACCTATAAAGACCAGCTCAGGGAATTGGAGGAAAAGGATCTGTCGACGTACGGGTTTCTGGGCTATCCGGTTTTGCAAGCCGCAGACATTACTATTTATAAAGCCAACAAAGTCCCCGTGGGAGTCGATCAAGCGCCCCACGTTGAATTGACCCGCGAGATTGTACGGCGCTTCAACCAGATCTACCGCCCCATTTTCCCGGAGCCGGAGGTTCTACTCACCGAGGCGCAGAAGGTGCCGGGATTGGACGGGCGAAAGATGAGCAAGAGCTACAACAACGCCGTGTTTCTATCCGACACACCGCAGGAAATCGACCAGAAATTGAGCCGTATGATGACCGATCCGGCGCGCGTCAGGCGGAGTGATCCCGGCGAACCGGAAAAATGTCCGGCGTTCCAGTTGCACAAAATCTATTGTACTCCCGACGAAATCAACTATGTTTCGCGCGGCTGCCGCACCGCCGGCATCGGCTGCCTGGATTGCAAGAAGGTGATGATCAAGCATGTGATTGAAGATCTGGCGCCGTTCCGTGAGCAAAGAGCACGCTATGAGAAAGACCCTGAGCAGCTCGAAGCGGTGCTGACAACCGGCAACGCGACCGCTCATGAAAAAGCTGCCGAAACCATGGTTGAAGTGCGGGAAGCGGTAGGACTGTGACTACTCGAGTACAACTCGAAATCTTCGAAGGCCCGTTGGATCTGCTGCTTCATCTGATCAAAAAGAATGAGGTCAGCATCACCGACATTCCGATTGCGATGATCACCGAACAATACCTGGCGACCTTGGAAGTGATGCAGACTTTGAATCTCGACGTCGCCGGCGAATTTTTGGTCATGGCGGCTACCCTGATTCACATTAAGTCGCGTATGCTGCTGCCGCTAACCGACGGCGACGAGGACGAAGAAGACGGTGGGGCAGATCCGCGCGAGGAGTTGGTGCGGCGGCTGCTCGAATACCAGCGCTTCAAGGATGCCGCGGCTGAGCTGGAGCGAAGGGAAGTGCTGACGCGGGATGTGTTCGTTCGTTCTGTGGCGCCAGCTGAAGATATCCCGGCGCCAGAATTTCGCGACGTGTCGGTATTCGAACTTTTAACCGCATTGAAACGGGTTCTTGATCGCTTGCCCAAGGACGTTGTCCACGAGGTCATGCTGGAGAAGATCACCGTGCGGGAGAAGATGACTCTGCTGCTTGATCATTTGCGTACCCAGGGAAGCATTCTATTTGAGTCGCTCTTTGCCGGGGTAACGACCCGGATGGAGGTCGTCGTCACTTTTCTGGCGATGCTGGAGCTGGTTAAAGTCCGAGCCATACGAATCTTTCAGGAAGAAGCAACCGGGTCGATTCAGATTGAAGCGGCAGCTGACCTAGAGAACGCGCCGGCGGTTCTTGCCATGCAGGACCCCGAGGAAGATCAGCATGGAACGTGAGGACATAAAGTCGATTATTGAGAGCTTGTTGTTCGTCGCCGATGGACCCCTGACCATTCAAAGGTTGGGCGAAGTACTGGAAGGGGTGGGGAAGGCAGACCTTCGTTCGACTCTCGATGAACTGCAGGCGGAGTTGGAAAACAACCGGCGCGGAGTGCGGCTCGTCGAAGTCGCCGGCGGTTACCAGTTGCGGACACCAAAAATCAATGCCGATTGGATAAAAAAATTCCTCGGCGGCCGGCCGGCGCGGATGGGGCGAGCCACCCTAGAGACCTTGGCGATCATTGCCTATCGGCAGCCCATCACTCGAGCGGAAATCGAGGCCATCCGCGGCGTGGATGTGGATGGCGTTATCAATACGCTTTTAGATCGTAGGTTGATCCGCGCTGTAGCGCGCAAGGATGTTCCCGGGAGGCCCTTTCTCTACGGGACGACGCCGGAGTTTCTGCAGTTGTTCAATCTCAAGGATCTCACTCATTTGCCCACGCTCAAAGAGATGGAAGAGATTACCCTGCCGGCAATTCCCGGCGAGGAACTGCCGGTCGAAGGTGTCGAAGAAAGCTAGATACTAGCTTCTTGCTGAAGAATTTTCTCGCAGTCCTTCGACGGGGCTCAGGACGAGCGGAGGGGGATTTTCCGTTCATGCTGAGGGTCTCGAAGCATTCTGACATTTTTCCAGCGACCGGCTAGTGCAATCTCCGAGTCCGACTACTGCTCATGGAACGTTTACAAAAAATAATCTCCCGCGCGGGCCTGGCTTCGCGTCGTGAGGCGGAACGATGGATCCTGGAGGGACGTGTATCCGTCAACGGCGCGGTCATTTCCAAGCTCGGCTCCCAAGCGGATCCCGCGAAAGATAGTATCAAAGTTGACGGCAAGCGAATCAAACCCGCCGCAGCACCTCTCTATTTTGCGTTCCACAAGCCGCCGGGAGTCATTACTACTCTCAATGACCCGCAGAAACGTCCGGATCTGACGCGATTCCTAGAAGGTCTGGGGACCAAACAGAGAGTTTTTCCGGTGGGCCGATTGGACTACAACTCCACCGGACTTTTGCTGCTGACCAATGACGGCGAATTGGCCCGACGGCTCACCCATCCGCGCTTCGGCGTGAAGAAAGTTTATCAAGTAAAACTGAGTGCCTGTCCGACGGCCGATGAATTTGCGCTCTTGCGCAAAGGCATTCGCCTGGAGGATGGACTAGCCGGTCCGGCGCGGGCCCGAGTACTGGAAAAACTAAAGAAAAATGCCTGGGTGGAAATTGAAATTCACGAAGGGCGCAATCGCGAAGTTCGTCGCCTCTTCGAAACGCTGGGCTATTTTGTCGAGAAGCTGATCCGCGTGCGGGTCGGACCCATAGCGCTTGGTTTCTTGCGGCCGGGTGAGATCCGAGCGCTGTCGCAAAGCGAGATCAAGGATGTGAAGAGCGCCGTTGGTATGCTCTCCTCTCAGCCCTTACCCTTCACCCCTCGCGTTAGGGCAAAGGGTAAGGCGTCAAGCATTAGGAGTCAGTGGCGCAGGCTGCAGAACTCTTCGTAATCGATCAGCTGGTGAATGGTCGGATGATCGCCGCACATCGGGCAGTTAGAGTCGCGGCGCAGATTCAGTGTATTGATCTCCATGGTCAAGGTGTTGAAACAGAGTAGACGGCCGATCAAGCTGTCGCCTTTACCGAGAATCAGTTTAATTGCTTCCAAGGCTTCGATGACCCCGATGAGCCCGGGCAAAACTCCCAACACGCCGGCTTCAGCACAACTCGGCGCCATGTCCGCCGGAGGCGGTTCAGGGTAGAGGCATCGATAGCAAGGTCCCTTGCCGGGGTAGAAGACCGTTGCTTGGCCGTCGAACTGAAAGATACTTCCGTGCACGTTCGGTTTATTCGCCAAAATACAAGCATCATTGACCAGGTAGCGCGTCGGGAAGTTGTCGCAGCCATCGACGATGATGTCGTAGTCTTTGATGATGTCCATGATATTCGCGGACGTAAGCTTGTCCTGGTAGGTGATCACCTTGACGTCCGGGTTTAGCGCCTGGAGCGTCTGCTTGGCGGATTCCACTTTCGGTTTGCCGACCCGGTCGTTGCTATGAAGAATTTGCCTTTGCAGGTTGGAAATATCGACGACGTCGTTGTCGATGATGCCCAGGGTTCCCACCCCCGCCGCAGCTAGATAATATGCCGAAGGGGAGCCTAAACCGCCGGCGCCCACCATGAAAACTTTGGCTTGCAGAAGCTTCGCCTGTCCCTCTTCTCCCACTTCGGGGAGGAGGAAATGACGGCTATAGCGAACCAGTTGCTCCGGGGTGTATTGAAAGTCCTGTACCCATTTGTATCCGGCGTTTTTCCAGGCCCCATAGCCGCCAGCCATCGAAGTGACGTTTTGGTAGCCCATTTCCTTGAGGGCTTTTCCGGCAATCAAGGATCGCACGCCGCCGGCACAGTAAGTGATAATGGGGGTATTCTTGTCAGGAACGGTGCTCTCGACCTTGATCTCGAGAAATCCACGGGGAAGCGAAACCGCCCCTTCCAGGTGCCCCTCGCGCCACTCGTCTTTCTCGCGAACATCAAGAACTACATGAGACTTGCCGTTGTTGATCAGGAGATCGTTGACTTGTTGAGCCGTCAGCTCAGGGACTTCCTTGCGCGCATCGGCCATGATGTCCTGAAAAGTCTTGGCCATGGTTCCCTCCAATAAGTTGTCTACCGTATGCTTGCTTCTTGGACCTTAGAGGTCCAAGTTAAAACTGCCCCACCTGAAAGTCAAGGTTAATGGGTAAAACCCACTGTTCCGCCCGATCGTCTACAGTCGCCACTCGATCATTTTCCTCGTGGATTCAAAAGATCGCTCAGCGCGTTTCCTAACGTGTTGAACGCGAGAATGGTCAGAAAGATTGCTGCCGCCGGAAAGAAAAGAATGTGGGGGTAGGTGCGCATCGCGCGCCAGCCGTCCTGCGCAAGCGAACCCCAACTAGTTCCCCAAGCGCTGTAAGGGTCGTTGATGCCGAGGCCGATGAAGCTCAGTGTGGATTCGGCGAGGATAGCCGCAGGAATGCTGAATGAGAGGGTCACGATGATCGGGCCAAGGATGTTGGGCAGGATATGGTGGAGAATGATTCTTCGCCGAGAAGCCCCCATGGCTCGCGCGCCTTCGACGAATAAAAATTCCTTGGCTTGTAGCACTTGACCACGGGCGATGCGAGCAAAGCGCACCCATGAAACTAGACCGAGAGCGATGAGCAGACCGCCGATGTTTCTGCCGAAGAGCAACGACAGCAGGATGAAAATCAGCATGTCGGGAAGGCCGTAAAAGATGTCGACCAGCCGCATCATGAGGTGATCCAGATTTCCGCCGATGAAACCGGAAATTAGGCCATAGGCACTGCCGATGACAAGCGCGATCAGGGCCGTACCGATTCCCACGGCCATCGAAACCCGAGCACCGAAGAGAACTCGGGTCAGCAGATCTCGTCCGAGGCTGTCTGTGCCCATAAGGTGCGCCAAACTCGGAACTTCCAGTATCTGTTTCTCTTCGAATCCGCCGGCGCCATGCGGCGATATCCAGGGCGCCAGAAAGCCGGCCGCGGCTGCGGCTACGACAAAAACAAGGCTGAAAGCAAACAGCAGGTCGCTCACCCGCCCGTTTTTTTGCTGATTTGACCTGGCCATGATCAGTAGACTCGTATTCTGGGGTCGACGTAGGCATAGCACAGATCGACCAGGAAGTTGGCGCCGACCAAAAGCGCTGTATAGACCAAGGTCACCCCCATGATTAGTGGATAGTCGCGATCGGTCACCGCCGTGATGAAAAACCTGCCCATGCCGGGGATCGCAAATACGTACTCGACGACAAAGGAGCCGGTGAGTAACGCTGCCGTCAACGGTCCCATCACGGTGAGCACCGGCAACAATGAATTTCTCAATGCGTGTTTGAACAACACAGCGTCTTCTCGCAGGCCTTTGGCGCGAGCTGTGCGGATAAAATCTTCGCCGAGAGCTTCTATCAGTGTCGATCGAAGCAATGCCGCGATATAGGCGGCCGGCGCCGCGCCCAGGGTAATCGTCGGTAAAATCATGCTGGCAGTATTGTCCCATCGTCCCGCTTGCAACCAACCGAGCTGCACGGCAAATAGCCAGATCAACAAAGCACCGAGAATGAAGTGTGGCACTGAAATTCCGAAGGTCGCCGTTAACAGGGAGAAGCGATCGATCCATGAGTTGCGAAAATAAGCGGCGATTAATCCGGTAGGAAACGATACCATCAGGGCGAAGACCAGAGCGAGCAGGCCAAGGAGCGCCGACGTCGGTAGAGTGTCTAAGATGATCTCTTTCACCCCGCGGTCGAGATACTTGTAGGATGGCCCGAGATCAAGGTGAATAATCCCGGCGAGATAACGCAGATACTGTTTGGAGAGAGGCTCATCGAGGTGATACTTGGCTTCGATATTCGCCAACACTTCAGGTGGAAGCTTGCGCTCGCTGTCGAAAGGACCGCCGGGAGCGAGTCGCAGCAGAATGAATGTCAGTGTTGCTACAAACCAAATGACGGCTAGACCATGGAGCAGCCGTTGCAAGATAAACGTGAGCATTTTTGCCCGGTCAGAACATGATTTCCACCCTCGTTTGGGGAGCTGGAGGGTGAAAGGAATTGGGCTTAGAAAGTTTAGTTCCTATCCGCCATGTGACGCAGAGTAGTGCTCGAGCTTTGTCTCCAACCAGCGGGTGTTTACCTTGCCGTTTAGATAATCGCCATCATCGATGACCGTCTGGAGAAACGGGATGCCGGTGTCGATGCCTTGAACCTGAAATGATGACAACGCCTGCTTCGTGCGGGCAACGGCCTCAGCGCGATCCCCGCCATGGACGATCAGCTTTGCCAGAAGGGAATCGTAGAAGGGCGGGACGAAGTAACCGGAATAGCAATGGGTGTCCAACCGAACACCGGTACCCTCCGGCCCCTGCCAGTGACTGATGCGTCCGGGGCAAGGGCGAAATCCGTCCTGCGGCGACTCGGCGTTGATGCGGCATTCGACGGCGTGACCGAAAAAGCGTACGTCGGATTGTTTGAACGGCAGCGGTTCGCCACGGGCAATCCGCAGTTGCTGCGCCACGAGGTCCACTCCCGTAATCATTTCGGTCACGGGATGTTCCACCTGAATGCGCGTGTTCATCTCCAGAAAGAAAAACTCGTTGCTGTCGTTGTCAAAGATGAACTCCACCGTGCCGGCATTTTGATAACCGATGCTTCGCGCCAACGTAGCTGCGGCATGGCAAATTTGATCGCGAACCTGTCTGGATACCGCATAGGCGGGAGCTTCCTCGATTATTTTTTGATGACGCCGTTGCAGAGAACAGTCGCGCTCGCCCAGATGAATAACATTTCCGGAGCGGTCACCCAGAACCTGGACTTCAATATGCCTGGCGTTGCCGATGTACCGTTCCATGTAAAGCGTGTCATTGCCGAAGGCCGCGCGGGCTTCTGCGGCGGCGGTGCTAAAGATAGTCGGCATCTCGCTCGGATTCCGGACCAGCTTGATGCCACGGCCGCCGCCGCCGGCGGAAGCCTTGAGCAGCACCGGATAACCGATCGTTTCCGCTCGCGCAACGGCTTCCTGCCAATTTTTGGCGTGATCGGATCCCGGCACCGTCGCTACACCGCAGGAAACGGCGATTTTACGCGCTTCCAGCTTGTCGCCCATCTTGGTGATATTCTCGGCGCTGGGGCCGACAAAAGTGATTCTGTTATCGGCGCAGGCTTGGGCAAGCTCGGCTCGTTCGGATAGAAAGCCGTATCCCGGATGGAGAGCGTCGCAGGCTGTGCTCTGCGCGGCCGCCAGCAACGTCCCGGTTTTGAGATAACTCTCGGTTGAGCGCGGCGGCCCGATGCAAACCATGCGGTTGGCCATCTTTGCGGCGAGACTCTCTCGGTCCGCTTCGGAGACCGCTGCGACAGTTTCAATTCCCAGACTTTGACAGGCTCGAATAATGCGGACGGCAATCTCGCCCCGGTTGGCGACCAGTACCCGGGTCACGCTCATGGTTTTACGAGAAAAAGCGTCTGCCCGTATTCAACAAACTGGCCGTTTTGGGCGACCATCTGACTGACCGTTCCCCTCACGTTGGCGCGCACGCTGTTGAAGACTTTCATCACTTCGATGAGCCCCACGGTGGTATCTTCGGTTATCGCTGTGCCGACTTGCACGAAGGGTGGTGCGCCCGGTTCAGGCGCGACGTAGAACGTGCCAAGCAGCGGCGCCGTGATGGGCAACAGTCCTTCGGCTGCCGCTTTGTCATCGATGTTTGAGGCGGTGCTCTGCGGCGCAGGCGCGACGGGAGTTGCTTTTAGTGGTTCCACGGCGGTAGTTTTGGCAGGTTGTGCGGACGACGCAGTCGTGGTGGACGACGAAAGCGGAATCGGATCACCTTTGCTTACGGTGATCTTGAGCTCGCCGACTTCCAGCTGAAAGTAGTCGAATTTAGATTCATCGATCAACTTGAGTATGTGCAGCACATCGTCTTCGGTGAGTTCCATATCCTTGCCTTTCCCGGATGTTTGAGAGTGTCAGAGGCGTTGATGCCTGCCTCTGATTGGGACTTAACCTATGTGATTTCCGACTTCATGGCAAATAGCGAGGCACAAAATTCACCGTGAGTCGGTTGGCTCGGCCGGTCGCACATGATGCAAATCCAAGCGGCCCATAGAATTCATTTCCAAACCGGCGAAAAGTGGATTGAGGACGGTACTTTCGGTGCGCCAATAAAGCGGCACCATCGGCAGGTCGGTTTCACAGAGAATCCTCTGTGCATCATCATAGAGTTTCACACGCTTCTTGGCGTCGAACTCCCGGGCGGCAGCGTCCGTCAGCTGGTCATATCGGTTGTTTTTCCAACGCAGGTGGTTGTTACCGCTGTTGGAGGTGAAGAGCTTCATGAAGTTGTCCGGGTCGGGATAATCGGCGCCCCAACCGTCTCGAAATACGGGAAAGGGATCGTTCTGCAACTTCTTGAGATAGACCTTCCACTCCTGATTTTCCAAACCGACGACAACCCCGAGATTTCTCTGCCACATTCCCTGGACCGCTTCGGCCACCAACTTTCGGTCTTCGTCGTTGTCGTAACCCAAGACGATGCGGGGAAATCCTTTGCCTTCCGGATAGCCGGCCTCGCGCAGCAGCCGGCGCGCCTCGGGCGGATTGAAGTGAAGACCGAGCTTCGGGTTGTGCGCCAGCATCCCGGGAGGTATCCACGAGGATGCCGGCTCTTCACCGCCGTGAAGAATTTTTGGAAAGACACTCCGGTCGATGGCCATCGCGAAGGCCTTCCTGACGCGTGGATCGTTGAAAGGCTTTCGATCAACGGCGAATCCGTAGTACTCGCCGCGCAGTTGTGGCACGCGTTTAAAGCCGCGTTGTTTAGATAAGCGATTCTTTTCCAATGCCGGGATGCTATGATCGTCGAGAAAGTCCAACCGGCCCTGCTCGTACATAGCGATGGCCGTAGTTTTCTCCTTCACCATCAACATCGTAACTTTGTCGATGCCCGGCTTGGCGCGAAAATAATTAGGGTTGGCTTTCAGTTCGATCTCATTCTCATGCTTCCAGGATGACAGTAGAAACGGTCCGTTGGTCACGATATTTTCGGGGTCGGTCCAGCGGGAATCGAACTTCTCGATGATGTCCTGCCGCTGGGGAAAAGTGGTTTCAAAAGTGGTGATAGCCAAAAAGTAGGACGCGGGATAGCGCAGTCGGACGACCAGGGTAAAATCATCCTGAGCTTGGACACCCACTGCGCCGGCGTCGGTCAGTTTACCTTCGTTAAACTCCTGGGCGTTTTCAATGTCGAACAAGATGTAGGCGTATTGGGACGCGGTTTTGGGGTCGAGGAGTCTCTTCCAGGAGTATTCGAAATCCTGGGCGCGGACTTTCTTACCGTCGCTCCAGGAAACATCGTCGCGCAAACGGAAAACGAGCTTGCGGCCGCCCTCGAGGACATCCCAGGACTTGGCGATAACCGGCGCCGGTTTGAGCTTCTTGTCAAATTCCGTCAGTCCGACCATCAAATTGGCGATGACGTTGAAAGAGACATGGTCTGTCGCCAAAGACCAGTCGAGGCTGGGCGGCTCGGTGCTGAGATTGACCCGAAAATTTTTTCCCGCTGTGCCGCCTTTCGGGTTGGTTTCGCAGGCGGCGCAAAATAGCAGCAGAATGAACGCAAACAGTCGCCAGTCGCTCGAAATTTTGTTCTTTATAGAAAACAAGGCTGCTTGCGTAGCAGGAGTTTTGTAAATATTAGTAGCTGACGGTTAACCGGAAAGGATTATAGCATGGACGGGAAACAAATGTTGCAAAAGTATGTGGTGGTTGAAGGTCACCGCGACGTCTATGAGCAGTTGTATCGTACATCGATCGGCGAAAAGTCACCCATCCGCGATGGCATCGCGCCGCGATTGATTCGCGACGGCATCAATCTCTGCGTTTACGCCATCAGCGGCGATTCCTATTCGCACTCGCAAAACACCGGACGTTACCTGGAAACCGCCCTCGACCAGATCGACCAGTTTTTGGAAGAGGCGCCGCGCTCCGAAGGGATGATCCAGATGGTCAAGACCCGCAGCGATCTCCCCGACAGAGTTGAGCCAGGTACAGTCAAATTCCTACTGCATTTTGAAGGCTGTATGCCGCTGCACGGCAGCATCCACAATCTAAGAAATTTTTACCGTCTTGGCCTGCGCTCGCTGCAGCCGGTGTGGAATTTTCGCAACGAGCTCGGCGACGGCGTCTGGGAAAACCGCACGGGTGGCGGGCTGACGAATTTTGGGGTGGAGGTGATCAAAGAGGCAAATCGGTTGGGCATGGTTGTTGACCTCTCGCACATGAATCGCGAGGGATTCTTTCAGAGCTTGGAGGTGGCTACCGCTCCGCTTCTGGTCAGCCATGCCAACGCCTGTGGAATGCTGGACAATCCGCGTAACCTGGCGGACGACCAGATTAAAGCCATCGTCGCTCATGGCGGTTTGGTGGGGATTCTCGCCTTGCCCGAGCGCGTCAAAAAGGGCGGAGCCGACATCGAAGACTTGCTGAAGCACATGGACTACATGATCAATCTCGTCGGTATCGAGCATCTTGCTTTGGGCATGGACTTCGTTAAATACGACGGACCGCGAACCCTCAAGGATCGTCACCATCCGCTACACAAGGATCCGCTGATCAAAGGCTTCGAAGAGATCGAAGACCTGCCCAATCTGATCGACGGTCTGCAGAAACACGGCTACAAAGAAGCGGAAATCGCGCTGATTCTCGGCGGCAACTACCTGCGCGTACTCAAAACGATTCTGCCGGAGCAATCCGTGATTTAAGTTTTGGCCTACCGGTTTCTTAAACTGTGCGAAACGCTGTAATCCAATAGGCCGACTCCTAAGGAGCCATTGATGCGAGCACGAGTCAAAATTCTTCGAATTATCTTGCTAACGTTTTTGCTATCGGGCTTTGGGACGCTTCAGGTTAACGCTCAAGAACCAAAGTTTGACGGAAAAACCGTTCGTATCGTTGTTGGCTTTTCGGCCGGAGGCGGGTTTGATGCCTATGCGCGCGCCATAGCGAGGCATTTGGGAAAGCATGTTCCCGGAATGCCGACGATCATTGTTGAAAACATGCCGGGGGCGGGAAGTCTCATTGCTGCCAACTACACCTACAATCAAGCCAAACCGGACGGTCTTACGATCGGCCACTTCATCGGCGGCGTAGTCGTCGGCCAGTTGCTGGGCAATCCTGGCGCTCAGTTCGATTCGCAGAAGTTTGAGTGGATCGGCGCTCCGAGCAAACTGGAAGCGGTTTGCGCGCTGACCAAAGCGACCGGCGTCAATGACATCAACAGCTGGATCACGGTAAAGACCCCGGTGAAACTCGGGGCCACCGGACCCGGCTCGGAGACCTACGACGTGCCTCGAGTTTTACAAGCCGCCTTGGGACTGCCGATGCAGATCGTGTCGGGATACAAGGGCACAGCGGACATTCGCTTGGCGGCGGAGAGCGGCGAAGTGGGCGGCACATGCTGGGGTTGGGAGGTGATGAAGGCGCAATGGGCGAAAGCGCTGGAGTCGGGCGACGTGCGTGTCGTGATCCAGGCGGTCCCCAAAGCTCAACAAGATCTTTCAAAGGTGGCTGTAGCCATGGACCTGGCGAAGAATGAGGAAGCGAAACAACTGATCCAGGTGGGCATTCACGATCAAAGCGCCATTCTCCGGCCGTTTGCGCTACCGCCGTCAACCTCTAGGGACATCGTCGGGACTATGAGGCGGGCGTTTCAGGAAACCATGAAAGACCCGCAGTTTCGAGCCGAAATGAGACAAGCCAATCTAAGTATCGATCCGCTGGAGGCGCCGGAGATAGAGAAGGTCGTCTCCAGTATGGCGAAGCTCGATCCAGCGCTCGCCGGCAAACTCCGAGACATCCTCGGAATCAAAAAGTGAAGGACACATTTTTCACTGTAGGCCATCCATCCGGCCGCCTCGATGGTGTCGATAAGGTGACGGGGCAAGCGAAGTACACGGGCGACATTTCGCTTCCTGGGCTCCTCGAAGGCAAAGTGTTGCGCAGTCCCTTCCCGCACGCCGCGATTGAATCCATCGATGCACGCAAAGCCGAAGCGCTGCCCGGCGTCGTCGCGGTCCTAACCCGTGACGATCTTGGCGATATCAATCCGTACTATGGCCACTGCCTGCGCGATCGTCCATTGATCGCCATCGATCGAGTTCGTTACGTGGGCGAGCCGGTCGCCGTCGTGGCGGCCGAAAACACGGCCATTGCCAATGAAGCTCTCTCCTTGATCGAGGTCCGTTACAGAGAGTTACCATGCCTCGCCACCGTGGACGATGCGCTGGCACCACGCGCCTTGCTACTCCACGAGAACGTCGCGGGAGTTGGTGAATTTCATGAGATGGCCGGAGTGGGAAAAGAGGAGAAATCCAACGTCTGCCATCACGAGCATTTCGAGAAAGGGGATGCGTCGAAAGGCTTCGCCGAGGCGGATGAGATCATCGACGAAACCTATGAGTTCCCGATGATCTATCACTATACGATGGAACCACACACGACAGTGGCGAGAGTAACCCGCGAAGGTATTACGCTCTGGACCTCTTCGGCTCATCCATTCCTCGTGCGGGCCGAGCTTGCCCACATGTTCGGCTATTCACACTCCAAAGTCGAAGTGATCGTTCCCTACGTCGGTGGTGCCTTCGGCGGCAAATCCTACTTTAAAATTGAACCCATGGTCGTCGCCATGGCGAGAAAAACCGGTGGCCGACCCGTGCGCGTGGCGCAAAGTGCTTCCGAGTCGATGCTCACCATCCGTCGCCATTCGGCGACCTGCCGGATCCGAACCGGCGTGAAGCGCGACGGGACGCTAATCGCCCGCGAAGCCGAAGTCTTGATGGACACCGGAGCTTACGCCGACAACGGTCCGAGAGTGGCCAAGCGGGCCGCTAGCCGGATTCATGGTCCCTACAAGATCAACCACTGCAAGGTCGACATTCTCGCGGTCTACACCAACACTGTGCCGGCGGGCTCCATGCGTTCCATCGGCGGACCGCAAACGATCTGGGCCTTGGAATGTCACATGGATACAATCGCACGGCGGTTGGGGATCGATCCTTTGGAATTTCGCTTGAAGAATCTCCTCAAGGCAGGAGAAGAGCTGAGAGCCGGCGCCCGACCTATCGACGCCGATTTGTCCATGGGGGCGAAGATCGCTGCCCGCAGTATAGGCTGGGGAAAAGTGAAAAAAAGTCCCGGCCAAGGTCTGGGCATCGCCGTTGGTGTATCGGATTCCGAAGCGATGCCGGTATCGGTCGCGCTGGTTCGTCTGCTCGCTGATGGCAGCGTGATGGTCATGGCCGGCAGCACGGAAGTGGGTCAGGGAGCGCGGACCGTGTTGAGCCAAATCGCCGCTGAGGAATTAAGCGTTCCAATGACGCAGATT
>Ga0209466_1000113_pt1 | contig 17789 bp, 14 predicted proteins | sample PanSoiPlo30MoBio_FD_188323 | JGI IMG/M metagenome (GOLD analysis project Ga0209466, IMG submission 188323) | Tropical forest soil microbial communities from Panama analyzed to predict greenhouse gas emissions - Panama Soil Plot 30 MoBio (SPAdes)... | ecosystem: Environmental > Terrestrial > Soil...
GCCGCTGCCCTTATGGTTGCCGTCGCCGGATCGGTTTTTCGCCCGCGCGTCCACTCGGCTCGCTGGCGACCTCAGCGCGCTGCTTGATGCAATACCTAGAGGGTTTCCTCTCCGTTCTCATCGAAATGAATGATGATGGCCGAACAATTGCCGAACGGCCTGGTGCGCGGTGGCAAGGTTATATACTATTTTATATATTATTTTAATATTATTTTATAAACATATTATTTGCGCACAGAGCGCGAACGAAGTCGCGTCCGATCTCAAGACTGGTCGCCAAAAAAGGCGGCGCTGAGCACCCCGATGCCAAGGCCGCGGCTCGGTCGACCTCGAACGCAGCGCGTTCTAACAGGCGTCGCAGGGGCCGCAGGGAGACGAAAAAGCGTCAGCCGCCTGTCCCGTTCCCGGCAAAGCTTTTGGCTCACCTGCGGCGCTGGAAACGGCACGGACAGCGGTTCTGCGCGGAATGGAACCGACAACCGGTCAAAGATTGCGACAAGGCATTCCGGGCCAACGCGCAGGCTTGTGGCATCGAGGCGACGCCGCACACCCTGCGGCACACGGGCTGCCACTTGGTTGATGCAAGCTGGGGGCGATTTTTGGCAGGCTGCCGAATATCTCGGCATGTCGCTCAAGACGTTGCCGGACCACTGCGGCCACCACCACCACCCGGGCTACCTACGCGGGGCCGCGTGACGCGTTTGATCGTCCGCCACAGCTCGCCAGTCAATACTGAAAACGGAACAGGAACAAACGCGGACGAGCGTCGCCAGAATTGCAACGGGCGGCAGCAAACTGGCCGCCGCCAGTTGCCGTGCCAAACCCTTCGCGCATGGCCGAAGCCAGGCAGGTTGCGCCAGATCACAGGCCTGCGTTGCGGCGCGCCTCGCGGCTGCCATTCCGCAGCAGAATGAAGACGCTGCTTGCCGTGCGTCTTAACTCCGGCGTGCCGAAGCTGCATCTGCGCGTGCGAAACCGGCACGATGTGATTGACACTCCCGGCGTCGCTAACGAATGGGGGAGGAGCGCGTCCGTGGGACCGCAGAGCCAGAATGCCGGCGCCGCCGGCAATCCTCCCGCGACGAATGCAGCCGCCGAGGGCGGCGGCGAATCCCAGGTCGATCCCGAGACCGCCAAGAAAACTGCCGCCCTGCGCTCGCAGCGACCGACATTGCCGGCCTCGCCATCTGGGCCAGCGTGTCCGAAGAGGTCGACGCCGTTTCCGCGAGCAGATCAAGGCGGGTGTGTTTCCGGTGCGGCTGAAGGCCGAGGCCTGGAACTCGGGCCCGATCAACTGGCTGATCGACGTCATCGCGCCCAGCCGCAACATGACCGCGGCCGTCATCGCCAATTTCAAGCAGGTGGTGAAGGAAGGCGGCCTGCGCTTGCACCCCATCGTCACGCGCCTGGTGGATGCAGAAACGCTGCAGCAAATGGGCGCCGAGAAGATCAGCACCTAGATCCGATCGCAGCGTTCGCCGTCCATACGGCTTCCAGGGCCGCGTCCTCGATCGCAAGCGGCATGCGGCTGGTCGTCGGCAGCGCGCATGGATCGTTGCGCGCACGTCCCGGACCGCCTGCCGACATCACCTGACGCACGGCCGGGCGGCGGCGCCACCACGCCGAATCCGCTGCATGAACATGCAACCGGCGGCGGATTGACTTTCCCCGCGACTCCCCGTTCATTTCCCGACTCCCTGCCGGTTTGTCCTATCGCAATGGGGGCGATCGATGACCGTCACGCCAGCTTACGCGCGGCCAGTGGAAGGCGACCTTCGCGTTGGCCATATCTTCAGCAGCGCGTGGACCATTTTCAGCGCCAACTTTCCGACATTCTTCGTCATCGGCCTGGTGGTGGCCCTGCCGAACCTGCTGCTGTTCATGACAGTGCCCACCGAGCAGACCGCGTTCGGCCCCACTCCAACTGGCGCCATCGGTTGGCGCCTCGTCGTCGGCTGGGTGCTGGCGATGGTTCTCAACCTGATGTCGCAGGCCATCATCCTGTACATCGCGTTCCAGTATCTGCGCGGCCAGCCGGCCCCCGTCGGCGATGCCGTGCAGAAGGGCCTGGCGCGCTTCCTGCCGATCCTCGGCCTGGTGGCCCTGTTCGCGCTCGGCGTCTGGGTCGGTCTGCTCCTGCTGGTCATTCCGGGCATCATGCTGATGATCCGGTGGTCGGTGTCCGTACCGGCGTGCGTGGTCGAGGGGACCGGCCCGGTCGCCAGCCTGGGGCGCAGCGCCGCCCTGACCAAGGGCCACCGCTGGAAGATATTCGGCATTTTCCTCCTGGTCTGGATCGTGAGCGTCATCGTCGCAAGCCTGCTCGGCCTGATCGCGAGTCAGCTCGGGACGGTCGCCAACCTGTTCGCCAATTTCTTCTGGACAGCGTGCTGGGCGGCCTATTTCAACAGCGTCCTGGTCATGGTCTATCACGACCTGCGGGTCGCCAAGGAAGGCGTCGACGTCAACCAGATCGCAGCCGTGTTCGACTGACCGCGGCCGCCATCCACCACGACGGCGCCCGCCGCCGGCAGCATCGCCGTGCCGTCACGGGCGCGCGTCGCCAGGAGAATCGTGCTTGTCGGCGCGCTTGCGCCCGAACAGCTGCTCGCGCTCCAGGAACGCGCGCTGGGCCGTGTAGAAATCGCGCAGGAAGCGCAGCCGATCTCCTTCCGCGACCGGCTCGCGCCAGTCGATCTTGCGGCAGATTTTGCTGCAGACCTCGCCCAGGATGAGCGCCACCCCGGGGGCATCCGGCCGCCGCAGCAGATCCTCCAGCACCTGCAGTTCGAACGTCCCGTAGGCCCGCAGCTGGCGATCGCTGAACACGAAGCTCGCCTGTCGCTCGACCAGATCGTCGAGCAGGCGCTGGCGTGGCAGGGCGATGACGATGGTGCCGGCGATCAGGTCGCCCGCACGCATGCGGTCGCGATTGACGAAGACGAGCACGACGAAGGACAGGAGCCAGGCGGCCAGCATCAGCCGTTCCCACGGGATCGCGGCACCGGCCCCCCCTGCCGACAGCAGGATCCCGAGCGGGATGAACATCTCGATCTCGCGGGTGAAATTGCGGGCGACGATGGCCGACGGGAGCAGCGGCCCGCCCTGGCGGTCGATCACGCGGATGCCGACGATGCGCTTGCCCGGTGTCATGCCGCGCCACGCCAGCTCGAAGTGGATGAAATAGAAATTGCGGATGATGAAGCTGATGAACAGCAGGATGGAGACGGCGAAGATGCTGACCCATCCGCGCAGCACGAGAATCATGAAGGTGAGGAACAGGAGAAGGCTGCCGCAGAACCAGAAGAACAGGTCGATCATGAAGGCGGTGGCGCGCTCGCCGTATTCGGCGAGTTCCACCGTCAAGGTGACGCCCTCCGGCGTGACGATCTCGCGCGTGGCGCGGGCATGGCCGCGCAGCAGGCGGGTGGCTGCTTCGACCGAGCTCATCTGCGCGCTCCGAACGGCCGGACGAAATAGAGGAACCAGCCGATCGCCGTCACTGCCGCGACGGCGAACCGCCCCGGCGTGTTGTTGATGAGCTGGCGGAACACGCCTTCGAGAATCGCCGCAAGGAAGAACATGAGCACGGCGCCCAGCGCGATCTCGGCGGCGCGGCGGCCGTGCCGCGCCAGGCTGTCGACGCGGGAATAGCGGTCGGGAAACAGCATCTTGTCGGCGAGCACGAGCCCGCCGGCGCCGCACAGCAGGATGGCGCCAATCTCGGTGACGCCGTGGATGGCAATCCAGCCGAGGAAATCCACGGTCAGATCGCGGTTATAGTGCAGCGCCACGAACGCACCCACCATCAGGCCCTGATAGGCCAGCAGCAGGATGGTCGGCACGCCGGCGGCAAGCCCGAAACTGAACATCAGGATGCCCACGACCGTGTTATGGCTGAACAGGAAATTGGCCATGATGCCGAGCGCCATGGCGAATCCCGGCCAGGGCGCAAAAATCTCCTGGGCGAGCAGCGTCGCCCGGGTGCTCTCGGGGCCGCGGCCACCTGCCAACGGGGCCGGGACGAGCGTGCTGAACCAGGCTTCGTCCCGCACCGTGAGGGCAAAACCGACGCCGACGCCCACCGCCATGGCGACAGCCGCGAGCAGGAGATGCAGGCGCGCGCCGCGCACGGCGGCGGGAAACTCGGTGCGCAGGAATTGCGTGCAGCCGGCAAGCAAGGCGCTGCGCGGACCATAGACCACGAAGAACGCGCGCAGCGACAGGTTTTCCAGGTAGAGCAGCAGGTTGCGGTCGAGTGCTATGGCCCGTGCCACCGACAGCGACGACAGCGCGGCACGGTAGAGCAGCGGCAGGCGCTGCAGATCGTCGGGCGCGAGCGCGCGGATGCCACGCTTCTCGGCGGCGTCAATGAGCCGCTCGAGATCGCGCCAGCCCGCTTCGCGCGTGCGCCGGAACTCGCTGCTCTTCAGCGTGATGCCGGCTTCCGGCGGTTCCGCCAAAGGCGGCTCGGAGAGTCGTGGGTCGCGCTCACGCAACGCCTCGACGCTCATAGGATCCCCCGCTGCTTGATCAACAGATAGCGGTTGATCAGGTTCACCGGCAAGCTGCGGCTCGGCACATCGATGCAATGGACCCCGAGCCGCTGCAGCCGCTCCAGCACGATGGTGCGATCGCGCAGGAAGTCGTGCGCGACCACCGCCTTGGCCACGTCCTCGAACCGCGCCGGCGCCGCATCCGCCATCCCGTGCAGGACGGCGTCGCGTAAGGTCACGAAGATGACGACGTGGCGCCTGGCCATGCGCTCGGTGGCCTCGATCAGGAGCTCGGCCGTGACCGTGTCGACGAAGTCGGTGAACAGGATCACCAGCGCGCGGCGCTTCAACCGTGCGCTCAGGGCGGCCAGGCCGAGGGTGAAGTTCGTCTCCTCGTAATGATACTCGAGCCCGGCGGTGACGCGCTGGAGCCGGGAGAAGCTGCTGACGCCGCGCAGCGGCTGCTGGAACTGGCGCGGCGCCGCATCGAATCCGAACAGGCCGACGAGATCGCCGCCCTGCAGCGAGGTCCAGCCGAGCAGCAGACCGGAATTGATGGCATGGTCGAGCCGCGGCATGCCGTCGAGCGGCTCGCGCATGAGATAGCCGGTGTCGAAGGCCAGCACCACATGATGGTTGCGCTCGGTGCGGAACTCCTTGCACAGGAGCTTGCCGTGGCGCGCCGAATGCTTCCAGTCGATGAAGCGGCTGTCGAGCCCGGGCGCATATTCGCGCAACGAATCGTATTCGGTGCCCTCCCCCTTCTGCTGCTGCATCTTGACGCCGAAGAGGGCCTCGCGGGCGAAGAACTGCAGCGCCTCGCTGTGCACGCCGCGGACGTTGGGCAGGATGTCGATGGTGTGATCGACGGCGATCCGTTGCGACCACTGTATCAGCCGCAGGGGGCCGTGCCAGCGCAGCCAGACGGCGTCGATCGCCAGCCGCCCGCGCTGCCGCGGCACCAGCGGAATGGCGACGCGCGCCTCGTGCCCGGGCGCCAGCGTCGCCACCACCGTGGCGGGCGCATCGGCATGACCGCGCTGCTCGGCGAGCAGCTCGAACTCGGTCGGCTGCCGATACGGCGCGGCTGCGATCGTCACCGCGAGCGTGCCGCTCTCGCCGATCTGCAGGCTGTCGGGCGCGGCCGTGGTGACGCGCAGCGCCGCGGGCGGAAACGCGCGCGCGGCGTCGGCGACGATCGCCACCAGGACGGAGAGCCCGTAGGCCAGCGACCACGGCCACAGAAGCGGCTCGAAGATGAGCCAGAACAGCGCCAGCGGAACGCCGCAGGCGAAGATGAGCACGGCGCGCGGCGTCGGCCTGATCATCGCGGCGCCGCCGTCCGGTCGATGATCTCGCCGAGGATCCGGTCGGGCGTCAGGCCTTCGATCTCGGCGCTGGGCGACAAGACCAGGCGATGGCGCAGCACCGGTACGGCGAGAATCTTCACGTCGTCGGGGATGACGAAATCGCGCCCCTGCAGCGCCGCGAAGGCGCGGGCCGCCGAGGCCAGCATATTGGCCGAGCGGGTCGATGCACCGACCTCGAGCGCGGCGTGCTCGCGGGTGCCGCGGATCACGTCGATGATGTAATCGACGAGCTCCTCGGACAGGCGGATGCGCATCACCTGCTCGCGCAGGTCGGCGAGAAGTTTTCCGTCGGCCACCGCCTTGAGGCCGAAATCCTCGAGCCGGGGCATGGCGGAACGATGGCCGTGCCGGCGCACCACCTCGCGCTCCTGGTCGCGGTCGGGATACAGGACGATGATCTTGAACAGGAAGCGGTCCAGCTGCGCCTCCGGCAGCGGATAGGTCCCCTGCTGCTCGATCGGGTTCTGCGTGGCGACCACCATGAAGTCATCGCCCAGCGGATGATCGCGGCCGTCGATGGTGACGCGGCGCTCGTTCATTGCCTGAAGCAGGGCCGCCTGCGTCTTGGGCGGCGTGCGATTGATCTCGTCGGCCAGCAGGAGCTGCGTGAAGATCGGCCCCTTGGTCAGCACGAAGCTGTTGGTCTGGAAGTTGAACAGGTTGGTGCCAAGCACGTCGCCCGGCATCAGGTCCGGCGTGAACTGGATGCGGCCGAACTTCAGCGTGAGCGCCGCCGCGAAGGCTTGCGCCAGCAACGTTTTGGCGGTGCCCGGCACGCCTTCGAGCAGGACGTGGCCGCCGACCAGGAGGCTGGTCAGCATCAGATCGATGGCGTCATCCTGGCCGACCACCGCCTTCCGCACTTCTTCGCGAATCCCCTCGGTGACGGCGCGAATGTCCTGGAACTCCATCAACGATCTCCCGCTTCCATCGATAGGTGTCGCGTGCGAGCGACGCCAGCGTTCCGGCGTCACGGCGGCGGTCCAGATCACTGGCGCGCAGCAGCAGCGCGGCGCAACTGATGTCGACCCCGCGCGCGCGCCCGACGCGATCGAGCCAGGCGACGGCGTCCGCCTCCGCCGCCCCGGCCGGCCCGTGCAGCTGGCGGCCGACGTCGCGCACGATCGCCTGCACGTAGCGCTGGACCATGACGGCCTGGTAGCCGGCGAACTCGAACAGTTTTGCCGTGTTCTGAATGAGCCCGTGCTTGCCCGACTCGAGCGCCGGCGGCGGCGGCAGCGGCGCGCCGAACCGGCCCATGGTGGCCAACAGCAGCAGCCCGATCGCGATCACGCCCTGCATGGTGGCGAGCACGAAGGGGAACTCGAACAGCAACTGCCACGGCGCGCCGGCCAGCTCGACATAGCCGTGCACGGTCTCGTCGAACACCACGTTGCCGTTGCGGCCGCGCAGCGCGTTGATCAGCGCGACCGCAAAGGCCGCATTGCTCGCCTCGCCGATCCCGTGGTTCTCCAGCACGTCGGGATCCGCCAGGATCCACAGGCGCCGCGCGCTGGTGCGCAGTTCGCCGACCAGCATCCCGTTGTCGGCGGCCACGACCGGCCGCAGCTCGGCGGATTTGATCAGCTGGACCGGCCCGGAGATGGCGGGCGCCGGCCCGATGTCGTTGCGCGACCACGACGGCATCTGCGGCACGCGCACGACCTCGCCCTTGATGCCCGCCAGCGTGAGCACCGTCGCGATGGATGTTTCCGGCATGACCGTGGTCTGATCGACCCAGTCGGGCCGGTCACGGCTGCGCCGGCCGACCCGCTTGGGCAGGACGAGCAGCACGTTGCGGGCGAACAGCAGCGGACGCAGCTGCTGTGGCTGCATGGAGAAGTTCGGCTCGGCGACCACCAGGACGCCGTCGGGCCGCAGCTTGCCGAGCGACTCGGATCGGCTCTTGACGACCGTGATGCCGAGCCGCCGCAGCACGTCGGCGATGCCGGCATGACCGAGGGCCGAGCGCGAGAACGTCGAGGGCCCGATGGCGTCGCGGCCGGGACGCCCCTCGCCCAGCGCGCCGAAATAAAGGGCCGCCACGCCGAGGATGACGGCGATGGCCAGCCACGCCGCCAGCATGCGCGGTGCGAACAGCGAGGAGGTGTTCATGCCAGCCGCTCGCCGCGCAGGATGCCACGCAGGGTGTCAAAACTCTGCCGGCACGCCGCGTAGTCCTCCATGGTGGCCGGATAGCCGCCGAAATAGGTCCACTCGACCCGCGCCACGATCTCGCGCAGCGAGGTGCGACCCGGCGCCGGCAGACGGGCGCCGCGCAGGATCTCGCGGCTGGTGAGCGAGTCTGCGAATTGTTCGCCGAGATGCCGGCGGATCTCGCCCAGGCTCAGCAACAGCAGCATGTGCATGGCTTCCACGAACCGACCTTGGCGTCCGAGCTCGTCGGCGGCCGCCGCGGCGTCGGCCGACGACTGCGCGAGCGCTTGCGGCTGATCGACGGCGCTCGGCGACTCCCAGCCACGGCCCGTCCACAGCCGCCAGATCGGCAGCATGTCGCGGAACGCGTAGAGCACCAGCAGCAGCCCGGCGACGAGCACGGCCCACAGGAGCTCCGGCGGAAACGAGACGTTCCACAGATCGTCCGAGCTGTTCGGCGGAAGCTGATGTTGGAGGCCGAGGTCGCGGATGCTGTCGCGGGCGGCCTGTGCAGCGGCGGCGGCACTCGGCATCGGCGCAGCGCCCGGCCCGGTAGCGCCGCCCTTGGCGGCCCCAGGCGCCTGCGCCATGGCGGGAGCTGCTGCCGCCAGCACGGAGACCAGCGCCACGATACGCACCGCCCAGGCGAGTCGCATCGGCGCGCCGCACAGCCGCAGAGGACACCTGGATTGCGTCACGCCATTGCGGACGGCGTCCGCCCCCGAATTTTCCGGGCGTGGTGACAGCCCGCGGCATCATAGTCAAGGCGCGACTTTATCCAAGGCGCAGCGCGACGCGAGCCGAATGGCCGGCCGCTGCGCGTCGCCCGATCTGGTGGAGCCGAAAAACCTCAGAGCTTCACGCGGATGCCGCCATAGATGGCGAGCGGCTGCGCCGGCGTGATCGTGCGGGGGTCCGTCAACGTCGTGATGAGAGCGACGGCGCCCGGATCGAAGAACGTTCCGTAGGTGGCGAACTTGTTGTCGAACAGGTTGGTGACAAGACCGAAGACCTGCACCTCCTTGCTCACCTGATACGATGTGTTCAGGTTGACGTACCAATAGGCCGGCAGCTGCGGGTTCTGGTTGGCATCGTCGCCGACGAAGAACTGGCTGCCGATCGCCACGAGATTGGCGCCGACCTTCCACTGCGGCGTGACGAAGTAGTCGACTCCGGCCTTGAACTGGTGCTGGGGGATGCCGGGGATGCGCTTGCCGGGCGTCACATGGACGTCGCCGTTATCGTCAGCGAACGGATTGTTGGGCGACGCGATATCGCCGGTGAACTGGTAGGTGGCGTCGACGAAGCCGTAGTTGACGTAGGCGAGCCAGGTCGGCGACCGATACTGCGCGCCGGCCTCAAAGCCCTGTCGGCGGGTCAACGGCACGTTGGTGAAGAAGCCGCGCCCCTGGAGAAAGCTCGCCACGTGGATGATGTCGTCGAAGCTGTCGGTGTGGAAGGCGCCGAGCTTCCATTCCACGCGGCCGTCAGCAACTGGAAGATTCCCCCGCCAGCCCACCTCATAGGTCTTGGCAACGACCTGCTTGAGCGGCGGGTCCGACACCAGCGCGCTTTCGATCAGGCACGGCCGGTTGGGGTTGGCACAGCCGAGCTCGAGCGGCGTCGGCGCGCGGTTGGCTTCCGAATATCCGGCATAGACCGACATGTCGGGGGCGATCTTGTAGGTGGCGCCGACCACGGGATTGACGCGCTGGAAGTCGTGGCGGCCGGTCAGGTCCGGGGTAAATCCAAGCTGGTCCTGCAGGCTGATATTGGCGACGTTGAGCCGCGCTCCGGTGGTCAGCGACAACGCCGGCGTGAGATCGAACGTATTGGTCGCGTACAGACCATAATAGGTGTTCTGCGCGTCGAGGCCGACCGGGATGAAGCCGACATTGCCGAGCGTATGGATGACGGAGCCGGTGCCCGGGATGAAGGGCGTGGGAGCGACGAACAAGTCGGGAAAGATGACGCCGAGCGTGCTGTTCGAGGTGAACGACGTCTTGCCATGGTCGATGCTGGCGCCCATGGTGAAATAATTGTCATGGCCAAGCAGTTTTGCGGTGCTCACCGCCTGCAGCGTGCCGCCGACCGTGTATGTGTTGGTCGATGTCCGGTCGGTGGTGGCCCAGGGAACGGCGGCGCAGGTGTTGCCGGCGCCGGGCGGACAGGGAATCGCATTGTTGTTCTGGTCGAGAATGACGAACTGGTTGCGGAACGCTGGCGTCACCGGTGTGGGCCGCGGGAAGCCGTCGTCCTCCAGGCACAGCCGGTTCGGGAACGACGATGCAGCGCTGCAGCGTTCCAGCTCTGCGGAATTGCCGTCGACGTGACGCTGCTCGAACCTGCGCACGTAGGCGTTGCCCTGCACCGAGAACGTGTCGGTCACGGCGTGCTGGCCGTTGAGGCTCAGCAGCCCCATTTGGTTGCGCGTCGTCTGTGGAAAGGTGAAGACCGAGCGGCGGTCCTGGTCGAGCAGTTCGACCGGCGTCGGCCCGACCACGCCGAAGAAATTGGCGGCGCCATTGGCGATCAGATGCAGCTCGGAGCGTTCGCCCTTCCAGCCGAGATCGGCATAAATGCGTGAAATCTGCGACGGCGACTGGAAACGCCAGCCGTCGTCGTTGACGCCCTGAATCGCGACGTAGAGGCCGACGTCGCCCTGCCGCGCGCCGAATTGCATTGCACCCTGCAGCCGACCATAGGAGCCGCCCATGGCTTCGGCTTCGAAGCCTTGATAGGTGAAGCCGTTCTTCATCTGGAGGCTGACCGCGCCGCCGAGCGCGTTGAGGCCGAACACCGGATTGTTGGTCCACATGTCGGCGCGGTCGATGGCATTGGTGGGGATGAGATCCCAGTTGACCGTATCGCCGAACGACTCGTTCACGCGAATGCCATTGAGATAGACGGCCAGTCCCTGCGGCGTGCCGGCGAGCGGCGACGCCACGAAGCCGCGGTAGCGCAGATCCTGCACCGCGCTGTTGCCCTGCACGTCGTTGGTGACGACGCCCGGAATGCGCTGCAGCAGGGTCTCGGTCACCGACGGCGAATAGGTGCGCTGGAAATCGTCGGCCGTCAGCGTCTGCACCATGGCCGGAACCTTGTCGCGATCGATCCCCGCGCCCTGCAGCGGCGACGGCGCGACGACCACGATTTCCGGCAGCACGGTCTGCGCCGCGGCGCCGACGGGCTGGGCCAGCAACCCTGCCCCCAGTGCCACGCCGAAAGCGGCGTGCCGCGCGCCGCGACGGCGAGGTGGACTGGAAGCCATGCGCACCCTCTCGCCCGGCGGTTTTCTCAAGAATTTGCCCCCCGCCGGCGCGACAAGTTTCGGGCCGCCCGGAAGCGAAGTCTCGGTACCTTTGGGCAAGCCTGGCGGGAAGATCTGGCAACGTGACTTTACGGCAACACTGCGCGTGCGCCATACTCGACGGCGCGCACCCTGCCGGGCGAAGCAACGGCTGCCCGTGTCGGCGGTCGGGCTATTGCAACAGGCGCAGCAGGGACTGGCCGGCGCGGGAACGCAATTCCTTGTCGTCCAGGGTGCCGTCGTTGTCCGGATCGGCGGCCTTGAACCGTTTCTCGACCTCCTTGAGGTACTCGTCCTTGGTCAGCGTTCCGTCCTTGTCGGGATCCGCAGCATCCAGCTGCCTGGCGCGCATGCGGCCGCGCAGTTCGCGCCGGTCGAGCGTGCCCTCGCGGTCACGGTCGAGTTTGTCGAACACCGTCGAGGCCGCCTTCTTGGCTTCATCGAGATCGACCGTTCCGTCGTTGTCGGGATCGAGCGCCTGCATCACCCGGCTGCGTTTGGCCGCCGCGGCGGCCGGTCCACCTGCGAACATCGCGGCGATCGCCAGAGCACCGAGAATGGCCGTGCGTCTCGTCATCATGGAATGCCTCCTTGCGGGCAGTGCCGAATCACGCACCCCCGACCGCGCATAGATAAACGCCTGGGCAGAATTTTCGATCCCCGACACGACCCAATGCCACTCGGCCTGATGCGCTCCTCACGCGCTAGGGCGATGTCCGACACGTCGCGTGACGGCTCAGGCCGTCGGCCGCACCGTCGGCGCCGGGCCGAGATGCTGCACCGCCGCCCTGATCAGCTCGGCAAGATTCTTCGCCTCGAGCTTGTCCTTGAGCTGCGAACAGGTGTTGACCACGGTCTTGTAGCTGACGTTGAGCTCCTCGGCGATACGGCCATAGGACTTGCCCTCGGCCAGGAGGCCCAGCGTGCGCAGTTCGCGCGGCGTGAGACCGGCCAGCGGGTCGCGGTGGGCGCCGGCACTCACCAGCGCCACCTGCGTGGCGAGATCGCTGCTCAGGTGCGGCATGCCGGCGCGCACCTTTTCGAACGCGACGACCAGTTCCTCGGACGACGTGTCCTTGACGACATAGCCGGTGGCGCCGGCGCGCAAGGCGCGCGCCACGATGACCGGATCGCTGTGCATGCTGAATACCAGGATGCGGGCACGCGCATCGTGCGACTTGATGCGCTGGATCAGCGGCAGTCCGGCGAGACCGCTTCCCTGCAGCGCCAGATCGATGATCACCACGTCGGGCAGATGGCGGCGGTACAGGCGATAGCCGGACACGAGATCGCGGGCATCGAGAACGGTGTCGACGCCGGCATCCTCCAGGATGCGGCGGCAGCCGTTGAGGACGATGGGATGGTCGTCGATGACGAGAACGGACGTCATGGGGCAATCCCGCGTGCGTCGCCGGCGTCGGCCAACCGTGCCGCGAGCGGGACGGCCACCCGCAGGGTGGTGCCGCGATCACCCGCGCCGTCGATCGTGCAGGAGCCGGCCAGCGCCTGCGCGCGCTCCTGCATGCCGAGGAGACCCCGGCCCAGCCGCGGGGCGGGGCCGATGCCGCATCCGTCGTCGCGCATGACGAGCTCGAGGATCGGCGCGCGATCGGTCTCCGCCTCGGCGAGGGCGATCTCGACCCGTTTGGCCCGGGCGTGGCGGATCACGTTGGTCAGCCCTTCCTGGACGCAACGATAAATCGTCAGGTCGGTGGAATCGCCGTAGCTCGGCAACAGTTTTCCAGCGGCAAAGCTGAACGACACGTCCGGGTGCTGCCGCGTGCGCTCGCCGACAAGTTCGGAGACGAGATCGGCGAGCGGAACATGGCCGAGCGCCATCGGTCGCAGGCGGTTCAGCATGCTGCGGTTGACGGCCTGGAGATGCTCGATGATCGCCAGCATGTCTTTCGCCCGTTCGCGCAAGCCGGGCAGATCACAGCCGGACGCTGCGCTGGCGGCGCCGGCAATCGAGGTCGCGTTGGCCTTGAGGCCGAACAGGGACGGGCCGACTTCGTCATGCAGCTCGAGCGCCGTGCGCCGCCGCTCGTCATCCTGAGCCGTGATCAGGCGGTGGTTGAGACGGACATTGTCCTGGCGCAAGCCTTCGAGGGCTGCCGCCAGGGCGTTGAAGCGATCGGCGATCGCCGCCAGCTCCAGCGCGCTGGGGCGGGCGAGCCGCACGCGAAAATTCCGCCGCTCGAGATCGGCGAGGCCGGCCGAGAGCGCGGTGAGCGGATCGAGCACCCGCCCGAGCAGCACATGCAGAGCCGCGATGGCGGCGAGCCCGACCAGGAGGCACACGATGGCGAAGTCGACCGTGTTCTCCCACACCTCGGCGATCTCGTCGCGCGGCTCGCCGGCCAGCAGGACGGAGCCGATGCGTTGCCCGTTGACGACGATCGGCACTTCGCGCGTCGCCACCGCCGGCGCGATGAACGCGACGAACCAAGCCGGCGCCGGCGCGCGCTCGTCGTCCCGCGCATCGGGGACGCCGGAACCCGGCGGCGTCACCGGCAGCCCCGACGCGTCGCGCACCGACACGCGCAGATGACGCACGAAACGCAGTTGCGAGGGGAGATTGGCCAAAAACTGTTCTGCCGGAACTTTTTGCTGCTGCAGCAGGTCGGCGGTTTCGCCGACCAGAATCTCAGCCATGCGCAGCGACGCCGCAACCTCCAGCCGGGTCGATTTCCTGGCCTGCAGGATCGTGACGCCGGCGGCAACCAGCGCGGCCGTGAACCCGATCGCGACGAACATGATGAGAAGCTGCGCGCGGACGGAACGCCCATACCACGGCCCGCGCGCCGCACGCGCGGGCGCGGACGCGGTGGTCATCGCACCCTTTCCGGGCGCGAGTCCGCCCGGGGCGACCGTGTCCTCGGGCCGGGCCGAAGAGGAAAACACCGCTGTCATCGCGCTCCACCACGCATCAGGGTCACCAATGCGCACCAGCGTAGTTGATCGAGGCGGCCTTTTCGAGCGTGTCGGCAGCGGGCAGGCGGCGGAGTCGAACCACGGAACATCCGGCTTGCTTCTTACGGGCAGCATCCCACAACTTGTTCGTGCGAACGACCAGGGGCGTATCCCCCCGATTTGGACGACCCGCCTCATTCACGACCCTCGGAGGTGCCTTGTGCGAAGGCGGCGCCGCCGCTTAACCTTTGGCCCTGAAACGATATCGCCGCCGGAACGAATCCGGGCACACAAGGAAGGAACGCCATGCGATCGCGGCTTGCTCGACTTATCCTGATTGTTGCGGCTTTCTGGCTCGCCGACTTCAGCGCCGCCAAGGCCGCCGACTATCCGACGCGCCCTGTGCGCTGGATCGTGCCCTACCCGGCCGGCGGCAGCACCGACATCCTGGCGCGGATCATCGGTCAATATCTGTCCGAGCACCTGGGCCAGCAATTCGTCATCGAGAACCGGCCCGGCGGCGGCAACAACATCGGCACCGAGGCCGTGGTGAATGCGCAGCCCGACGGCTACACGCTGCTGCTGGTCAATCCCGCCCATGGGATCAACGCAACTCTCTATCCAAAGCTGCCCTTCAATTTCATCCGCGACATCGCCCCGGTCGCCGGCATCATGCGCGTTCCCAACGTGATGGAGGTCAATCCTTCGATCCCGGCGAAGAACGTCACCGAGTTCATCGCCTACGCCAAGGCCAACCCGGGCAAGATCAACTGGGCGTCGTCGGGCAACGGCACGTCGGTGCACCTTTCGGGCGAGTTGTTCAAGTCGATGACCGGCACCGACCTCACCCACGTGCCCTATCGCGGCTCGGCCCCGGCGCTCACCGACCTGATCGCCGGCACCGTGCACGTGATGTTCGACAACATGCCGTCGTCGTTGCAGCACATCAAAGGCGGCAAGCTGCGGGCGCTGGGCGTGACGACGGCCAAGCGCTCCGATGCGCTGCCAGACGTCCCGACGGTCGCCGAGACGGTGCCAGGCTACGAGGCCAGCGCCTGGTTCGGCGTGGGCGTGCCCAAGGGAACGCCGGCGGAGATCATCGACAAGCTCAACAAGGAGGTGAACGCCGCGCTGCAGGACGAGAAGGTCAAGGCACGCCTCGCCGATCTCGGCGGCATCCTCATTCCTGGCACGCCGGCCGATTTCGGCAAGGTCATTGCCGAGGAGACCGACAAGTGGGCCAAGGTGATCAAGTCGGCGAACGTGCCGCTGATGGATTAGGCCCTCGCCGGCCCGCACGCTCGCCATGAGCCCGCGCAAGAGCCCCGAGGAACTGCGCAGCCACCGCTGGCTCGGCGTGAACGACATGCGCTCGTTCGGCCACCGCTCGCGGCTGCGCCAGTTTGGCTATGACGCCGCCGACTGGGCCGGCAAGCCGGTCATCGGCATCATCAACACCTGGAGCGAGATCAACGCCTGTCACGCGCACCTGCGGGCGCGCGCCGAGAACGTGAAGCGCGGCGTGTGGCAGGCCGGCGGCTTTCCCATCGAGCTGCCGGCGATGTCGCTGGCCGAGCCGTTCGTCAAGCCGAGCACCATGCTCTATCGCAATTTTTTGGCCATGGAGACCGAGGAGCTCCTGCGCAGCCATCCGATCGACGGTGCGGTGCTGATGGGCGGCTGCGACAAGACCACGCCCGGCCTGATCATGGGCGCGATCAGCATGGGCATCCCGGCGATCTACGTGCCGGCCGGACCGATGTTGCGCGGCAACTGGCGCGGCCAGTTCCTCGGCTCCGGCTCGGACGTGTGGAAGTACTGGACCGAGAAGCGCGCCGGCAACATCAGCGACGACGATTGGAGCGAGATGGAGGGCGGCATCTCCCGCTCGTTCGGCACCTGCATGGTGATGGGCACCGCCGCCACCATGATGGCGATAACCGAAGCGCTGGGGCTGGCGCTGCCCGGCGCCTCGTCGATTCCGGCGGCCGACTCCGCCCACCCGCGCATGTGCGGCGCCGCCGGGCGGCGCATCGTCGACATGGTGTGGGAGGAACTGACGCCGCAGCGGCTGCTCACGCCGGCGGCGTTCGACAATGCCATCAAGGTGCACATGGCGATGGGCGGGTCGACCAACGCCATCATCCACGTGGTCGCCATGGCGCGGCGCGCCGGGCTCAAGCTCGACATGCAGCGCTTCGACGCGCTGTCACGCGACATCCCGGTGCTCGCCAACGTGCGTCCGTCGGGCAAATACCTGATGGAGGACTTCTTCTATGCCGGCGGCCTGCGGGCGCTGATGCTCGCGCTCGGGGTCAAGCTCGACCTCTCCTGCCTGACCGCGACGGGAAAGACCCTTGGCGAGAACATCGCCGGCGCCAACATCTTTCTGCCCGACGTCATCCACACGCTAGCCGACCCGATCTATCCGGAGGGCGCCACCGCGGTGCTCACCGGCAATCTGGCGCCGCGCGGCTGCGTCATGAAGCCGGCCGCCGCCGACAAGCGGTTCCTCAAGCATCGCGGCCGCGCGCTGGCGTTCGACGACTACAATCACATGGCGCGCGAGATCGAACGCGATGATCTCGAGGTGACGCCGGATCACGTGCTGGTGCTGAAGAATGCCGGGCCGAAAGGCGGACCCGGCATGCCCGAATGGGGCATGCTGCCGATCCCGAAGAAGCTGGTGAAAGCCGGCGTGCGCGACATGGTGCGCATCTCCGACGGGCGTATGAGCGGCACCAGCTACGGCGCCTGCATCCTGCACGTGGCACCGGAAAGCTTCGTCGGCGGGCCGCTCGCGCTGGTTGCGACCGGCGACGAGATCGAGATCGACGTCGCCAACCGCCGCATCCATCTGCACGTCGGGGAAGAGGAACTGGCCCGCCGCCGCTCCGCGTGGCGTCCACCCGAGCCGCGTTACGGGCGCGGCTACGGAGCGATGTTCTCCGCCCATATCGGGCAGGCCGACGAGGGTTGCGACTTCGATTTCCTGCAGGCAGGTGCAGCCATTCCGGAACCGGAGATTCATTGACCGGCTCAACCGCCGCTTGTTCTTTCGCACCCCTCTCGCTTCGCCCGATCGACAGGGCGCACCGGCCCGCCCCAACCGCGCGAGCGCGGCCGTGAACGTTTGCGGCGTTTCACGCGACTAAACAACTGCCGGCGTCAGCTTTGACTCATGGGGCGAGAGCGGGAGGCGGAAGCCACGGCTGGTGAAGGTTGCATTCCGTTTCGGCATTGCGATCAGGGGAGCCCAGCCATGAGACCTTTGGCGTTGTCAGCAGTTGTCGTTGCAAGCATTTCCGCCGTCGCCTTCAGGACCGCGCCCGCTCACGCGCAAGCAACGAGAACGTGGGTGGCGTCGCTGCCGTCAGGAGGCGACGACATCAATCCGTGCAGCCGCACGGCGCCGTGCAAGACGTTCGCCGCAGCCCTCACGAGGACTATTGCGGGCGGCCTCATCAATTGTGTCGATGCCGACGGCTTCGGCACCATCACGATCACCAAATCGATTACCATCGACTGTGCCGGCACGGGTGG
>Ga0209466_1000114_pt1 | contig 17697 bp, 15 predicted proteins | sample PanSoiPlo30MoBio_FD_188323 | JGI IMG/M metagenome (GOLD analysis project Ga0209466, IMG submission 188323) | Tropical forest soil microbial communities from Panama analyzed to predict greenhouse gas emissions - Panama Soil Plot 30 MoBio (SPAdes)... | ecosystem: Environmental > Terrestrial > Soil...
GCCTGGTGGAACCTGCGCGAGCAGAAGATCGAGCCGGCCCACGCCGACGCGCTCACGCTGCAGGTTGCGGCCAATCCGGCGCTGGCACCGGAGCGCAACCAGGGCACCGTCAGTGCAGCTTCACGTTGGCGCGCTGCGCTTGCCGCCCTGGCGGCCGACTGGCCCATCGTTGCGCTGGTGCTCGCCGTGCTGGCGACCTTGGCCTGGCTGTCGCCGCGCGCAGCGCGTGCCGCGCGCGGCTGGATCGAACGCCGCCGCAGCGCCTATCGGCGCTCGGAGCTCGCCTCCTTCGTGCAACTGCGCAGGACCGCACGCCACCACGATGCCGCCGCGACGTATTTTGCGCTGCTCGCCTGGCTCGCGCGCTTCGCTCCGGCGGCGCCGGACCACACCGTCGGGGCGTTGCGCGCCGCGGCCCGGGATCCGGGCCTCGATCAGGAGATCGCGCTGATCGAGCGCCGCCTGTTTGCCGCCGGCGGGACTCCGGCCGGCGATCGCTGGTCGGCGCGGCCGCTGCTGCGGCGGGTCGCGGCCGCACGGCGGCGGTTGCGGCGCCGGAGTGCCGCGGAGCCGGAGGCGACGCTGCCGGCCACACTGAACCCGCCGGGGCTGCGCGCCGCCGCGCCCGCGCAGCGCTGCGTGGCGCGGTGACGGACGTCATTTGCGACGCAGATATTGGAACAGGGTCTGCTCCCACCACTCGCTTTCGATCGTCTCGAGGAGCGCGAGATTGAGCGGCTGGCGCAGCGGGCTGCCCATGGGCAGCGCGATGCCGTAGTTCTGGTTGTCGAAGGTGACATCGAGGACGCGCGCCGTGCTGGAAAAGTTCTGCAGCACCAGCCAGGTCAGCAGCGGCCGGTCGTAGACGAACGCGTCGATGCGGCCCGCCTCCAGCGCCTTCAGCCCTTCCTGCGGATCGGCGAAGCCGCTGTAGGCGATCCGCTCGCGCCTGAGATAGCCGACCGTCGCCGAGCCGGCGACGGCGCCGACCCGCACGGACCGCAGGTCGTTCTCGCCGTGCACGACCCCTTGCAATTCGCGCTTGGTCAGCGCCGACGTGAGCCCGGCCGTGAACACCGCGATGGTGACGACGGACGCAATCATCCAGGCGACCGCCAGCGTGCGGCCCGCCAGGGTCTGCGGGGCATTCTGCGCCGCGCCGGCCTGCGTCATCGCTATGGCGGACCACCAGACGCTGGAGCCGAGCCCCTTGGCCACGCCGCCGCCGTAGTTCTCGTTGTGGCGCCGCTCGAACAGCCAGACCAGGAAGCCCACGCTGAGCGCGATGGCGATCAGCGCCAGCACGGCCTGCAAGAAGCCGAACGAGAGAAAGATGCGCGCCACCGGGGCCCAGCGGTTCTCGTCAACCGTCGAGAGCGCGATCCCGAGGCCGGTGGTGTAGAACGGCTGCGTGAACTCGACCATCCGCTGTCGCGCCGCCGTGATCGTGATGGCGGCGATCGCCGCATCGAAGGATTCGCCGTGGGTGCCTTCGATCAGCGCGTCGACCGTGGGCTGCTCCGACAGCCGATAGCGCAGGTGCAGCCGCTCGGCGACGCGCCGCCACAGGTCGATGCTGATCCCCTGCCAGTTGCCGTCGGCCGTCTTGATGACGAACGGCGGCGCTTCCTTGATGGCGACGACGAGCTCGCGGTCAGGCAGGGCCGGCGGGCTCGTGGTCTCCGCTGCGGCGACGCCGTGGTGGGCCGCCGTCAGCATCAGGACGGCGAGCGCGCGCCCTCGCCATGAGCCGCCACGGCGAGGCCGACGACAACGCGCCATCGTGGAGCCTGCGGATGTCAGGCGCGTTGCGTCGTGACGGCGCGGTAGACCAGCAGCACCACGACGGCGCCGATCACGGCGACGATCATGCTCCACAGGTTGAGGCCGGTGATGCCTTCGGTCCCGAAGAGGGCGAACAGGAAGCCGCCCGCGATCGCGCCGATGATGCCGAGCGCGATATCGAGCAGCATGCCCTTGCCTTCCTTGTTGACGATCTTGCTGGCGATGAATCCCGCAATGAGGCCGAGAATGATCCAACTGATGATCGACATAGGCGTTCTCCATGTGGTTCGTGGCCAGGATGCCGGCCGCGTGGGGAGCGGCGCAGCTTCACAGCTCCGCGGCATTGAACGTATTGCAGGCCGCCGGGTTGCCCGAGTTGAGACCGGTCATGAACCAGCGCTTGCGCTGCTCGGACGAGCCATGCGTGAAGGCGTCTGGAACGACGTAGCCCTGCGATTTCCGCTGCAACATGTCGTCGCCGATCGCGGAGGCGGTCTGCAACGCGGCCTCGACGTCGCCCGGCTCGAGAAACTTCAACTTCGCCTGCGACCGGTTGGCCCAGACGCCGGCGAAGCAGTCCGCCTGCAGCTCGATGCGAACCTGCAGCTGGTTGGCCTCGACGCGGTCCATGCCGCGCTGCATCTCCTGCGCCTTGGGCAGGATGCCAAGCAGGTTCTGCACGTGATGGCCGATCTCGTGGGCGATGACGTAGGCCTGCGAGAACTGGCACCCCTTGCTGCCGGCCGGGCAGCCGCCGAAGCGCGTCTCGATCTCGCGGAAGAACGCTGTGTCGAGGTACACCTGCTGATCGTTGGGACAATAGAACGGACCCATCGCGGACTGGGCGGCTCCGCAGGCCGACCGCGTGGCGCCGGAGAACATGACGAGCGTCGGCGCGCGATAGGTCACGCCGCCGCTGCGCAGTATCTCGGTCCAGCGGTCTTCGGTGTCGCCCAGCACCGCGGCCACGAACTGCCCCATCTGATCGTTGGGCGCACCGGCCTCGCGTGGCTGCGACGGCGGCGCCTGGGTGGTGTCGCCGCCGCCCGTCAGGATCTCGGCGCCGCCGATGAGCAGGCGCGGGTCGATCCCCAGCGCCCAGCCGACGAGGCCGAGGATCACAATCGTGCCGATGCCGATGCCGCCCCCGCGACCGATCGGGATGCCGAACCCGCCACCTCCGTCGTCACCCCGGCGGTCTTCGATGTTGTCGCTGCGGCGGAAATCATCCCAGCGCATGAGCCACTCCACGAAAATAACAGCACCGCCGCGGCGCCGAGCCGCGCGGAAATCGCGGCACCATCTGGCGACGGTGCCGCCGTCGACACGGCGGCGCCCGGCATCGCTGCCGGCGGCGCCGCAGGATCAGGCCGCCCCCTGGTCCATGAAAGCGGCGGCTTCCTGCCGCGACGGCAAGCGTCCGTTGGGCGTGAGCTTGTCGACCACGGCGGGAAGAACTTTCGACAGCTGCGCGAGCAACTCCTGCTCGGACATCCCGCTGCGTTGCGCCAGCTGCTTGAGAACATCGGGACCAAGCGCCGGCCCGAGCTGACTGGGCGGAACCTGCTTGTTCTGGCCGGGGCCTATCCATGAGTTGATCTCATCGCCCAGGCCGTTTTGCTGGAAGCGATTGAGCAGCCCGCCGAGCCCGCCGAGGAGCCCGCCATCGCCTTCGTCGGGCGGCGCGGCCGCTGAGCCCTTGGCGGATGCGTCCGGCGCGCCTCCCTTGAACAGCGAGCCCGACGCCAGCAGGGCGACGAGCGCAAGGATCAGCGGTTTGGCAAGACTGCCCTTGGGAACGGCAGAGCCGACGATGTCATCGAACATGCCCATTGTTTTCTCCATGACTAGGCGGATCAGGGAGTGCGCGCAGCCCGGCCGGTGGCGAGCGGAAGACGCGCACCGCTATTGCGTCACGAGTGCTTCAGATCCTCCGGCACCCGGCCACCGTTCTCGGCGAGCTTGGTCATGACCTGCTTGTGCAGCCAGACGTTCATCGACGCCGAGTCGTTCATGTCGCCGCTGTAGTGCAGTTCCTGGGCGAGCTGCTTGCGCGCCGACAGGCTGCTGTCGAGGTTGAGCAGCTTCATGAGGTCGACGATCGACTTGCGCCAATCGAGCTTCTCCTTGTTTTTTGCCGCGAGGCTGGTGAGGACGGCGGCCACGTCGATCGAGGATGGCGGCGCGACCTTTGACTGGGTCGGTGCGGCGGACGCCGATGCCGACGCGGACGGAGCCGGGGGGGAGGCGCCGGAGGTCGAGGGCGCTGCTGTCTGCCCCGGGGCGGCGCCTGATGCAGGCGGGGCCGGGGCGGCCTGCGCGGCTGCCGGATGGTGGAAGATCGCCGACATGATGTTTCCGAAGATGCTCATCTTTTTTGCTCCCTGGGTTGACAACTCCGTGATCGGATGCCGTGTTCCTGCATGGCAGCCCAAAGGGTTCTGTGCCCGGCTCCTGGCGCTGCTTTAAGACGCGCGGTTGACGTTGCTTGTGTTCACATCACCCGTCGTCTCCATGCGGCCCGGCGGCGTGTGGGCTCACGTCGATTGGCTGGCCATCTTGTTCTTCACCAGCCCGACCAGGACCGTGACGATAGCGCCGGCGACGCCGCCACCCACGGCTTGGCCGAGAACCGCTCCGATATCGGTCGTACCGGCCGCCCCTGCCAGCGCCGGAATGATGGCCTGAAGGATTTGCCCGCCGCCGACACCGCCGATGGCGCCGGCGATCGTATTGCCGAGCTTGCCCAGGTCGTAGTCCTTGAGACCGGCGCCCGCGGCATTGCCGCCGACCACGCCGGCGATCAGCTGGATGATCAGATTGATGAGCGTAGCGGACATGACTGCCCTCCCTTCGCCTGTCTGCAGCGCGCAGGGCCGAATAGAGAAGCGTATTGCGCCAACGTTACTTGCGGTCTGGCGAAATGCGCCGCGCTGTTTCGCCCAAAATTACTAACCGGCCGTCATGGCGGCGGTATGAACGAGTCTCCGCGACCCTGGTGTCTGCGCGCCATCGGTCCGCCGCCGGTTCCGCCGATGCGGATGCGTGTGCACTCATCCGCCCGGTCTCTGCAACTTGCCGTCACCCGTCACGTCACAACTCTACGTGTGACGGCAGGTAGTGTCCCGCGACTGACGGTCGAGCACCATCGGGGTATTCCCTGAATCCGGCTGCGCACTCTACCGAGGCGGGTGAAGGTATCAAGATACCTTGGGGGGCCAGCAGGGCGGCGGCCGACAAACCAGCGCGCCCGCCCGTTTGAGGTTATTTCGAGGTGGGAATGACCGCTGGTGGTGCCTGGCCTGCGGCCGGCGGCGCGGCAGCCGCCGGAGCCGCCGGCGGAATGCGCGTCAGGCTCTCGATCGCCGAGCGCACGGCGTCGCGTCCGCGCCGCTCGCGGACCGCATCGAGCAGCGGGGCGGCGGCGCCCGAGCGGCGGATCAGCATCTGGGCGTCGGGGAGCATGACCGGATCCTCCCATCGCCCCTGCACCACGAACGGAAGCTCGAAGCCGTCGCTGGCATTGGCATTGATCAGCGTCGCCGTACCTTTGAGGTCGAGGTCGCGCGAGGGGATCGACGCCGAGCCGGCGAGCGCCAGCCGCACCGCCGAACCTTCCAGGCGCATGTCCTGGGCGGTGGCGATGCCCTGCTGAATCTTGAGCGCCACGTTGAGCTTGTCGAATGGCGTGCGGCCGCCGCGGAAATCCCTTGTGTCGGACAGCGGCCGGCGCTCGAGCCGGCGCAGCAGCTGCTCCAGGTTGAGGCCCGCCAGCGCGCCCTGCTCCGCCGTCAGGCTGGCCTGACCATTGACGCTGCGCGCCATCGCCAGCACGCTGGCACCCGAGGCCTCGATCGCCACCGCCAGGTTGCCCTTGCCCTCCAGCCGCCGCACGGCGAACAAGTCGCCGAGGCACGTCTCCAGGTCGACGTCGCTGAACTGCAGCTGCGCCTTCAGGTCGATGCCGGAATCGACCTTGGCGAGACCCACGGTTCCCTTCAGCAGGCCGCCGAATGCCTGCGATTCCCCGATCGACAGCATGAGCTTGCCGCCGCGCAGGTTGGCCGCGACGGCGGTGCGTCCGAGCCGGGCGCCGAGCAGCGCGACTTTCGCGGCCGACAGGCGGAAGTCGAGATCGAATCCGCTGATCCCCTCGAGGCCGATCTTTCCCGCGCTCCACTCGCGCTCGTCCCGCGTGAGCACGCGCAGGGTGGAGACATAGGGCGTGAGATCGAGCGCTTCCGTCGCCAGCGTGCCCTGCAGGATGGGCCGCCCGTCGCTGCCGAGCGTCAGCACGCCCTCGGCGCTGTTGCCGTCGAGCTCGAGATTGAGGCGGGTCATCGCCACCGTCGAGCCGACCACGATGGTCTGGGCCCGCACGGCGAAGCGGCCGAGCCCGGCGCCCGGCAGCGACCGCAATCCGCCCCAGCGCAACGCTTGACGCAGCGACGGCGCGTCCGCCGCCAGAATGCCTTCCACCTTGAGCGTCGGGTTGCGGCTGAAATGGCCGTCGAAGGCGAACTTGAGCGGCGCACCGGTAAGGCGGACTTTTACGCCCGAGCGGCTGCCGGCGAGGGCGGCGAACAAATCCGCCACCGTGACGCCGACGTCGACCGGCTCGTTGCGCCACAGAAAGCGTCCCGTCGCACCAAAGCTGCGGGAAATCGACGGCCATGCCAGCGAAAGGCCGACGCCGGCGAGCGTCTCGGAAATCCGATGCCGCTCGTCGTGTACGAAGATCGTGCCATCCGTGACCCGGATCTCGGAGAACGACAGCAGGTGGTCGCTGCGCTTGGCATCGGGGCCGAGCGCGCGCCCGAGCGTGTCGATGAGCGCCGACCAGTTCGATCGCCCTTGTGCGTCGAAGGTCACGGCAATGCGCGGCCGCACCAGCCGCACGTCGGCGATTTCGATGCGTCCGACCAGCAGCGGCAGCAGCCGCAACCGCGCCGTCAGGCCTTCGGCGGTCAGCGCCGCCTCTTCGGCGCGCTCGTTGCCCAGGACGACGTCGCCCAGCGTTACGCCGGCCGAGGGAAACAGCGAGACCACGGCGTCGCCGCGCAGCACCGGGTCGAGGCCTGTCACCGCCTTGATCTCGGCCTTGACCGCGTCGCGCACGTGATCGGCAGGAATGAACAGAGGCACCAGCGCAAATGCACCGATACCGGCGGCGACGAAGGCGGCAACACCGATACCGAGCCGCTTGAAGCCCTTGGCCGCGATCACAGGAGAGGGTTCCGTTACTGAAACTCGGTGGGGGACACCACTATAGCAACCGGCGGTGGCGGCGCAACGTGGGGGCGCTCTGTGTCGGTTTCATGACCGGGGCGGGCAGTGGCTGGCCCGCCACAGGGCGTCAATGCGAGCCGCTGGTAAAGCCGCTCGGCGCCGTCATATCCTGCGGCAGCGGAATGCGGCTGGTGCGCGCCAGCCACACCACCGGTAAAAATCCGGCCACCACGATCGCCAGTGCCGCGACCGCGCCCTGCTCGAAACTGCCGCGCGCCGCATAGCCGTACACGCTGGTCGACAGCGTCTCGAAATCGAGCGGGCGCAGCAGCAGCGTCGCCGGCAATTCCTTCATGGCATCGACGAAGACGAGCAGCGCCGCGGTAGCGACGGCGGGACGCAGCAGCGGCAGTTCGATCGTCGCCAGCGCGCCGATGCGCGTGCGGCCGAGCGTGCGCGCTGCCATTTCCAGGTGCGGCGAGATCTTGTGAAAACCGGTTTCCACGGTGCCAGTCGCCACCGCCAGGAACCGCACCACATAGGCATAGATCACGGCTGCGCCGCTGCCCATGATCAACAGTCCGGTGGGCACGCCGAACAGGTTGCGCATCGCGGCGTCGATGACGTTGTCGAAGGTGACCAGCGGCGCCATTGCGCCGATCGCCAGCACGGTTCCGGGCAGCGCATAGCCGAGCCCGGTCAGCCGCACCATGGCGCCGAGCGCGTGGCCGCGCGCATGCTGCTCGGCATGCGCCAGCATGAAGCCGAGGGCGCAGGCGATCGCCGCGGCGCTGCCGGCGAGCGTCATCGAATGGCGGATCAGCACGAAAAATTCCGGGTCGAAGCCGTTGTTGGCGATCAGGTGGACCGCCTCGTGCGCCAGGAAGCCGGCCGGCACCAGGAAGCCCAGCGCCAGCGGCGCCAGGCACGCGGCAAAAGCGGCCCATGCCCGCGTTCCCGTCAGTTGCACCGGGCTGCCGCGATCATGCGTGCGTGCCGATCCGGCATAGCGCTGCCGGCGGCGCCCGAAGCGTTCGAGCAGGATCAGCGCCACCACGATCAGCAGCATGACACAGGCGATCTGCGCGGCACCCGCCAGGCTGCCGCGATTGACCCAGGTGGCGTACACAGCGACCGACAGCGACTGCACGCCGAGGTATTCGCTGGCGCCGATGTCGTTGAGCGTCTCCATCAGGGCGAGTGCGACGCCGACCGCGATCGCCGGCCGGGCCAGCGGCACGGCGATGCGAAAGAACGCGGTGCGGCGCGAGGCGCCGAGCGTGCGCGCCACGTCGAGCACGGCGGCGGACTGCATCAGGAAGACCGCGCGGGCGCACAGGTAGACGTAGGGGTATAGCACCAGGCCCATGACGAAGATGGCGCCGTAGAGCGAGCGGATCTCCGGGAACCAGTAGTCGCGCCGGCTGGCGAACCCGAACAGGTGGCGAAAGGCGCTCTGCACCGGCCCGAACGCGTCGAGCAGGTCGACGTAGCAATAGGCCACGATATAGGTCGGCATGGCGAGCGGCATGAGCAGCGCCCAGTCGAACAGCTTTTGTCCGGGAAACCGGCACGTCGCCACCAGCCATGCCGTGACGACGCCCGTGACCGTCACCACCAGGCCGACGCCGAGCAGCAACACGGCGGTGTCGGTGATGGCATTGGGCAGCACCACGTGGACGACGTGGGGCCAGACATTGTCCTGCGCGCTGCCGGCAATGGCCAGCAGGCCGACGACCGGCGCCACGATGATCGCCGCCACGAGCGCGGTCGCCGTGACGGCGGCACGGTCGTGGTGCAGCCACGCGCCGGCCCGCGCCAGCGCACCGCTGTGCACAGGGCTGGGCGCGGTGGCGCTTGCGCTCAACGATCGAATCCGACCTTGTCGACCAGCGTGCTGGCCGCCTTGCGATGCTTGGCCACGTCGTTGAGCGACAGGGAGTCGGGGCGCAGCGCCCCAAAACTCTTCACCGTGTCGGCGATCGGGGCCTCAGCCACCACCGGATATTCATAGTTGAGGTCGGAGAAGATGTGCTGTGCGCTGTCCGAGACGAGAAACTCCATCAGCTTTGCGGCATTGGCGCGGTTGGGTGCATGCTTGGCCATGACCAGGCCGGAAATGTTCACGTGGGTTCCGCCGCCCTCGAACGTGGGGTTGATCGTCCTGATGGCGTTGCCCCACTTGCGCTGGTCCTCCTCCTTGGCGTTGCGCATCAGCCCGACGTAGTAGCTGTTGCCGATGGCGAGGTCGCAGGCGCCGGCCAGGATGTCGCGCGCGCCTTCGCGGTCGCCGCCGGACGGCTTGCGTGCCAGGTTGGCCTTGAGGCCCTTGAGCCAGGTTTCCGTCTTCGCTTCGCCGTGCTTGGCAATGAAGGCGGCGAAGAGCGACGTGTTGTATGGATGCTGGCCGGAGCGGATGCAGATTTTTCCGCGCCACTTGGGATCGGCGAGACCTTCGTAGGTCAGGTCCGTGTCGGCGACGCGGTCCTTCGCCACATAGGCAATGCGCGAGCGCAGCGTGAGCGCGTGCCATTGGCCTTGCGGGTCGCGGAACTGCGCGGGAATTGCCTTGTCCAGCGCGTCGGACTTGACCGGCTGAGTGACGCCGAGATCGATCGCCTCCTGCAGTCGTCCGATGTCGACCGCGATGAGCAGGTCGGCTGGCGAGTTTACGCCTTCGCTGCGCATGCGCTGGGCGAGCCCGTCGGCGGCGAACAGCGTGTTGACCTTGATCCCGGTCGCCTTGGTGAAAGCTTCCAGCGCCGGCCTGATCAGCCCGGGCTCGCGATACGTATAGAGGTTGACGTCATTCGATTGAGCGAGCGCCGGAGCGGTCGCCAGCCAGGACAGTGTGGCGGCGCCAACGAGACGCGCGACGAGACGACTGCGGACCATGACGGCAACTCCTAATGGCGGGGCGAAATCCCCGAACGGATATCGCCTGGCGCAAATTCAGCTTCAACATCAATATCTTGGAACGGTTCTAGAATGACAGGCTGGAATGTTTCGAAACTGGCTGGCGATGGGCTGATGCATCAATGGACTAGGGGGCAAAGGTCGCCTCGAGGCCGCGCGTGGCCGCCGATGCGGCCAATCGGCGCGGCCGCCATCGCATGTGGCCTCGCGGCGCTAGCGGCGCCGGCCCAGTGCGGCGTGCCGCCGCCCGGAGACCTGCGCGATCTCGGCCACGAGCTTGTTGATCAGGGCATGGCCGAAGGAGTGGTAGCTCTCCGCCACCATGACGAAGGCGCCGGGGCCGCCGATGACATTGTCGCGATAGTAGGTGGTGAGTTCTTGGCGCGGATCGACGCGCTCTGGATTTCCCGGGTCCGTCGACTGGCTGGCGATGACCAGCCCGTTAATCGTCGCGCCCTTGTTGACCGCGTCGTCGCGCGCCTGCGTGATCATGCGGCCGCTGTTGTTGACCCCGTCGCCGGACACGTCGATGGTGCGGCGTTGCGCTTCATACGGTGCGCGCTCCAACTGCGCCGCGGAGAAATCGAGCGCGGCGCTGATCGACGTGCGGCCGGTAAACGAACGCGGCGCCTCCGCGAGCTCGTCGACGAACTGGCGCGCCGTGGTCTCGTCGCTGATGATCGACCAGTCGACCACGACCTTTTGCGCCGCCACGCCCGCCCACTCGATGAAGGTCGCCGCGATGCGACGGTTGACGCCGGAGCGGACCGCCTCGAGCACCCGCGGATCGGTGAGAGCATCGACGTAGCCCTGGCGCTGCATCTGGAACTTGCCATTGTCCATGCTGCGCGACACGTCCGCCGCCAGCACGAGTAGCAGATCGACAGGTTCTTGCGCGTGGCCCGGCCGCGGCGCCGCGGCGGCCAGCATCGCCACCGCGGCCAGCCCGGCTCGAAACGTGTACCGCATGACGTCCTCCACCTCGTGGGCTGCTCAATAACGCGCCAGGAAGCCAAGGGTTGCAGCCTTGCGCTGCGTCGCAGGGTGGGCAGACTCGCCTCGCACGGCACCAATGGTTCCACTCGAGCATGGCGAATTTGCCCACCATCGTCGGGGAAACGGGTGCGTCACGAACCTTTGTCTGAGCTACCGCAAGCTCGCGTGTTGCGGCCGCTCCCCCTGCGCGATCTCGGCAACCAGCTTGGCGACCAGGGCATTGCCGAACGACTTGAAGTTCTCCGCCACCATGACGAAGGCGCGGGGCCCGCCGATGACGTTGTTGCCATAATATTGCGCCAGCCCGCCGGGCGGATTGGTGTGCTCCGGGTTCCACGGCGTCGGCGAGTCGCTCAGGATGACAAGGCCGTTGATCGTCACGCCCTTGGCGACGGCTTCGTCGCGCGCCAGCGTCACGTCGCGGCCGCTGTTGTTGGTGCCATCGCCCGACACGTCGATGGTGCGGCGCGTTCCTTCATAGGGCGCGCGCTCGAATTGGGCCATGGCGAAGTCGATTCCGGCGCTGATCGAGGTCCGGTCGGCAAACGAGCGCGGCGCCTCGACCAGGCCGTCGGCGAAGCGGCGCGCCGTCGTTTCGTCGCTGATGGTGGTCCAGTCGATCACCACCTTCTGCGACACCACGCCCGACCATTCGATGAAGCACACGGCGATGCGGCGGTTCTTGCCGGACTGGATGGCCTCGATCACGCGCGGGTTGGTGAGCGCTTCCACATATCCGGTCCGCTGCAGCTTGAATTTCGGATCGTCCATGCTGCGCGACACGTCCGCCGCCAGCACCAGCAGGAGGTCCACCCGCTCAGCGGCCGGCGCCGGGGTCGACAGGGCGGCGGCCCATGCCGTGGTCAGGATCAGGCCGATGTGGAGTGCGCGCATCATGGGTTGAGCCTCGAAAGCCGCGTTCAGTAACGAAGTGGCCGCGCCAATGGTTGCATCGCCACGCCAGCCTGCCGCCAGCCTAGCTGATTCCGTGCCAGGTGGCGCTTGTCTTTGCCATGCCCGACGCGGGGGTCGGCCTTGCGCTGCGCCGGCGGGCTGATTTGATGTGGAAAAATACGCGGCCGGCGTCGGTGCCGCCGGCCTGGCGGCTATTCCGCCAGGACGCGGGTGGCCGGGAACGCAATCTCCACCAGCGTGCCGGCGTCGATCGCGCTCTTGATGGTGAAGCTCGCGCGGTTGGCCTCGGCCAAAACCTTGGTCAGGGGCAGCCCCAGTCCGGTGCCCGAACCGGCGCGGCCGGACGTGGCGAGCTGGCGGAACGGCTCAAGCGCGGTCTCGATCTCCTTTTCGCTCATGCCGATGCCGGTGTCGCGCACGCGCAGCACCGCCTCGCCCTGGTCGGTCAGCGCCGTCGACACGATGACCTGTCCGCCGGCGCCGGTGAACTTGATCGAGTTGGACAGGAGGTTGAGCACGATCTGGCGGATCGAGCGCTCGTCGGCGACCACCGGCGGCAGCGTCGGCAGCAGCGAGGTACGGATGATGATGCGTTCGCGGTTGGCCTGCGGCTGCATGATGGCGACGCACTGCTGCACCACCTCGTTGAGGCTGACGCTGACGAAGGTCAGTTCGAGCTTGCCGGCCTCGATCTTCGACAGGTCAAGCAGGTCATTCACCAGCGAGATTACGTGCTCGCCGGAGGTGCGGATGTCCTTGAGGTACTGGCGGTAGCGCTCGTTGCCGATCGGACCCAGGCGTTCCTCCATCATCACCTCGGCGAAGCCGATGATGGCGTTGAGCGGCGTGCGGATCTCGTGGCTGACCTTGGCGAGGACATCCGACTTGGCCGACGACGCCTTCTCGGCCTCGCGCTTGGCGTTGGTGAGATCCTCCTCGGCGCGCTTCCACTGCGTGATGTCGCGGAACACGATGCAGAATTTTCCCTCCGCGATCTGGCCGATGGTCATGAACAGCGGGATCAGCCCGCCCTGCTGCACGCGGCCGATGACTTCGCGTCCGTCATTGAGCACGCGGCCGACGCCCTCGCGCATCAGGCCGTTGAGATAATCGTGCGCCGCGCGATGGCTCTCGGGCGCGAACAGGTCGACGAAGCTGCGGTTGAGGAGCTCGTGCGAGTCATAGCCGAACAGCGCTTCAGCACTGCGGTTGCTAGCCCGGATCGTGCCCTCGCGGTCGACCACGACGACACCGTCGGTGGCGGTTTCCAGGACCGACTCGAGCTCGCGCGCCGACGTCTCGGCCGAGCGCAAGGCGAGTTCCGCCGCCTTGAGCCGCTCGTCCGACGCGGCGAGCGCCGCTTCGCTCGTCCGCGCGCGCTCTTTTGCGGCACGCAGCGCCTCCTCCGCCGTCTGCAGCCGTTCCTCGGTCTCGGCGCGTGTGAGCACGATGAGCAATGCCGTGCCGTCGTGCCACGACACCGAGAACAGGCGGCCTTGCACCGGCACGGATTCGCCGCGCCGCGCCGTGATGGCGAGCCTGCGTCCCGAGCCCCCGGGCTCGCCCAGGCCGGCCAGCCCGGGCTCGGCCAGCAGGCGGTCGAGGCCGCCGGCGGCGACGATCGCCTCGACGTCTTCGTAGCCGGTCCAGTCGAGCAGCGCGCGATTGGCGTGGAGCAAGGTCTCGCTGCGGAAGATGAGCACGCCCACCGGCAGCCGATCGAGCACGGCGCGCTCGCCGTTCGCGGTGGCGGGCGCCCGCAACGCGCCGGCGTCGGCTCCGACCGCATAGGCGCTGGGGATCGGGCGCGGGAAGCCGCGCACGGGCGGGCCGGCCGGCTTGGCCGCCGCGTCGTCCGCCGCCTGGTGTTCCGGCTTCGGCTCGGCGGTTGCTTCCGTGGCGCCGTCAGCTGGCGCTGCGCCTGCCGCTGCCGCTTCGTCACCCTCCACGCGCGCGCCAAGCGCCTTGGCGATCTCGCGGAAGGCGCTGGTTTCCACCGGCGACAGCGCCGGGCGCTTGTCGGGTGCCATCGGCAGAGCAGGGCGGAACGGCACCACGTTCTTGGCCGGCGGGACGACCGTCAGCTGCGGACGATCGGCTGGAGCGCTTTCCGCCGGCGCCGGTGTGTCGGGGCCCGCGGGAGCCACCGCATCGGGCGCACCATCGTCGGCCGGCGACGGACCTGTGGCCTCCTGCGATTGCGAAGCCGCTGCGGGTTCCGCCGGCGGCACGTCGCGTGGCGCAACGTCGGGCGACGGAACCTGCTGCGGCGCGTCCTCGCGGGACGCGACGAATGGCGACCGGCGCGCTGCCGCGATCGCCGCCAGGCGGGCGACGTCGCGACACACGCCGAAGCCGCGAAAGCCGCGGAACGCGCGGTCGCGGTCGAACACCGGCAGGCCGGACAATTCGGCCGCCAGCCGGTCGGCGGTTCCCTCGATCGGCCACGCCACCACGATGCCGCTGAACGTGTCGCGCGCGGCAAGGGCCTGGCTGAGCCGGCCTTCGGGATCGAGGGCAAGCTCGTTCGCCAGCTCCTGCCACGGCCGGCCCAGCCTGGCGGCCACACCAGGCCCGATCGTGGCGAGGAAATCGTCCGACGTGACAGTGAGGCGGCCGTCATGGTCGATCTGCCACACAAAGCGCAGCGGCTGGCGCCGCTCGGCCACCTGGGGGACCTGGGCCGGTGGCTGGCGCCCGGTCGGGCTGGTCGTGCCGTCGGGCGGGGCGTCGGGAGCGAGCGGAGCGGACGGGGCCTCGGCCTGTCCCTGCGCGTCGCCGCCGGACGCGGTGTCTTCGGCCACAAGTTCCGGCGTTGCCCGGACGGGCTCCGGCGTCGGCAGCGGCACCACGGTGGCGAGCAGTATTTTTTCGGCGCTGCTGCCGTCGCCGATGCGTTCGAGCGTCAGGCGCCCCAAGGGCGTGTCGCCTTCGGCGCGGCCCGTCGTGTTCGCCGCCACGGCAAGTTCGGTCGCACCGGCCGCCGCCAGCGTGCCGATCTGGCCGAGGGCGTCGCGCAGCACCGGCGCCGCCAGCAGGAGGCTGCCGTCGGCCGAAAAGACGGCATATGGCCCGTCCTGGCCGTCGAGCAGGCGGCGCACGCGTTCGGCCAGCGGCAGGTCGGGGCCGGCCGGCTCGGTCGCCGCGACCAGGATGGCCGCGGTGCCGTCGGCCAATGCGATGCGGGTGCAGCTGCAGGTCAGAAGCCGTCCAATTCCCGGGGCAAATCCCCGCAGGCGTTCCAGGCGACCGGGCCCGCCGGGCGGCAAGGCGTCGGCCAGGCGCGCAACCTGCCGAGCGGCTGGATGCTTGCGCTCGAACGGCCGCTGCTGCAGCGCACCCACCGTCGCGGCGCCGAACATGGCGGCGCCGACCGCGTTCGCCCACAGGATTCGGGTGGCGTCAACCGCCCATACCCAGGCGGGCAGGGGAGAGGCACCGAGGTCGGCCAGCCGCGGGTCGCGCAGGAACGCGAGATGATCGGTGTCGCTCATCGGCTGTCGTGAAACGCGACGGAGGACGCGCCGCGAGGTCTTACCGTAAATGAAAACTTAAATAATCCCGGCCCGACCTGCGAGTCTATGCCGCAGCCGTGGCGTGCCCGGACCAGCAGGGGATAACCTTAATATCGCGGTTCTGTTCGACCCGCCGTAACGCCGCCGCGAAGAAATGGCCCGCGATATGCAACGTTCGCTGGCGATATTTTTTATCTATCTGCAGTCTCAGCAAACGCGGTTCCCAGCCGCCACATTGCGGCGCGGCGCCGTACACTAGGGAGGCCCCCGATGGCCAAGCAGGCGACTGGAAATTTCGAAATTCCCCGCGAAATGCGCACGTTTGCCGAGCAGAGCGTCGAGCAGGCGCGCAAGGCCTTCGATGGATTCATGTCGGCCGCGCAAAAAGCGGCCAACAGCATGGAGGGTCAGGCGAGCGCTGCCCAGACCGGCGCCAAAGACATGCGCGAGAAGGCCATGGGGTTTGCCGAGAAGAATGTGGCCATGTCGTTCGATTTCGCGCAGAAGCTGGTCCACGCCAAGGACATCGAGGAAGTGACGCGGCTGCAGACCGAATTCGTGCAGCGGCAGATGCAGATGCTGACCGAACAGGCACAGGAGCTGGGTCAGACCGTGACCCGGGCAGCCATGGGGGCGGGGCGCCAGGCCTCCTGAGGCCGGGGAGCCGCTGCGCGCCGCCGCCGCTCCACCGCCGGGTCGGATCAACAGAGAAAATGTTGTTCCTGCGGGCACTTAGCACGCGGGCCGATGAGGATTCGACTGTTTTTGTGCAGTGCAAGAATTTTCATTGCATCGCATCATTCCCTGCTCTATATACATGGCACGCGCTGAGGCATCGGGCCCGTGCCGGGTCCTGCGGGCGGCGATCTTTAAGGGAAACGAAGTTCCGGCTGGTCGAGGGCGGCGGTCGGGCTTGATCGATTGATGCTCTCGAAGAGGACATGTGTCATGGCTGAGGCCACCACGAAAGTGAAGGCGACGGCGAAGCCGTCGGCAGGAACGTCGACCTTTGTGGCGAAGACCGAGTTCCCGAAATTCTCCATTCCGGGCTTCGACTTCCCCAAGTTCGAAGTGCCCAAGATGGAGGTTCCGGCCGCGTTCCGCGAGCTGGCGGAGCGCAGCGTCGCGCAGGCGCGTGACGGCTACGAGAAGATCAAGGCAGTGGCCGAGGACGCGACCGACGTGCTCGAGGACACCTATGCCAATGCCAGCAAGGGCGCGACCGACTACACGCTGAAGACCCTCGAGATCGCGCGCCAGAACACCAACGCGGCGTTCGATTTCGCCAGCGAGCTCTTGCTGGTGAAGTCGCTGTCGCAGGCGGTGGAACTGACCAGCACGCATGCGCGCAAGCAATTCGATGCGCTCATCGAGCAGGGCAAGGAGCTCAACGCGCTCGCCCAGAAGGTGGCGACCGAGACCTCCGAGCCGCTCAAGAGCGGCGTCAGCAAGGCGTTCAAGATCCCGGCCTGAGCGCGCCGCAAGCGGCGCGCCACCACGTGCGCCATCACGTTTGTAGGGTGCGCACGTATGCTTGATTGCGCGAAGCCCGGGCCGCAAAGCCCGGGCTTTGCTGCGTCTGGGCGGCGCGTCGCCGCGCGCGGTCGACCGGCGGCCGCGGCGCTTGAAAAAACACCGCGTTCCTCCTAGGTTCGCGCGAGCTTTTGGCTCCCGTGCAGCTGTAGCTCAGTTGGTTAGAGCGCCTGACTGTGGATCAGGAGGTCGGTGGTTCGAGTCCACCCAGCTGTACCAGCGAGATCGCCGCGCTGCGGCGAAGCCCGGTTTGCGAAAAATCCATCAGCGCACCGATCGCGAATGCGCTGCACCGGACAGTGGCGGCAGGAACCTGCGACGCGCACGATCCGCGCGCGTCCCTTTCCGGCGTCGCCGCGATCGCTATGATCGCGCCGCTGCAGTACCGCGAGTGACGACGTGGCCATCGTTGGTCACTTGTGCTCCGTCGTCTCGTCTGCGACAGCAGTCATCAGCGCGACCATCAAGTGCTTGATCCGGGCTGGCAGGCGTCCCCATACGGGCATCAACTGACGCGCGATATCGTCGGCCTGGAATGCGGCGAAGGCGGCATCCATTTGGCGTGCCGCCGCGGTCGCCTTCGATTGAGGTCCGGGCGCTCCTTCAAACAGCCAGGCCGGAGTGACTTGCAACACGTCGCAGATCTGCATCAGGTTGATGCTTTGGAAAAGACAATCCATTGCGCCATCAGGCGCCCCATCCGCAATCCAAAGGAACTTCTATTCTTTTGGTTGTCCATGCTCGGCGCTTACGCCGCCCTGAGCGAGGAGCGCTTCGGAGTCTTGCCAGCGCTTGTGACCCGCGTGGC
>Ga0209466_1000117_pt1 | contig 17529 bp, 15 predicted proteins | sample PanSoiPlo30MoBio_FD_188323 | JGI IMG/M metagenome (GOLD analysis project Ga0209466, IMG submission 188323) | Tropical forest soil microbial communities from Panama analyzed to predict greenhouse gas emissions - Panama Soil Plot 30 MoBio (SPAdes)... | ecosystem: Environmental > Terrestrial > Soil...
CAGGTGTCGCTAAGCGGCGAGCCGGCCGGCTACGTCGACGCCGTGCTGCGTCGCCGCAAGCATCGCCGGATGGTGTCGGTGACGGTCGGTCACTTCCTGGTGGCGCCACCGATCCTGGCCAGGACCGACCTCGTCGCCACGGAGCCTGCCCGCATCCTGCGCCCGGCTGCGGAGCAGCTCGGACTCGCGGTGCAGCCGCCGCCGCTGGCGCTCCCCGCCTTCGATGTCGTCCAGATGTGGCCGCGCCGGCTTACCGCCGAACCTGCCAATGCGTGGCTTCGCGCCGTTATTTTAGAGAGTGCTAACGAACGTCTCTGAGTGTCTGGCTGTCGCGCGATCCTCCCATTCGGCGCTTCTCCCGGACCGGAAGCATGCGCCGCAGCCCGCGCCAACGCCGCGGATTCATGTCAGCTTTCAGAGGCTTGCGGTCATATGCGGACCACGGGCGCGCGTGCGGTCGGTCGCGCGTGACCAAAACTCGTAAAAAGCGGCCGTCACCCCAACAACATGCCGTGAGAAGCCACTCGCGCCCCTGCCGAGATGCTATAGTCCCGCGTGGCGATGCCTGGACTTGGACAGATGAGGCGGCGCGAATTGCCTGGTGTGCGCCGCGGCGCGGCGGCAGTAGCGTGGCCGCTCGCGGGGCTGGCGCAGCAGGCCGAACGCATGCGGCGCATCAGCGTGCTCATTGTAAATGCCGAGCGCCGCGGAGACTAACGCCGACTGCATCCGATCGGCTGGTGAGAATGTCGCCCCCGGTTTCGACAGCATGCCGTGGAGACTCGCCGTGCGAAAGATGACACCTGCCGTCCTCGCGATGGTGGCCGCGACGCTGTTGATCCCCACCAGCCCGGCCGATGCCCAGAACTATCCGTGGTGTGCGCAAAGAGGAGACGGCGGGCCCACCTGCGGCTTCGTCAGCTACGAGCAATGCATGGCGTCAAGTCGCTGGTGCAACCCCAATCCCATGTACCAGCCGCCGCCCGGGCCAGTGCAGCCGCATCGCGGCACGCGCAGAACTGGCGGATAATCTTTCATGACGTTGGAGGTCATCATGCGAAGAATGATCCTTATCGCCCTCACGGGGATCACCCTGTTGATCCGCGTCGAGCCGGTCAATGCTCAGAATTATCCCTGGTGCCAGCAAAGAGGCGATGGGACGACCAACTGCGGCTTCGTCACCTACGAGCAATGCTTGAAACAAGGCGCCTTGTGCTATCGCAACCCCATGTACCAGCCGTCGGCCGGCGAGCCCGTGTCGCGCCGCACGCCGCGCGTGTCCCACCAATGAAGTGAAAGTCCGAAGCAGCGCCATGTCGTTACCCGCCGCGATCCGGCATGGACCGTTGGCGCGCCGACACACTGTGGTCGTGACATGCGGCTGGACCTGGACGTTCATGGCGGTGTCTCCTTTTCAGATCAGTGGCCCATGGAGACGGGACCACCGAGCTTGACCTTGCGCAGGGTCAGCGCGAGCGGCACGGCGGCGAGCGAGATCAGCATCAGCACCCAGAAGGCGTCCATGTAGGCGAGGAACGCCGCCTGTGCCTGTACCTGCTGTCCGATCCATTGGATCGCCTGCTGCTGCGCCTGGAGCAGCGAGCTGCCCTGCGCCACGAAATAGTCCGTCACCCGGTGAATCGTGTCCTGGTATTGCACGCTCGACGGGAGCACGCTTTCGACCAGCCGGCTCTGATGGAACTGCTCTCGATGCGTCAGCACGTTGGAGACGATGGAGACGCCGATCGAGCCGCCGGTATTGCGCGCCGCATTGATCAACGCCGAGGCCTGGTCGGTCTTGGATTGCGCAATGCCGTCGTAGGATGCGGTCATGACCGGAATGAATATCAGCGGCAGTCCGACGCCAAGCAGCATCCGCGACCGCGCCATGTACCAGAATCCGAGGTCGCCGTAGACGTTGGTCATCTGGTACATGGAGGCCGCGATGAGCACCGCGCCGGCGACAATGAGATATTTGGGCTGCACCTTGGCCGCGATCCGGCCGACGACGAACATCATCACCATGGTGACCAGGCCGCCCGGCGACAGCAGGAGCCCGGCCCAGGTGGCGGTGTAGCCGAAATTCTGCTGCACCAGCTGCGGCAGGAATTGGGTGGTCGCGAGCAGGATCGCGCCGGTGGCCAGCATCACCAGGAAGGCGGCGCCGAACTGGCGCGTCGCCACCATCTTGAGGTCGATCATCGGATTGCGGTGGCTCATCTCCCACGGAATCATCAGCACGAACGCCAGCGCGGAGATGACCGTGAACGTGACGATAAAGCGTGAGGCGAACCAGTCGTCCTCCAGGCCCCGGTCGAGCACCACCTCCAGCGCGCCGAGGAAGGTCGCGACCAATATGAAGCCGATGACGTCGAATCCGTGGCCCTGCTGCTGCGACTGCTGCCGCTTGGGCTCGCGCAGGAGCACCGCGATCAGGGCCATCGCGAGCACGCCGACCGGCGCGTTGATCAGAAAGTTCCACTGCCAGGACCAATTGTCGGAGATCCAACCGCCGAGCGTCGGCCCGACCACCGGTGCCACCACCACGGCAACGCCGAACAGCGCGAAAGCCTGGCCGCGTTTCTGCGGCGGGAAGGCATCTGCCAGGATTGATTGCGCGACCGGCACCATGCCGCCGCCGCCGAACCCTTGCAGGATGCGGAACAGCAACAGCGCTTGCAGGTTCGGAGCAACGCCGGACAGGATCGAACTCAGGGTGAACAATCCGAGAGAGATCAGGAAGAAGGTTTTGCGGCCAAGCATGCGAGCGAGGAAGCTGCTGGCGGTTAGGATGATGGCGTTGGAGACCAGATAAGTCGTGATCACCCAGGACGCTTCGTCCTCGCTCACCCCCATGCTACCGGCAATGTAGGGTAGCGCGACGTTGGCGATGGTGGTGTCGAGCACCTCCATGAAGCTCGCGAGCGCGACCACGATGGCGATCAGCCACGGGTTGGTGCCGGCGCCGCTCGCAGCGGCGGAAGCGCCGGCTCGCGTGGTGGCGGCGCTCATAGCCATGCCCTCAGCCGCTCAAAGAGCGACGGCGTAGGATCGACCCGCACGGTCGGGACCACCGACATGCCCGGGCCGAGCGCGACGTCGGTCGGCGGATCGTCCATGACGATCTTGACCGGCACGCGTTGGACGATCTTGACGTAGTTGCCGGTCGCATTTTGGGCTGGCAGCAGCGAGAACGCGGTGCCGGATCCGGGCTGAACGCTGTCGATGTGGCCACGAATGGTGCGTTGCGGATAGGCGTCGATCCCGAGCGTTACAGGCTCTCCCGGCCGCATGCGGTCGAGCTGAATCTCCTTGAAGTTCGCCGTGACCCAGATTTGATCTGGCACGAACATTGTCAGGTTCGTGCCCGCTTGGGCGAACTGCCCGACGGCGGCGGTGAGATTGACGACGCGTCCCGGCTGCGCTGCCGTCACCGTCGTATAGGACAGATTGAGTTGCGCCTGGTCGCGCTGCGCCTTGGCTTGGGCGAGGCTCGCCACCGCGCTGTTGCGTTGCGCTTTCAGCGCCTCGACTTGCCGCTGCGCCAGTTTCAGCGTCGCTTGCGCGCTCGCCAGCGCGGACTGCTGCTGACGCAGCTGCGAACTGAACTGCTGGGCATTCTGAATGGTGCCCGAGCCTTTTTGCGCCAGCTCCTGGTAGCGCGCGTTCTGCTGCTCCGCGAACACCAGCCCCGCCTGCGCCTGCTCGACCTGCGCCTCGTTCGCGGCGATCTGCGCCTGCTGGACTTGGAGCTGCGCGTCGATGTTCTCGATGCTGGCCTGCGCCGCCGCCACTTGCGCCTCGGCCTGATCGAGCGCGATGCGGTAGTCGCGGTCGTCGATGCGGGCGATCACGTCGCCGGCGGCAACGTGATCGTTATCGGTGACGGGGACGGCCGTGATGTAGCCCGACACCTTGGGAGCGAGCGCGGACTGCCGTGCCGCGATGAAGGCGTCGTCGGTGGACTGAAAGTGTTCGGCGTAGTCCAGGTAGAGATCGCCGCCGCCGACGGCAGCGGCAAGAAGCATCGCACCAATGGCCAGGACGACCGGGCGGCGATGCAGCAGGCCGTTTCGGCGCCCCTTGCCGCGCCCCTTCGGCTGCTTTTCTGCTGCCTGAGCCGGCCATTCAGGCCGCTCGGCGGCAGGGCTGTCCGGTGGCAAGCGAGCCGGCGCCTCGATCTCCTGTTTCGAGGGTCGGTGCGGCGAGGCCGGAACGACATGCGGGCTTTCAACTTCCTCGAGCCCCGGCTCGCCCGGTTCCAGAACATTGTCCTCAAACATGACCTGCGGCTCCTTCATGGCCCGGCTATGGAACGAAACGAAACTGTTTCGTTTCGTTAATAATTAGCTCGACTGGCGGGACCTGTCAAGTGAAACGATACGGTTTCGTTCTATTTACAAACAGGTCAGGTATGCATAAATTCAGGAGCGCGGCGGTCCGCCGGGCCGCTGCAGCATTGGGCAAACCGCCAGGAAAAAGAACGGTTTAAGGAAGGGCGTGTTGGCCGCGGGGCCGGTATGGAGGTTCTGAAAATCGCGATGAAGACCAGCAGCTTGAAGACCGCATCAAGGGCCGGCAAGGCGCCGCGGCGCGCCAGGGTGCGCTTTGGCCGTCCGCCGAAGGAACTCGCCGGAGAGGTCGAGGAGCGCATCCTCGACGCGGCCCGCAAGGTCTTCCTGCAGCGCGGCTTCGAAGGCGCCAGCATCGACGAGATCGCCGCGCTCGCGCGCGCGGGGAAGCCAACGATCTATGCCCGCTTCGCCGACAAGCGGGCGCTCTTCACCGCCGTGGTGACGCGCGACATCATCGCCCAAATCAAGCAGTTCAAAGGCGACGTGCCGGCGGTGGGGTCGATTGAGGAGCGCCTCGCGGGCGCAGGCCTTGCCATGCTGCAGTGGGCTCTGGACAGCGACAGGGTCGGGCTGCTGCGGCTGGCCATTGCCGAGGTGCATCGATTCCCCGATCTGGCGAGCAGCGTCAGCCGCTCGGCGCGCGACCTCAGCACCGAGGTTGCCGCCCGGTTTCTGCGCGAGATCGCGCAATCCGACGAGCTCGGGACCCAGCCGGCCTTCGCCCCGCAGCGCCTCCCGACAACGGCACGATCCTTCCTCGACCTTGTCGTCCTGCCCATCCTTATGCGGGCGCTGTTCGAGCAGAAACGAGAGGCGCTGCGCCCCGAGATCGGTCCGCACGTTGCAAGCAGCGTCGCGTTCTTCCTTGCCGCGTGCCGAAACGGCGGAGTGGTTTGATCCCGGCGACCGAAACCGCACGCAGTCCAGACACTTTACTGCGCAATCTATTGTCGAGGGGGAACCTGCTCCGGACGTGCGGGCGCGTGCCTGGATGTGACTGCTGCAGCGCAGGCTTTCGTGACGACCGTCGTAGTCCTGCGCGCGATCGCGGAACACCAGGGTTGCTGATCCGCCTCGGAAAACTCAATGGGCCCAGCGACTTTTTCGACAGCATCGACCCGAACAGAGTCGCCGGCGTTTTCGGGAGCGACGATTGCGCTCCCGTGCAATCATTTCAGGCGTTCCTGGTCGATTTCCACTGCTTCAGCCGCTCAGCGATCAGCTTGGCGCGTTGCCGGTCGTTGGGCCCGTCCAGGATGTTCAGGTCCGCTTGTTCGGCGCGCCGGTAAACACCGGCCGTCCGCATGTTCACCTCCGGGCGGGCGTCCGCACGAGTGATCCAGTACCCGGTGCCGCGGTCGGCGGACTCCATGCGGATCTCCCCAGTCCCCTCCAGCTGCGGCGCGTTCGGGTCACGCGGCCGTTCTCCTTTCCAATAGTAGAAGATGCCGGAAGGCTCCTTCTTCTCCTTCGCGGCTTCGCTCCGGTATCGCGCCGACAGGCCGCCGTCCTCCTGCCAGGAGCGGCCGGTCAGCTCCAGCGCCCCGTCGGGGTCGCGTGAAATCCGCAGCAGGCTCACGGCGGAAGGCTCATACGGGCCGAGCTCCGTGAGTGAGAACTGCCACCACAGACCCTCGATGCGAGCAATGCGTCCCTCCTGCTCCATCGCCTTTCGCAGTTTCTGATTGACGGCTTTCATCTCGGCAGGGGTCGTGTCGCCATAACGAACAGACGTCAGCCCCAGGAGATCGGTTGGAAGCTTCGAGCCGTTGGCGTGAAGGATGAAGGTCCGGCGCATTCCGAGGACGCCGCCGAAAAGGCCTGCTTCGAAGACGACGTTGTCTCGCGGCGAGGCCTGGCCGGGTCCGGGTGCTGGAGATGCCGGCGGGGTGACAGTGGTCCAGTCGTCCTGTGCGAACACGAAGGCAGCGAAATCCACTTCGTGCGCCAGCTCCACGAGCCGTTCCAGCGTGGTGGTTCCGGGATTGAAGGACGTCGTCCAGGGGTCGACCTGCGCGACCTCTTCGAGACCACGCGTCAACGCCTGCAGCAGCTTCTCCTGCTTTCCCGACGAGCCAAGGAAGATGCGAGGTTTGTTCATCCAATCTCCCGGCGAGGCCGGCGGATACCCGCTGCGCCCGATGGCAAGGCTGGCCCCGGCTTCGTGAAAAATCGCCATCCGGGATCTATCCTACCGAGTGACCAAAGGCGATTCCACGCTCTGAAATTCGCAACGCTCCCGCGGGCTTCGTATGCGAGCCTGCCTTCGTCGCGCGCCTGCTGATTGCGGATCTAACCGGCTGAGCGGCTTGATGTCGCCGCCTTGATGACGCAGCCAGGGCTCCATCTCGTCCTGACAGTTGACTTATGCTGCGGCGTCGCCCACCCTCTCCCTTGACCCGATCGACCGCGCGGACAAGCCTCCTGTCATCGTCGAATTGGTCGCCCAAACCGATTGAGAAGGTGCCCGCACCGATTCGGTCCTCCCGGTCTCGGTGTGGCGTCAACGCAACCACAAGCCTGCGGACGCTCGAGCCATGCACATAGGTCGACGGTACAGGTTCACCGAATTTCTCGGCTGGACGAAATGGGAAGCCGGCTGCCTCATTCTATGGGCGCTGCTCGTCACCGCGTTCCTTCAGGTCACGCATTGGAATTTTCTGACGGTACCGGCGCCCATCCTGACAATCGTAGGATCGGCGCTGGCGATCATCCTCGCATTCAAGAATCAGCAATGCTACGCGCGCTTCAACGAAGCGCTTTCGACGTCCGGCCAACTCATCTCGAACAGCTTCATCCTGGCCAACAGGTTGACGTCTACGGTCGGCACTCTGGATGCCGCGCAATCCGGCCCCCGATTGAAGGACATATTTTATCGCCATTTCGCCTGGCTGACCGCGCTGCGCTATTTCCTGCGCGAAAGCAAGCCCTGGGAGAACGCCTCTGAGCGTGGGAACGCCAGATATCTTGCCAAACTTCCGACTCCGGAAAGCCAATCCAGCCTCAAGGACGAGCTGAAGACATATTTGCCCGATGCCCAGTTGCAGGAGGTCCTCGCCCATCGGGGCGACAAGGAGGCTCTCATTCTTCATTGGCAATATGACGCGATGCGCGACTTGCATACCAGCAACCTCATCGACCAATACATCCTGACCGTGTTGACGAGCGCGCTTGATGAGCTTGCTCGATTGCAAGGCGCGTTGAAACGCATGAAGAGCTATCCGTATGCGCGCAATTACTATTCGATCGCCGTTTTTCTGGTGATGGTTTATGTCGCGATCGTTCCTTTTGGTCTGTTTCCATACGCCCAGGATCTGGGAAAGTCCGCCGGGATCGGACATTGGACGGCATGGTTGAATGTCCCGTTCAGTGCGGTTGTCGGCTGGCTTTTCGTGTCGCTGGAAAAGGTCGGAGAGAATTCCTCGAACCCGTTCGAAGGGGGCTCCAACGATGTCCCGATCTCATTCATTGCGCGGAGAATTGAGATCGAGATGCGGGTGATGCTCGGCGAACAGACCGACCTCAAACCAATCGAAGCAAAAAACAGTATCCTGTTTTAGCTTCGGCAGGCGACAGCTCGCGGCCGGCTCCGCCGCCCTCTCCGCTGGCGCGTGGCCGCTCCTGCGGCCTGCGGCTCGCGTCGGCGCGTTCATCCAGGTCGCCAGGTGGTGGCGGATTGGAAACCGCGGTTGGCAAGGTGCGAGATTTTCTTGCCCTTGACGTGCCGCGCCTTGTTCTGGTTTGAAGATTCCTGCGCCGATCCTTTGTCTCGATCCGTTGCCGAGTTGCACCGCTTATGCGGCGCCAACTCCCCGTTTACAGAGGTGGCCATGGCATGAACCGGCGGACGCCGAAGAAGATGCGGCAGCGCTTTTTCGTGGCGCTCGGCCATGCCTTTCACGTGACGTGGCCGGTGTTGTCGGCAATTCTGGCGTTTCAGCTTGCCCTGGGCTTGCTGACTGGTTTTGTTGAGGGCTGGTCTCTCGGGGATGCGGTCTATTTCACTTTCATTACCGGCCTCACGATTGGTTACGGTGATCTCGTCCCGCGGCAGGCGTTGACGCGCGCACTTTCGATCGTAATCGGTTTCTCCGGGCTCTTTGCCACGGGTCTCATCGCGGCAATTGCGGTCCACGCCATGCGCGAAGCGCTCACCGACGGCGGGAGTGGCCGCAAATAAGGCTTCTGGCCGGGATGACGGCCGAGTTGCCGGCGCGCTTGAGCATCGCACCGCGGCCTCGTGTCTGAAGCACGTTCACTCCGCTGTCATCCCGGGCGAGCCGCGCCAGCGGCGAGACCCGGGATCCATATCCCCCGGCATCGGAAAGAGGCGAGACACGGGTATATGGATCCCGGCTCTCTCTGCGCTCGGCCGGGATGACCACGGAGGAAACGGCGCCATGCGTTGGCCCTGCATGTCCGGGGCAGGCCCTCCCCGTCTCACCCTGTGCCGCCGACGTCGTGAAGCGCGGCCTCCTGCGGCTCCGGGCGACGCGGCCCCGGTGAGTGGGGGCCCTATTGCTGCGATGCACGGCCCTGACCTGAGTCACCGATGCGCTACGGGGCATCGTGCCGCTGCACTCCGTTTGTCAGCGTATCCGGGCATCATTTGGGGACCCTGCGCTGGGTTGCCCTACGAAAGCCACCGACTACACGCATTCAGATAGGAAGGGTTCCACGTCGGGGGTACAGCAATGATCCGCGCCACGGTACTCCGTGCGCTTGTGCTGACGGCGGCTCTTGCCGCGGCGTTGACGCCCGTCACGTGCCTTGGCGAAGACAGCAATCGGTTGCCGACCAAGGCAACAAAGGAGCTACCGCCCGCGCTGCTCTCGCTGCTCCGACAAAAGAAGATGCCAAAATATTCACCGATCCTTGTGCGCCTTTTCAAGGAAGAGGCGGAGCTCGAAGTCTGGAAACAGGACACCACCGGCCGTTTCCAGATACTCAAGATCTATCCGATCTGTCGGTGGTCGGGCGATCTTGGGCCGAAGTTGCAGGAGGGCGACCGTCAGGCTCCAGAGGGGTTCTATGCAGTTACGCCCGAGTTGATGAATCCCAACTCCGACTTCTATCTTGCGATCAACATCGGCTACCCCAACAGCTTCGACAAAGCGAACAACCGCAACGGCAGCTTGCTCATGATCCACGGCGACTGCTCGTCGAGCGGTTGCTATGCCATGACCGATGAACAGATAAGCGAGATCTATTCGCTGGCGCGCGACTCATTCCTCGGCGGCCGGGCGTCATTCCAGGTCCAGGCCTATCCGTTCCGCTTGACGCCGGCGAATCTGGCGCGGCATCGAAATAATCCGAACTTGGCTTTCTGGAAGATGCTCAAGATCGGCAACGATCACTTTGAGACGACGCATCTCGAACCCAAGGTGGATGTGTGCAATCGCCGCTATGTATTCGATGCGCAACCTCCCACGAATTCGCCAAATCCTCTTGTGTTCAATCCCACCGACAAATGCCCCGCCTTTGTCGTGAATCCGAAAATCGCGCGGCGGGCGCTGGAGAAACACCGCACCGACGAGCTCGAATACGCGCAATTGCTCGAAGACAACGTACCAGCCGACCCAATCTACAGCGGACTGGACGGCGGAATGAATAAGGTTTTCCTCGCACGGTTTCCGGGCAGAGTGACGTTTTCGAAAGTGCTGCCGTATGCACTCACCTGCCGGAACTGCTCACCGATCCCCTGGGTCTACAACGATGGTTCGTTGACGAGCAAATTGTTTGGCACCTTGTTTTGATCGACATGGGGCGTTGCGGTACGCACGGGGCTAGACCTTTGGCGGCGCGCCGCCGTCTACGTTGACAAGATTTTGCGCGGATCGAAGCCGGCTGATCTCCCGGTCGAGCAGCCGACCAAGTTCGATCTCGTGATCAACCTATAAGTTAGAGCGAGATGACGATTCGAAGAAAAGTCATCTCGCTCTATTGTGCCCTGCACGCGTGCGCACGCCGTCAGTGCCCGAGAAGCTGCGCCACCAGAGCTGCCCTGATGCCATTCATGACATAGCCGCGCTGGTCACCGATCGCGAGACCGACGGGGCCCAACCCCAGGCGGAGAGCACCATCGCTGACAGAAACCAGGCCGCCGCTCACGTCATCGAGTTCCGCGTTGGTCAGCGGGCGCATGGCGGCGGCGGCCGGCTGACGCAGAGTCCGTACAGTGCAATTGCTCATGTTCGCGCTCCTGTGTTGCGGTGCCGGCAACAGCGACGTTGCGGCAACGGGCCTTGGTCGTCGGATCTGTTCGCCGGGTTCTGTTCCCTGGGTAACAGGCGCGGCGACGTCGGACGTCCCGCCGCAACGACCCTGTGCACAACAGCGGAACGCGATTGCCGCGCGCATGGTGCGATGCAATAATGCGCTTGGAGCCGATTCGCATGGCCGGGCGGATCATCACTGTTGCACAGCAAAAGGGCGGCACCGGAAAGACGACGGTGGCGGCCCATCTCGCGGTCGCGTTGCTGCGCCGGGGCAAATCGGTGGCGATCCTCGACGTGGACCCGCAGGGCAGCCTCGGCCAATGGTTTGAGGCGCGCGAGCAGCGTCTGGGCGAAGACGCGACCGGCCTGCGCTTTCGCACGGCAAGCGGCTGGGGCGCCCGCCGCGAGGCGCGCGACCTCGCGCGCGATTACGAGTTCGTCGTGGTGGACACGCCGCCGAAATCCGATTCCGAGGCGCGTCCGGCGATCGAGGCGGCAAGCCTCGTGGTCGTCCCGGTGCAGCCGACGCCGGTCGATGTGTGGTCGACCGACTCCACCCTCGCCTTGATCGCGCGCGAACGCGTGAACGGCCTTCTCGTGATCAATCGCGTGAACCAGCGGGCCAGGCTCGCGGCCGAGATGATCGCGGCGATCCGCGGGCTCGGCTGCGTCGCGGCCAATGCCCAGCTCGGCAACCGGGTGAGCTTCGCCGCCAGCATGGGCCAAGGCGGCACCGTCCTCGAGCTCGAGCCTCGGGGAAAGGCCGCCCGCGAGGTCGAGGACCTGGCCGAGGAGGCCTTCTGGAACAACCCTGCCCTCGCGGCGGCCTAGGGCATTTTCCACTTGGCTTGACGCAGCCACATTCGTCATTGCCGGGCTCGACCCGGCAATCCATCGTATCGAGTCGACTCTACGCTTTTGATGGATGCGCGGGTCAAGCCCACGCATGACGATTCGGTTGAAGTGGAAAATGCTCGCGCGCGGGACTCAGGGTTAGAACGTGGGCTGCCCATCCGCTCAAACACAGTGAGGTGCAAACACGTGTCCTGAAACCGCCTTCCGGCCACATCGTGAACGGTATAAACTGGCGTCCGGCACAGGTCATTTGCGCGCATCTTGTCCGAAACCGGGCTGGCGGAGGAAGCGATGGCAGACCAGGTTCAATGGCATCTCTCGGGCGACTATTTCGAGAACTGCAGTTGCAGCGTCGTATGCCCCTGCCTCATATCGACGGCCGCGCCGCTGACCTCGCAACCGACCGAGGGCGTATGCAACGTGCCGCTGATCGTCCATATCGACAGCGGCAGGTATGGCGACACCCCGCTCGACGGTCTGAACGTGGTGCTCGCAGTCCATACGCCCGGGCGCATGGCCGACGGAAACTGGTCGGTGGCCGCCTACATCGATGAGCGCGCCGACGACAAGCAGACCGAAGCGCTGGGCGCGATCTTCACCGGCGCCGCAGGCGGGCCGGTCGCGGCGTTCGCGCCGCTGATCGGCAAGAACATCGGCGTGCGCAAGGTCCCGATTACATACCGCATTGACGGCAATAAGCGTTCGGCCGAAATCCCGGGCGTTCTCCAGATGTCTGTCGCTCCGCTGCCCACCGCCCATCCCAGCGGCGAGATGTGGGTGAACGCGGGTCACCCGTTCGCTCCGGAGAAATTGGCGCTCGCTGCTGGAGCGTCCGGCAACACATACACCGATCACGGAATGCGCTGGGACAATTCCGGCAGAAACGGCCACTATGCGCCGATCCGCTGGTCGAACGAGCCGCGATGATTTCTTGAAACGGGCTTCTGTCCAGCCCGGCTCCATTTGCGACAAATGACCAATACTGCGCTGGAAACAGTGCTGCGGCGAGATCGCCTGGTCGTTGCCGGCGCGCTTGGAGTGATCGTCGCCCTCGCCTGGGGCTACGTCCTCTGGCTTGCCGACGACATGGATATGGGCGGCATGGACATGACCGGGTTTCGCATGATCCCGGCCGGCATCGGACTCATGGCGCCGGCGAACGCGCCGTGGAAAGCGATCGAATTCGCCTTCGTGTTCGCCATGTGGGCGGTGATGATGGTCGGGATGATGGCGCCTTCGGCGGCGCCAATGATTCTCATGTACGCGCGCGTGGGTCGGCAGGGACGGGCCGAGGGCAAGCCGCTCGCCCCGACCGGCTGGTTCGCGGCAGGATATTTCTTCGTCTGGACCGGCTTCTCGCTGGCAGCGACCACTGTCCAATGGGGATTCGAGCGGGCGGCTCTACTTGATTCACAGATGGCCAGCGTCAGCACTGTGCTCGGAGGAATCGTGCTGGTCCTGGCGGGCTTATACCAATGGACGCCGCTCAAGGATGCCTGTCTTGCCCAATGTCAATCGCCACTCGGTTTCCTGCTGCGCCATGGTGGCTTTCGCAGCGATGCGGCGGGATGCCTGGTGCTGGGAATGCGCCACGGCGCCTATTGCGTCGGCTGCTGTTGGCTTCTCATGGCCCTTCTGTTCGTCGGCGGGGTGATGAACGTCCTTTGGATCGCGCTTTTGGCGCTGCTCGTCCTTGTGGAGAAACTTGCTCCATTCGGACGTTGGGTGGCGCGCACCGCAGGCACTGCTTGTATGGCCGTGGGCGCGTGGATGTTGTCATTTCAATCGCAGTGATCCCCGGGCCGGTCCGCACGCGCAACATGCCGCGACCCGTCGTCGGCAGGGCGAATGAATCGACGACCGCTTATTCGTAGTGGGGGCAATGCGCCTCCGAACTGCTACACTCTTTACTTCTTTTTCGCCCTCAGGAGGTGCAGCTGAGACCGGGTGATCGGGCCAATCAAATGCTTTGGGAGCGCGCGTGGTCGTCCCCCTCTCCTCGCGCCCTTCGGTGTGCGCTCGCGCGCCTCCTTCTCCAGGCGAGCGACGAATGCGCGCAGCGCCGATGCTGTCGGCGCGCCCTTGCGAGGTGCGCGCTTCGGCCCGGCCGGCAGGGATGGGAGCGTGACGACCTTGGCGAAGCGTCTGTGTCCCTTGATGTCCTTGCGCCGACCGACGATGCGATAGGAAAACGCGATGCTCGACTTGCCGCCCATGAGTTCGCGCACCTGAAAGCTCGCGGCACTTTTGCGGCGCACATAGAGCCCGCGACAATCGCCCTCGGGCGTGAGGAACACCTTATAGTCCGCGCGTTTAATCACCTTCACGAAGTCTGCATCGAGGTTTACGGTCGCACGACCGCGCACGAGCTTGGCCGCGCCGAAATCCTCGAACCAAAGCTCCGGGCTCTCCATGCAATAGAGCGCGCGATGGGTGCCGTCGGGAAACGGCACCACTGCCGCCTTTGTTCCAGTCACCTGCAGATCGCCGATGAATTGGCCAGCAACGGCACCCGGGGCGGTAACGAAGCCTAGCACGCCGATGTTGTGGGAAAACCCGATGACACCTACGGACGCATTTGAAGTGCCGATCACGCCATGTTGCTGCTCCGAACTGCCGACGACACCGGCGATGTTCGATGTGTTGGGGACGGGCGGTCCCTGCACGTTGGAAACACCCCTGACGCCGGTGAGCGCGCCCGACAGGCTGTCTATGCCGGGGCCGAAGAAGGAAACTGCTCGAATCGCGGTTCCGGTGAACGAGGCACCCTGGCACCCGTCGTTTTCCCTCGACCACCCGATCATGCCCGGCGATGTTGTCGCCGCGCCGTAAATTCCGGCCGGCCCAAATTCCGGGACGTCGATTGTATCTCCGGCGTTGCTGAGGGCAATTCCTTGCACGCCGAATTTCTGACCGTTCGCGTACACACCTACGCGGAAGGCGGCCGTCTGGCTGTCAAATGGGACGGTTTGCAGGCCGGCGAATACCGTTTCTGATCGTCCAAGGGCCACAAAGAAGTCGTCAACGGTCGGCATCGGCTCCTCCTTCTTCTTAAAAAATACAGGCGTCATCCGCGAGCATAGTGCCGCGACGCCACGATGTCAGCGGACAGGCCGTGCATGTGGCGGAAAACGGGGGGTGAAATTCGCGCGCGCGGATCGGATATGGCAGGGTTTGGCCCGAAGCCGGCATGCTGATGGCAGCGACCAATGTCTGCCGCAGCAGTCAAGCTGACGCGCCAGAGGCAGCCGCCGCAGCTTCGGGGTTTGGCCCCATTTCAGAAACTCACGTCCCACGTCGGCATTTGCACATCGTCTTATGCCTAAGGTATTGTGTCAGCGTATGACAGCGCCGACCTTCGTGGTCTAACGGGCGGGCACTGTCGGGGCGAGAAGGGGGAGGACGGGCCATATGTTCATTCGTCTCTGGAGTTTGGCATCAGCCGGATCGTTGGTCGTCGCGCTCACCTTCGGACCCGCTTCAGCCGCCGAGTTTGCCACCAAGGAGGAAGCAATCGCTATGGTGAAGAAGGCGGTGGGCTTCATAAGGGAGCAGGGCTCGGATAAGGCGTACGCAGAGTTCACAACCAAGGGCGGTCGTTTCCACGATCGGGATCTTTACATCACTGTCCTCGGTCTCGACGGCAAGGTCCTCGCCCACGGCCAAAGGGACGACCTCATCGGCACGGGCCTGATCGACGCGAAGGACCCTGATGGCAAGCTGTTCATCAAAGAGCGGGTCGAGCTTGCGCGCCAGCAGCCCTCGTTCTGGCAGAACTATAAATTCATGAACCCGGCTACCAAGAAGGTTGAGCCGAAGCAGATGTATTGCGAACGACTCAATGAAACTGCGGTTTGCGGCGGCATCTACAGTTTTGATTGAGACGTGGGGCTTGATTTCGGAAGCTGCACTCACGCGATGGGTCGCAATGTTCTCAACGCTGGATGATATCTGCTCTATATGGCCGAAGAGGGCGCCCGGCACAGGCATTGTCGCGAGCCTGTTCCGCCTCGCGGTGGTACCGCTCCACCCAGTTCAGCAATGGCACAGAAATGTTGCATGACTCGCGATTGTTGTTTGCGTAGTTGAGTGTCGCCTCCGCGGCCAGGGAGGCATGATGAAGCGCTCCGCAGCGCTCCGCTGGCGGTGCGCTCATCGCCTGTCTCCAGGCCTCCGAGGCCGCGTTGCGCAGCCGCACCAGGTCCGGACACGGTGCTTGCGCTTCGGCCCGAACCGCGAGCCCGAAGAATGCGATCGTTGCGAAGGCCGCCACTCGTCTCAGCGTCATGGGATATCTTGCAGGCGTTGGTGCCACGAGTTGCGCGACAGCACACCCGCAATATTGGCTCATCAAGTACGGCTTATATGCGACCACACCGTTTGGGTTGCCTGCGAATGCACGAGAGCATGATCCCGAAAAAGCCTGGCCCGGACTTGATCCGGGCTGGGTACCGGTTTTCGGAAAAGCATGCCCTCCGGCGCGACCGGAGGGATCATGCTCCAGGCATAACTTAGAGCGAGATGGCGATTCGAAGAAAAGTCATCTCGCTCTAGAAACCTGAATTGTTGAGTAGGAAAAAATCCGGCTTCGGAACCCGGAAATAGAAATTGGGGCGAGCGGGCAAGGGCGCGACGGTCCAAGGCTAAAGCCCACGAAACAGCAACAGCGTTCAAGCGGCAGGACGAAGACTGTGGTTTGATCAAGCGGGCCATCCGGGTCCAGGCAACCATGTCGAGGAAAGGATCAGCAAATGGCACACGTTCTTCCCAGCGGCGGCGGCAAGGCCTTGATTAATGTCGACGACACGGCCCTGCTGTTACTCGATCATCAGGCGGGCCTGTTTCAGACCGTGAAGGACATCACTGTCGCGGAGCTGCGCGCCAATGTGGTCGCGCTCGCCCGGATCGCCACGCTTTTGAAGGTGCCGGTCATCACGACCGCATCGGTCCCCGACGGGCCGAACGGCCCGCTGATGCCGGAGATCGCCGAGTTCGCGCCGCATGCAGTCTTTGTGCCGCGCCAGGGCGAGGTCAACGCATGGGACAACGAGGCCTACGTCAACGCGGTTCGCGAGACCGGCAAGAAGACGCTGATCATGGCCGGCGTCTGGACCGGCGTCTGCGTCATGTTCCCGGCGCTCGATGCCAAGGCCGCGGGCTTCAACGTCTATGCCGTGATGGACGCTTCCGGCGATCCCACAGAGTTCGTGTCGCGCACGACGCTCGCGCGCTTCACCCAAGCCGGGATCGTGCCGACCTCGACCAACGTGGTGATCTGCGAGCTCCACCGCACCTGGCGGCGTCCGGAGGCAGCGGAAATCGCTGAGATCTACACCGTGGCCACGCCGAACTACCGGGCGGTCATGGAGAGCTACCAGAACGCAAAGCGCGTCGGGTCGTCGGACAAGCAGCAGGCGGCCTGACGCGAGGTTTTGCGATGCATCGCATGCGGCGCCGACGGAAACACCCGCCGGCGACCAGCGAGCGACATGCCGCTGCCCGGCAACGTTGATCCGGTGGATCGCTTCCAGCGGGCCGCCTGCTCCTGTGCGAAATGTGTGCTTCTGGTCACGAAGCCGGGCATGCTGATGGCAGCGACCAATATCTGCCTCCTGGGGTCAAGCTGACACGCCAGGCAGCCGCCGCAGCTTCGGGGTTTGGTCCGATCGCAACGTTCGGTGATGAGCCCCACTTCTCGGTTTCATCCACGAGAAGGTAGCGCAGTCGGCGGCACCGCAGGCGGGGAGCCATGAAGCACGCACGCTGCGACGGGCGGCAACGCCACGCGCGCCCGTGGCGGGCGGAACAAATACGCGATCCGCGTTGGTGTTCCGCGGTGTTGCGTTCGACCTGCGCAACGTCGTGAGCGGCACGGCGAGCGGTGTGTTCAGCAGCGACGCCTCGGTTTTGCCTCACGGGTTTTGCATTATTCTCGCGCGTTGTCCTCACTTACATTAGAATCCATTTAAGGGCCTCCAGTCGTCGACAAGGGAGGGTAAACCATGAAGATCGTCGTCATCGGCGGCACCGGCCTGATCGGCTCGAAGACCGTCGCCATTCTGCGCCAGGGCGGCCACGAGGTCGTCGCCGCCTCGCCCAAT
>Ga0209466_1000118_pt1 | contig 17519 bp, 19 predicted proteins | sample PanSoiPlo30MoBio_FD_188323 | JGI IMG/M metagenome (GOLD analysis project Ga0209466, IMG submission 188323) | Tropical forest soil microbial communities from Panama analyzed to predict greenhouse gas emissions - Panama Soil Plot 30 MoBio (SPAdes)... | ecosystem: Environmental > Terrestrial > Soil...
CCCTTTGTTGGATGGGTCATCGGTTTATGGGGTTGGCGCTGGGCGGCGTTCCTCTCGGCAATCGTGGTTTTTTCAATCGGGCTGCCCATCGCTCTGATTATCAATCGGATCTATCACCAGGAAGAAGCCGCGATGGCGCAAGCCGCCAGGGATCTGTGCGCCAAGCTCTGCGACTGCGATTTCGACTGCCTCGATTTCTGCTCCGCCAGTTCGTGCACGCGTCCAAGCGCATGCAAGGCGCGGGTGCTGACGATGAAGGCCACTTGTCAGAACGTTTGCAGCCGGTGCCAGCGACTGAGCCGCGCCAAGAAGTGAATTTCATCGACGAGCGGCTTGACCTGCGCTGACGTGCCGCCGAACTCAAGCGGCCGCAGTCTGCGTCGAGTCGGGACTCATGTCCGCTACGCGCGCGAGCGCCTGGCGCAGCACCTCCGCGCCGGCGTCCGGCCGCACGCCTTCGACGGCGAGATGGCGGCGGAACGCGCGCGCGCCCGGCACGGCGTGAAACAGCCCCAGCACGTGGCGCGCGATGGCATAAAGACGGGTGCCGCGGGCGACCTCGCGCGCCACGTAGGGCAGCAGTGCTTCCGCGGCATCCTTGGGCGACGCGAATGGTGCCGGCGCGCCGAACAGCAGCGGGTCGACGGCGAGCAGCCGCCATGGCTCCTGATAGGCGGCGCGTCCCATCATGACGCCGTCCACATGGGCGATATGCTGCACGGCGGCCTCGATGCTGGTGATGCCGCCGTTGAGCACGATCGAAAAATCGGGATTCGCCGTCTTGAGCCGATGCACCCGCGCATGATCGAGCGGCGGCACCTCGCGATTCTGGCGCGGCGACAGCCCCTGCAGCCAGGCCTTTCGCGCGTGCACGACGAGCGCAGCCGCCCCCGCCGCCTTGACGGCTTGCGTCATGGAGTCGAGTGCGCGTTGCGGATCCTGGTCGTCGATGCCAAGACGACACTTGACGGTGACCGGCACGCGTACGGCGTGGCGCATGGCGGCGACGCAATCGCCGACCAGGTCGGGCTCCGCCATCAGACAGGCGCCGAACCGCCCTTCCTGGACGCGATCGGACGGGCAGCCGACGTTGAGGTTGACCTCGTCATAGCCGAAATCCTCGGCGATGCGGGCGCAGGCGGCGAGCGCCGCCGGATCGCAGCCGCCGAGCTGGATCGCCACCGGATGCTCGAACGGGTCGAAGCCGATGAGCCGGGCGCGGTCGCCGCGCAGCACCGCCCCGGTGGTCACCATCTCGGTGTAGATCAAGGCGCGGCGCGTGAGCAGGCGATGGAAGAACCGGCAGTGCCGGTCGGTCCATTCCATCATCGGGGCGACGGCGAATTTTCGGTCCAAGTCGCCCATTGTGTTCGTCTTCTGATCGATGTCGGAGCTTCGAATTGGGCAGCTTTTTACCCGTGCATCGCTGCACCGAGCAAGGGCCTGTCGCTGCCCCAGTGAAGGCTGCTGTCAAGCGCAGCGAAATGCGATGGAGAATGCGAAGCGGAACTCAACGTGTCGACGCGTGCCGAAGCCATCGCCACTGCGGTCTCGCTGGCGATCGTCGTCCCGTGAGCGTCTGCCATGGCTCACGCCTCCACGGCATAGCCGCAGGATCCACTTGCGGGATTTGACATCGGTGCGCAACGTTGAGAATTGACTGCAAAGACATTCTTCATTGTTCGAATTCTAAACTGCAGCTCACTGCAATTCTAAAGTAGTTTTCAGGAATAACCCTTGCGCCTTCTGCGTTCACCACATAGTCGTCGCACGGGACGTGCGGCCTTGGCTGGGAGCACGGAATGAGCTCGAACAGAGTTGGCATTGCGGCCGCCGTAATCACGACATCGGCGTTTGCCGCGCTCGTCTCAACTCCGCTCAAGGCTCAGGATCTCGCGGCGCCGCTTGCCTTCTATGAGATCGAAACGAAATACATCTTCGGGTTCACCGAGGGCTCCGGCGTCGGCCTCGAAGGCGAGAAGGAGCTGTCGTCCGATACGATCGCGCGTTTCGGCAAGCGCGATGGGCAGTACGCGGCGACCGAAACCAAGTGGGAGTTCGAGTACACGCCCAATCAATATGTGCAGCTCGAGCTTGGACCGCTCACCGCGTCCCACTACATTCGCGACGTGACTGATCTCGACAATCGCAACACGTTCCGGCCGTCCGGCTTCTTCGGGGAATTCAGATATCTGCTGGTCGATCGCCCCGCCTCGCCGGTCGCCGCGACGATTTCGTTCGAGCCGGTCTATCGCCGCGTCGACGAGACGAGCGGCGTGCCCGTCCAGAACTTCGAATTCGAGACCAAGCTGCAGGCGGATGTGGAGCTCGTCAAGAATCGACTCTATGGCGCCGTCAATCTGATCTACGAGCCGGAAACGACGCGCACGGCCGAGGGCACCTGGGAGCATGAGTCGACGCTTGGCTTCACCGCCGCGCTGGCCGTTCGGCCCACGCCGACGCTCGTGATCGGCGCCGAACTCGACTACTACCGGCACTATGACAGCCTGGGGCCAAACCGCTTTACCGGCGATGCGCTCTTCCTCGGCCCGACGCTCTATTATAAGTTCGCGCGCAAGTGGTTCGTGACGGCAGCCTGGAACGCACAGATCTGGGGCCGCGAGATCGAGACTGGCAATCACCTCAATCTCGAGGAGTTTTCGCGCCAGCGCGCCAAGCTCAAAGTCGCAGTGGAATTCTAGCGAGCAGACGTTCGAGAATTGTCCGGAAGGAAGCGCTCATGTTGAAGACCTGCATGCTGGTTGCCGCCGTCATGTCATGCTGTCTGACTTCGAGTGCTGCGCGCGCGCAGGACACGACGCTCAGCCTGGCAATCCAGGGCGGCCGCTTTCAACCTGCCGAACTTCGCGCGCCGGCAAACAAACCCTTCACCATTTCAATCAAGAACGGGGATGCGAAGCCGGTCGAGTTCGAGAGCGTCAGCCTGCGCGTCGAGAAGGTGATAGCGCCGAGGAGCCAGGGGACGGTACGCATCCGCGCGTTGTCGCCCGGGCGCTATGAATTCTTCGACGACTTCAACCAGAGCAACCGCGGCGCCGTCGTCGTGCAATAGTACGCCGCAACAAGAATGCTGACATGATCGGTGCTCTGATCGTCGTTTTCCGTGAGGTGTTCGAGGCCGGGCTGATCCTCGGCATCGTGCTGGCGGTGACGCGGGATGTTGCCGGACGCTCCTACTGGGTCAGCGGCGGTGTGGCTGCCGGCGTCTGCGGCGCCGCGATCGTCGCGGTTTTTGCCAATAGCCTGTCGGAGGCTTTTGCCGGCGCGGGCCAGGAGCTGTTCACCGCGACCATCCTGGGCGTCGCAGTCGTCATGCTCGCCTGGCACAACATCTGGATGGCGCGACACGGACGGCAGCTTGCCGCTGACATGCGGCACGAGGGCGAGGCCGTCGCTTCCGGCGCCAAGCCGGTCGCGGCGCTCGCGCTGGTGGTCGCGGTCGCCGTCCTGCGTGAAGGATTCGAGGTCGTGCTGTTTCTCTACGCCATGATCATGCAGGAGGGCGGCGCGAATGCCGGCATCGCGATCGGCGGAGGATTGGGGCTGATCCTTGGCGCCCTCGTGTGCGTGCTGACGTACTTTGGCCTGCTGCAAATTCCATCCCGTCATCTCTTCGCGGCGACCAGTTTCATGATCGCATTCCTGGCTGCCGGAATGGCGTCGCAGGCGATGGCATTCCTCGCGCAGGCCAACGTGCTTACGGCGCTCGACAAGGTCGTCTGGGACACCTCCTGGATCTTGTCGGATGAGTCGATCCTTGGCCGTGCCCTGCGCACCCTGATCGGCTACACGGCGCAGCCGACGGAGATGCAAATCATCGTGTATCTCGGAACCCTGACGGCAATCTTCGCTCTGATGCGCATATTCGCGCCGCCACCGAGCGGTGCGAGAGCGCCGGTCAGGACCGATCTGGCGAGCCAAAGGAAATAGACCTGCCACGCCTCAGTGGCAGGAGTTTCACGTTGCCCGACAGCGCACGCGCCACCGCCACCATCTGCTGCTCACCGCCCGACGGATAGTCGGCCGCGATGTGCATGCACTCCTTCAGGCGCTTCAACGCATTGATATCACATTATAAATTGCATACACCATTATGAGAAATGCTGGCAGCGCCGCCGCTGATGCAAAAAATTCCATTTTCCTCCCAAGGATTCCCGCCACACCCGCGTCTCATGGTCGAACGCACGAGTGATCTCCCGCTACGAACTGCCGCCTCAAATGACGGGGCCATCCTTGAAGGCCGATAACGGTTCACCGGTTTACGCGCGGGCCTACGAGCCCCCGGAACGCCCTCGCCCGCCCGCCGGCACCGGAGGTGTGGCGGACGTGATCGGAGATCCGGACCGCGACCTCGTCGATCGCGCGGCGGGCGGCGACCGCGATGCTTTCGAAGCGCTGCTGCGGCGGCACTACGACCGCATCCACCGCGTCGCGTGGCGGGTGACCGGGTTGCGTTCCGACGCACAGGACATCGCCCAGGACGTGTGCTGCACGCTGGTGGAGAAGATCGGCAGCTTCAAGGGTGAAGCCAGGTTCACCACCTGGCTCGTCGGCATCGTGGTGAATGCCTGCCGCGACCATCGCCGCCGCGGCCTCACGCTGGCGCGCATGCGCGAGCGGATGGCGGTTCTGGCCGGCCTGGCGACACCGCCGGACGGCCGCGACCACTACCGGCGAAGCTGGCTGGCGAGCGAGCTCGCGCGGCTCGATCCGCTGTTGCGCGACACGGTCGTGCTTGTCGTCGGCGAGGATTTGACCCACGCGGAAGCGGCGCGCGCGCTCGGCGTGGCGGAATCGACGGTCTCATGGCGCATGCACGAGGTGAGGCGGCAACTAAATCCAAGGACCACGGAGGTTGAGGATGACCTCTGAGCACAAGATCTTTTTGCCCGACGCTCCCGCGCCCGCCGCGGAGGCGCGAGAGGTCGCGATTGCGACGGCGCTGGAACGGCTCGACGCGAAAAACCGAGCCGGCCACCAAGGATCCGCGCACGACGGACATCTCATGCGGCAGACGGCAATTCCGCCGTCGCGCAGGAGGTCTGTCATGCCGCGTGCCCGCTACGCCATTGCCGCCAGCCTCGTCGCCCTGATGGCCGGATCGGCCAGTTGGATCTTCATCAGCGAACGCCCGCTGATTCGCGAAGACTATTCGCTGCGCGACGCGGCTCCACCGCAGCCTGAGATCATCACGGCCAACCGGCTTCCGGCGCAGCCGCCGACCGATGTCGAGGCCAGCCGCGTTGCGCCGGCGCCGAATGTCAGCCCGCCCGCACCCGCGGCCCAGCCCGCGCCGCCCGCCTTGGCGAAAACCGAGGCGCCCGCGGCGGAAAAGCGCGCGGTCGCGACCCAGGCACCAGCCAAGGCCCTTGCGGAACGGGATTTGGGCGACGGTACCAAGCAGCCCTATGGGCCGCCGGCGGCTCCGAAGCCCGCGGCGGAGGCGCATAGCGGCGTGCAAGCCGTGTTCGGCCCCCGTCGCCAGAACGCCGGTTCGTCAGCCGAGCAGCCGAAGGCGCGTCTGGCGCCGGCCCCCGGCCTCATGCCGCCGTCCGCGCCGGCCGGGCACGACCAGTTTTCCAGTGCTCCGGAGAATGCATTCAAGAGCGTGCGCGAGGCGCCGGCCTCGACCTATGCGTCGCTGCGTGCATCGCTTGACCGCAACGTCCTGCCGCGGGCAGAGGCGGTACGCACCTGGGAACTTGTCAACTCTTTCCCCTATGCCTATGCGGCGCCGGAGAGCGCGAGCGAGCCGCTCCGCCCCACCGTGTCCGTATTTCCCAGCCCGTGGGCGGCCGGCCACAAAATCGTGCATATCGGTTTGAAGGGCTATGCCGCACAGCCGGCCGACTCCGGCCCGATCGCCAAGGATATGAAGATCGAGGTCGCCTTCAACCCGGCGACGGTCGTCGAATTTCGGCTGATCGGCGACGAGGCACGGCCCTTCAAGCTCAGCAATCTTGCTAGCGACTTCCGCGTTCCCCACGTCAGCCCTGGCTGGAGCCTGACCGCGCTGTACGAGATCGTTCCGGTGGACGGGCCGCGCGTGGTTGAGATGAGCCGCGCGCAGCCGTCGTCCGCCACGGCGCCGCCAGCGAGCGCGACCGAGTATGGGTCAGTCACGATCCGCTACAAGCTGCCGGCGTCCGACATCAGCACGCTGATCAGCACGCCGATCGGCCGGGCGACCGAGTACGTCCGCTTCGAGGACGCGCCCAACGAGGCGCGCTTCGCCACCGGTGTAGCGGCCTTCGGCGAGATCCTGCGCGGCGGCCGCCACACCGGCACGTTCACCTACGACGACGTCCTGCGCATCGCGACGCTGGCGCGCGGCGACGATGCGTTCGGCTACCGCGCCGAATTCCTGCAGCTGGTGCGGGCCGCCAAGACAGCGCGCGCGATGCCGGCGCTGCGGCGTTGAGACGGATCGTCGGGCGCACCATCGCGACGTGTGCCCGACGACTCGTCCGTCAGGCTTTCAGCGCAACGGCCTCCGCCTCGATCTTGAAGCCGTAATGCAGTTCCGGCACCGGCACCACAGCGCGCGCCGGACGTCCCGGTCCCGCCCACGCGGCGTAGAGCGCGTTGAAAGCGGGCCATGACTGGATATCGGTGACGTAGACGCGCACCTGCACCAGCCGGCTCACCGAACTGCCGGCGCCGGCCAGCGCAGCCGCAATATTGTCGAGCACCTGCTGCGCCTGCCGCTCGAACGGCGCATCGTTGAGCCTGGTACCGTCGGGCGCGATCGGCAATTGCCCGGAGACAAAGACGAAACCGCCAGCCTCCACGGCGTGGCTGTAGTGGCCTCCCGGCGCCGCCATGGTAGCGGGATTGATCGCAGCAATGTCACCAGCCATCGAACCGTCTCCATGTGGGTGTGGCGCCGCCCTGGGCGATCACGCGATATTCCGGGAACTGGGTAGCCGTGGCGCAGGCGTGGTTGGGCAGAATGCGCAATTGCGTGCCGATGGGAAAGCGCCCGGCGATAGCCGGATCGGCGACGCCGTCGCGGCGCGCCACGATGCCGTGCTCCTGGTTCGCCTCCGCCATCACCAGCCCGTCGAGCGGGCGGCCGTTCACATCGCAGACGGCGCCGTAGCCATAATCGATCTTCTGCCGCTGGGTGCCGCGGTCACGGCTCATCGCCATCCAGCCGGCATCCACGATGGCCCAGCCCTTGTCCGGCTGATGGCCGATGACCGTGGCGAGGACCGACAACGCCACGTCCTGCAGGGCGCACACGCCGACGTTCACCATCACCAGATCGAAGAACACATAGACGCCGGCGCGGACCTCGGTGACGCCGTCGAGATGCCTTGCCGACAGCGCGGTCGGCGTCGAGCCGACGCTCACCTCGGGGCATGGCAGGCCGGCGGCGCGCAGCCGTTCCGCCGCGCGCACGCAGCCGCTGCGCTCCTGCTCGGCCATGGCCCGCAGCGCGTCCGGCGTATCGAGCGCGTAGGAGCTGCCCGCATGTGTCATCACGCCCTTGAGCGTCGCGCCGCCGCGCTGCAGCACGGTGCCGATGTCGAGCAAGGCCGCGTCGTCCGGCTTGACGCCGGAGCGGTGGCCGTCGGTATCGACCTCGATCATGACGTCGAAGGCGTGGTGCTCGGCACGTCCCCTGTCCACCACGGCCTCGGCGGCGACAACGGAGTCGACCAGAACGGTCAGCGCGCAGCCGCGCCGGCGCAGCGCCAGCACACGGTCGAGCTTGGCGGGCGCAATGCACACGGCATAGAGCACGTCGGCGAAGCCGGCGGCAAAGAACTCCTCGGCTTCCTTCAAGGTCGACACTGTGATGCCGCTGGCACCGGCCGCCTGCTGGCGGCGCGCCACCTCGGTGCATTTCGGCGTCTTGACGTGCGGCCGCAGGCGCACGCCGTGCGTCGCCATGCGGCTCTGCATGCGGGCGATGTTGCGCATCATGCACGCCTCGTCGACGAGCGCGGCGGGCGTGGCGATGTCCATGAGTGTCATCCTATGAACGAGGGCGTATGCCCCGCAGTCGCAGGCGTTCGGCGCGGTTCAGGGCACGACCGCGCTCGACCAGTTTCGGGCATTTGTGCTCCAGCGATTCCTGCAGCATCTTCCGCACCTCGCCTGCGCGCGCGATGAATTCGTCGACCTGTGCGGCTTTCTCGGTCGCCAGCTTGCGCCACCGTTCGGTCGGTGGACGGCCTTCAGCCTCGGCGAGCAGCAGCTTTATCTCCATGATGCTGAAACCCACGTGTTTGGCGAATCTGATGATGGCGAGTCGCTCCAGCACGCGATCGTCGTAGCACCTGCGGCCGGCCACGCGTGGCGCCTTGGGGAGCAGCCCGAGACGTTCGTAATAGCGGATGGCCGAAGGGCGCAATCCCATCCTTCGCGCGACCTGGCCAATGCTGAAATCGGCCATACAAAAAATCTGTTGACTTGAACCTGAGTTCAACTCGTACGCATTCACAGTCGCAGGCGTCAAGTGCAGGCGACGCAAATGGTTGTGAGATTTGACGGCGCCGAGGAGACACAAGTGCAACGAGCTTCCAGGATCGCCTTGATAGTCACCGGTTTCATTCCTTTAGCCGGGATGGCGGGAACCGGCTGGGGCCAACATCAACCCGATCCCTCTCGGCTCGAGACGGTGTCTCAACCGGCGCAGGGTGGGCCAACCAGCGTCACCATCGTATTCGAGAATGACGCGATCCGGGTGTTGCGCATTCGCATGGAGCCGCACGAGAAGACCCCGATGCATGAGATCACGGCACGGCTCGTCGTGTGGCTGACGGACGCACATCTGCGGGATACGGCACCCGACGGCAGCAGCCACGAGATTCATCGCCGCGCCGGCGCGGTCGAGTGGACTCCAACCCGCCGGCACGCCGGCGAGAACCTCGGCGACCACCCTATTGAATTTCTCGGGATTCTGCCGCAGCCGAATCGACCAGCTCGGTAGCATGTTCGCCGATCAGGCTGCGCCCTTCGGGCGCAGGTGCGCCAGGCCGCGCTGCAGCAGGTCGCGCATGCCCGCCGGCAGCGCGAGCTTGAGCGCATGCTCGTGACCGCGCGGCGACATCTTGTTCCAGGTCTTGGCCAGGATGCCGGCGAGCTTCTCCTCGTCCGTCTTGCGCATGAAGCCATCCAGGTAGTGCTCGAGGAAAACGATGCAGGCGACGTCCTCGAGCGTCTGCGCTTCGGCATCGGATTTCAGTCGTTCCTTGCGCACGAGCGAGCCGACGCGGGCGATGTCGTCGGCGCCAAAGCCTTCCGCCGCCATGATCTCGCCGACCCGCCGGGCGTGAAACTGCATCAGGTCCCGGCGCCACTTGAGATAGCCGCCGCGTCCGTCCGGATAGCTCTTGCGCGGCGACGTCCAGCGCTCGACGTGCTGGCCGCGCACGGCGATGCGCAGGTGCTCCGATGCTTCCGGCGCCATGCGCATAAGCACCGCGCTCATGCGGCGGCCATAGACGAGTTCGGCCGGCTCCGGCCGTCCCTCCGTCTCGACCTGGTTCGGATCGCGCGCGTTGGCGGCGTCGATGGCCGCGATGACGCGGGCAAAGCGACTGCTCTCCGTCATGGCCGCACTATCCGGCGTGCCGGCCGTCCGCTCAAGCAGGTTTCATCGGCTCCGGGCCGAGCCGGTTGAGCGACGCTTCAGTATCGTGGTCGTCGACCGGTTCAGCCTCGACGTGTCCGGCAACGAGATTGTGCGCATGCAGCGTGGCGGCCACTAGTACCGCGACCGCGCCGCCCTGGTGCGCCAGAGCCAGCGGCAGGGGCACGTGCCAGAGCAGCGTCGCGATGCCGAGCGCGGCCTGCACGAGCAGCAGAAGCGCCAGCACGGCGGCGCCCGCGCGCACGACCCGCGGCCCGCGCCAGGCGCAGTCGCCGGCGTGGAGGACGGCCACGATGATCAGCCCATAGGCCATCATGCGATGCGTGAACTGCACCGTCAGATGGTTGTCCAAAAAATTCGTCCATGCGGGAGACAGAAAGAACAAATGCTCGCGCGCCGGGATGAATGCCCCCTCGATGAGCGGCCAGGTGTCGTAAACGAGACCGGCCTTCAGTCCGGCGACAAGCCCGCCGAGCCCGATCTGCGCGACGGCCAGGGCGAGGATGATCACGGCGCCGCGCGCGAGGCGCTGCGGGCTGAGCCGGCGCCCAGGGCCCGCGGCCGGCCGCGGCGCCAGGCTGCGCGCCGTCCACACCAGCGCGATGAGAATGAGACAGGCCGTGGTGAGATGGATGGCCAGTCGCTCCTGTGCCACATCGACGCGCCCCACCAGGCCGGATGCCACCATCCACCAGCCGATCGCGCCCTGCAGCGCGCCCAGGCCGAAGATCAGCCACAGCCGCCACTTCAGCGCGGGCTCGATCCACCCTTTGAACAGGAAGAACAGGAGCGGAAACAGGAACACGGCGCCGATCAGGCGGCCGAGCAGGCGGTGCGCCCACTCCCACCAGAAGATGCGCTTGAATTCGGCCAGCGTCATGCCCTGGTTGACCAGCACGTATTCCGACGACGTCTTGTACTTGTCGAACTCGGCGACCCAATCCGCCTGGCTGAGCGGCGGCACCGTCCCGGTGACCGGCCGCCACTCGACGATCGACAGGCCGGAATCGGTGAGGCGTGTCGCGCCGCCCACTGTCACCATGGCGACCACGAGGATCGCCACGGTGTAGAGCCATAGGCGGATGGCGCGGCGGCGCTGTTGCAGCGTGGTCATGACGGGTCCGGGATGCTGCTCTCGCATAGCAGCCCGGCACTCGTGCCGTCGAGACCTGTGGCGGGCCGTCGTCCTCGCGGCCCTCAGAGCTTCGACACGAGGGCGGCGAGCTGATCGGTGCACCGGCCCTCACGCCAGCCCTATGTGGACAAGCCATCCCACAGGGGTTTCGGTCCGACCAAGACGAGCAGGACATACCAAGCGTCGCTCATGCGCACCGACAGATGTCATTCACCTCATCGACCATCTGCATCAGCGATTTCTGGTCATGGAGGCATTCGACGATGCGCTTGGGCATGCCATCCGCCTTTTCCGGTCCCAGGACGGGGCTCACCACGCGGCGGAATTTTTCCGTCAGCTGCGCCCAGTCGAACGGCCGCTCCGGATCCCCCGGCACATGCATGACCTCGGCGTGACGGGGACCGGCCGCTGTCGTCACCGCGATGCGCGCCGGCCAGGCACCAGGATAGGCCGTCAGCAGCTTGTCATCGGCTATGATCGTGATGCGCCCCATGAACGAACGCAGCATTGGCGAAAGATCGCGCGGCGACTGCGCAAGGCCGTAGACATTGTCCGGCTGACAGGCGGCGAGCGCCATCTGGTACTGCACGCTGGTCAAGTGCGACGCGCGGTCGTCGGCGATCACGCCGTGGTCGATCATTTTTTGATGCGGCGGCAGCACCGCGACGCGGATCTCGGTCATGTCGTCTGGCCGCAGGCCGTCGGCGACGAGCTGTCGCAACGCTTCGGTCGCCGCCATGGTCTGGCGCGCCGCGCACCATGGCTTGAACGAGATACGCGGGAGCATCGGCTGACCGAGTTGTTGCGTCAGTACCATCAGGTCGGGCGTGACATTGTAGACATTGGCGAAGAAACCTGATTCGAGCAGCTTGAGATCGGACGTGAAGCCGGCCTGCGCCGCGAGCGCGGCGGTCAATCCGTTGCGCGCCGCGTTGCCGACCGCGAGCCAGCGCGAGGTCGTTGCGGCATTGTGGTGGCCGACCCCGGGCGCCGCCAATGTCAGCGCCAGCGCCAGCGCATGCGCGGTCTGCCCGGGTTCGAGCCGCAGCAGGCGGGCCGCCACGGCCGCCACGCCGAACGGAGCCGCAACATAGGTCGGCCAAATGCCGCGGTAGAGCACGTGCGCCCCGCCGATCGTGCCGCCCAATCGGGTCATGGCCTCGTAGCCGGCGATCATCGCCGCCGTCACGTCGGACGGATCGGTTTGCCAGGCGCGCGCCAGCGTGAGCGCGCCTGGAATAACGATCGAGCCGGGCGTCGTCATGGATGCCAGGTGAATGTCGTCGATCTCGCTCAGGCGCGCGAGCGCGCAACCGGTCGCCACATCCATTGGCACGTCCTCGGCGCCGTGGCCGGCCGCGTGTATGCGCCGGCGAAAGGCGACCAGCGCCGCGCCTTCTGGCGTGCGCGAGGCCGCCAGCCAGGCGCCGATGGCGTCAACGACGTGCCACTGCAGCTTGGTGTGCACGGGCTCCGATAAGTCCTGTGCCCCGAGCGCCGCGAGAGAGGACGCCAGTTCCTCGATCGCCGTCATGATCACGCGCCCTGCTGCCAGAGGACCTCGTTGCCGTGATCATGCACCGCGATCACCGCGGAGGCGACCGCTGCGCCGCCCTGGTCCAGGACGCCGGCGCGCAGCGACAGCACCTCGCCGGCGTCCAGCACGTCCGCAGCGTCGCCGCAGTCGTCGAGGCCAAGGCCGATCGACGCGACAGATGGCCGGGCGATCGGATGCGGCGCGCCGGCCGCGTGCGCGATCGCATCCGCCACCGCGCGGCGCGTGACGCCGGCGCGTGCGGCGCTCAGGCCCGCCTGCAGGCCCGCGCGCGCCCGGCGCAGCGCCGGATCGGCTTCGCGCGCCCGCGTGACAAAGCCTTCCGCCCAATAGCCGTGCCGGCGCACCGCCAGATAGGCCGCAAGCGGATTGGCCGGTGCCTCGATCGGAACGCCGAAGGGACGAAACGTGCGGCCGTGGTCGAGACTGAACAACGTACGCACGTCCTGCGCCCCCTGCCCCCATGCCGCCTGCTCGGCCGCGAGGATAGCTGCCGTGACGCCGGCGCCGGCGCGCTGTGCCTCGGCGAGCGCCGCGGCAGCAGCGGCGAGCGTCGTGCACGCGGTCCTGGCCAGGGCGAGTTCGCGCGCGGTCTTGCGCCGCATGAGCCCGCGCAGCAGCGCGGTCGCGTCGACACAGGTGACGTCCGGCAGCAGCATGATGGCGCCGTGCAGGTCTTGCGGCATGGCGCCGCCGCCGATCACCAGGAGACTGCGCAGCGCCTGGTCGCGCACCCATTCAGCCATCGACGCGGCGCCGTCGCGCAGCACCAGAATGTCGTCCAGCCAGGTCAGCGGCTTTGCGGCCGGCAGCATGTTGACGCCGCCGCCGACCAACAGCCTAGCCTCGCCGGTGCGAGCGATCAGGCCAAGGCCGGCCTCGAGCTTGGGCGTGAAATGGGTGAGATAGGCCAGCTCCGCATGGTGCCGGCTGTCGCCGTAGACGACGGCGCCGTCAGCCAACGGGTCGGCCTGCCACAGCGCGTGCAGACGCGCCGCAAATTCCTCGCGCGGCAGGCGTACGGGATCCCAGTCGGCTGGACCCACCAGCAACGTCGAATGCATCATCTGCAAGATGAATTCGCCCAGAGTGCCCGGCCGAGTGGAAAGCCGGCATGCGGCAGGATTTGGAATCAATATCGAATCTCGTGCGCATTGCCACACAAAACCGAATTCAATTTTGGGTGAAGGCAGCCTAACGGATTTCGCCCAGGGCGGCCTGATGCCGGGTCAGCGGCTCGGCGCCGCGATCGGTCATCAGCACCGGCTCGCCGCACAGCAGATAGCCGGTCTCCGGCAGATACTGGTTGGGATGGATCATGAACACCATGTCGGGCTCCAGGATGGTCTCGTTGTCCAGGCTCACATCGCCCGGCCGCAGCGACCCAAAGCCCAGGCCATGGCCGCGCCGGCGGATGTGCGGGGGATGGCAATACTCGCCATAGTTCTCGCGCTCCAGCACGGCGTTGACGGCGCGGCAGACCTGCCCCATCGGCACGCCGGGCACGGCGGCGCTGATGCCGGCCTGCATCGCTTCGACCACCAGGCGATACTTCGTCGTCAATTGCGCGCTCGGGCGGCCGAGCACGGCAGTGCGGCAGATCTGCGCCAGCTGCCCGCGGTAGCTCGGCGTGATCTCGGCCACGATGATGTCGCCCGGCGCGAAGCGCCTCCCCGTCGACGGCTGCACCGCACGATTGTGCGGCCCGGCGCACAGCAGCAAAAAATTATCCTCGGCGCCCAGCATCTTCGTGGTGTGGCGCAGGTGTACCGCGAGTTCGTCCTCGCTCATGCCGGGCTGAGCGACTCGCAGCAGCTCGTCATAGCCGAGTTCGGCGATGCGGGTGGCCTCGCGCGCGTGGGCGATCTCCTCGTCGGTCTTGCGGCGCGCGGGACCGAACACCACGTCGTCCACCGCCGGCTGGACCGCCGGGAGCGCCGCGGTCACCCGCTCGGCGAAGGCCCATGGCAAAAATTTCCGGCCGGCGACGCCGACCGTGATGCGCTGCTCCGTCGAACCGGTGCGCCGCCGCGCTTCGGTGATGCCGTCGACCACGTCATCGGCGGCGACGACGCAGGCATCGGGACATTCCTCGGCGGCGCGGTCACGGTCCCAGGCCGGCGTGACGATGAGCGACAGTTGTCCGTCGCGGTCGAGCAGCGCCGCCGCAGGACCGAGCGACTTGAACCGGGTCAGCACCATCACGGGGTTTGGCTTCTCGATGAAATGCGCGCCGTCGTGGATGGCGACCAGGAGGTCGAGCCCCCGCTCCTGCATCGCGAGGCGGATCTGCGCCAGGCGCTCGGCGAACGTCATCGCCATCAGAATTCCTCCGCGCCACCTGCATCGCCGAGATCGGTATCGGCGAACAGATCGTCGAGCGGCATCATCTTGCGGATCAGTCCCTGCTCGTGCGTGTAGCGCAAGACGGTCTCGAGGTTCTTGCGGTTGGCGGCGGTGAGCCCGTAGGCCCAGGGATCGCGTCCCAGGATCTCCTCCTGCTCCTCCACCGCAGTGCGCACCCAGGCCAGCGGAATCATGCGCGGGTTGGCGACGCGGCGATAGGCGATCTGCTTGGCGGCCTCGAACGCCTTCACCAGATTGGTGGGCACCCACGGGTATCTGTCGACGATCCCCTGCTTGACCGTGGTGACATGCATGATGGGAAAAATTCCGGTCGCGCGGAAGTATTCGATCTCGATCCGCTTGTAGTCGGGAAACAGCCGGGCGATGCGCTTGTCGCCCTTGACGAACGGCGCCGGAATGGTAGGCGAGATCATGGCCGGCAGGTCGCCGTCGGCGAGCATGTCGCTCAGCGGCTTGCTGCCGCGCTTCATCTCGATGCGCAGATCCTTCGGCGGCGTAAACGGCACGTCCTCGCTGCGGTCCACCACCCAGGTGATGTTCCGGTGCGGCACGCCGTAGTGCTCCTCGAGGATGCCACGCATCCAGATGTTGGAGGCGGGCTGGAAATTGGTGCCTCCCACCTGCCTGCCGACGAGATCCTTCGGCGCCGTGATGCCGGCCGCCGTGTTGACGAACACGAAACCGTGGCGGAACCGGCGATGCATGAACACCGGAATGGCGGTGAGCGGATGGCTCTGGTCGCGCGCCATGAAATAGGCGCCGACATTCTCCTCGCACACGTCGAATTCGTGCTTGCGCGCAAGCCGCCAGTGGCGTTCGCGAGGGCCCATGTCGGTGAGCAGGACGAGCTCGATTCCGTCGGCCTGCACGGTCCCGTCCTTGAGCGCGCGCACGATCTCGTAGTCGCCGCAGGCGACGGTCAGTCTGAGCTTGCTCGCCACGTAACGCCGCCCCGGAGGGATTCTTTCGGCCGATGCGCCCAGCGTTCATTGACACCACCCGCGCCCAACACGCAAGGTCCGAATCCTGCTCGCAACGCAGACCTGTCATCCTCGCCATGTCCGTGATCACAACAATCGCCATCGCGGGGTATCGGTCGCTGCGCGACGTCAGGATTGCGCTCGGCCGGCTCAATGTGGTGACCGGCGCCAATGGCAGCGGCAAGTCGAGCCTCTATCGCGCGCTGCGCCTGCTTGCGGACGTCGCGCAAGGCCGGGTCATCCAGTCGCTGGCGGCCGAGGGCGGCCTTCAGTCGACGCTGTGGGCCGGGCCTGAATCGTTCGGACGCGCGGTGAAACGCGGCGACTATCCGGTCCAGGGCACCGTGCGAAAAGCTCCCATCGGCCTGAAACTGGGTTTTTCTGGTCACGATTACGGTTATGCCATCGACCTTGGGCTGCCGCAGCCGTCCAGCTCGCAGTTCTCCCGCGACCCGGAAATCAAGGTCGAGAGCCAATGGACGGGCGAGACGCTTGGGCGCTCCAACGCATTCGCGGTGCGCACCGGACCCAACGTGCGCATCCGTGATGACAACGGCGAGTGGCGGCAGATCTTTCACGCGTTGGGACCATGCGACAGCATGATGACCCACTGCGGCGACCCGCGCGCGGCACCCGAGCTCCTGTTCCTGCGCGAACGCATGCGCGACTGGCGCTTCTATGATTATCTGCGAACCGACCGTGACGCGCCGGCGCGCAAGCCGCAGATCGGAACGTATACGCCGGTTCTCGGCAGCGAGGGCGCCGACCTCGCCGCCGCCCTGCAAACGATCCGCGAGATTGGCAGCGCGGAAGAACTCGACGAGGCGATCGCCGATGCCTTCCCGGGCGCTGGCATCACGGTCGTGAACACCGATGGCTACTTCGAAGTCGAGATGCGGCAGCACGGCCTGCTGCGCCCGTTGAAGGCGGCCGAACTGTCTGACGGCACGCTGCGCTATCTGCTCCTCGTCGCCGCATTGCTGTCGCCGCGGCCGCCGGCGCTCATGATCCTCAACGAGCCCGAGACCAGCCTGCATCCCGACCTGCTGGGGCCCTTGGCGCGGCTGATCGCGCAGGCGTCGGAGCGATCGCAGGTCGTCGTCGTGTCACATGCCGCCGGCCTGTTGTCCGAGCTCGATGCTGTCGCTGGCGCAAGGCGGATCGTCCTCGAAAAGGAGCTGGGCGAAACGCTGGTTCGGGATGGGGAAAGACCCAGCTGGACCTGGCCGACGCGGTGATGTGCAGGCCCGCGATCCCGCTCTACCTGCGCCCTCGGCACCGCATGCACTCTCATTTGCGGTTGGCCTTGATGGAGCCGGATGAGGAAAAGGCCCTGCTGGACGCCGCCGCGGCGCCTAATGGGACCCGAGATCGGGGATCGCCCGCGCCTGCCACAGTCCTGCCACAAACCAGATGGCGGACGCCATTGGCGACGCGAAATCGCCCGGTCTCCCCGTTGAATGTAGAGAAACCGGCCGGCCAGGCGCCATGATGGTAGTTTTCCACCGTTTTTGTTGGCTCCGTCGGGAACATCACACATCCTGGCCCGTTGGACTAAGGCTGGGGTGCAAAGACCAACGAAACCAAGGGAGCGAAACGATGGACCCAGTGGCTGAATTTCGCCGGCACGCCGATGAATGCCGCAGGATGGCGCGCGGGACAGCCAATCTGGAAGACAAAGCGAGCTGGAACCAAATGGCGGAGCGCTGGCTCGCTTGCGCCAACCAGTTCGAGACGCGGGCCAAAGCCATGCAAACGGCTGCGGGCCGCCGAGGGACTGGCGGGTCCCAGCACGCTGCCTGATCGCCAGCGGACACTCCGGCCCGACGTCGCTACTCTGCCCGCCACCTGCCGAAG
>Ga0209466_1000119_pt1 | contig 17424 bp, 11 predicted proteins | sample PanSoiPlo30MoBio_FD_188323 | JGI IMG/M metagenome (GOLD analysis project Ga0209466, IMG submission 188323) | Tropical forest soil microbial communities from Panama analyzed to predict greenhouse gas emissions - Panama Soil Plot 30 MoBio (SPAdes)... | ecosystem: Environmental > Terrestrial > Soil...
GCCGCAACCAGTATCGCGTCATCCTGGAGATCGATCCGCGACTCCAGCGCGATCCGGAGGATCTGACGCGCATCTATGTGGCCGGTGCCGGCAACACCCAGGTGCCGCTGTCGAGCGTGGCACGGTTCGAACGGTCGCTGGCGCCGCTGGTGGTCAACCACCAGGGTCAGTTCCCGTCGGTGACAATCTCCTACGGCCTCAAGCCCGACATGCAGCTCGAGACCGCCAGCAACGCGGTGCGCGCCGCCGTTGCCGAGCTGCACATGCCGGACGTGATCCGCGCTGATTTTGCCGGCGACGCCAAGGAGTTTTCCCAGTCGATCAACAAGCAGCCGCTGCTCATCCTCACCGCGCTCATCGCCGTCTATATCGTGCTCGGCGTGCTGTACGAGAGCCTGGCGCATCCGCTGACCATTGTATCGACCTTGCCGTCGGCCGGCCTGGGCGCGCTGCTGGCGCTGCAGGTGACCAACAGCGAGCTCACGGTGATCGCCTTCATCGGCATCATCCTGCTGATCGGAATCGTCAAGAAGAACGGCATCATGCTCATCGACTTCGCGCTCGAGGCCGAGCGCCGTCGCGGCCGGACGCCCGATGATGCAATCGTCGAGGCGTGCCTGGCGCGCTTCCGCCCGATCCTGATGACCACGCTCGCCGCCATGCTCGGCGCGCTGCCGTTCATCATCGCCAGCGGTCCGGGCTCCGAGTTGCGCCGGCCGCTCGGCATCACCATCGTGGGCGGGCTTTTGGTGTCCCAGATCCTCACGCTCTACACCACGCCGGTCATCTATCTCATGCTGCACCGGCTGCACCGCCGCTGGGGCGGCGCGCGCGAAGGCCGGCTGTGGCAGCGCCTGCATCCGGGCCGGCCGGCCGCGCCGGCCGCGATGCCGGCCGGCTAGGGGCTGCCTGCCGCGCCTGTGCCCATTGCTGACGGCGCCAATGCCTCCCTGCCGGCCAACGCGCAAGAGAAAAGCAAGTGAGTCCGATGATCGATCCCGATCTCGTCCCGTTCGCGCCGCCGGCGCGGCCCATCGTCGGTCTGCCCGGCCTGCTGGCCTTCCGCCGCAACTACATCGAGACCTTCCCGCGCGCCGCCTACGAGCAGGGGACGACACGCATCACCACCGGGCTGACCGACATGTTGTTGCTGTGCGATCCGGCGCTCATCCAGGAGATGCTCGTCGACCGCGCCGACATGTTCATGCGTGACCAGCCATCGCAGCGCGCGCTCGCGCCGGTCCTCGGGGAGAGCTCGCTGCTCCTCGCGGAGGGCCCCGAGTGGCGGTGGCAACGGCGCGCCGCAGCGCCGATCTTCCGCCACGAGACGCTGCTGTCCTTCGTGCCGGCGATCGCCGAGATCGCCGCGCAGCAGGTGGAGCGCTGGCGGCAGGCCGGAGACGCACCGGTCGAGGCCAATGGCGCCATGATCCGCACCACCCTCGACATCATCGTCGCCACGATGCTCGGCGGCGCGGCCAACCTGAACGTCGAGGCCTATGGACGGGCCCTTGGCCAGGCGCTCGAGGCGGCGCAGTGGCTCGCCGTGTTCGCCATGCTGTCGTTGCCGCGATGGACACCCTTTCCCGGTTGGTGGCGCACCTTGCGGGCGCGCAACTATCTGCAGCGCGAAATGGAACGCATCCTCGCGGCGCGTCGTCCGCAGCCCTCGTCGCGCCCGGATCTTCTGGACCTGCTACTCGCGGCACGCGATGCCGAAACCGGCCGTCATATGACCGACGCCGAGCTTCTCACCAACTTGCTAACCTTCATCAATGCTGGACACGAGACCACGGCCGTGGCCTTGACCTGGACGCTGTGGCTGGTGGCGCGGGACAGCGTGGTGCAGGACCAACTGGTCGACGAAGTGCGCACGGTCGCCGGAGAGGCCGCGATCGAGCCGGGACATATCGAGGGCCTGGTGCTGTGCCGGCAGGTCATTCAGGAGGCGATGCGGCTCTATCCGCCGGTTCCCGCGCTGGCGCGCCAGCCGCGTGTTGTGGTCACGCTCGGCGAGCACCGCATCGAGCCCGCCACCAACGTGGTCGTTCCGATCTTCGCCCTGCATCGGCATGAACGCCTGTGGGACAACCCGGCGACGTTCGCGCCCGGCCGCTTCGCGCCCGAGGCCGCCAAGGGGCGCCCCCGCTATGCCTATCTGCCGTTCGGCGCCGGGCCGCGCGTCTGCATCGGGTCGAGCTTCGCCATGCTCGAGGCGACCGTCATCCTGGCAGTGCTGGTGCGGGCGTTCCGCCTGCACGCGGTTCCCGGCCACAAGCCGAAGCCGATCGCGCGGGTGTCGCTGCGCCTGCAGGATGGCATGAAGCTGCGCGTCGAGCCGCGTTGACGGCCCAAACGCCGCGAAGCGCCGGCGTGAGGGCGCGTTCCACCGGCCGATTCACCGCGTCAGGATGATGAAATCCGTGTACTTGCCGGTCTCGGCGCTGAGCGGCAAATCCGAGATGATGAGCGAGGCACCGGGAGAGAGCAGGTCGGAAATGCGGTCGACCGCCTCCGGGGGCATGTCCACGCGGTCGAGCGCGTCGGCCGCCGCCTGCCGCTGCGAGGCGGGCACATTCGCCGTCTGCTCGTGCTCCGTCCGGGACTTGCGGTCGCCGCGGCGGCGGTCCGGCTCGCTGGCCGGGGAGCCCGCCAGGTTGACGGCGATCCACGACATGGCGCGTCGGTCCTCAGTGAGGTCGGTTGCGACGTAGAGATGCGTGCCGAGCGGCGCGTCCGGATCGCGGATCGTCACCGGCACGTCGAACAACGGCTCAAAGCCTTGCCGGACGTACAGCCGCCCGGTCTTGCGGCTGATGAAAACCGAAACCGGCTCGCTCATGCGCGGCGTGTCCTTTACTTCCGCTCCCGCCGCGCGCCCACCCTTGTCGACGCTGTCGGCGGCCGCGCCGGCACTCGTGTCGTCGGTGGCGGTGGGCGAGGGCGGACGCACGCCGATGACGTCGCTCAAATCGGCGGCTGCGTCGCGCGGACCGGTGGCGTAAGTCGCAGCGCCGTCCAGCGATCCCGCCGGTGTAGCGGGGCGCGCTACCGCCGGTTTCGGCGCATCGCTCGAGGTGACCGGCCGATCGGTCTCGGCGATCTTGGTCACCATGGTCGGGACCCCACCGGCCACCGCCGGCTCTTCCTCCGGCTTGGGCGCAAACAGCTTGGCATGGGCGATGTCGAACGGCACCGCTTCGTTGTGCGTGATGATGACGCGCGCGCCGATGCGAGTCGTGCCCCAGAGGTATTGGGCGAATTGGTTAGGCATGCGGATGCATCCGTGCGATGCCGCATAGCCCGGCAACACGCCCTGGTGCAGGGCAACGCCCGACCAGGTGATCCGCTGCATGAACGGCATGGGCGCGTTGCTATAGAGATTCGAGCGATGGAATTTCTCTTTGCCGATGACGCTGAAAATGCCGGTCGGCGTCGGATGGCTGTTGGTGCCCGTGGACACCGGCGCATGCGCGATGGCGGTGCCTTTGCTGTAGAGCGTCAGTCGCTGGCTGTTGAGCGAAACCGCGATCAGCAGCGGCCCGGCGGCCGGCTTGACCTTCGGCTCCTTCTTGGCGGTTTCCTTGGCGGTTTCCTTGCGGGTGTCCTTGCGGGTGTCCTTGGCAGGTTCGCGCGCCTTGCGCTGCGGCTTGAAATAATAGGGATCGGCTGGCGCCGGCGGCCGCGGCCGGGCCCAGAAGGGGGTGCCGTAATGACCGCTGCCATACTGGCCGGAACCGAATGGGCTCGAGCCGAAGAATCCAAAATCCGGTCGGTTAAATTGTGCGTCAGCTGCGCCCGGGGCGAACAGCATTGCCAAGCCGGCAGCCAATCCGGCTGCCCCGGCGCGGCAGGCCCGATAACGTCGCCCGCACGCACGGCGAGCACTCAACGGTCGTTCCAAGCTGTTCTCCCAAAGCCCTTGGGATGCAATCCTATCGCAGAGGTTTTTGCGGGCCGATCAAGTTGAAAGTGTGGTTAAAGCGGGGCGAGAGGGACGCATCCGGTTCCGGCATGGCTCGGCGCTGTGGAGCGGAATTGCGACCGGAGCAATGGCGGGAGCATTCTATGACGTCGACCAGGACGGTTTTCGCGCCGGCAGCAACTTCGGACGTCGATATCGTCCTGCATGCGATTCCGACCCCGGACAGTCGGCCCTACATCATCGCTGAAGGTCCGGACGGCGGCCTGTGGTTCTGCGAGAGCGGCGCGTCGAAAATCGGCCGCTTCGATCCGGCCGAACGTCACTTTGTCGAATTCCCGACACCTACGCCGGCGGCGCAGCCGATCGGGATCATCGCCGGTTCCGACGGTAACCTGTGGTTCTGTGAGAACGCCGCCAACCGAGTCGGCCGAATCACGCCGTCCGGCGTCGTCAGCGAATTCCCGGTTCCGACGCCCGGCGCCGGTCCCAATGGAATCATGCTGGGGCCGGATGGTAACCTGTGGTTCTCCGAAACCGAGGCGAGCCAGATCGGGCGCATCACGCCGGCTGGCGCGGTGACGGAATTCAACGGACTGACGCCTGGCTCTCGTCCGCTCTCGATCGTCGTGCGCGACGGCGATCTGTGGTTCAGCGAATATCAGGCCGGGCGGATCGGGCGGATGTCGCTCGACGGCGACGTGCGGGAATATCCCATCCCGACGCCCGACTGCGAGCCGCGCGCGATGGCGACCCATCCGGACGGCAGCATATGGTTCGTGCAGACCAGGGCCAACGGCCTGGGCCGGATCGACCGTGCCGGACACATTTCCGAGTTCAGGGTGACTACGCCGGATGCGTCGCTGCGCAGCGTGGCGGTGGCGCCGGACGGTGATCTCTGGTTCACGGAGAACTTCGCCAACAAGATCGGCCGCATGTCGCCCGACGGCGAGGTCATCGGCGAATATCCGATTCCTGTCGCCGGCAGCGGCCCGCGCGCCATCATCGCCATCTCCGACGGGCGCGTGTTCTTTTCGGCGTACGACGCCGGCGCGATCGGCGAAGTGATCCCACGGCGGTGAGACGCGGCTCACGACCCCGGCCGCGCGATTGCGCCATCAGACGATATGCCACTCGTTCGGCACGTGGCCGAGATCCACGATTTGCGTGACGGTCCCGCCCTGGATTTGATGCAGCTCGAAGCCCCCGTCGTCGCGGCGGACGACGAAATCGTCGATTCCATCGCCCGTGTAGTCGCCGACCCCGGCGACGTGCCGGTCGTGACTCAGGACCTCGATGACGTGCGAGTTCGCCACCTGACTGTTGACGATCTCGTAGATCCGCAGCGTGCCGTCATCGGCCTGGAACAGCAGGTCGTTGGTATGGTCGCCGTTGAAGTCGCCGGTGCCGGCAAAATGCCATTCGGTCCCGATCCGCCCGAGGAACGCCGCACCGGTGACCTGGTTGGACTGGATGTTGTGGATGAGCAGCATCCCGTCACCCTCGCGTTGCCACAGGAGGTCGCTCGTGCCGTCCTTGTTGTAATCCGAGGTCCCGAGGAAGCGAAAATCGGTTCCGAGCCGCCCGACAAATGCCGCGTCGATCACTTTGTCGGACCGGATGTCGTGGATGAGCAGCATCCCGTCGCCTTCGCGCTGCCAGATCAGGTCATCGGTGCCGTCGTGGTTGAAATCGCCGGTTCCGCGGATCTTCCAATCGTCGCCGATCGCCCCGAGGAACGAAGCACCTACGACCTGGTTGGAATCGATCGAGTGGACGAGCAGCATGCCGTCGCTCTCGTGCTGCCACAAGAGATCGCTCATGCGGTTGGCATTGAAATCGCCGACGGCGATGAATCGCCAATCGGTGCCGAGCCCGCCGAGGATATGACCGCTCAACTGATTCGAGTCGATCTCGTTGATCTGCAGCATTCCGTCATCACGACGCATGAGGAATCCGGCGGTGTGATCGGCGTCGAAGTGGCCGCTGCCGTATGAGACGACTGATGGAATGGTCGGCGGCACAACGGGGGCCGGCGGCGGAGCAAACGCGTCCGCCGTCAGCGCTATCGTGCTGTCGTCGAAAGCCGCGAACTCGACATTTGTCAGGACATCGACGCCGTCAGCCCCGGAGACCTGGAAGCCGTTGGCGATCATCGTGATCGTGTAGGTGGCGCGCAGGCCGGAAAATACTGCATGGTCCGTGCCGTTGCCACCGTCGATCACGTCGTTGCCGGCGCCCCCCACCAGGGTGTCATCGCCGGCGCCGCCATAGAGTGTGTCGTTGCCGGCGCCCCCGTTCAGGCTGTCGTCGCCGAGGCCGCCGGCCAGTGTGTCGTTGCCGGCTCCGCCATCGACCACGTCGTTGCCGGCTCCGCCATCGAGCACATTGGCATTGGCGTCGCCCCGCAAGCTGTCGGCGAACGCGCTGCCGATGAGATTCTCGATGCCCGAATAGGTGTCGCCGGCGGCATCGCCGGTGTTGCCGCCAGGCGCTGCCAGGCTGGCGACGACCGCCGCGGCGGCGTCGGAATAGCTTGCCGTGTCGGTGCCGCTGCCGCCGTCCATGGCGTCGGCGCCGGCACCGCCGATCAGCGTATCGTCGCCGCCGCCGCCGATCAGCGTGTCGTCGCCGACTCCGCCGGACAGCGTGTCGTTGCCATAGTCGCCGACCAGGCGATTGGCCTGGGCCGATCCCACCAGCACGTCGTCCGCGATCGAGCCGACGACGTTCTCGAACTGGCCGCTGAGAGCGATGTTGACGCTCTGGAACGAGCTCGCGGTGGCGCCGGACAGGTCGAGGTGGACCGGCGATTTCGCGGCGGCGAAATTGAGCGTGTCAATTCCTCCGTCGGTGTCCGTTGCGATGCCCCGGGTCGCGTCTTGCGCAACCAGCTGGGCGAAACTGTCGGTGTAGTAGTAGTTGTCGTTTGCCGTATCGGCGTCGCCATAGACGCGGACATCGGCTTGGTAGACCGAGAATGTCGGCGTCGCCCCGCCGTGGCTGAGCTCGATCTGCCACGTCCCGTACGGATCCTCCCCCCAGGTCGCGGCCGACGTGAAGGTGAAGTCCAGGTAGCTGCGGCTGCCGACGACGGCCATGTTCTCGGCGATGGTGGCGCGCGTGCCGTCGGGCGAGATCAGGTCGATGTGCAGATCCTTGAGGTCCGCATCCTGGATCTGCAGGTGGAGTTCGACCCATTGTGCCGAAAAACCTTCGCCCGACGTATTGGCGAGGTTGGCCTGCAGCAGCGCATGTCCGCCCGTGATACCGTTGGTCGGTTGAAACGAGAAGCCGAGCTGCTGCTCGTTATCCAGCGTGGAGGTGGTCGACCAGTTGCGCGCCAGCGCCACCGCCGCCTCGGCATCGAGCCGGCCGAATCCGCCTTCGCGATCGAACAGAAGGCCGCCGCCATTGAACCCGCCGAACCCGTTCTCCACGGAGTGGCCGCCGACGCGCGATGCCGAGCTGAGAACCAGAATCTCCTGGACGTCGCGATATCCGAGGTGGGGATTTTCCCCCAGCATCAGCGCCACGGCGCTTGAGACCAGTGGCGCCGCGAACGAGGTTCCCGACACGTAGGCGGACGACTGGCTTCCGGCCGCTGTTCCTTCCGTCGTCAGCACGCCGACGCCTGGTGCCGTCAGCAGCACGTTGGTGCCCGGGCTGGAGAAGGACGCGATGGCGCCATTGATGTCGTGGGCCCCGACCGCGATCGTGAAGCGGGAGTTGGTCAGGTTGTGGAAGTTCGAATCGTCACCGACGTTGCCCTGCGCGGTCAGCAGCTTGCCGTTGCCGGCCGCAAATACCACGATGGTGCCGAGACCATCGCGTCCCTCCGACACCGCGGTCTGCAGGGCGGCGGCGCTGGGGGCGAATTGCGCCGTGGAGAAATTGTCGGCGAACGCCGACGTGAAGCCCCAGCTGTTGTTGCTGACGTCGTAGTACCGCTGGTGCGCCAGAATATCGTCGAGCTCGTTGAGATCGAACAGCGCGCCGTAGCGGATGTAGGAGGCCGTGATGGTCGCGCCCTGGGCGGCGCCGACGGTGCCGATGTTGTTGGTGATGTCGCCGGCGACCACGCCGGCCACCTCGGTCCCGTGTCCCTGGCTTGCCGTGTCGGGCGCCGCGTCGTTTTCGCCGGCGTCACGGGGATCGTAATCGATCGCGGTGTTGTAGGCCTGCCGCAGGTCGACGTGACGATAGTTGACGCCCTCGTCGACGATGCCGATCGTTACGCCGGTGGCCAGACTCTGGTTCCAGGCCCCGACAAAACGCGCTCCGCCGGCTTGGCTCGAGCCGAGGTGCCAAAGATCGGGGTTGGACAGCGCGCCGTAGGCGCTGGTGTCGAACGTCGCTGGCCGGATGGCCAGCGCCGGCTCGTCATTGTCGGTCAGGAAGTCTCGCGAAGTATCCGCACGTAGAACACAAATAGACATGGCAGCCCCCAACGCCTCTTTTGCGCATAACGTAGGTTTTGGGGGACAATCTCTGCTTAATGAGCAAGATTAATGCTTTTTACTGTGAGTGCATGGTAATAGGCATTATTCAAAACTTCGAACTAATACAGTCTTGTTGTTAGTTCCATGTTTACTTATCCTATTGGCAAAACTGCGTCATCAGAAAAAGTTCTTTTACCTTGAGAACTCTGCCGCTGGTAGTTCGCCACGCCGGATGCCTCGACCGGTGGTGTCGAGCATGCGCCTTCGCTCTCTGCGGAGCGGGCATTTTCCGCAGCCGGCGTCCGGGCCATCAGGGCGCGGTCAAGGTCGGCGCAACGGGTGCGGCAGGTCACGCAACGTCAAGGCGTTAAGTCATTCGATCGACCGGACGCGCGCGTAGCGCGGATTCGGCAAGCAGGCTCGGTCCGGCGCGCAAGCCGTCAAATGTGGGAAACCCGACCGCACGTGTGGCCGCCGCATTGATGTCCCCCATTTGGGGCTCTATCGTTGTTTTGCGCGGCATGGCGCATCCGATTCATCGATCATTAACCATTCTTTCGCATCAGCTTGGCCATGGGCAACCCGCCTTGACGTTGGCAAAGTATCCAGTGCGGCGGCCAGTATTTCCTTGCCCGACGTCCGTCCTTCAGCGCGTGCGTGGGATGCGCCGGCGTCCCAACGATGAGGAGGCCATCCGTGAACGGATGTCGCATGCGGAAGCTCCTGGCCGGCGTGCTGGGGGCATGGTGCGCTTTGACGTACGGCCTGGCCTTCGGTGGCGATCAAGAGAGCCGATTTGACGTCAGCCCCGATGGCGCTCGCATCGACTTCGATGTGCGCGGCGCGCCGCGTCGTGACGTGCTGCACCGGCTGTTTGCCGGCACCGGCGTCGAGATCAAATGGGTCAGCTCGTCCTACGCCGACGAACGCATCAGCGGAAAATTCAGCGGAGCTGCATCCAGCGTGGCGCGCGAACTGCTGGCGCGAACGAATTTCGTGCTCGTGCGCGAGCACGACGACGCGACGTCGCGTGTGATCCGCGTGGTTGTGGTCGGGCCGGCGAACGGCCGGCCGCCGGCGGAAGCGCTCGCGGCGCTGGCGGCCGCCATGCCGGCGTCGGCCACCGCTCCGGCCGCGCCGCCGACCACCACGCGCAGCCCGATCGCCTTACCGGCATGGGGGCTTGGCGGCGAGGCGGCTGGGCCGCTGAAACCTCCGCCGCCGGAAGCCGCGCCCGTGCCGGTGACTCCGCCGGGAGCCGAGGCGCCGCGGCTGATTCCGCCGCCGCCTGATGCGGCGTTGCCGCTGATACAAGTGGGCCCGGGCGTGGCAGCGCCAGCGTTGAAGCCAACCCAGCCTATCGGGGTCAACAACCACAAATCGCAATGAGGTCGGGGAGGGATCATGACGAGGGAACATCACGCACATGCGCAAGGTTCAGAGGGTGTCTAGCGTTCCGGCGATTGCGGTCCGCACGGTGGCGGCCGCCGCTGCCGTGCTGCTGGGCCTGACCCCGGCGTGGACGCAGCAGATTTCGGGTGCGCTGTCGCAGAAATCGCCCGAGGCGGCCGAGATCCTTTCGCTGGCGCAGCGCGACGGCAACGTCCGCGTGGTCGTGACGTTCGACTCGCCGGTGCATCCCGGCCAGATCAAGCCCGAACCGGCCAGCATCGCCGGCGTCAGGACGCGCATGAAGGCGCTGCGCGACGCCATCGTGGCGCGGCATTTCGGCAACGCGGCCAATCCGCGTCCGGGTCAGGGCTTCGCGCGCGCGCTCACCCATTTCGACATCACGCCCGGATTCGCCACCAACGTGACGCAGGCGGAGCTGGCGGCGCTCGCCCAGGACCCCAGCGTCACATCGATCCAATACGACCGTCCGGTGCCCCCGACGCTGATCCAGAGCGTGCCCCTCATCGGCATGCAAGCGGCCTACACGGTCGGGGCGGCCGGCGGCGGTTATGCGGTCGCCATTCTCGACACCGGCGTGCAGGCAGATCACGAGTTCCTGTCCGGCAAGGTGATTGCCGAGGCGTGTTTCTCGTTCGCCAACGGCGCCGCTGGCGCGGGCCGGGTGTCGCTTTGCCCCAACGGCACGCCCACTCAGATCGGAGCCGGTGCCGCCAATCCTGAAACCGCCCAGTGCATCAGCGGGTCGACCAATCTGTGCCAGCACGGCACCCACGTGGCCGGCATTGCGGCCGGGTTCAACAGCAGTCTCCAGTCCGGCGAGCCGCCCAATGGCGTGGCCAGGAGCGGCTTCATCTGGGCCATCCAGGTGTTCACGCGCTTCAACAACCCTGCGGACTGCAGTCCCGGGCCGGCGCCCTGCATTCTCACCTTCACGTCCGACCAGATCCGCGCGCTGGATTACATCCTGGCCAACATGGGCAGCCTGCCGGGCGGCACCAAGCTCGCATCTGCCAATATGAGCCTTGGCAGCGCGCCGGTCAGCGGCACGTGTGACGGCGATTCGCGCAAGCCTTCGATCGACAACCTGAGAAATGCCGGCGTCCTGACCGCCATTGCGGCCGGCAACGACAGCCGGACGGCGGCGGTCGGCGCGCCGGGATGCATCTCGACGGCGACGACGGTCGCGTCGTCGACCAAGAGCGACGCGATCTCGTCATTCTCCAACATGTCGTCGGTGGTCGACCTGGTGGCGCCGGGAACGAGCATCCTGTCCTCGATCGCCACGGTTCCGCACAGCACCAGCACGTATGCGTTCTTCAGCGGCACTTCGATGGCGACGCCGCATGTGGCCGGCGCGGTGGCCGCGATCCGGACCGCCTGTCCCAGCGTTTCGGCCGATGCCATCGAGGCGGCGCTGAAGAATACCGGCACGCCCCTTACCGACAACCGCGCCGGTGGGACACAGACCAAGCCGCGCATCCGCGTGGATCTCGCCGTGCAGAACCTGGGTTGTTCGCTGCCGCCGGCGGCGCCGCCAACCTGCACCATGGCGTCGCAGCTCGGCGACTTCAACGGCGACGGCAGGAGCGATCTCCTGTTCCGCCACGACAGTGACGGCATGATCTACGAATACCAGATGAGCGGGCTGCAGATTGTCGCGGCCCAACCCGTCGGTACAGTCGGTCTGGACTGGGTCCTCGTCGCGGTTGCGGATTTCAACGGCGACGGCAAGGCCGACCTGCTGTTCCGCCGCACCGACGGGATGCTTCAGATCTACCTGATGAACGGTTTCCAGACCACCGGAGCACAGTTTCTCGGCGTCGTGGGATTCGAGTGGGAGCTGGTCGGCGCGGAGGATTTCAACGGCGACGGGCGCGCCGACATGCTATTCCGCCGCCCGAGCGACGGCATGCTTTCGCTCTACCTGATGAACGGCTTCCAGGTCATCGGCGCCCAGTTGCTCGGCCAGGTCGGCTTGGACTGGCAGGTGCGCAGCGTGCGCGATTTCAACGGCGACGGCCGCGCCGATATCCTGTTCCGCCGCAACGCCGACGGCATGCTCGCGCTCTACCTGATGAACGGCTTTGAGGTCGCGGCGGCGCAGATGATCGGCGCCGTGGGAACCGAATGGGAGTTCATCGGGGCGCGCGATTTCAACGCCGACGGTCGTTCCGACCTGCTGTTCCGGCGGGCCGACGGCATGCTCTCGCTCTACCTGATGAACGGATTCCAGGTCCTGGCTGCCCAGATCATCGGCGCCATCGGGCCCGATTTCGTCCTGCTCGGTCTCGGCGATTTCAACGGCGACGGCACGGCCGACATGGTGTTCCGCCGCATCAGCGACGGGCAGCTCGCCGGATATCTAATGAACGGCTTTCAGGTCACGGCGGCGCAAATGCTCGGCGCCATCGGCGGCGACTGGAATTCCTGCTACTCGCAGCCGATGATCGTCAGCCGGCTGCAATAGGGGTTGCGTCGGGGACTGGACCTCGCCGCTCACGGCGCCTGCTTGCCGCCAAGGCGCTGGCGCACGCGCGCACGGAGCTCCCGGGCCAGGGCCTTGGCGAGAAAGCGGACCGACCTCAGCTTCGTGTCCTGGTCCCTCATCCTAGCATCCTGATCCCTCATCCTGGCATCCTGATCCTTCATCCTCGCATCCTGATCCTTCATCCTCGTATCCCGGTCGAAGAGCTGGCTGGTGCTGCCGCGCGTCTGCGCCTGCCATTCCCACACCTGCTCGCGCAGCACACCGATCATGCCGAGCGCGCTGGTGATCTCGGCGGTGTTACGCGTCTGCGGCGGCCGGCGCAGAAGAAGCTTGATGGCGAGGTCGACGTCGAAGCGCTCGGCAAGCTTGGCACGGAAATGCGCGGCAATGTCGACCGCGCAGTCCATGAGCCCGTGCAGTTCGAAATTGATCATCGCCTTGATGAGCTGGTCGGTGGTCGGCGGCGGCATCGGGCCTCCGATCGCGTAGCTTTGCGGGCTGGTCAGCTCATGCACGAAATCCCGACAGAAGACGAAGTCGAACGTGCCGGGGCGTCCGACGTCCAGGTCCGGGACGTCGACCATCGGATCGGGCGCGGGCCAGGGCTGTGCGGCGCGCGCGGCCGTGTAGCTCGCCCGCGGCGCACGGACCGCATTCAGGTCGAACACCAGCAGCCGATGCTCAACCAGCAGGTCGTTGATCTCGGCGAATGGCGTCCGCGGAAATACTGGCGAAACGCCGAAGTTCGTCTCGACCGTGACGCACACGGCGCCGGATTGGGCCAGATAGGCCTTGGCCCCGCGCAGGATCTCAGGCTCGAATCCCTCGCAATCGAGCTTGATGTAATCGGCTGGCGGCAGTGTTCCGCTGGCGAACAAGGTATCGAGCCGACGAATTTCTACCGTCCGCGATCCGAGCGAGATCCCGTTCTGCTTTCCTGATTGCGACCTGTCGGACGAAAAGAACGAGCTTCCGTAGGTATCGGCGGAGACGAAGAACTCGCGCTGGCCATCCTCGTTGCCGAGCGCGAGGGCGTAATATGATCGGTTCTTCCGGCCGGCGTGCGCGGCCTTCAATCCGTCGATGACCTCCTGGATGGCATCAAATCCATGGAGGTGGACGAGCGCTCCCAAGCGCTCCCATCGCGGGTGCTCGCCACCTTGCACGCCGATGTCCACCACCACGAAAGGCTCGCGGAGGAAATTGTTGGCAATGACCCAGTTGGTGAACGCCGGCGCCTCGTGGTTGTAGATATCCATTCTGCCCCGCTTACGCTCGCTTCAGTCGTGCCGGCATGCACGTCGTCAGCATCGCGTCTATGGTGTGCTGGGTCTGTGGTGTCAGCCGCAGCGGTAGGTATGCCGCATTGCGGCGCGCTTCACAATTCCGGCTGGTTCGTTCCCGGAATGAGTCGGGGACCCGTGCGGACTGGCGCGGGTGGGGGACCTCCCACAAGGCCGGGATGCTTCGGAAGTCCCGGAAGACCGGGAATTCCCGGAAACGCCGCCGGGTCGGTTGGCGCCGGCAGCGCGAGTGCGCACGGCTCCGCCGGTATACGCCGCTCGTGGCGGTGTCGGTCAGTGCACCGGCTGACACCGCGTTGATTCCCGCGCTTATAATTCAGGCTGGTTGGTCCCGGGAATGAGCCGCGGGCCGGCAGGGGGGGCGGCGGGGGGCATCGGCGCCGGTGGGCCTCCGACGCCGCCGGGTACCATGCCGGGCGGCATCGCCGCATTGGGCACCGGAGGCGGCAGGCCGGGCAGGCCGGGAATTCCCGGAAACGCCACCGGGTCGGTCGGCGCCGGCAGCGCGAGCAGCACTGTTTCTCGATCCTTCTGCAGGGTCGCTTCGCGGCCTCGGACCGAGCGCAGGACCCATCCCGAGTGGTTCTCGCCGGTGCGCAGGCGGACGATCGCCTGGTTGGTCTGGTCGAGGAAGACCGCAATGCCTTCCGCATCGCCGACAACAGCGCCGACCAGGGCGAGGCGGGGACGATCCGGCTCCTTGGGCGGCGGCGGGGCCGGCGGCGGCGGCGCAGGCGGACCGGCAATGGCCGGTTGGATCGCACGCCGCGACGGCAGGAAGATCGGCCGCTCGCGGGTCGCGGTGAGCGACTTCAGCGGAATGGCCCACAGCGGGTTACCGCGCGGCTCGCGCCCGCCGCGCGGCGGGCTTTGCGGCCGCGCCACCTCCGGCGTCGGCTCGACCGGGGCCGGTGCGATGGCGCCCGGAACCATGTCGGGGGAGGGCGAACCGATCCCACCTTGCAACGTGTTGGTGTCGAGCGCCGCCTGAGTGGAACGCGGTTGCGCCGCGGCGTCGCCGGCCAACAGCACGGCAGCGGCGAGTCCGAGCCAGCAGATCATGTTCCGACCAGTCATTTTGCCCCCGGCCACAGGCCCGAGACTGCCAGCAGCACGCGCGTTCGCCCGCCCTCGCTCGTCGATACCGGAGCCTGGGCCACGAGCTGATCGACGAACAGGAACGGCATGCCGGCCTCGAGATCATACAACAGCGTCTGCAGCGATGCCTGATCCATCTCGCAGCTGGCGATCAGGCTGACGAATCCGTCCTTGGACTGTGTGCCCTGCAGCTCGACCTGTGAAGACAGGACGCTGCCGCCCACCTGGGTGACGGCGCTGGCGACTCGCTGCAGCAGCGCCGCGCCGGCCACCGTCACGGTCTGGCCTTCGAGAAACGGCGAGCCGGCCGGAACCGGACCGGTGACGGTGCCGCCGTCGGCCCGCGCCGCCGGCCCGCGCCCTTCCAGCCGCGCCAGCATGTCGGCGGCGGCATTGACGGTGCGGCGCCGGTCCAGAAGATCCGATATGGCGGCCCAGATGACGAACAGGAGCACGGCGATCAGCGCCGCATAGGCGGCTGCAGCTGCGGCCGGGAAGCGCGCGAGGTATTGATCGATGGGATGACCGTTGCTCATGAGCGTGGCGGAAAACTCGGTTCGATGCGCGCTTCGATATGGAAGCGCTCGCCAGACTCGTTTGGCGAGCGCGTGGTCGGAGCGAAGAAGGTGGCGCGGGTGAATTGCTGCGTCTGCTCGATCAGTCCGATCAGCGAAGGCGCGTCGCGCGTGATCCCGACCAGCCGCAGCTTGTCCCCTTCGATGCGCAGCTCCGTGACATAGGTGTGATCGGGCAGGATCTGCGACAGCTGCTCGAGCACGATGACCGCCGCGGCGCTTTCGTGCTTGCGCCGTTCCAGCGCGCGCAGCGCCGCCGTGGCGGCGTCGAGCGATCCCTCGCGGCCGCCGAGCGCGGCGGCGCGTCGGCTGGCGATCTGCCGTGCCAGCTGATCCTGCTGCTTCTCGAGCCGCTTGCCGATGATGCCGGCGGCGACGGTCGCTGTGGCGGCACCGAGCGCGGCCACCAGGATGGTAGCGAGAAGCGCAGTACGCACCCGCCCCAGATCGAGCACGCTGTGGCCCTTCTCGTCCAGCACCTTGACGGGAACCGGATCGGGCCCGGGCAGTAGCGTGGAAGCGGTGATCGACTTGATGCCGAGACGTGTGAGGGCCTGCACGTAAGGCGCCACGAACGCGCGCGCGGTCGCCGCCACGGTCACGACCATGCGTTCGGTGCCGTCGTCCTGCGGCTTGGCCCAGCCGAACACCGCCTCATTCGCGCTCCACGGCGTCAGGCGATCGATCTGCGAGCGCACGATTCCGTCGAGGAATTCGCCGGCGCGCTTGGGCAAGGGCAGGGGGCGGAACAGGAACCGGTCGGGCCGCAGCACGACCTCGGCGCGGCTGCCGCGCAGCAGCGCCGCAACTTTTTCCGGCAGCGCTTCGGTAAGCTTTCCGTCGGCGATCTGCACCGGGTCGGCGACCAGGCGCGACGCCCCGGGCCCTCCCTTGAGCACGAACGTGCCGCGCTCCTGCTCGACGAACTGCACGGTGCGTCGTGACGCGAACCAGCCCGCCAGCCCGACAAGCGTGGCGGCGACGGAATCGATCCATCGGAAGAAGCCGTCAAAGACCAGTCGCAATCCCGTCATGGTCCGCTCATGGGCACCTATTCGTCCAGGCCGTCCCGCCAGGACAGTACATTATAAGGCTCGCTGTCGGCATCCGGCACGTAGATGACGACCTCGGCGCCGAGCTGGCGGCCGCTGTCGAGCCGCACCTGCGCCGCCACGCGAATGGTCTTGGTGCTTTCGATCGTGGCCTGCGACTGAGCCTCACCGAGTAGCGACAACAAAAGTTGTCCATTCTGCGGCGTCTGCGGCATCGCCGTGCGCTGCTGCAGGACAGCCTGCAGCCGGTCCGGCGTCATGCCCGGCAGGGCGGCGAGCACTTCTGCCGGAGCGTCGAGGATGTTGACCTGCGCAGTTCCGCTATACACCGTGACGAACGGCATGGCGCGCTCGATCAGCACCTCCGGGATGCCGTGCACCAGCCACAGCTCGGCAGGGTGCGGGAAAGGTGCGCCGCGCGGGACGTAGCGGCGGCCGGCCGCCTGATAGAACGACGCTTCCGCATCCTGGCCCGGCGTCGGCTTGGTACGCCAGGCGACGATGCGATCGGCGTACAGCAGGGCGTCCTCGGGCTTGGCGCCGAAGCTGTAGAACAGGCCGGCCAGCAGCTCCTTGGGGGCGCGATTGAGATCGATGCGGGCCGCCTCCGAGCGGAACTGCACCGACACGAAGGCATTCCCCAGCTGGAAGCCGAACGAACCGTTGCTGCGCCGCTCGCCATCCTGCCGCGCGACGACTTGATGCGCCGTCAGCTCCAGCGCGGCCTTGATCAGGCCCTCCGCCTGCAGGCGGTCGTCGTGCGCCTTGAAGGCGAACGCCGTATCGATGACGTAGACCGAATAGATCGACGCCAGGGTCGCGAGCGCGCCGAGGATCCACAACACCGCCACAATGACGAAGCCGTCGGGCGGGCGGCGCCGGCCTGCTTGCATGAACGGGACGAGGCTCATCATGCGTTCTCTTCTCACAACTCGCGCGGGCCGCGCGGACCTCCGGGCCCGCCCGAGACCGGGGGGCCTGCGCCCGCGGGCGCGGCGGGAGCGTTCGGGTCGCGCGGATTCATGTGCTGGATCAGGCAGTCGCGCACCGATTCGGTGGCCACGCAATCGGCCGGGATTTCGGCGTGGACGAGCGTTGCGGTGGACGCCGCCAGCGTCTGCTCGGTCGTG
>Ga0209466_1000121_pt1 | contig 17378 bp, 11 predicted proteins | sample PanSoiPlo30MoBio_FD_188323 | JGI IMG/M metagenome (GOLD analysis project Ga0209466, IMG submission 188323) | Tropical forest soil microbial communities from Panama analyzed to predict greenhouse gas emissions - Panama Soil Plot 30 MoBio (SPAdes)... | ecosystem: Environmental > Terrestrial > Soil...
TCGCAGGCGAATTTTTCCGCCAGGCCGGCGTCGCCGGGCTGGCGCGCGTCACCGTCGGCCTTGAGCCATTCGCCGACCGCAAACGTATCGTGGCCGGTTTTCACGACCGCGAGCTTTCCGTCCGCCGCGCGCACCGCAAAGGCCTGGCCGCCGTCGCCGACCAGGACATCGGGCCGCGCCGGGTGGAACGCCCAGAGAATGGCGACGCCCAGCACGGCGGCGCCGCACCAGCGCAGCGGCGTGCGCAGCAGGCAGACCACGACCAGCCCGGCGGTCGAGAGCAGCAGCGGACCCACGCCAAACGCGGCGATGCGGCCGACCGCGCCGGGAAGATTGGCCACCCACAGCGCCACCGCGATCATCCATTCGATGCCGACGCCCATCACCTGCCACAACGGTCCGTCGAAACCGAACGGCATGGCGACCAGCGCCAGCAGGCCGAAGGGCATGGCGACCAGCGAGACCACGGGCATCGCCAGGAGATTGGCCAGCGCGCCGTAGGGCGCCAAGCGATGAAAGTGGTAGGCGGCGTAGAGCGTGGTGGCGAGGCCCGCGACCAGCGAGGCGAGGATCAGCGCGAGAATCTCGCGGCCGCCCCACAGGGCGACGCGGGCGCCGAGCGGGGTGTCGGCGCCCGCCGTCATCCACGGCAGGCCGCGCTCGTAGACCGCGACCAGCGCCAGCGTGGCGGCAAACGACATCTGGAAGCTCGGGTGGACCACCGCCTCCGGCGCGATCAGGAGCACGCCGAGCGCGGCCAGCGCCAGGTTGCGCAGGGTCAACGCCGGCCGGTCCACCATCACGCCGACGAGCACGATCGCCGTCATGATGAAGGCGCGTTGCGTCGCCACTTCGGCGCCAGACAGGAGGAGGTAGCAGGCGGCGGCGACGAGCGCGGTCGCCGCGGCCCATTTCTTGATCGGCCGGCGCAGCGCCAGGGCCGGCGCCAGCGCCAGCAGCGCGCGCACGACAAAGAACACCACGCCCGCCACCACGGCCATGTGATAGCCGGAGATCGACAGCACGTGAGCGAGGCTCGAGTCGTACATGGCTTGGTTGACGCGCTCCGTGATGGCGTCGCGCTTGCCGGTGATCAGGGCCGACGCGATGGCGCCGGTGTCGCCGGACAGATGGGCGCGGATGCGCGCATCGATGGCATTGCGAATGCCGTCGATGAATGCCGCGTAGCGCAGCCACGCGCCCGGCGGCCCCGGCGGCTCGGCGCGCCGGATGGCGCCGAGCGCGAGGCCGGTCGCGCCGATGTTCTGGAAATAGAGGTCGCGGGCAAAGTCGTAGCCGCCCGGACGCCACGGCGCGCGCGGCGGATCGAGCCTGGACTTGAACGCCACGAAGGCGCCGACCGGCGGCGCCGTTCCCTTCCGGACCGAGACCCGCACGCGCTCGAGCGGCTCCTGCATCCGCGCCCCGTCGATGCCATGCACCTTGAGGACGATGCGGTCGGAGCGCGCACGCTCCTCGCGCACCTCGATCCAGCCGGTGATCGCCACGTTCCACGCCGGCCGCGGCAGGATCGGATGGGCGACGCGCGCGCTGCGCAGCGTGGCCGTGGCGAACCCCGCGGCAACCGCGGCGAGCGCCAGCAGCAGCGGAAAAGCGATGGCCCGGCCGCGCGCCAGGGCGGCGGCAACGCCAAGGCCGACAAAAAGGGCCATGGCCGCAACGAGGCTCGGCTCGCGCTCGGCTGTGAAGTAGAGAACGATGCCGGTGCCGAACGCGATCGGCAGCCACGGCATGAGCCGGCCGGGCGCGACTTCGGCGACGAGCCAGGTGCGGATGCTTTCGGCGGCGTCGCCAAAACCCCGCGGCACCCGCACTGGCCAGGCGGACGCGGTCCGCCCGGCATCCCAGGTTCTGGCGCGCTCCCCCGCCCTGCCCGCCATGCATGGCACCCGCTGATCGGCGTGCAACCAGAAGCTAGGTTAGCATGGCGCCCGGCATTGTCATCGGGGCGGCCCGTGTGCATCCCAGGTAAAATCGGCGCGGGTGTCGTGTCATCACGGCCGGGCTTGCGATCGCGACATGTTCGCCGTCGACGGCAATCACGTTGGCAAGCCACGTGGTCGCAAAGAAAGGGGCCATGCCATTCTTGTCAGCCTTGTCGAGGGAAGCATTGATTGAAAAGGCATTTTGCTGGCACTTCCCGTGAAACGCGCCGTGAAGCCGCCTTACGCAAGTCGTCGCGCTGCAGGCGCCCTCCGACCCTCCGGCTCCGTCAACTCGACTGCGCGGCGCCCGACCTGTCGGAGAAAAGCTCGCTCATGCGGCGTTGATAGTCGCTCGATTGCCGATGCCAGCGGCAACCATTTCAGGGCCTTGACGTCGCCGGTGAGCATCCGTCCGGGTGCATTGGCGGCCTGCATGCGCCAGAAATGGACGACCTTTGGGCGGTTGCTGGTCCAGTACGAGATCACACCAAGGAATTCGCGCACATCAACGTCATGTCCGGTTTCTTCAGATGCCTCACGTCGTGCCGCCGAGATGGCACTCTCCTTCGCCTTCAGCTTCCCTTTAGGAAGGACCCAGCCGTTGTCCTTGCGGCGTTGGACCACTGCAATCCGCGGCTTGGCTCCGGCTCGGAATACAATACCCCCCGCCGCCAATATAGGCGTCCGTGCCATCGCAGCCTCGTAGTTTCTATGGACCGAACCGAATCCCTGAAACGACAATGTCACGAGGCCGCGGTTAACGGTTCGTTAACGACGCGCCGGTTTCGCTGAAATGCCGCACTGGCGCCCACTCGCTGCCGCCTATTCGGGTCGCCGTTTCGTTGACCATGCTCATCATGCCACCTGAGCACGCACGGCCGCTCCCGGATTTCGCTTCGCTCATCCGGGCTACGGAGCCGGCCGGGAGATGTGAGCCTATTCCTTCCCGCCGCTCACCTTGGCCCAGGTGTCGCGCAGGCCGACGGTGCGGTTGAACACCAGACGGCCGGGCGCGGAATCCTCGTCGCGGCGGAAGTAGCCCTGGCGCTCGAACTGCACCGCGTCGGCCGAATTGTCGCCGATCAGCGCCGGCTCGACCATGGCGCCGGTGAGCCGCTCGAGCGAGTTGGGGTTGAGGTCGGCGGAGAAATCCGCGGCATTGGGGTCGGGCCGGGTGAACAGCGGATTGTACAGGCGCACTTCCGCCGGCACCGCGTCGGCCGCCGACACCCAGTGCAACGTCGCCTGCACCTTGCGGCCGTCAGGCGCGTTGCCGCCGCGGGTCGCCGGGTCGTAGGTGCAGCGCAGTTCGACCACCTCGCCGGCGGCGTTCTTGATCGCCTCACGGCAGGTGATGAAATAGGCGTAGCGCAGCCGCACTTCCTTGCCCGGCGACAGGCGGAAGAATTTTTTCGGCGGGTTCTCCATGAAGTCGTCGCGCTCGACAAAAAGCTCGCGCGAAAAGCGGATGCGGCGCGTGCCGGCGGAAGCATCGTCCGGATGGTTGACGGCCTCGAGCTCCTCGCTCTGGCCCTCGGGATAGTTCTCGATCACCACCTTGAGCGGCCGCAGCACCGCCATGCGGCGCAGCGCGGCGCGGTTCAGCACTTCGCGCACGGAGAACTCGAACATCGCCATGTCGACCACGCTGTTGGCCTTGGCCACGCCGACGCGCTTGACGAAATCGCGGATCGCCTCGGGCGGCACGCCCCGCCGACGCAGCCCGGCGATCGTCGGCATGCGCGGATCGTCCCAGCCGGCGACGTGGCCGTCGCGCACCAGGGTGGTGAGCACGCGCTTGGACAGCACCGTGTAGGTGAGGTTCAGCCGCGCGAACTCGTACTGGCGCGGGTGCGACGGCACCGGGAGGTTGTCCAGGAACCAGTCGTAGAGCGGCCGGTGGTCCTCGAATTCGAGCGTGCAGATCGAGTGCGTGATCCCCTCGATGGCGTCCGACTGGCCATGGGCGAAGTCGTAGCTCGGGTAGATGCACCAGGCATCGCCGGTGCGCGGGTGGGTGGCGTGCAGGATCCGGTAGAGCACCGGGTCGCGCAGGTTGATGTTGCCCGACGCCATGTCGATCTTGGCGCGCAGCACGCGCGCGCCGTTGGGAAATTCTCCCGCGCGCATGCGGCGAAACAGGTCGAGGTTTTCATCCACGCTGCGGCCGCGGAACGGGCTGTTCTGCCCGGCCTCGGTCAGGGTGCCGCGCGTCGCCCGCATCTCCGCGGGCGACTGGTCGTCCACGTAGGCCTTGCCGGCGCGGATCAGGTGCTCAGCCCATTCGTAGAGCTGCTCGAAATAGTCGGAGGCGTGGTAGAGATGTTTTCCCCAGTCGAAGCCGAGCCAGCGCACGTCGGCCTCGATGGCGTCGATATATTCCTGCTCCTCCTTGGTCGGGTTGGTGTCGTCGAAGCGCAGGTGGCAGCGGCCGCCGAACTCCTGCGCGATCCCAAAATTGAGCACGATGGACTTGGCGTGGCCGATATGCAGGTAGCCGTTGGGCTCGGGCGGAAAGCGCGTGACCACGGTCTTGTGCCGGCCAGCCGCCAGGTCGGCCTCGACAATGTCGCGGATGAAGTCGCGGCCGGCGTCCCGAGCCGCCGTGTCGATCACGGCCATGGTTTGCGTCCTGACGAGAATCGCTTATGGCGGCCTCAACCGCCGCGGCGCACGGCCTATGTGGCAAATCCCTGCCCGGACGCCAAGGGCCGGGAACCTGGCAACGGCCCTGCCGATTTGTGCTAAATGCCTCCCGACCGTAGCCCGCATGAGCGAAGCGACATGCGGGACAGGCCGCTCCCGGATTTCGCTTCGCTCATACGGGCTACATATAAGGACCGATGACCGAAGCCCCCGTCGTCCGCTTTGCCCCCTCCCCGACCGGCTTCCTGCACATCGGCGGGGGACGCACGGCGCTGTTCAACTGGCTCTACGCACGCGGGCGCGGCGGAAAAATGCTGCTGCGGATCGAGGACACCGACCGCGGGCGCTCGACCGACGCCGCCATCGCGGCGATCATCGACGGCCTCAGCTGGCTCGGCATCATCTGGGACGGCGACATCGTCTATCAGTTTTCGCGCGCGGCTCGCCACCGCGAGGTGGCCGAGCAGTTGCTCGCGGCCGGAAAAGCCTATCGCTGCTATGCCAGCCAGCAGGAGTTGGACGCGATGCGCGAGGCGGCGCGCGCCGCCGGCCGCTCCAAGCTCTACGACGGCCGCTGGCGCGATCGCGACCCGGCCGAGGCGCCGCCGGGCGTCAAGCCGGTGATCCGGCTCAAGGCGCCGCAGGATGGCGAGACCGTGATCGAGGACCAGGTGCAGGGCCACGTGACGTGGCAGAACGAGGACCTCGACGATCTCGTCCTGCTGCGCTCCGACGGCACCCCCACCTACATGCTAGCCGTGGTGGTCGACGACCACGACATGGGCATCACCCACGTCATCCGCGGCGTCGATCATCTCACCAACGCGGCGCGCCAGAAGCACATCTATGACGCGCTCGGCTGGGACGTACCGGTCATGGCGCACATCCCGCTGATCCACGGGCCGGACGGCGCCAAACTCTCCAAGCGCCACGGCGCCCTCGGGGTCGATGCCTATCGCGCCATGGGCTTTTTGCCGGCGGCGCTGCGCAACTACCTGGTGCGGCTCGGCTGGAGCCATGGCGACCAGGAGATCTTTTCCGACGACGAGATGATGCAGCTGTTCGACCTGCCGGAGATCGGCCGCTCGCCGGCGCGCTTCGACTTCGCCAAGCTGGAAAATCTCAACGGCCACTATATCCGGTCGACGCCTGACAGCGAGCTGGTGGCCGCCATCGTGAACCTGCTGCCGCACATCGCCGAGGGTGAGGACATAGCCGCCAAGCTCGACATGGCCATGCAAGCGAAGCTGCTGGCCGCCATGCCGGGCCTGAAGGAGCGCGCCAAGACGCTGCTCGAGCTGATCGACGGCGCCGGTTTCCTGTGGGCCGAGCGGCCGCTGTCGATCGAGGACAAGGCCCGGGCGCTGCTCACCGACGACGCGCGGGCGCTGCTGGGCGAGCTGGCGCGCGACCTCGAGCTGGTCGAGCCGTGGACCGCCGAGGGCGCGGAGGCGGCGGTGCGTGCCTTTGCCGAGCGCCGCGGCGCCAAGCTCGGCGTGGTGGCGCAGCCGCTGCGCGCGGCGCTCACCGGCCGCACCACCTCGCCCGGGATCTTTGACGTGCTGGCGGTGCTCGGCCACGCCGAAAGCCTGGCGCGCATCGCGGATCAGGCGAAGGTCGAGGCGTAACAAGCGCGTCGTAGGGTGGGTTGAGGCGCATAGCGCGGCCTTAACGTCGTCACCGCGGCGCTGCGCGCCGAAACCCACCATCCTTTGCTCGATCATTGGTGGGTTTCGGCGCGGAATGCCGCGATTCCATTCATAAGCGGCGGTCGGCGCCTCAACCGACCCTACGGCGTATGCTTGATTTGCCGCCTCTCCATGGCGCAAGCTGGCGCAAATTCAAAATCCGGGAGAGACGCGCATGAGTGTCGCCGAGACGCGGGCCGAGGCGCCGCCGAAAAAAGCCATTCCGAGCGCCGACGAGCTGGTGGCGCGGGCGCGGGCGCTGGCGCCGAAGCTGCGCGAGCGCGCCGTGCAGGCCGAGCGCGACCGCAACATCCCGCGCGAGTCTGTGCAGGAGTACATCGATGCCGGGCTGATGCGCACCATCATGCCCAGGCGCTGGGGCGGCTACGAGCACGACCACGAAGTGGCGTTCAACATCGCGATCGAACTGGGCAAATCCACCTGCGGGTCGTCGGCCTGGTGCCTCAACTATTTCAGCGACCACGCCGGCATCCTGTCGCACTTCCCGGACGAGGCGCAGCACGATGTGTGGGACAACGATCCCGACGCCCGCATCGCCACCTCGGCGGCGCCGACCGGCAAGGCCGAAGTGGCGCCCGGCGGCTATCGCCTCAACGGCCAGTGGTCGTGGTCGAGCGGCATCCGCCATTCGCAATGGGTCATGATCGGCGGCCTGGTGTTCCGTCCCGGCGAAGACCATCCCGACATGCGGCTGTTCCTGGTGCCGACCGCCGGGCTGAAGCTTCTCGATACCTGGTATTGCGCGGGCCTGCGCGGGAGCGGCTCGCACACGGTGGAATGCAGCGACGTGTTCGTGCCCGAGCATCGCAGCGTGTCGTTCTCGACCCTGCGCGACGCGCATTCACCCGGCTCCGCCATCAACACCAACCCGATCTACGGCACGCCATTCATCGCCGTGCATACTTACGCGCTGCTCGGGCCCTCGCTCGGCCTGGCGCGCGGCGCCTATGCCGAGTTCGTGCAGTGGACGCGCCAGCGCTATCTCACCTACACCCAGCTCGCCATTGCACAGCACGTGCCGGTGCAGATGAAAATCGCCGAGATCGCGGCGCAGATCGACGCCGCCGAGCTGCTGGCACGCCGCGCGCTCGCCACCGCACGGGCGGACTACACCGGCATGAATCTGGAGACGCGCACGCTGCTGCGCCGCGACTTCACCTACGCGATGCGCACGCTGCGCGACGCCATGGACTCCTTGATCAAGATCAGCGGCTCCAGCGGGCTGATGGACAACAATCCGGTGCAGCGCTGCTGGCGCGATGTGCACGCCATCTCCTCGCATGTGGTGATGAACTGGGACGTGCCGGCGGAAAACTTTGGGCGCCAGGAGTTCGGCCTGGGGCTCAATCCGGCCTATCCGGTGTTTTGACGCATCCTCCGTAGGGCGGGTTGAGGCGCATTTCGCGGCATCTGTGTTGTGGTCTCAGCCCTGGGCGCCGAAACCCACCATTGGCGTCCAGTCGGTGGGTTTCGGCGCGACAGGCAGCGTTCTATTCGCTGGCCGAGCACGGCGCCTCAACCCACCCTACGGCTACGGCGTCGCGCTGCTATCGTCAGGATGCCGGCGGCCGCGAGGACGCAGAAAAGCACCGCCGGCAACGACCCTTCCGGGCCGAATGCGCCGCCGGTCCAGATCTGTCCGGCCTCGGCGACAGGATGCGCCTGGAACAGGCTGGGGCCGGTGCCCCAGCCCGACACGTTCGCGCCGAAAATGTAGCCCTCGGCGAAGTTCCACGCGGTATGGACGCCGATCGAAGCCCACAGCCGGCCGGTCAGCACATAGGGCGCCGCCAGCAGCGGCCCTCCCTCGAAGATCAGGATGAGGGCACCCACCACGTCCGCATTGGGGTTCGCCAGGTGAAACAGTCCGAACAGGGTCGACGAGCCGGCGACCGCCCACCACGGGCCGAACGCCAGCCAGAGCAGGCGCATGATCGCGCCCCGGCACACCAGTTCCTCCGCGACTCCTGACTGGATCGAGATCGAGAGCGGCTGCCAGGGCGGTCCCGGCGTCGGACCGGTGAGCGTGTACGCGCCAGCCACGACAAGCACGGCCATCACCAGCGCGAACAGGACCGTTCCGAACAGGAGCCCGGCCACCAGTTCGGGAAGGAGTTTTGCGAGCGCCAACTCCTCCGGCCGGCGAAACTCCAAGGCGGCGACAGCGACGAGATAGATCGCCAACAGAATCCCGGGGACCACGATGGCCTGCACCCAGACCGGCAATATCCAGGAGGCTCGCGCCGCCTGCATGTACGCCAGATAGAGAACGACGGCGAAAACGGCGCCCCAGAGGATCGCCCGCGTCCGCAAAAAACGGCCGGGCCTCACCACGCCGCCGTACCGATTGTCCAACCGGCGCGGCTTGGCGGCGTCGGGCACCCGCGCGTCGTTGTCCAAAAATTCCTCCAAGGAAATTCCGCTCAGGCGCGTCTCACACTGTGACAAGGATTTTGCGCGACGCCAACCATGCGCGAGGGCGGGCCGGTGTTTCGCCATTGATCGGCCGCCTGCGGCCGCTTCAATGGCGGCGATTTTTGAGATTCGCGAGGGGAAAGCCGATGCCAAAAATCTTCGCGCACCGGTTCTGGTCCGATGCGCGCCACTACCAGATCGCCGCGCTGGCGACGCTTCTGACCTACAATCTCGGCTGGCTCGACTTCGGGGCCAGGCCGCTGAACAGCGCGTTCGGCATCGCCAGCGCGCTCGCCACCCAGGTGTTGTGCTCGCGCGCTTTCGGCCTGCCGCAGATCGATCTGCGCTCACCCCTCATCACCGGGCTGTCGCTCAGCCTGCTCCTGCGCGCCGACGAAGCGTGGGTGCATGCGCTCGCCGGCATCATCGGCATCGGCTCGAAATTCCTGCTGCGCATCGACGGCAAGCACGTCTTCAATCCGGCCGGCTTTGCCATCGTGGTGCTGCTGGCGAGCCCTGCCGGCGTGTGGATCTCGCCCGGCCAGTGGGGTTCCGCCGTGTGGTTCGCGGCGCTCTTGAGCTTCCTCGCCATCCTGGTGCTGCATGCCGCCCGCCGCTCCGACGTCGCGATCTTCTTTCTCGGCAGCCATGCGGCGCTGCTGGTCGCCCGCGCGCTGTGGCTGGGCGATCCGCTCATCATTCCGCTGCACCAGATGCAGAGCGGCTCGCTGCTGATCTTCGCCTTCTTCATGATCTCGGACCCGCGCACCACGCCAGACTCGCGCCTCGGCCGCTTCATCTTCGCGCTGTCGGTGGCCGGCTTCGCGCACTGGCTCGCCTTCTTCATACAGATGCGGCCGGCGCTCTATGTTGCGCTGATCGCGCTGTCGCCCTGCATCCTCCTGCTCGACAGAATCCTTCCCGCCGCGCGGTTCAGCTGGACCGCTCCCGCTCCCACCCCCACTGCACCGCAAGGAGTTTCGCAATGAGCCATCTTTCGGTTCGCTTGAAGGCCGGCGTGGCCGTGACCGCCATCCTGGCGCAGCTCGTGACGCCCGCCGGTCCGGCCGCCGCCTTCTGCGGCTTCTACGTGGCCAAGGCGGACGCAAAGCTGTTCAACAAATCGTCCAAGGTCGTGCTGGCGCGCAACGGCCAGACCACCGCCATCACCATGGCGAGCGATTACGAGGGCGAGCCCAAGGAGTTCGCCGTGGTCATCCCGGTGCCGACCTTCATCGAGCGCAAGCAGATCGGCGTGGTCGAGATGAAGACGATCGACCACCTCGACGCTTTCACGGCGCCGCGGCTGGTCGAGTACCACGATGCCGATCCGTGCGCGCCGCAGGTCGTGGCCAGCGCCATGCCCAAGTCGCGCCTCGAGATGACGCGGCGCAGCGCCGATGAGGCCATGCGCTACCGCGGCGTGACGGTGGAGGCGAGCTACGAGGTCGGCGAGTACGACATCTCGATCCTGTCGGCGCGCGAAAGCGACGGGCTGGTGAACTGGCTGACCGACAACGGCTACCGCATTCCGGCCGGCGCCGAGGCGGTGCTCGGCAGCTACATCCGGCAGAACATGCGCTTCTTCGTCGCCAAGGTGAACCTCGACCGCATGCAGCTCATCGGCAATGGCTATTTGCGGCCGCTGCAGGTGCGCTACGACACGCCCAAGTTCATGCTGCCGCTGCGGCTCGGCACCGTGAACGCCAGCGGCCCGCAGGATCTGATCATCTACGCGCTGACCCGCAACGGTCGGGTGGAAGCGACCAACTACCGGACCATGAAGCTGCCCTCCAACATGGACGTGCCGCTCTATGTGAAGGGCGAGTTCGGAAAATTCTATCAGGCGCTGTTCGACACGGCGGTGAAGCGCGAGAACATGCGCGCCGTGTTCGTCGAATATGCCTGGGACATGGGCTGGTGCGACCCGTGCGCGGCCGATCCGATGACCGCCAAGGAACTGGTCGAGCTCGGCGCCCGCTGGATCGAGACCGACGAGGACGCGCCGTATCGCGCGCGCGGGGCCGGCGCCACCAGCGCCTACGTCACCCGCCTGCACGTGCGCTACGACGCGGCGTCGTTCCCCGAAGATCTCGTGTTCCTGGAGACGCGCGACCGGGAGAATTTCCAGGGCCGCTACGTGCTGCGCCATCCGTGGAACGGACCTGCGACCTGCGCGGCGGCGGACAATTATCGCCGGAGCCTCGTCGAGCGCGCCAAGGTCCAGGCCGCCAACCTGGCGCAGCTCACCGGCTGGAGCTTTGCCGAGATCGAGCAGCGCATGGAGCAGAGCGGCCAGCCACTGCGCAGCAACAAATGACGTTCAATGTGTTTGACCCGGCTATGTAAACTGCGGCCAACGTGTCACGACGGGGCCTGCAGATAATTCGCCTTGTAATGATCCACGATCTCGCTGCCTGTCGCGAGCCAGACCTCCTGGCGCGCGCGGATATGGGCCAGTGCCTGGTCGAAATACTTGCTCCGGTGCGGATGGCCGATCAGGAACGGGTGCAGGCAGATCGACATGACCCGGCCGGTCGTGGCGCCATCCTCATAAAGTACGTCGAACTGGTCGCAGATCATGCGCCCGAATTCTTCCGGGCTGCGCTTGAGCTCGAGGAACGCCGGAATGTCGTTGATCTCGATGGAATACGGCAGCGAGATCATGGTGCCGGACTTGACCCGCATCGGATAGGGCTGCTCGTCGTTCACCCAGTTGCCGACATATTCGATGCCGGCGGCGGCGAGCAGGTCGAGCGTGCGGTGGCTTTCGCTCAGGGCCGGGCTGAGCCAGCCGCGCGGCCGCGCACCGGTGCCTTGCGCGATGGTGTCGACCACGCCGGCGATCAGCGCGCGCTCGTCGTCCTCCGCCTGGTCGTTGATGAGGATGGAGTTGGTGGTGCCATGGCCCATCCATTCCCATCCGAGCGCCCGGCCGGCCTCGATGATGCGCGGATAGTGCCGGCACACGTCGGAGTTCAGCGCCACCGTGCCCTTGAAACCGTGCTTCTGCATCACGTCCATCATGCGCCAGACGCCGACGCGCACGCCGTAGTCGCGCCAGGAATAGTTCAGCACGTCGGGCACGAGCTTGAGCGTCGCATGGGTGATCGGCGTGGACGGCCGGTCGAATAGAAAATGCTCGATGTTGGGAATGATCCAGACCGCCACCCGCGCCCCGTTGGGCCAGCGCAACGGCGGGCGATCGACGATGGCCGAATAGGGAAAGCGATCGTGCTCCTTGGGCGGCAGCGGCGATTGGAACATTTTTTCGTCTCCCTGGCTTGCCCAGCTGTCATCCCGGACGGCGAGCGTCGCGGAGCGCCGCGCGAGCCGATCCGGGTCGAGGTACCCCTTCATCAGAAAAACCGTTCGGCCGGGGTACTTGGGTCCCGGCTCTCGCGCTTCGCGCTCGGCCGGGATGACAGCCGAACTGGTGGCAAATCAGTCCGGCTTGTTGTGACCCACCGTACGCAAATACGTCAGCGTCTCGTCGAGCGACACCACGTCGGCATATTTGGCGTCGAGGTCGAACAGGCTCTGCGCGTGCGCCGCCGCCGAGCGGTCGCCCACCGCCTCGCGCACGACCATGGGCCGGAAACCGGTCTGCACCGCGTCGACGGCGGTCGCCCGCACGCAGCCGCTCGTGGTGCAGCCGGTGATGATCAGGGTGTCGACCTGGCGGCTGACCAGCCGGGCCACGAGATCAGTGCCGAAGAAGCACGAAGCGTATTTCTTCACCAGCAGGCCGTCGCCTTCCTGCATGTCGAGGCGCGGATCAACCGTGACGGCGTCGGTGCCGCCCTTGAGCGTTGCCACGCCCTTCTGCTTCAGCGCCCAGATGCCGGCGTCGCGGAAATTGGCCTCGTGGTACATGACGGTGGAGAAGATCACCGGAATGCCGCGCTCGTGCGCGACGCCCAGCAGGGGCGAGATCGCCGCCACCTGGGCATCGAGATTGGCCCCGAGCATCATGGCCGGATCGGTGAACGCCTTGACCATGTCGATCACCAGAAGTGCCGGCCGCTCGCCGAACCCGATCCGCAGCCCGAACCCGCGCTGGCGGAAGAATTCCTGGTCCTGATCGCCGCTTGTCATGATGTTTATTCCCGATTTTGCGCGAGGCCGCCCCACTTGCGCCACCTCTCCCCGACGGGGAGAGGTCGGATCGCGAAGCGATCCGGGTGAGGGGGAACAAGCTTATCGAAAGTCATCACCCCCCTCACCCCAGCCCTCTCCCCGCCGGGGAGAGGGAGCGCGCCGAGCCTGCTGCGCTGTTCGGTGTCCCAACGTTGACGCTGCATTTACGGCCTGTTGGTAGATTGGGCGTCCGTCCCGCTCCAGCGTGCCGCCATGTCGCATCAAGCACCCATCGTTTGCGTTGCCGAAGCCAAGGTGCCCGGCCTCATCGCCGCCCTCAAGACCAGCCTGAAATATTCGGTGACCGAGGCGCCTCCCGACAAGGCCCAGGCCACCATTGCGGAGACGCGGCCGGCCGCCGTCATCATCGCCGAACCGCAGGCCGCACCCCCGCTGATCGCCGAGATCGCCCGCCAAGTGGAGGCGATGAAGGGGGCCTACGTTCCGGTTCTCGCCCATGTGACCGAGGAGTCGGCCGCGGCGGTCGTGCCGATGCCGGTCGATGCACCGCCGGGCCACGCGGTGGCGCGCCTGGTCGCGGCACTGCGCATCCAGGCCCTGCATGCCGCCGTCCTGCGCCGCGCGACCGGGCACAGCCGCGCCACCATTGCCGCGGCGGCCGATGACGCCACCGTGCTGGTCGCCGGCCGCGGCGGCAGCTATCCGGCCTTGGCCACGGCCGTGGCCGAGAAGGTCGTGCTCGTCGGCGCACTCAGCCTGGAAACCGTCCAGGGCTATCTCGACCGCCGCGACATCGACGGCCTGGTCATCGGCGACGGCTTTTCCGGCCGCACCATCGAGGCCTTCATCGCCACACTGGGCGCCGATGCGCGCTTCCGCGACCTTCCGGTCATCGTCGCCGATAGCCGGGTCGGTGCGCTCGATTTCGCGGCACTGCCCAACGGGGACCGCATCCGCGGCGGAACCGATCATGTTCTCGCCCATCTGCTCCCGCTCAGCCGCCTGCATGCGTTCGGGGCACGACTCAAGCGCCTGGCCCGCGCGCTCGAGGCCGACGGGCTGGTCGACGCCGATACCGGTCTCATGACCCGTGACGCCTTCATGCGCGACCTGACCCGCGCGGTCGACGACTGCCGGGAGCGCACCGCAAAGCTGTCGCTGGCGCGATTCTCGTTCCCGCGCATCGACCGGCCGGCCAGCATCGACGCCGCCCGCATCGTCAGCCGGCTGGTGCGCGACAGCGATTTCGCCTGCCGCAACGACGACAGCTCCATTCACGTCGCCTTCGGCGACACGGATCTCCGGGTCGCGCATGTGGTGGCGCGGCGGATCGCCAGCGTGCTCAAGCACACGATGCTGGCGCCGGCCGCCGATGCGCCGCCGCTTGCGCCCGAGGTTGCGCTGGTGACGCGCCAGGCGGCGGACAGCGCCGAGACACTTCTGGCCCGGCTCACCCCCGCCATTGCGGCCGAGTAGCCAAGCTCCTACGTTCAGTCATCCGGGGCGCCGCGAAGCGGCGAGCCCGGAATCCATGACCACCGTCCGGTGATCATGGACTCCGGCACTCGCATTGGCTCGGCCGGAACGACGGAGGTTCCCCCATGCAGCCTGTCTGGATCGATGTAGTCTCCGATGTCGTGTGCCCGTGGTGCTATATCGGCAAGCGGCGGCTGGAACAGGCGATCGCGCTCAAGCCCGACATTCCCGTCGAGGTGCGCTGGCACCCGTACTTCCTCAATCCCTGGGTGCCGCCCGAGGGCATGAGCCGCGCCGACTACCTGACGGAAAAATTCGGCTCGGTGGAACGCTACAAGGGCATCGCCCAGCGGGTCGCCGCCGCGGCAGCCGAAGAAGGCCTCGTCTACGCGCTCGACAAGATCGCGCGCCAGCCGAACACGCTCGACTGCCACCGGCTGATCCTTTGGGCAGGCAACAGCGGCGATCCGGCGCGCATGAAACAGCGCCTCATGGAACTTTATTTCGCTGAGGGTGCCGACCTGTCCGACCGCGAGGTTCTGGTCGCGGCGGCCGTCGATTGCGGCCTCGACGGCGACCTGGTGCGCGACCTCCTGGCCGGCGACGCCGACGTGGCGCGTGTCGAGCAGGAGGCGAACTCGGCCAAGGAGGCCGGCATCGACGGCGTGCCTTGCTTCATCTTCGGCGGCGTGCTGGCGGTCTCGGGCGCGCAGAGCCCGGACTATCTCGCGGGCGCGCTGGAGCGGGCGGCGGCGGAGCAGCGGCGCCGCACCGGCGAAGCGGTGGAGGCCGCAACCCCGCAAGCCTGAGGCTCCCTCGGCCGGTCCCGACGAGCGTCGCCTTCGGCGAAAGTTAACGAAATATCTCTAGGTCTTGACCTGCCGGACGCGGCCGGCAGGACGGCTTTTTCATTGGGGCAAGGCATGACGGTACTGACCGAAGCCAGGCAGAGCACGGCGCTGCTCTCGCCGCAATCGCTGCCCTTGTGGGTTGGCGCCGCCGTCTACGGCCTGCTGTTGCTGGTCGGACCCGAGCTGCTCAACGATCCCGATACCTATTCGCACATCGCGCTCGGCCGCTGGATCATCGCGCAAAGGGCAGTGCCATTCGCCGACCCGTTCACCCACACGGCGGCGGGAGCGCCCTGGGTCGCCTTTGAATGGCTGTCGCAGCTCGCCTATGCGCTCGCCCATGCGGCCGGCGGCTGGCCGGCCGTGGTCATGCTGGGGGCCGGCGCGGTCGCGCTGTCGCTCGCCCTGCTGACGCGGTGGCTGCTGCGCGAGCTGGCACCGATCCCGACGCTGATCCTGGTGACGGCCGCCTTCGTCCTGATGTCGCCGCACATTCTGGCGCGGCCGCACGTGCTGGCCTTCCCGGTCATGGTGATCTGGGTCGGCGCGCTGGTCCGTGCCGTAGATACGGGCGACCGACCGCCGTTCCGCTGGCTGCCGCTGATGACACTATGGGCCAACCTGCACGGCAGCTTCACGCTCGGCCTCGCCATCGTGGCGCCGATCGCCATCGAAGCCGTGTGGTACGCGGCGGACCGCAAGCGTACCGCCGGGCAATGGGCGCTGTTCGGCGTAATGGCGCTGGCGGCGGGCTGCATCACGCCCTACGGGCCGGAGCTCATCGAAGTGACCCATCGCACCATTGCGCTCGGCCCGGTGCTCGAGGTGGTAGGCGAGTGGAAGCCGCAGAACTTCAGCCATCTCGGCGCCTTCGAGGTCATTCTCCTGGCGGGGTTCGGCTACGCGCTGTACCGCCGCATTGCACTGCCGCCCTGGCGCATCCTCATGCTGCTCGGCCTGGTGCACCTCGCGCTGGCGCAATCGCGCCATGCCGACGTGCTGGCGCTGCTCGCGCCGCTGTTCCTGGCGCGGCCGCTGGCGCGCGAGTTCGGCCCCGGCCCTGGCGCCGCGCCCGAGCTGGCACTCGATCGCGCGCAGTCAGTGGCGGCGGCGGGGCTCGTCGTGGTGGCCAGCGCGCTCGCCGCCCTGCGGCCGGTCGCGCCGGACGCCCGCATCACGCCAGCGGCCGCGATCGCGGCGACGGACCTGCGCAACGTCGGCCCGATCCTCAACGACTACGATTTCGGCGGCTATCTCGATTATGCCGGCCTTGCCCCGTTCATCGACGGGCGTGCCGAGCTTTACGGCGCCGCCTTCACGATACGGCACCATCGCGCCGTCACGCTGCAGAACGTGCCCGACTTCCTGCAGCTGCTGAAGGATTATCGCATCGAGGCGACGCTACTCACGCCGGCCACACCGGCCGCGGGCTTGCTCGATCAATTGCCCGAGTGGCAGCGCGTCTACGCCGACGACGTTGCCGTGGTGCATGTACGCCGCAGCAGCAGTCGCGTCTCGGCGCTGTCCGCGCCCTGAAGCGCCACTTGTAATCGATTGAGGATCAGTGCGCGGCGGGTTGCACGCGCTGGCCGGTGCCCGCGTAGGCCGTCATCGCATCGTGGCGCGCCTCGAAACCGACCCGCGTGGTGACCACGTAAAGCGGCCGCCGTTTCACCTCGGTGTGGATGCGGCCGATATAGAGGCCGATGATGCCGGTCAGCACCATGTGGACGCCGATGAGAAACGACAGGATCACGACCATCGAGGCCCAGCCGGCCACGAGATGTGTGTCGCCGGCGAGCCAGCAGCCGATGACATAAAGCCCGTACAGGCCGGCGAAGCCGGAGACCGCAAAGCCCATCCAGATGGCGGCGCGCAGCGGCGCGTCGGAGAAGCCGATCACGCCGTTCACGGCGAGCCGGAGCATCTTCCAGAGCGGGTACTTGGTTTCGCCGGCGAGCCGCGCCTGGCGGTGGAAACAGACTTCGGTCTGGCGGAAGCCGAGCCAGGCGAACATCCCGCGCACGAAGCGGTCCTGCTCCGGCATGGCGCGAAAAGCTTCCAGTACCTTACGGTCGATCAGGCGGAAATCGCCGACGTCGCGTGGGATGTCGACCGCCGACAGGCGCGCCAGCAGCTTGTAGAACAGGCTCGCGGTCCAGCGCTTGAACGGGGTCTCGCCCTCGCGGCCCAGCCGCTTGCCGTAGACGATCTCGTAGCCGTCCCTCCACCGC
>Ga0209466_1000122_pt1 | contig 17335 bp, 15 predicted proteins | sample PanSoiPlo30MoBio_FD_188323 | JGI IMG/M metagenome (GOLD analysis project Ga0209466, IMG submission 188323) | Tropical forest soil microbial communities from Panama analyzed to predict greenhouse gas emissions - Panama Soil Plot 30 MoBio (SPAdes)... | ecosystem: Environmental > Terrestrial > Soil...
GAGGGCTATCTCGAGCGGAAATTCGGCGACGAGTACCGGCGCTACCGTGCCCAGGTGCCGCGCTACGGCTGGCCGTTTTGATGGCGGACTGATCGCGCCGGGCGGTGCCGCGGGCGCGGCGGCCTTCTGCTTGAGCATGTCAGCCATCGGCTCGAAGGCGATTGTCCGCGCCATCGAGCGAAATATCATGCCGCGCAGGGAGGTGGTCTGTGCCCAATCAAGGGACGCCGGCGAGGGGGTTCTCGATATGGACCGATGGCTCGCCAGCGCGCTGGACTACATCCCGCGCTGGATCGAATTCCAGATGCAGGCCTCGCAGCAGCCAGGCTGCATTATTGCGATCGCACACCGGGACGCGATCGTTCTCGAACGGGCGTTCGGCTCCGCCAATCTGGCGACCGGCGAGGCGCTGACCGCGCGTCACCGCTTTCGCGCCGCCTCGCACTCGAAGAGTTTCACGGCCGCGGGAATCCTGAAGCTGCGCGAGCAGGGCAAGCTCAAGCTCGACGACCCGGCCGGCCGGTTCGTCGACGGTCTCCACAAGGCCGTCGCGCGCGCCACGATCGCCCAGCTCCTGTCGCATAGCGCCGGTCTCATTCGCGACGGCAGCGACGCCGGTTTCTATGTCGATCGGCGCCCGTTTCTCAGCGCGCGCGAGCTCAGGGCCGACCTGAAGGGGCCACTGGTGATCGAGCCCAATACGCGCTTCAAGTATTCCAATCATGGGTACGGCCTGTTGGGACTGATCATGGAGGCGATCACCGGTGAACCGTACCGCAAATGGATGAGGCGGGAGATCGTCGATGCCGCGGGCTTGCAGGAAACGACAGCCGACATGCCATTGCCGCGCGGCGTGCCGTTCGCGCGTGGCCATACCGGCCGGATGCTGCTTGGCCGGCGTCTGATCATTCGCGGCGACTTCGAGACCAACGCCAGCTGTCCAGCCGGCGGGTTTGTCAGCACGGCGGCCGATCTCGCGCGTTATTTCGCGCAGCTTTCGCCCGGTGCGCGAAGGAGCGTGCTATCCGTCGCCAGCCGGCGCGAAATGGTCCGCCGCCAATGGCGAAACCCGCATTCCAGCATCGAGCAATATTACGGTTTCGGGACGGTCAGCGGCTCCCTCGACGGGTGGGACTGGTTCGGTCATTCGGGCGGCCTGCAAGGCTATATTTCCCGTACCGTCGTGCTCCCCACGCAAGAGCTCACAATTTCCGTTCTCACCAACGCGATCGATGGCTGGGCCGGGGCGTGGGTCGATGGGATGATCCGTGTCTTGAGGGCCTGGGCGCAGGGCGGCGCGCCCAGCCGCAAGGTCAGGGAGTGGAGCGGCCGCTGGTGGACGCTGTGGGGCGCGGTCGATCTCCTGCCCATGGGCAACAAGGTGATTGCGGTCGGGCCCGGTTTCTTGAACCCGATGCTCGATGCCGCCGAGATCGAGATCACCGGACGGAATGCTGGTCGCATCGCACAGACCACTGGCTACGGCAGCCAGGGCGAGCCGGTGCGCTGCGCTCGCGCCAAGTCGGGCAAGATCATCGAGGTGTGGCTCGGCGCCACCAAGTTTCTCCCCGCCGCCAGGGTGGCGCGCGAAATGGAAGCCCGTTACGGGTCAGCGTCAGGCAGGAAACGCGCGCCGCGCCGGGGGCGGCGCCGGTGAGCGACCGCGGCGATGCTCACGCTTTGTCTAGTCCAGCGGCTCGAGCTTGATGATCGAGGCGCCGTGGTTGCTGCCGACCCAGAAGGTGACCGGCGTGGTTGAGTTGTCGACGAACACGCGGCGGATGTTGGTCGGCCGCGGCAGCAGATAGTCGACGACCTCACCGGTGGCCGGATTGAGCCGCGACACGCGGTCGGTCATCATCGAGCCGGTCCAGGCTTCGCCGTTCTTGTCGAGCGCGACGTCGTAGGGTCCCGACCACGGCGTCGGCATGGTCCATTCCTTGAACGTCTCCGCCTTGGTGTCGAACATCGCGATCTTGTTGCCGCGGTATTCGCCGAACCACAGGCGGTCCAGCGCATCCATCATGCCGCGCCGCGGCGCCGAGGCCTTGGTCGGCATGGTGTAGAGTTTCACCTCGTTGGTCTTGGCATCGATTCGCCCGATGTGCTCCTGGCCGAAGTCGGTGAAGTAGACGTTGTTCTGCGAGTCGGGAATCACATCGTAGATGTTGTGGTTCTCGCCCGCCTTGGAGCCCTTGAACGGCTCGAACGTCTCGATCTGGCCAGAGGCGACGTCGAGCCGGTGCACGGCGGCAAAGCCATTGTTCTGCGACCACACTTTGCCGTCCACATGGGCGGATTCGGCGCGCACCATGTTCACCTGCGTCATGTCCTTGTTCATCTCGGGCGGCAGGCTCCAGTACTGGAACTTTTCGGCCTTGGGATCGAACTTGGCGATCGCGCCCTGGTACATCATGCCGAGCCACATGTTGCCGTCGCGGTCGGCGCGCAGGCCGAGCATGCCGGTGGGCCACCCCTTCTTGAGATCGGCCACCGGATATTCGGTGTGCTGGCCGGTCTTGGGATCGATCTTGCCGAACGTCTGCTCGCCGAAGTTGGAGTACCAGGGCGTGCCGTCCTTATCGAGGATGACGTCGTGCGGCTCGATGGTGGGGCGCGGCAGATCGTATTCGGTGATGACCACGCGCGTGCCGCGGCCGCTCGGCCGCGGCAGCGTCTGCAGCGGGTATTCCCAGGTCATTCCTTCGCTCAGGTTGATCGTGGCGAGATACTCGGCGCGCTGGCGAAACGCGGCCTCGCGCTGGTCGCCGCGCTCTTCCAGAAGCCGCTGGGCGACGCGCCGCTGCGGGTGCAGCGGGGTGCTCTGGTTGGCGTAGCCGGCCATGCGCGGAAGCACCTGGAGGAAGCCGGCCGCATCGTGATTGGACTTGAAGATGCGCTCGACCGTGTGGCAGCTGACGCAATTGAAAAAAACCTGCTTCTGTTGCGGCGTGCCAGGTGCGCTGAGAATCCATTCCGCATTGGTGAGCTGGGACGAGAGTTTTCTGGTCTTGCGCAGCTTGAGATCGAGCGAGACCGGCTTGTCGGTCGCGACCTCGGCGGACGGCTTGCCGTCGACCTCGTAGCCCACGGCGCGGATGCTGACCGCATAGGCGCCGGGCTCGAGTTTTGCCGCCGGGAAGCCGTAGCGCCCGTCCTTATCGGTCACAACGGTCGTGGTCACGATGCCCTTCTTGGCGCTCACCAGCACGCCTTCCATGGCGCCTTCCTCGGCCGACGTGACCTGGCCACTCAGCGTGACGCCGGTCTGCGCCGCCGCCGGAGCCGCTGCCAGCAAGCCCGCCGCCATGCCGGCGATCAGCCAAGGAAGATGTCTGCGCATCGCGTCCTCCCGTTTGAGTCCTATCGTGTCGGACGGCGAGCATAGTCCGCGCTCCATAGGCCCACAACTGCAACGCCGCCGGATCGGGGCTGCGCCGTGCGGTGGGCTCGTCCTTGCCGATCGAGCCGAATGCTACCATCCTGGCGCACGCCGTTCGGACGCGGCGGCCGCGCCGTCGCGCCAGGCATTGGGGGCACGAGACCATGACTCCACGGACATTCGGATATGCCGTGCTGCTGCTGGTGGCGGGCATGGTGCAGGCGTTCGGCCAGGCGGCCGATTCGGTTGCTTCGCTCGCCCGCCAGGAGCGACCGGCGCTGCTCGACACGCTGCGGGACCTGGTGTCGATCGAGTCGGGCAGCCGCGACAGCGAAGGGCTCGACCGGCTGGCCGATCTGATTGCGGGACGTTTGAAAAATCTGGGCGGGCAGGTGGAGCTGGTCGAGCCAAGCGACATCTACAAAATGGAAGACACGCCCGAGCGCATCGGCCGGATGGTGCGCGCCACCTTCACGGGCACCGGCGCGAAAAAGATTCTCCTGATCGCTCACATGGATACGGTCTACCAGCGCGGCATGCTGGCGAAGCAACCGTTTCGCGTCGACGGCAACCGCGCCTACGGCCTGGGGATCGCCGACGACAAGCAGGGCATCGCCCTCATCCTGCACACGCTCGCGATGCTCAAGGCCCTGGATTTCCGCCAGTACGGTACGCTGACCGTGCTCATCAACGGCGACGAGGAGATTTCTTCGCCCGGCTCGCGCAGCCTGATCACGCGGCTCGGCGCCGAACACGACGCAACCTTCTCCGCGGAAGCCTCGCTCGCCGCATCGGACAAGCTGTCGCTGGCGACCAGCGGCATTGCGTCGATCGCGCTCAACGTCGAAGGCCGGGCGTCGCATGCCGGCTTCAGCCCGGAGAAGGGCGTCAACGCGCTGTACGAGCTCGCCCACCAGGTGCTGCAGACGAGCGACCTGTCCGACCCGGGGAGCGGCCTGAAGATGAACTGGACGCTGGCCAATGCCGGCCGCGTCCGCAACATGATCCCGCCCAACGCACAGGCGGTCGCCGACATCCGCGTCCTGCGCATTGCCGACTATGACGCCATCGAGCGGAAGGTGCGCGAGCGCATCAAGAAGCAGCTCCTGCCCGAAGCCAAGGTCGAGATGATTTTTGAGCGCCGCCGTCCGCCGCTGGAGGCGACGCCGGCGTCACGCGCGCTCGCCGCTCATGCGCAGCGGATTTATCGCGAGCTCGGCCGGGAGCTCGTGGTGGACGACGCGCCGGAGGGCGGCGGCACCGACGCCGCCTTCGCGGCGCTCAACACCAAGGCGCCGGTGATCGAGCGCTTCGGCCTGCAGGGCTACGGCTCGCATTCCATCGAGGCTGAATACGTGTTGATCGATTCCATCGAGCCGCGCCTCTACCTGCTGACCCGGCTGATCACGGACGTGGCGGAGGGGAGGGGGATGTAGGGTGAGCAAAGGCGCGCCACGCCGAGCCATCAACGAATGATGCGATTGAAACGCGCCGTGCCCACCACGCGGCCTCGCAAAGCAACGGTGGGCACGGCGCGCTCGAATTGCTGCTGCGTGTTGATCCGCTGAGCAGCGCGCCTTTGCCCACCCTACGGTGCTTTGCTCACACGTCCAGCAATTCGTCCTCGGCGAACTCCGCCTTCTCCTGGATGAAGGCGAAGCGCGCCTCGGCCTTGGTGCCCATCAGGCGCTCGACCGAGTCGGCGGTGTCCTCGCGGTCGTCGGTCAGCAGCATGACCTTGAGCATGGTCCGCTTCTTCGGATCCATGGTGGTTTCCTTGAGCTGCGCCGGCATCATCTCCCCAAGACCCTTGAAGCGGCCGATCTCCACCTTGGCGTTGTGGTGGAATTCCTTCTTGATGATCTCGTCCTTGTGGGCGTCGTCGCGGGCATAGAAGGTCTTGCCGCCGTGGCTCAGGCGGTAGAGCGGCGGCACGGCGAGGAAGAGGTGCCCGTTCTCGATCAGCTTGGGCATCTGGCGGTAGAAGAACGTGATGAGCAGCGAGGCGATGTGCGCGCCATCCACGTCGGCGTCGGTCATGATGACGACGCGGCCGTAGCGCAGGTCCTCGTCGCGGTAGTGGAGGCCGGTGCCGCAGCCGAGCGCCTGGACGAGGTCGGCGAGCTGCTGGTTCTGCGCCAGCTTGTCCTTGCCGGCGGAGGCGACGTTGAGGATTTTTCCGCGCAGCGGCAGCACCGCCTGGGAGGCGCGGTCGCGCGCGTGCTTGGCCGACCCGCCGGCCGAGTCGCCCTCGACGATGAAGATCTCGGAGCCTTCCGCCGCCGACATGGTGCAGTCGGCGAGTTTTCCCGGCAGGCGCAGTTTGCGCGTGGCGGTGCGGCGCGCGATCTCCTTCTCCTGGCGCCGGCGGATGCGCTCCTCGGCGCGCTCCACCACCCAGTCGAGCAGCTTGTTGGCCTGGTTGGGATTGCCGGCGAGCCAATGGTCGAAGGCATCCTTCACGGTCTGCTCGACGATGCGCTGCGCTTCCGCCGTGGCCAGCCGGTCCTTGGTCTGGCCCTGGAATTCGGGTTCGCGGATGAACAGCGACAGCATGGCGGCGGCACCGAACATCACGTCCTCGCCGGTGACCGAGGCGGCCTTCTTGCCCTGGCCCACGCGCTCGGCGTGGTCCTTGAGGCCCCGGGTGAGGGCGGCGCGAAAGCCCGTCTCGTGAGTGCCGCCTTCCGCCGTCGGAATCGTGTTGCAGTAGGACGAGACGAAGCCGTCCGCGTCGGCCACCCAGGCCACCGCCCATTCCACCGTGCCCTGGCTGCCGGCGCGACCGGATGAGCCGGTGAACAGGTCGGGATGCACCAGCGTCTGGCCGTGGATGGCGGCGGTCAGGAAATCCTGCAGGCCGCTGGGGAAGTGGAACGTCTCCTCGGCCGGCACGCCTTCGACGCCGGCGAGCAGTTCCTTGGCGCAGCGCCAGCGGATCTCGACCCCGCCGAACAGATAGGCCTTGGAGCGCGCCATCTTGAAAATGCGCTGCGGCTTGAACGTCGCCTTGGCGCCGAAAATCTGCGGGTCGGGGTGGAACGTGATCTTGGTGCCGCGGCGGTTGGGGGCGCGGCCGAGCTTCTCCAGCTTGGTCTTCGGCTTGCCGCGCTCGAACACCTGGCGGAACAGCTCCTGGCCGCGCGCGACCTCGACCTCGAGCCGGTCCGACAGCGCGTTGACCACCGACACGCCGACGCCGTGCAGGCCCCCCGAGGTCTCGTAGACCTTGGAGTCGAACTTGCCGCCCGCGTGCAGCGTGCACATGATCACTTCGAGCGCCGACTTGGTGGGGAATTTCGGGTGGCGGTCGACCGGAATGCCGCGCCCGTTGTCGGTCACGGTGATCGCGCCGTTGCCCAGCATCTCGACCTCGATCCAGTTGGCGTGGCCGGCCAGCGCCTCGTCCATGGAGTTGTCGATCACCTCGGCGAACAGGTGGTGGAGCGCCTTCTCGTCGGTGCCGCCGATATACATGCCGGGCCGCCGGCGCACCGGCTCGAGCCCTTCCAGCACCTCGATATGGTGGGCCGTATAGCCGGCTTCCGCCGGCTTGGACGCCGCCCCGCGGGCGCTTCCGGCCGCCCGGCGGGCAGTGCGGGCCGCGGGCTCGTCGAACAGGTCGCGCGTTTTCGTCGTCGTCTTGGACTTTGCCATCGGGTCGGATTGCTCGGTTTAAGAGAAACGAATCAGTCTCTTTCGACTATGCCACGGCGGTGGCGGAACAATGAATGTGTGTGGATTGGGCAGGGGGCGGGGTTCCGGACGCCCCATTCCTCCCTATGTAGGGCGGCATCAGGCGTGGTGAAGCGACATGAAGCCCGAATCCTCGCGACTTCCGCATACCGACAACGCGGTCTTCGGGCCGCTGCGCGGCGGCGCCCAGGAGCCGACCTATGGCGGCGTGCTGTCGTTCATGCGCCGCCGCTACTCGCGCGACCTCGTCGGGGTCGACGTGGTGGTGTGGGGCATCCCGTTCGACGCCGCCACCTCCAACCGGCCGGGCGCCCGTTTCGGGCCGCAGGCGATCCGCCGCGCCTCCGCGATCTTCGACGGCGATCCGCAGTATCCGTTCGGCATGGATCCGTTCGAGCACCTGAGCGTGATCGACTATGGCGACTGCGGCTTCGACTATGCGCGCCCGCTCGAGATCCGCCCGGCCATCAAGAGTCAGGCCGCCGCCATCCTCGACGCCGGCGCGCACCTCGTCTCGCTCGGCGGCGATCACTTCGTGACCTTCCCGCTGCTCGAGGCGCATGCGGCGCGCCACGGGCCGCTGGCGCTGGTGCAGTTCGACGCCCACCAGGACACGTGGAACGACGACGAGCAGCGGCTGGGCCACGGCAGCTTCATCACCCGCGCGGTGCGCCGCGGCCTGATCGACCCGGCGCGCTCGATCCAGATCGGCATCCGCACGCATGCGCCCGCCGATTACGGCATCGAGACCATCGATGCCGGTTCGATCGATGCGCTGGGGATCGCCGGCATCGTGGCGCGCATTCGCGAGCGCGCGGGGCAGGGCGCGGCCTACCTGAGCTTCGACATCGACTGCCTCGATCCTGCCTTCGCGCCCGGCACTGGCACGCCGGTGTCGGGCGGGCTCAGCGCGCGCGAGGCGTTTGCGGTGCTCGGCGGCATCGCGGACCTCGACTGGCGCGGCATGGATGTGGTCGAGGTCGCGCCAGCCTACGACCATGCCGACATCACGGCCATCGCCGCCGCCACCGTGGTGCAGCGCCACATCGGCGCCCTGGCGATGCAGCGCCAGGCGCGGTGACCGGCCTGCCGCAACCATTTCGCCCCTGTGGCATTATCAGGCGGCCGTAGGGCTTGTGCCGGAGGTTTGGCGTGGACGCGCGCAGGCGGCCGCAGGAAGAGGTCCCGTCCGAGGACGATGATGACATCGCCCTGGCCGGAATCCCGTGGGCGGACGTCGCGCAGTTCGCGGTCGTCGGCATTTTCTTCGTGGTGTTCTGCGCCGTTCTCGAGCTGGCGCGCACCATCCTGCTGCCGGTGGTCTCAGCCTTCGTGATCGGAATGATGCTCGGCCCGCTGTCGTCGCTGGCGTCGCGCTATCGTGTCCCGTCGTGGCTGTCCGCCTCCCTGCTGATGATCCTGCTGGTCGGACTGGTCTCCCTGGTGATCACGCTGCTGTCGGCGCCGGTGGTCGAATGGATCGGCAAGGCGCCCGACATCGGCAACATGATCCGGGAAAAGCTGCAGGTGTTCGACCGGCCGCTGGCGGCCTTGCGCGACATCCGCAATGCGCTGCTGCCGTCAGGCAAGGATGGCGGGCTGCAGATCGACCTGGCGTCGATCCTGGTGGCGCCGGCCCTCACGGTGCTGAGCCCGGCGGTAGGCCAGATCGTCGTCTTCTTCGGGACCCTGTTCTTCTTTCTCATGGGGCGCGAGGACATGCGCCGCTACCTGGTCCAGTTCTTCCCCGAGCGCGACGCGCGTCTGCGCATCCTGCGCATCCTCAATGACGTGGAGCGGAACCTTACCAGCTATCTCACCCTGGTCACGGGCATCAATTTCCTCGTCGGCGTCGGCACGGCGCTGATCGCGTATTTCGTCGGCCTGCCCAACATCGCGGTCTGGGCCGTTCTCGCCTTCGTGCTCAACTACGTTCCCTATCTGGGGCCGCTGGTGATGACCGTGGTGCTGTTTGCGGTCGGCGTCGTCACGTTCCCGACGCTCGGGCAAGCCGTCGTGGCGCCGGCCTGCTTCGTCGCCATGGCAACGCTGGAGGGCCATTTCATCACGCCCTCCATCATGGGCCGGCGGCTTACGCTCAATCCGTTGAATGTCTTTCTCGCGCTCGCGTTCTGGACTTGGCTGTGGGGCCCGATCGGCGCGTTCCTCGCCGTGCCGCTGCTGATCACCGCCCTGGTGACGCTCAAGCACCTGTTCCCCAAGCCCGAGGTCAATCTGCCGCGCTAGCCGTCGGGTTTTTGTCGGGCTAAATCGGCCGCCCCAAACCGGCATCGCCCATGTCGATCGAAGAGTATGGCCACCAGATCGTCGAGTTCGTGCGGGCCCACGAAGCCTGGGCGGCGCCCATCGTATTTGCGCTGGCGTTCGGGGAGTCGCTCGCTTTCGTATCGCTGATCCTGCCGGCGTGGGCCGCCCTGGTCGGCATCGGCGTGCTGATCGGGCAGGGGGAGCTCGCCTTCGTGCCCGTGTGGCTCGCCGGCGCCGTCGGCGCCGCGCTCGGCGACTGGTTGTCCTATTGGATCGGCGCCAAGTTCAAGTCGTCGATCGCCGGCGTGTGGCCGTTCACGCGCCATCCCGACCTGCTGCCGCGCGGCGAGGCGTTCATCAAGCGATGGGGCGTGATGGCGATCTTCATCGCCCGCTTTTCCGGGCCGCTGCGCGCGTCGGTGCCGATCGTGGCCGGCATTTTCGGCATGCCGTACTGGTCGTTCCAGATCGCCAACTTCACGTCGGCGCTGCTGTGGGCCGCCGTGCTGCTCGAGCTCGGCGACGTCGGCGGCTACGTCGCGACGTGGCTGTGGCACGCGATCAGCAAATTGTGGATGTAGGGTTGAGCGTCAGCGACACCCGGCGCAATCGGCAACGGGATAAGTCACGGATCCCGCTGCGCTCAACCCAGCTCAGGCAGCCACGCGTTCGCCGTTGGCGATGCACTCGGCCAGCTTGAGTAGTTTCAGGCGAACCGCGCGGTCGGTGATGCGGGAATAGGCGCGCACCAGCCGGATCGCGTGGGCGGATTGGAGGAGATCGAACTCGCCTTCGATCACCGGCGGAGTCGGCTCCCTGCCATTGCCGTTGTCGTCGAGGCCGGCATAGAAGTAGGTCACCGGCACGTCGAGCACCTCGGCAATCTGTTGCAACCGGCCCGCCGAGATGCGGTTGGTGCCGGTTTCGTATTTCTGCACCTGCTGAAAGGTGACGTCCAAGACGCCGCCGAGCTCGGTTTGTGAAATTCCGCGCTGAAGCCGCAAAGCGCGCACGCGCTTGGCAACTTCCAGATCCCGTGGATCACGACTGCGTCTTGGCATGTCACCCCTCTGAGCTGACGTTTGGGCCTTTGGCCACTTCTGGTTCCCCTCGCGGCACCCGCCAGGTCCAAACGTGCGCAGGTGCCAAAAGCCTGCCGGCTGTGGTGATCGCTTCGCGAGACAGGGCCGGTGCACGCTTTAATTGAAGGATTGCATGGATTGCGTTATAACGGAATTCCCTCATCGCCTGGATGGAGCAAGGAAATACCCTATAACGAGAGTCAGACAGCGGGCGTGCGCCGCGATTTGTCCCAGGTTTTGCCGCTATTTATCCTGGATTCCGGCGATCTTGACCGCCTCGCCCCACAACGCCAGATCGGCTGCGATCACGGCGGAAAACTCCTCCGGGCGGTTGCCGAGGGGATCGACGCCGAAGCCGGCCAGCCGCTCGACGAGCTTCGGGTCGCGCGCGGCGCGCGCGACTTCCTTGGCGATTCGATCGACCACGTCGGTGGGCGTCCCGGCCGGCGCCACCAGCCCGTTCCAGGTGAGCGCCTTGAAGCCCGGGTAGCCGGACTCGCTTACCGTGGGAACGTTTGGAAGCGCTGCCACGCGATGTTCGCTCGATACCGCCAGCAAGCGGACGGCGCCGCTGGTGGCATGCGGCATCACGTCGGACAGGAGGGCGAAATAGACCGGGACATGGCCGCCGATGAGATCGGTCATAGGCGCGGAGCCGCCCTTGTAGCCCACCGGGATCATCTCCAGTCCGGCGCGCTGGAGGAACAGCACCATGGTGAGGTGGCTCAAGCCGCCGAATACCGGCGCCGAATAATTGACCTTATTGGGCTGGCTGCGCACGTAGTCGACGAATTCCTTGACGGTTTTCGCCGGAATGCTGGGGTGAATGGCCAGCACGTAGGGGTTGGTGCCGATGATGCTGATCGGGGCGAAATCCTTGATTGGGTCGTAGGGGGCCTTGCCGGTGGCGGGCAGGATGGAGAATTGCGTCGGCGTTGCCATGAGCAGCGTATGGCCGTCGGCCGGCGCCCGCGCGACCGCCTCGGCGGCCAGCGCGCCGGCGGCGCCCGGGCGGTTCTCCACCACCACCGGCTCGCCGAACGCCTCGCTGAGCGGCTGGGCGATGATGCGGGCGATTCCGTCGGTATTTCCGCCCGCCGCGAACGGCACGATGATCTTGATCGGCCGCTGTTGTGGCCACGTCTGCGCCCGCCCGGAGGGCGCAATGGCGACGCCGAAGGCCGCAATCGAGAGCACAAGACACGCCATCCGCAAGTACATGCCGTCCTCACTCCGCCCGGGAAAAGCTGTCCAAACGCCGTAGTTGGTGCACGTTTTGATTGAGAATGCTATAGCGTTGGTCTAGTTCTTGGGGCAAGCCGCTGGAGCATCACGTCCATGCCGCGAAAGATCGACTGGGAAAGCCAGATCGGCCGCCGCCTCAGGTTGCGGGATCTGCACGTATTTTTCACCGTTGTTCAGCGCGGCAGCATGGCCAAGGCGGCGGCCCAGCTGGGCGTCTCGCAGCCCGCTGTGTCGGAGGTGATCGCCGACCTGGAGCACGCGCTGGGCGTGCGGCTGCTGGACCGCAATTCGCAGGGCGTGGAACCGACCATGTATGGCCGCGCGCTGCTCAAGCGCGGTACCGTGGTATTCGACGAGCTCAAGCAGAGCATTCGCGACATCGAATTTCTCGCCGATCCGACCTCCGGGGAAGTGCGCATCGGCTGCGCCGAGTCGCTGGCCGCCGGGCTGCTGCCGCCGGTCATCCAGCGGTTTTCCGCGCAATATCCGCGCGTGGCGCTGCACATCAACCAGATGATCACGCCCACGCTCGATCTGCCGGAGCTGCAGGCGCGCAATCTCGACGTCGTGCTCGCCCGTCTGGGCCGGCCGCTCGCCAGCGAGGGCGACGACCTCAACGTCGAGACCATCTTCCACGACGACCTGGTGATCGCGGCCGGGATGCAGACGCGGTGGGCCCGCCGGCAGAAGATCGACCTCGCCGAACTGGTCGACGAGCCGTGGATTCTCACCCCGGCCCACAGCTGGAACGACGCCGTCCTCGCCGATGCGTTCCGGATGCGCGGCCTGGCCCCGCCGCGGCCCGCCCTGACCACCTTTTCGGTTCACCTGCGCGCCAGCCTGCTGACCATGGGCTCGTTCCTCACCACGTTCCCGGGCTCGGTGCTGAAGGTCAATGCCGGCCGCTTCTCGCTCAAGGTGCTGCCGATCGATCTGCCCGCCCAGCCCTGGCCGGTGGCGGTCGTGACCCTGAAGAACCGCACGCTCAGCCCGGTGGTGCAGCTGTTCATCGACCATCTGCGCGCCTTCACCCGCGGGCTGAACGCCGACGACAACGCGCCCGCGCGCCTGCCCGCCGCCCGCCTCCACAGCACGGTCTGATGTTTTTGCCGCTTCGTGTTTGTGCTAAGGCTTCTGGCGAAGAGCCACCAGTGTGGCGGATTTGAAGTTCCTACGAGTCTGCAGCAAGCCCGTGAAGGAACTTCAAATCCAAAGCCACACCAGAATTACATCCTTGCCAGTGTCGCTTTGATTCCGAAGTTCGCATCCGGGCGTGCTGCAAATTCTTGCGAACTTCGGAATCGGGACACTGGTGCTCGTGCGCAAGGGAGGAGATCATGCGCGGAATTTCGCGGCGTCATATCGTTGCCGGCGCGGCGGTGGCCACGGCGGGTACGGTTTTCGCTCCGCGCGCTGTGTCGCCGGCCATGGCGGCGGCGCCGGCGGCCGGCAAGCAAGCGCCCGGCTATTATCGCTACAAGGTCGGCAGTATCGAGGTCACGGTGGTGACCGACGGGGTGAACCGGTTCAAGTTCGCCGACGACCACGTCACCAACAAGAGCCGAAGCGAGGTGAATGCGGCGCTGGCCGCCGCCTACCTCGAACAGGACTTCATGACGACGCCGTACAATCCAGTCGTAGTCAACACCGGCGCCAAGCTCGTCGTCATCGACACCGGGACCAGCGAGGCGAATTTCGAGCGCAGCAAGGGCGCGGGAGGCCAGTTCCAGGCCAACCTCAAGGCGGCGGGCATTGACCGCAACGCCGTCGACACCGTGGTGATCTCGCACTTCCACGGCGATCACATCAACGGCCTGCTGGCGCCCGACAACAAGCTGGCATTCCCCAACGCCGAGATCCTCGTCCCGGCGGGCGAGTGGAAGTATTTCATGGACGACGGCGAGATGAGCCGCGCGCCGGCCGGCCGCATGCAGGAGGTGTTCAAGAACCTGCGCCGCGTGTTCGACGCGCTCGGCCGCAAGGTGACGCCCTACGAGGCTGGCAAGGAAGTGGCGCCCGGCATCACGGCGGTGGCCACGCCCGGTCACACGCCGGGCCACATGTCGCACATCGTGGCTTCGGGCAGCGACAAGGTCTACGTCCAGGCCGATGTCACCCACGTGCCCTGGCTGTTCGCGCGCCATCCCGACTGGCATGCGTTCTACGACCAGGACGGAACGCTGGCCGAGCAAACGCGACGCAAGGTCTACGACATGCTGGCGGCAGACCGCATGCTGGTGCAGGGCTTCCACTACGCGTTCCCTGGCTTGGCCTATGTGGAGAAGACGGCGACCGGCTATCGCGAGATTCCGGTTCCGTGGAGCCCGGTCATCTAGTCGAGAGCGGGCTTCACGCCGGTTTCCGGTGGTCTGGGCGCGGCGTCTACCTGCAACGTCGCGGCTTGCGCCCACTGTGGCCGAACCCAGGACGCTGGGCATTGCGCCGGCGTCCGCGCTGACTGGCGACCGCTCGCTCCCCGGCCTTTCATTCGGCCTCGTTCTCGATGCTCACACGTTTCCGTGCAACCGCGCCGATGCGTCGTTTCAGTCGCAGCGCTTCGGCGCGCCGGTACCACAGGTGCATTGCACTTGTGATCAGAACCGTAAACAGCATTCCGCAGATCAAAATCAACGACAGAAGGTTCAATATTGTTTCGGAATGTGGCGGTGAAGGCGGAACATCCGTGCCCCGAAGCAGGTGCAATATGTCTTCTCCGGGATCGAGCCAGGAAGCCATGCGTGTTCTCCACTCGCTCGCTCGCCCCGCTGCTCATCGCTCCGCCCAGAATGGCGGCGGAGCCGTATCAGTCCCATTGGAGTGGAAGTTCCGTCGTTGAAGAGCTTTGGACATCGCCCCAGGTCTCCCCCACGGATGCGCCTGCGCGCACGGCCGTGTCCGCCGCGCGCCACCCAACGTTGAATCCGGTGGCGCAGTCTGTGTTCATGCTGGTCGAAGCGCCGCCCGCAGGTTCGGTGCCAGGACCCTTGGTCCCGCCATTGCCGAGTCCGCTTCCGAGTCCGCCGATGGCGACATGCTTCCCGTTTTCCGGATCAGGTGCGGATACGCGCGTCGCTGGCGCGGCCGTCTCGCTGCCGCATGCACGGCCGGCCACTTTGCGCTTGCCATTGGCCAGGTAGAACTGAGTGAGAGTCGCGCGGAGCCCCGGCGGTCCATAGCGGTCGATGCAATATTCCCAGGACAGGTACTCCTCGACCCCCAGTGCGTAGCGGCTGCAGGCCTCTTCCAGCGACAGCAACCCGCCCCGCACGGCCGCGATCACCTCCGCCTTGCGGCGGATGCTCCAGCGCTGCGTCTTGGGAGAAGGCAGATCGGCGAGCGTCAACGGGCCATACGGGCTGATGACCTTGGCGACTTTCGCGCGCGCGGACACGGACATGGGTACGCCCACCCAACCGACACGCCCCGCGCCCGTCGGAAAACTAGGTCGCCCAAGGTTAATGATTGGTTTATGCGATGTTGCAGCCTCACCTCGCTGCGCGTCGAAAGGTACTCGGTGGCCTTCTTTTTTTGTCCGCCAGCGGGCCGCGATGCGCTATCATCGCGGTCATGAGTGCGTCGCATTTGAACGACGACCGCACCATGACGCAACACGGGGAGGACGACATGCAGCTCACGCGACGAAGCATCATGACCGGCGTGGCGGCGGCGGCCGTCGCGCCGCTGGCTTGCGGACGGCCGGCGCACGCGGCCGCCCCGCCCGCCGGCAAGCAGGCGCCCGCCTACTATCGCTACAAGGTCGGCGACTATGAGCTGACGCAGATTTCCGACGGCGGCCGCACCATCCCGATGCCGGATGGCTTTGTGCGCAACATCCCGAAAGAGCAGGCGCTGGCCGCGGCCGAGGCCGCCTATATGCCGAAGGGCCAGGTGACCATCACGTTCAACCCGGTGGTGATCAACACCGGCTCCAAGCTCGTCCTCATTGACACCGGCTTTCCGCCCGGCGCCGGCCCGACCATGGGCCTGTTCCAAGCCAACCTGGCGGCGGCCGGGATCGACGCCAAGGCGATCGACATTGTCGTGCTGTCGCACCTGCACCCTGACCACATCAACGGCATCCGTACCGCCGACGGCGGGCTCGCCTTCCCCAATGCCGAGATCAAGGCGCCGGCGCCCGACTGGGCGTTCTGGATGAGCGACGACAACATGGGCAAGGCCGCCAACGACATGATGAAGGGCTACTTTGCCAATACGCGAAAAGTTCTCTCCGACATCGCCGCAAAGGTGACGCGCTACGAGTGGGGCAAGGAGGTGGCGCCCGGCATCACGGCGCTGGAAGCGGCGGGCCACACGCCGGGCCATACCGCCTTCGCGGTGGCTTCGGGTTCGGCACGCATGCTGGTGCAGTCGGACGTCACCAACATCCCGCAATTCTTCCTGCGCAATCCCGACTGGCACGTGGCGTTCGACATCGAGCCCGAGAAGGCGGTGGCGACGCGGCGGAAGTTCTACGACATGGCGGCGGCCGAGAAGGCGCTCATTGCCGGCTTCCACTTCCCGTTCCCGTCGGTCGGCTATGTGGAAAAGGACGGCACGGGCTATCGGCTGGTGTCGGTCGGCTGGAACGCCGTGCTCTGACCGGCCGGTCAGGCGGCTGGGTCGGCGCCGCGTGGGGCTGCGCCGGCCTGCGGTGCAGGCATTTCAACGGGGGCTTTCATGATGATGAGGATCTGGCTGTGTGCGGTAGCGCTTGGCGCGATGATCTGTGGCGCGGCGGCCGAAACCCTGGTCGAGCGCGGCGGCTATCTGGTCAACGCCGTGATGGCTTGCGACGGCTGCCATACGCCGCGCGGCGCGGGTGGCGTGTTCGTTATGGAGAAGCGGTTCTCCGGCGGATCGCAGACCTGGGACACGCCGAAATACACCGTGAAGGGTTCCAACATCACGCCCGACGGTGACACCGGCATCGGCGGCTGGACAGAGGCCGACCTCAAGCGCGCGCTCACCGACGGCGTGCGACCCAACGGCGTGCCGCTGGCGCCGCAGATGCCGTTCGCCTTCTATCGCATCCTGACTGCCCACGATCTCGACGCCATCGTCGCCTATGTGCGTGCCGCCGCGCCGGTGCGCAACGCCGTGCAGGCGCCGGTGTACAAGGCGGCGGCGCATGCCGAGCCGATTCCCAATGGCGAAAAACCGATCGACGAGGCGGCGCTGGGCGACCCGGTCAAGCGCGGCTTCTACCTGGCGACCATCGCACACTGCATGGAGTGTCATTCCCGGCGACCCGACGGCACGCAGGATTACGTGAACTGGTGGGGCAGGGGAGGATATGAATTCAAGGACACCTGGGGCACGGCGCGCGCGTCGAACATCACGTCGCATCCGACCGCCGGCATCGGCAAGTGGAGCGACGACGAGATCAAGCGCGCGCTCACGCAGGGGATCGGACGCGACGGCCGCACCTTCAAGCCGCCGATGGCGCGCCACGTCTACTTCAGCAAGCTCACCCAGCCGGATCTCGACGCGCTCGTCGCCTGGGTGCGCACGCTGCCGCCGCTGGAGTGATGGCGGGCGCTGATCTGCGAGGGCGCGCCGCTTGCTCGACCTCTCCGGGCGGGGAGAGGTCGACTTGCGAGCGAAGCGAAGCAAGTCGGGTGAGGGGGGACAAGCCTATCGAGAGTCACTTGCCCACCCCAAC
>Ga0209466_1000123_pt1 | contig 17322 bp, 14 predicted proteins | sample PanSoiPlo30MoBio_FD_188323 | JGI IMG/M metagenome (GOLD analysis project Ga0209466, IMG submission 188323) | Tropical forest soil microbial communities from Panama analyzed to predict greenhouse gas emissions - Panama Soil Plot 30 MoBio (SPAdes)... | ecosystem: Environmental > Terrestrial > Soil...
GGGCCTCATTACCCGACAAGAGTTTATGCAGAAGATTTCCGAGGAACGGGCGACGTATCAAAAACTCTTCAATCCTATTCCGCAATGAACTTTCGCCACAATGCTTATTTGGAATTTCGTCTAATTTGTTTCTCCCTTGATTTCTTGCGATGAAAGAACGAATCAGACTGGGCGAAATTAAAGCGTTAAGGGAATTGCACAAGCAGGCTAAACAGAAACGAAATAGGAAAATAAAACGGCCCGCCCATAGAAGGTAACAACCACCAAGTTAATCGAATTAACCCATGACCATTACCCGCAAGCCGCATATTATTTTCTTAACGCCCAATTCCTACCAGTGTGATGTGCGTCTTCCACACTTAGGTAGCTCTCTCCTAACTTGATTATACATCCAACCTCTTCCAACCTCCGGCGTGCTTCACGAACCAGGTACGAAAACTAATTCGCTCGAGCTCGTTCACAATGTCTTGGCTAAGGATTTCTAAGAGTTCGGCAAGTCGCGACTTGGGAAACTTTTCGATTGATGCGCCCAGAGCCGCTACATGCTCACGAACAAACGCAGGTGCTTTGGGGCCGATAATCCCGGTGAGTTCCTGACTCATGAGGTCGAAAAAGCTTGATGGCACGGTTTGTTGAGCCATCGCCGTTTGCGCATACGGAACCTTAAATCTGAACGGAGAGTCGGCCGGTTTCTCTGTGACTCCACTTTCTGTCTCGCTAGCTCCGGGCGTCACACTGTTTTGCCCCTCGACAGCAGCTAAAGTTTCGGCTTGCTTCAAAAATGAAGACATCCCCTGGATTTTGCCGGTTAGCACTTCCAATTTGGACTTGAGATCGTTGATCTCGTTGTCTCGCTTTGCCAGAAGTTCCTCTTTGTTTCTCAATTCGTTCTCAAAGGCTTGCGTCTCCGTGGAGAGTTTCTGTTCCAGCGCCGCGATGGCCGATTCCTTGCCCCGAACGATCTCCTTTACATCACTAAGTTGGACTTCTAATGCAGCGATCTTGGTATTGAAGCTGTCTGTAAGTCGGTTGGTACGGTTAGCCTCCGTTGCTGCTTCCGCTTGTGCTTGCTTGATCGCGTTCTCGGACTCGGTTAGTTGCTTCATGAGGCCATCCACGTTGGATTTGAGATCCTTGATCTCATTATCCCGGTTCAAGGTTTCTTTTGCCGTATTCAGCTCATTTTCCAAAGCGTGCTTCTCGGTGATAAGTCTTTCTTCCGTCTTTTGGCTTACAGAGTCTTTTCTGCGGGCGGTCTCCTCTACGTCCTTAAGCTTCGTCTCCAGCATTGCGAAATCTTCGCTTAGAGTCTGGATGACCTGTTGAGTTTCTTTCCTGATCTCCTCTTCGCGGTGCTCTACAGCCACCTTCAAGCCGCTGATCCTGTGCACAAGCTCGCCTATTTCCCCGTCCAGACTTGATGCATGCGTGTGTTTTCCCCCAGCCAAGGCAACGGGATCGTTTTTACTCCGCTGTAATTTAACTACCTCTTTCAGAGACTGATACACTTTGCCCATTGGTCCCCTAGATGACTTTTTCTATGGAAAACAGCCAGGAGTTGCGCCAGTCTTTCTCTTTTCAAATACAAAAGCCCGGCTGGCACGAAACCGGTCGTGCTCAAAGAAACCGGATCACAGAAGCTGCCTGACCAGAATCGGTCGCCAAACAAAGCACTCCCTTATAATCTCAACTGCACCAGGGCTGTCAAGGAGAGGAATACTGTCTCCCGCTTCAACATGCGTTTAGTTCCGCGAAGGAGATAAACCCAAAAGGTGGATGAATTAGTGAACTCGATACAATCACGTTTCTCGAACAGCAAATCGCCGCAGAGAAACGGAAAGGAGCAAACGGCTAAATGAAAAAAGGGTGCATTCACAGGCTTCGGCCTGGATACCCTTCAACGCGAGGTTTCATTTTGGTTTATGGCCCGCTGGTTTTAGGGCATAACGCTTCGTTGCAATACGTTCAATTTTGCTTTACGTATAGGGGCTTGAATTTTATCGAGCAAATTTCGGGTAGCGACGGGGGCAATCTTTTACAGTTTGTAAAATATGGAATCAGTGGATGCATAGCTACCGCGACACATATATTAGTGTTTCACCTTGTAGCATGGAAATTGTTTTTTGCCCTACAGGCGGACGATTGGTTCGTAAGACTGTTGAAGCTGCCTATTCAAGAGTTGGACGATATAACGCGATCACGAAATTCCATGAAGGGAAACTGTGTTGCTTTTATTATCTCAAACTTGGTGGCTTACCTTATCAACGTATTTTGGGTTTTTGTTCCCGGCCGTTATCCTTGGATAATGGAAATTGCTTTGTTTTATCTTGTCTCAGGAGTCGCAATCGTGATTGGTACTGGGCTCATGGGTTTTCTGATAAGGCGCTTCGGCATACTAACAACGTACGCTTTTGGTGCCAACGTTTTTGCTGCCTTAATGATTAATTATATCATGCGCAAATTCTTCATTTTCAAAAGCTGACAGAGGATTCGGTTGCAGGATCAATCTCTGACAAAGGGATAAATTCCTTCAGCTCGATGCTGTTGCTGGATTCGGTTTCTAAGCTCTCCAGTTCGGCCTCGGTAAACTGGACGTACTCGTCCTTGGCGAACTCATAGCCGCGAACCCGATCGTCACGCTCAACCGTCACATTGCACACCGGGCAATAGTAGCGGTTTTGAACCCGAGAGCCGCACTTTGCGTGCAACAAATTAAACGCGATGCGTTGGTCTTTAGTGGCGGTGTGGAGTCTGAACGGGAATAGACACCAGCCCGAAGGAGAGTAACCCGGTGCGTAACGGCGGCATACCTATTTAGCTTACTAGATGGACGGATGTCGAGGAAATACGGGTTTTTGCGGCCTACTGAAAGAAGTTTCAGTATAGGGTTGAGTCCATCAGGCGCAATGTGATACCCAAGTTAGAAAAACGTCGGAAGAAATGACAAAGTTGATTGCCATATTGCTTCTTGCTTTTGCTTGCGGATGCCTTCCACCAGTGAGTCATCGTTCTTGTAGTGATCTTGAAGCAGACCCAAGTGTTTCGCTAGGTGAGTTTTATAGCTATTGTCGCGCTCATAGCAACGTCAATTGATTGAAAGACGACACAATCGCGCGGGGTGTTTAATCATCTGTGAATCGCAGGAGCACCATGACCGTCTTAAAAGCCCTCGCCATTCTCGAAGCCGCAGTTTTGGAATGTAAGAAAAGAACCGTTAACCCGCCGGAGTTAGAGAGGCGCTCGATTCGTTGGAGCGATATGTTTACCCGAAGTGGTTAAGTCCGCAGTTTCGCCACCATGTAGAGAATGAAGAACAACCCTTGGAAAACCGAGAGGGCCATAACAGGTGCTTCGCGCAACTTTCCGTGGAATCCGGAACTCAGTCAAGGAACTAATTGGCAAACTTATGGCCTGTTTCGCTCTATCAAGTTCTTATATCACACAATTGGTGAGGGGGGGTATGAAATTCTAGAGCAGACCTTTGGCACCTCTCTCCGGCAGTCGGCAACTCAGAGCGCCACGTGCAGCAATGGTCAAACTTGCGAATTTGGGCAGAAAGGCGTCGTCTGCGTACGATAACTCGCGGGTCGAAATTGTCACGTACACGAATCTTCCGCTGTGCTCATTTAAGCTAGGTGGTCTTCCGGTTTTGCGTGACAACCAACATCACAAAGGAGAGCGTCAAGACGCGGTCAATCTTACGACGAAATTTGTTTACTAAGGCGAATCCTTCCTGTTGTTTCGATGCTGACGGCGTTTAGACAGGCTCACGAAGGTCCGGTGCCTTGCGCGCTTCCGCCGATATAAGCAAAAGGCACCCTCATCCCTAAGATCGCGGTAGGATTAGTATTTAAGATTCCATCCCGGGCGAGAATAACGCTCGCCTAGCAGAGCTTGAATTCGGTCGAATGGCACTTGCTCAAGCCTGTCCTTCGCATCCCACGCCTGCTTGAGCGCCTGGCAAGCATCCTGCGGCTTCATGCTCAAGTTACATAAGAAATCTTGGTGAGAGCGTCCGTTGCGATAAGCGGGCTGCCTCGAGGGCATTTGCAGAAATGTTTCGATGAGGGTTGTGTCGAAACTAAGTAGAAAAGTCCCATGAAACAGGGTGCAAAGACGCTTTCGATGCTGGGCATTACCGGAAAACTTCCGTCCATTCAGCGCAAGATCGCTGATTCCCTGAATCTGGGCAACTTCCCAATCTTGACCGGTGCAAAACTTCAGGTGTCGTTCCAGAACAAACCGGTACGAAGCGGTAAGATCCGCCGGGATGCCCAGACGTTCATTGTTGATGGCTAAAGCGTAATTCAAGCAGCCTGGTCCTTGCAGCACTGTCCCACCACCACTGAAACGCCTGAATATCGGTATGCCTTTAGCTCGGCATGCCGTAACCTTGACCTCTGAAGCCATTTTGTTGGAATAGCCCAGAACTACAAAGTAGCGTTTTGGTTCCCAGACGCGTAAAAGGCCATCTTCCCCGTTTTTTTCACAGAGTTCCAGCAGCGCTTCGTCGCAGGCAAGATTGCTTGCGGGATCAGCAAACGTCAGCTCGAGATATTTCACGATCTTGTGTTGATTTCGGTTTTGTTTTGTTGTCTGTTACAATCGATGGAGAGGTCGTAATGGAAATTGAAAAAAAGAACCTAGATAACGGCGCCGAGCTTAACAGCGTTCGCGAGAACAGTAAGGGACTCAAGAACGACCGTCATAAATGGGTCGCTTCGCTGGAGTACATCCTCGAATATATTCTCAAGAATGAAGAATCAGAACAAGCGGCATTCCGGGTTGAAGAATTGATCGCAAAACTCCGCGAGTCCGGATTAAAAATTCCCTTTGCCGTCAATACTCCGTACATCAATACGATTCCTCCTGAAAAGGAGCCTCCCTATCCTGGCAACCGCGAGATCGAGCGACGGATCAAAAGCTACGTCCGTTGGAATGCGATGGCCATGGTGGTCAAAGCGAACCGGCTTCATCCTGACATCGGGGGACACATTTCTACTTATGCGTCGTCCGCGACCCTTTATGAAGTAGGCCTCAATCATTTTATCTGCGGCGGCGACGGTGACCGTGTGGCCGACATGGTTTACTTTCAAGGTCATGCTTCTCCAGGCGTCTACTCGAGGGCTTATATCGAATGGCGGATTAACGCCCCCAAGCTGCACCACTTTCGCCAAGAATTGTCTCCGGTGGGTGGGTTGTCTTCCTATCCTCACCCTTACCTCATTCCGGACTTTTGGCAGTTCCCCACGGTCTCTATGGGGCTTGCTCCGATCATGTCCATCTATCAAGCCCGCTTCAACCGCTACCTGAAGAGTCGCGGCCTTCTCAGCGCGGAAGAACCCCGGGTTTGGTGTTTTGTCGGCGACGGGGAGATGGATGAGCCTGAAGCATCGGGAGCTCTGTCTCTGGCAGGCCGGGAAAATTTGGACAATCTCGTCTGGGTAGTAAACTGCAACTTGCAGCGTCTCGATGGCCCGGTGCGAGGCAATGGCAAGATCATTCAGGAGCTGGAATCGTTGTTTCGGGGCGCCGGCTGGAACGTTATCAAAGTTGTCTGGGGCTCGGATTGGGATCCACTTCTGGCCGCGGACGAAAACGGCCTGCTTGTAAAACGTATGGAAGAGGCCGTGGATGGCGACTATCAGAAGTATTCGGTGGAGCCCGGAAGCTATACCCGAAAGCATTTCTTTGGTAAGTACCCGGCACTGCTGGAAATGGTCAATCATTTGACGGATGACCAGATTCACAAGTTGTTGCGGGGTGGACATGATCCAAAAAAAGTCCACGCGGCATACCAGGCGGCCGTCGACCATAGAGGTTCGCCTACCGTGATATTGGCGAAGACGGTGAAGGGATACGGGTTAGGTGAAGCCGGCGAGGGACGAAACGTCACGCATCAGCAGAAAAAACTGAACGAGCGAGAGCTCCGCGAATTTCGCACGCGCTTCGACATTCCGCTCGCGGACGAGGAGGTGGTTGAAACCCCTTTCTATCGTCCACCCGTCGATAGTCCGGAAACGAAATACGTCTTGGAGCGTAGAAGCCAGCTCGGCGGATTCATTCCGGAACGCAAGGTCAAGGCGTTTGCCTTGAGTCTCCCCGATATAAGTCACTACGCTGAACTTTTCAAAGGATCGGGACAACATGCCATGTCCACCACCATGGCCATGGTTCGTTTGCTGACGAAGCTTCTGCGACACGAGGAGATCGGCAAACGCATCGTTCCGATTATTCCAGATGAAGCCAGGACTTTCGGAATGGACGCGTTGTTTCGGCAGGTCGGTATCTATTCTCCGAAAGGTCAACTCTACGATCCCGTGGATCGGGAGACATTGCTTTACTACAACGAAGTGAAAGATGGCCAAATTCTAGAGGAAGGTATTACTGAAGCTGGGGCGATGTCGTCGTTCATTGCCGCCGGGACGGCGTATGCAAATCTGGGGATGCCAATGATCCCCTTCTATTTCTATTATTCCATGTTCGGATTTCAGCGCATCGGCGACTTGATGTGGGCTGCCGGTGATATCAAGGCCAAAGGCTTTTTACTGGGGGCCACTGCCGGTCGAACGACTTTGAACGGCGAAGGATTGCAGCACCAGGACGGTCATAGCCACATCCTGGCCAGCACTATCCCAACCTTGTTGACCTACGACCCGGGATTTGCTTATGAGGTCGCGGTGATTGTTCGGGACGGGTTACGGCGACTCTACGGTGAAGGCGAGGAGTATTTTTACTACTTAACTCTTTATAACGAAAACTACGAAATGCCCGAAATGCCTAACGGAGTAGAGGAAGGTATTCTTAAGGGACTGTACAAATTTAAAGCCGCTGACAAAGGAAAAACCCATAAGGCTCACATCTTCGGCAGCGGGCCGCTCCTCAGAGAAGCCCTCAGGGCTCAACAGATACTTGCCGAACAATTCGACGTCTCAGCCGACATATGGAGTGCGACCAGTTACAAGCTCTTACGCGGCGATGCGCTCAACATCAAGCGCTGGAATATGCTGCATCCGCTGGCGCCTCAGAAAAAGTCATATCTCGAATCGCTGCTGCAAAATGAAGACGGCGTCTTCGTCGCAGTTTCGGACTATATGAAAATGGTACCGGACCAAATTGCTCCGTGGGTACCTGGAGGGCTAACCACGCTTGGTACGGATGGTTTCGGCCGGAGCGATACTCGTCCGAATCTTCGACGCTTCTTCGAAGTCGATGCGGAGACCACGGTCGTCGCCACGCTTTACGCGCTCTATCAAAAAGGTTTGCTGCCGGCGCAGTCGGTCGATGCGGCAATAAAAAAACTAGGTGTTAACCCGGATAAGTCTTTCCCCTTTTATCTCTAGTCAAGTCCGTTTGCGCACGACTTTCTTTCATGGACGTCAAACTTCCGCGACTAGCTGAGGGTGTAGATTCAGGAACCGTCGTCAGTATTCTGGTTTCCGAAGGTCAGGAGATCAAAAAAGACCAGCCTTTCATAGAATTGGAAACCCAGAAGGCTGTGGGCTCCATTCCATCCCCGGAGTCCGGCACGGTTAGCAAGATTCACGTCAAAGAAGGAATGGAAGTCGCCGTTGGTCAACTCCTCATCTCGATCTCCGCCGACAAGAACGCCGCGATCGCCAAGCCCGTAACCGGGGAGCAAACTGGTGCGTCTACAGCGGTCGAGCGCCTGGCACAAACTCGCACTCCCATGTCACCGACGAGCACGGAAGTCAAATCTGCCACCCAATGGGAAGACTACCGATACGAATCCAAAAGCGGCGCGGCGCCGCCAGCCTCCCCGTCGATTCGCAAAATCGCCGGAGATCTCGGTATCGACCTAACGCGAGTTAGAGGCAGTGAGGCCGGCGGCAGGATCGTGCTTTCAGATGTTCGCGCTTACATCCAGCGCCTGCAGCAGCGATCATTGCAAGACGTTAAAGAACGTCATGACACAGGTTCTCAGCCGGCAGTGTCGCAAACCGAGTCCATCGACTTCGCCAGGTGGGGTCCCATTCGCCGGGAACGGATGTCGCCTCTGAGACGAACTGTAAGCCACCGAATGACTGAATCTTGGACAACTATTCCCAAAATCAACCAGTTCGACGATGCGGATATTACGAATCTTTTGGCTCTCCGCAAGAAGCACGCGCCGGCCTATGAAAAGAAGGGCTCGCACCTAACGTTAACTTCCTTTCTCCTGAGCATCGTTGGGAGCGTTTTACAAAAATATCCCAGAGTCAACGCCAGCATGGACGAATCGACAAGCGAGCTCATTTACAAGGACTATTTTCACGCCGGCGTCGCCGTCGACACTGAAGGCGGCCTTATTGTTCCGGTTATTCGTGATGTAGACAGAAAAAACCTGTTCGAGCTTTCCAAGGAATTGCACGAACTAACTGAAAAAACGCGACAGCGGAAGGTATCTCTGGAAGAGCTTCAAGGCGGCACCTTTACGATCTCGAATCAGGGAAGTATCGGCGGCAGCCATTTCACGCCGATTATCTATGCCCCGCAGGTGGCGATTTTAGGCGTCGGTCAAGGGAAACCGAAGCCCATCGTGGTCGAGGAAAAAATTGCTATTCGCACCATGCTTCCCCTTTGTCTGGCGTACGATCACCGGGTGCTTGACGGTGCTGATGCCGTGCGCTTTTTGAAGGAAGTCCTCGCCGGCTTGGAAAACTTTCCCGAAGCGCAAGTCAAACTCAAGTAAAGGAACCATGGAACCTATTAAAACCGAGATTGTCGTTCTTGGCGCCGGGCCCGGGGGCTATACCGCCGCATTTTATGCCGCCGATAGGGGCAAAAAAGTAACCTTGGTAGAACAGCATCCGCGGCTCGGGGGGATTTGTCTCAACACCGGATGCATTCCTTCCAAGGCTTTGCTCCACGCCACCGAAATTCTTCGCGAAGCTACGGATTCCGAGACACGCGGTATCGAATTCGGTGAGCCTAAAATCGATCTCGATAAGCTGCGCGCCTGGAAGGAATCGATTCTGGAGAGATTGGGTCAAGGCATCAAAGGTCTGGCTCAGAAACGCGGTGTACAAGTGATCCACGGTAGAGGTCACTTCGAAGATTCACATACTCTCCGCGTTGAAACTACCGAAGGACAAAAATTCATCAGTTATGACAAGGCCATCATCGCGGTTGGCTCCAAACCTGCGATGCCGTCGGCTTTTGATCTCGGCAACAAGAGAATCATGACTTCCACCGAGGCATTGGAGATCCAGGATATTCCCAACGATCTGCTCGTCGTGGGTGGTGGTTATATCGGTATGGAACTAGGCACCGTGTATGCCGATCTCGGCAGCAACGTGGTGGTGCTTGAAGCCATGCCCTCGATACTGACTGGAGTCGATCCGGACTTGGTCCGGCCCGTCAGTCGGGCAGCCCAAAAGTCGTTCAAGGAAATCCGTGTCAACACCAAAGTACTGAAAATGGCCACTGCTGGTAAACAAATCAAAGTCACGATGGAAATCGACAAACAGCAACGGGAAGAACTCTATGACCGAGTTCTGGTCAGTGTCGGCCGCGCTCCGAACTATGCCGACTTGGGATTGGAAAATACCCGCGTCACAAAAGACGATAAAGGCTTTATCAAGTGCAACCCACAGCAGCAGACAGACGATCCTGACATTTATGCCATCGGCGACGTGAATGGCGGAACCTTACTCGCTCACCGGGCTTCGAAAGAAGCCCGGATCGCAGTGGAAGCGATGTTGGGGGAGACCAGCGCCTTCGAAAACATTGTCATCCCTGCTGTCGTCTACACCCGACCCGAAGTCGCTTGGTGCGGTCTGACGGAGACCGAGGCCAAAGAGAGGAACATCGACGTGAAGGTCGCCAAGTTCCTATGGGGCGCGTCCGGCCGAGCCCTGACTCTGGATCGCACGGACGGACTGACGAAACTCATTATCGACCCCGATAGCGAAAGAATCCTCGGAGTGGGGATAGCGGGGGTCAAAGCCGGAGAGCTCATCGCCGAAGGTGTGCTGGCGGTTGAAATGGGATCCACCGCGCGAGACATCGCGTCGTCCGTTCATCCGCATCCCACGTTGTCCGAAACTCTGATGGAAGCGGCCGAATCATTCTACGGGATGGCAACCCACACCTTGACGGCACGCAGAGAGTCCGCTTAGATCCCCGTACCACACAAGATTTCATTTCCGTGATGGCGCAACTGCGCTAACCTTTGCTTTTGATAAAATAGGTAGCATTGCCTCATGAACTGTGGCAGAGTTACTCAAGCCGCAGGTCTTTACCATCTGCGAGGAAGCCGGTCTCATCGGTGCGAAATGTCTCGATGTAAGTCGTCTGCACGCTCGGACCGGGTTAGTACTCGATAGCGACTCGGTGGGATTTTTGTTCACCCGGGCTCCGGCTGCCAATCGCATGGAGTTTCACATTCAAGGCTTGGAGGCCCATGCCGGCGTTTGCCCCGAGAAGGGGATCAATGCCATCAAGGTGGCTGCTGAAGGAATCGCCGCTATGCAGCTTGGCCGCATCGACCATGAGACCACCGCCAATATCAGCGTGATCGAGGGTGGCATGGCCGTCAACATCGTTTCAAACTCTGTGGTGCTCCGGGGTCAAGCAAGGAGTCACAGCGAAGAAAAACTGGAGCGCCAAACTTAGCGTATGTTGCAGTGTCTGCGCGTGGCAGCCGACCGGCACGTCCTGGAATTGGACGGCAAACGCTTTCAGGCTAAGGTCGAAGCAAAAATCGATCGTGACTACGACCGCATGCATATTCCTGATGACTCCACTATCGTGCAACTTGTGCAGAGAGCGGCGAAAAATCTCCGCCTGGAATTGAAAACCCACGTTACCGGAGGTGGGTGTGATGCCAACGTGCTGAACCAGAAGGGGCTGCAGGTCGCCAACTTATCCAACGGCATGCGAGAAATTCATACGGTCAATGAATGGCTGGATCTCAAAGATCTCTATCTTTCCGCCGATGTCGTACGAGAGGTCGTCCGGCTCAATGGCGCAAGCCATTGAGGAGGATTATCACTGTTACCCTTCCGCTGAGTAGGTCACTGGACTCCAACGAGCCGGCACCATGCATGCTGACGAAATCGGACTCCTTCTCCAGCAGGAACGTGGACAATTTCTCGAATTCGTGAGCGCCTACGAGGTTCGGCGGAGCGGAACCCAGAAGAAAAGAGATGAAGAACTGGCACGTGAAATAGTACGCGTTCTCTCCGGCATGGCCAATGCCGACGGCGGAACGCTTCTGGTCGGTGTTGAACCCGACCGTAGCGTCACGGGTATTCCTTACGAACCCAACCAAGTCCAGAGCTTGATCCAGGCTCCCCAAACACTGCTCACTCCCCCGCTCAATGTAGCCTCGGTGAAAATCCGACTCGGCAATCTCCTGCTCATCAAATTCGAAGTGGCTTCTGCGCTCGAAGTCTATCGTGTCACTGGCGGGCGCTCCTTTTATCGTATCTCGACTGAGACCCCATCGCTTCCCGCCGAGCAAATCCAGACTCTCAGAGAAGCCAAACGAAACGTGCTCTACGAAAGGCACCAACCGCTGAACGCTGCATGGGACGACCTGGACCACACTGCCATCGCGCATTTGACAGCCCGGACTCAAGACTCTAGGCCTTCGGAGGTTATTCTCGCTCACTCGTATCATCTGGTGGATGCCTCTCGGCGTCCATCGACTCCCAACATGGCTGGTCTGTTGCTTTTTGCCAAAGATCCGGCGTTTTGGCACCCTCGTTGCGGCGTCGACTTCGTCAAATACGAAGGCACCGAGAGACAGCACGGTAGGTCTCTCAATGTGGTCAAGCGCATTCGCTTCGAAGCACCGCTTGTGCACCTCATCGACGAAGCGGTAGGCCGAATCAAGGAACATGTCCGCGAGCGGACCGTGCTGCACGACCTGTTTTTCCGGGAGCGACTCGAGTATCCCACTTTTGCTTGGCAGGAGGCTTTGGTCAACGCGGTAGCGCACCGGGATTATGGTATCACCGGCGCGGCAATCGAGATCTGGATGTTCGATGATCGGATCGAGGTGCGCAGTCCCGGTCTACCGCCTCCGCCCGTAACCCTTGAACAATTGCGGCAGCACAAGAGCATCCACTTTTCCCGTAACCCACTGATCGTACGGGTACTGGCGGACCTCGGTTATCTGAAGGAAATGGGCGAAGGCATACCACGGATTTTCCAGGAGATGGAGCACTACGGCCTCCGGCCGCCAGAATTTTCCGCCGAAGGATTTCTTTTCATTGTCACTTTGCGCAACACGCCCGTCTATGACGAAGAGACCCTGCGATGGCTCAACCAATTCCCGGCGGCTCAGATCAACTTCCGCCAACGGCGGCTCCTGGCCTATGCCTTCTATCACGGCAAGACCTTTTCCACCGCCGAATATGAACGCATCGCCGAAGTCGATCGTGACGCCGCCTATCGGGAGATCCGCTCAATGGTAAAAAACGGCATCGTCGCGCCGCTCAAACCAAAGAGCCGGAGCTACCGGATCATCGAAAGGCTCTAACCGCGAGGCGAGATGGATTTCACGGAACTCATGCGCTTGGCCAGCGGTCACGTCGAAGCGCGGCTCACGCAGACCGCACTGGAATTAGCGATTTTTGATGCTCTAAAAGACTCCGCCGCGACCGCCGCAGCAGTCGCGAACCGACTCAAACTTGAGCCAAAAGCGACCGAACTACTGCTAAACGCTCTGGTGGCTCTGGAATTACTACATAAAGGCAAGGACCATTTTTTTCTAACCGAAACCGCAACAAAATATCTGCTCACAAGCTCACCGCAATATGCCGGCGCCATGATCCGTTTCGAATCTGCGCTGTGGGCTTGCTGGGAGAAACTTCCCGATGCTATTCGCTCTGGCCAACCGGTTCGACCCCCAAACATGTACCAAGAAGATCCCGCGGAAACCGAGATATTCATTGAGGCGATGGACTCGCTGGTCAACGCCCGCGGCGATGCGGAAGTAATTGCGAACGCTATTGATTGGAGCGAAGTGACTGAGATGCTTGACGTCGGCTCCGGCCCCGCAAGCTATCCGATTGCGCTTTGCCGTCGCTTTCCCAACCTTCGCGCCAAGATCTTCGATCTGCCCGGCACTCTTAAGATCACCAAAAGCTTCGTTCGCCAAGCGGGTATGATAGAACGAATCGAACTCATCGCAGGCGACTATCGGAAGGACCCGATCCCCGGAAACTACGACCTCGTATTCCTTTCGAACATCATTCACGGAGAAGGGGAGCAAGACAACGCTTCACTGGTTCGTAAACTCGTATCTAACCTTAAACTAGGCGGTCGGCTCGTCGTTAAAGATCATATCTTGGACGATAGCCGTACGACTCCCCCGGTCGGCGCCATTTTCAGTTTGCTCATGCTTCTCACGACTGAATCCGGCCGCTGCTACAGCTTTAGTGAAATAAAATCCTGGATGGAGCACGCGAGCCTGAGTCGCGTGCAGCGCCTCGACCTTCCGAAGCCGCTAACCTCTTCTCTCGTCATCGGCGTAAAGTAATCAGCTTGGCGCAAATTGTGCTACACTGGTGAGGTATTCACAACAAACGAAAGGCATTTCGCCATCGACGAGTTAGAGCAAAAGGCCAGAGCGCAAGCGGTAATCGAGAACCTCAAACCGGCCTGCCTCTGCAACAAGATTCGTAAAGGTACCGTGCTGAAAGCCATTCAGGCCGGCGCTAAAACCTTCGAGCAAGTGAGCAAACGTACCGGAGTTGGCACCGGTCCCTGCGGCGGCAGGCGCTGCGGGTCAATGGTTCGGGGGATGTTAGGCGAACCTGTGGTCAGTTGCGACGAATGTGGTTGGCCGGTGTTAACGGCAATCGCTCCTCCCGTCTGCCCGCGTTGTGAGTATGCAAAACAGGAAGGCTGACTCCGTGCTTCGTTCATCACTACATCGGCAACCTGGTTTAAGGAGAAGAGACATGCGGTACCGATTGTTCCGGACACCGATTTCATTTCTCTACGCGATTATAATAGCGTTACTGACACAGCCCTACGCCTCGGCGCAAGCCCCGTTGGAAAAACTTCGCGTCGCGTACACCGTAATCGCTCCGACTCAAGCAAGCGTCTGGACCGCCAAAGAGATGGGCTACTATGCAAAGCACGGTCTCGACGTCGAATTGGTGCTCCTCGTCGGCGCGCCGCTGGCCGTAGCCGCGCTCGTGGGTGGGGAAACACCGATCGTTCACACCGGCGCTTCCGCCGTGATCACCAGCAACCTAGCCGGGTCCGGAGCCGTGATTATTGCCGGCGCCGCCAATCGCTTTCCTTATGTGCTTTTTGTTACGGACCAGATCAAGACTGTAGAGGAATTGAAAGGCAAGAAGTTTGGAGTCAGCCGGATCGGCAGCGCCGACAATGCCGCCGCCGCCACGGTCCTGGACAAATTCGGCATCCAAGAAAGCGATGTGACCTACGTCCAAGCCGGCTCCATTCCCGCGCGCCTCGCAGCGATGCAAACGAATGCGCTCCAGGCGACCCTTCTCCAAGCGCCCGAAACCCTCAAGGCCAAGGAGTTGGGTCTCCGCGCGCTGCTCGACTTTACCAAGCTGGATGTCGAATGGCAGCAAAACGGCGTCGCCACCACTCGCGACTACATCAAGAAAAAGCCCGACACCGTGCGCCGGTTCATGCGCGCCTATGTTGAAGCGGTCCACTACAATCTTACCAATCCGAAAGGCGCGCAAAAGATTTTACAAAAGTATCTCGCGATCAAGGACGACAAATCCATCGAAGAGGCCTATAACGAAATCGTCCTCAAGCTGACGCGTCGGGTCCCCTATCCGACAGAGCCTGGCATCCAATTGTTTCTAGACCAGTTGAAAGCAAAAAATCCCAAAGCTGGACAGGTCAAGCCGAGTGAGTTTACCGACATTAGTTTTTTAAAAGACCTTGAAAGCAGTGGCTACATCGACCGCCTGTATAGGTGACGCCGTCGCTCGAATGGATTGCTAGCACGCTCTAGCGCGCTTTTACCGCCCTTTGCCCATGGCTATCCTGTGGCACGCCGCGCGCCAGTGACATGTGCGAATGCACACCAAGCCAGCGGCCGTCCATCTGCCTCGCCAGTACGATTGTAGCGCGGCCAGGGCGATCGAAGGGCTTGCCGTCCTCATAGAAACCCGTGCTGGTCCAGGGAGCGATCGCGATCGCCATTGCGCCATCCGGCGACGCCATGACCATCGTGTTCGCCAGGTCAAAACAGAACTCCGCCGTGCGTGGCCAGACATTGTCCCATTGCCGCTCGGTCCATGCCGACAGGCTTTTCACCAGCTCCTGGTAGGTGCCGAAGATCACGACGTCAGGGTGGCAGAACGGACGCGCCGCCGCATAATCTACGTCCCGCACGCAGGCGGCGAAGCGGTCAAGCCAGTCGCGTACTTCGGCCGTCGTGGCGGCATCGGCCTCAGGCAGGGGCAGGTTCATATGCACCTCTTGTTATCTAGCCTCTCTGCGGGGTCAGATCGGCTCGTCTAGATCGTGCCCTTTTCGCACTGGTTCTATCTCAACTAGGATGCGTTGCCGCGATAACCAAAGCACTTCACCAGATAGACACGGTAGAGAATCCTATCACCCTTCATCACCGGTATCCTTCCTACGTTTTCAACGCGGGTAAAGTATTTTGCCAATCTCTCAAGGTCTGGAGCCTGAAGGTCTACCGCCAAGGCATTGAGACCGACAGGGTCGATCTTTGGTGTCCAGTAATCGAAGCCTCGAGCGCTTCTTCCCACCAGGTTCCGCGAGAAAACCTTCTGGGTGCCATCGGTGTAGAACGAGAGAGCCGCAGCCAGATAATGCGTGTCCATACCAAGGATAAAAACCTTTCTGCCGGATTTGGCTTCAAAATCTGTCGCCTCCCTTTCGACGACCTTACCTAACTCTTTCCAACCGGTGGTCCAGTGGTGCACGGTAATCCTAGGGATCGTCACCGTTGAGTGATAAACGGCAGCGATATAAGTGATCGGCAAAGCATAGAACCAAACTAACAAGAAATAGCGGGCAACGGTTCTCGTCCTGGGTCCGCTGTTGAAACGAAGATAGCGATAGGCAGGATACGCGAGGATCAAGAGAGAAAGATACCCGGGGAGTGTCCAGTTGGCCTTTACCGAAGAGCGAGTACTATAAAACAGGAAGAAGACGAGCAGTGGAGTTGAAAACAGAAAACAAATTCTCCACTTCACACGCCGGTCCTTCATTCCTAAAGAGACCGGAATCGCCGAACTCAGCAGTAGCCCGACCAATAGCATCGGAGAAGTCGCGCCGAGCTGCATGAGGAGAAATTCCCCCAACTGCCGTAGTGGATGGCTAGTCTCTTCGCTCAGCCGCTCACTCACTTGGAAGACAAATGACGTCCAGTCATGCTGTAGGTTCCAAACAATCACCGGTGCGAAGACAATCAGTGCGATGATCAGAGCAAGATAAGGTTCCTTTCGCAGCAGCCACTGACGATAACGACGTTGCAAAATGAGAAATAGAAACGCGGAAGGAACTAGGAAAGCTCCCGTATATTTGGAAAGCATACAAAGCCCTAGCGCTGCTCCGGCCGGGTACCACGGCCACTTTTGATCCTCGCGGATGGCAATCGAAAAAAGGTAAAGCGTCAGCAACCAGAAAAAGGTCAGCGGTACGTCAGGCGTGATCAGCACACCATAAACGAAGAACAGCGGTAACAACTGAAAGAGAAGAGCAGCCCAGAGTCCTACCTTCTGACTGAACCACAATTTACCCAGAGCATAGAGGAGCCACGTTGAAGAAAGGGTGAGCAAGAACCCGCCTATCCTTACTCCGAGTTCATTCTTGCCGAGTAGAAGGTTGCCGGCGCCAATCACCCACGCCACCATCGGTGGATGGTCGAAATAGCTGAGCGCGGGATGCACAGCGTAATTCCAATAGTACGCCTCTTGCGGTGTGAGCTCGATTAGAAAAGCAGTCACAAGGCGGAGGCAGAGAAGCGCGACAGTCGCCCCTACGAGATGTTTATTGAGCACGCTAAGCCGTCTCCGATGACTCCGTTTGAAAATAGCAGCGATTCGATCCTTGAATGTCGCAGCCTATCGCTTCATGGTAGCTTCCCACGTTTCCCGAAAGCTCGAAAGACGATCCACTGCATGTACAAATTGTTTTGGCAAGAAGAAGCTTTTGATTCAACCCGGATCAAAAACAAGCACTTTCTAAAGCACATAGGTCATCGGTCCACAGCGGACAAAGATAGTCTGTCGCCGGTTCCGTGCTATAAAGTAGCAGACGATCCACTAGCAGGGTGCTGAAAAATGCACTTTAATAAAAGAAATTTCGATGCGGGTGGAAATTTTTGGAGTGTTGTCGAAC
>Ga0209466_1000124_pt1 | contig 17170 bp, 16 predicted proteins | sample PanSoiPlo30MoBio_FD_188323 | JGI IMG/M metagenome (GOLD analysis project Ga0209466, IMG submission 188323) | Tropical forest soil microbial communities from Panama analyzed to predict greenhouse gas emissions - Panama Soil Plot 30 MoBio (SPAdes)... | ecosystem: Environmental > Terrestrial > Soil...
GATCCGCTGCGCTTCGTCGGCGCGCTCGGGACCTACGTGACGGGGCTGATCCTGGCGTTCGCCGTCGTGACCTGACGCGGCGCAGCGCTCGCGATGGCGAGCATCCTGTTCGAGAACGCGACCCTACTCGACGTCGAGGCGGGTGAGCGCCGCCCCGGCACCGCTGTCCTGGTCGAGAACGACCGGATCGCCGAGGTCGCCGACCGCCCGATCCGGACCGCCGCCGAGCGGATCGACGTGCGCGGCCGTACGCTCATGCCCGGCCTCATCGACGCCCACGTCCACGCGACCATCACGACGATGGATCTGGGCGCGATGGCGCGGCGCCCGGCGCGCGTCAGCGTCGCCACCCAGCCCGGATGCACCCAGTTGACCTCCTTGGTCGAGGCGAAACCATGCACGAGAACGAGCGGCTCGCCTTCGCCCTCGTCGAGAAAGGCGATCTCGACCGGTCCGTGCTGGAAGCGCGGCATGGATGATGCAACCTGAATGAGAAAGGCCGTGACGTTACACGGCCGCCGCGGCCGGCGCAAACGCCTCGCGCACGGCATCCGGTTGCGGCAGACGCGCTGCCTTGGCTGCGCGCGCCGCCTTGCGGCGCCGGATGACGTGCAACGTGGCGCGCTCCGCCGCGCGCTTGAGCACCGCGCACAGCCAGATGAGATTGACCAGCGCGGACAGGAGCCACGCCGCGAGATGCGCGACGCCGGCCGTCAGCATGATGGCGCCGCGGCCGAGCAGCTTGATGATGGCGCGCGTCTTTACGCCCTTGGCTTCCGCCAGGCGCGCCAAGCGAGCGACATCCTTGGGGTGGTCGGCGAGTCTAAGGCCGTCGAGGGCCGCGCGCGTGCCGGCCTTGGACTGAACGCGCCCGATGTCGCGCGCCAGGTGCAACAGGCCGCCGGCCTTGTCCACCTTCACGGCCTCGCGCGCCGCGCGCAGCGCAAGCACCGGCCGCATCAGCGCCGCCCGCGTGAACCCCTGCCTGAGCGCCGCCGCATCGAACGTCTCGCGCACCGCGCGCGTAACTGCGGCGGACAGCTGCACGCCCATGCGGCCGGTCTTGCGCGCCGCCTTGACCACGCTCAAACCCAGGCGCGCCGGCGTCCCCATCCCGGCACTGGCATAGGTCCCGGCCGTGACCGCAAGCCCGACACACGCCAAGCCAAGGATCATCTCGTCGGCCTCCTCGCCGCGGACGAGCCGCACGCCTTCGCGCATGGCATCGCGCGCGTCGCCGAACACAAACAGGTCTCCGGTCGCGGTTCCGGCCAGGCTGGCGAGATCGTCCGGCTCGCCGGTGATGAAGCCGCGCATGAACTGGCCGGCGCCATGTGCCGTAACGGCGGGCGCGCTCCCCTCCGCAGCAACGCGTGCCAGCAGCGCGGGGTCGACCGCAAGGTTGCGCTCGCGCGCGAGTTCGACAAAGCTTTCCGCCAATTCGACGTCGCCGGCCGCCACCGCCGCGGCGATCTCGCGGCCGGCCACCTGCGCATCGAAATTGCGGTCGAGGCCCAGTTCGGCCAGCGCCACCGGATCATCCTCCGCGGCCAGCCAGCGCGCCGCCATGATGGCCTGCGGCGCGACGAGCCACGCCGCGACGCCCAGCGCACCGGCAAGAACCAGCGACAAACGCAAGGAAAGAGGGATCATTCAGCCTTCAGCCCAGCCGCGATGCCGCCCATTTAGGGATCAATTGCGTAGGGATCAATTGCGGCCAAATTGCTCCCCGCTGGGTCGGCTAGGAATCGCCCCCTGCGCCCGCTATCGTGGCCCCGAGATCAGCACAATCACGGACCCCCGCCATGGCGGACTACATCGTTCCTCATTTCCACAACGATCCCGGCGTGCCGGTGATCGAGGTCGGCGCCAAGGAATTCATGTGCGTCGGGGCCAAGCCGCCGTTCGATCATCCCCACATCTTCCTCGACATGGGCGACGAGCGCGAGATCATCTGCTCCTATTGCTCGACGCTGTTCCGTTACGATCCGGCGCTCAAGCCGCACGAGGCGCGGCCGGCGGAATGCGCCTTGCGCCAGCAGGCCGCCTAGGTCCCAAGGGTGGCGCAGTCGCGGACCGTCATCGTCGTCGGCGGCGGCATCGGCGGCCTGACGGCAGCGCTGGCGCTCGCGGCCAAGAATTTCCGCGTTGTGGTGCTGGAGCAGGCCGAGCGGCTGGAGGAGACCGGCGCCGGCATCCAGCTCTCCCCCAACGCGACTCGCGTCCTGCAGGCATTGGGGCTCGCCGCGCGGCTCGAGCCCGCCGCGGTCGTTCCGACCGCTTTGCGGGTGCGGACACATAGCGGCCGCGACGTCGTCCAGGTGCCGCTCGGAACGTTCGCGCAAAATCGCTACGGTGCGCCCTATTGGGTTGCCCATCGCGCCGATCTGCAGGCGGCGCTGGTCGGCGCGGCCGGCGCCAATCCCGACATCGTCCTGCGCCTGGGCGCGCGCGCGGAAGATTTCGCCGCCCACGCCAAGGGCGTCACCGTGCAGCTGCGGACCCCGCGGGGAACCGAGGACGAGCACGGCATCGCCTTGATCGGCGCCGACGGCCTGTGGTCGACCCTGCGCTCCCGCCTGGGCGACACCAAGCCGCCGCGCTTTGCCCGCCGCACCGCCTGGCGCGCCACGCTGCCGGCCAAGCCGCTGATCGCCGAGTTCCGCGAGCCGGTCGTGTCGCTGTGGCTCGGGCCCAATGCGCATCTGGTGCTTTACCCGGTGCGCGGCGGCGACGCCGTCAACCTCGTCGCCATCGTGCGCGACGATTGGCACGAGCCGGGCTGGAGCGCGGCCGGCGCGCCTGAGGAATTGCTCGCGCATTACAGCCGCTGGCCGCCGCGCCTCCAGAATCTTCTTGCCCTGCCCGACCGCTGGCTCAAGTGGGCGCTGTGCGATCGTGCGCGGCTGCGCCGTTGGAGCCGCGGGCCAGTCACTCTGCTCGGCGACGCCGCCCACCCGATGCTGCCGTTCCTGGCCCAAGGCGCCGCCATGGCCATCGAGGATGCCTATGTGCTGGCGGAAAAGCTCGGCCGCAGGCCGGCCCGGCCGGACAAGGCGTTTCGCGCCTATGAGCGCCAGCGCGCCCGCCGCACCGCGCGGGTGCAGCGGGCGGCGCGGTGGAACGGACGGTTCTACCATCTCACGGGCCTGGCGGCGTTCTTGCGCAACCGGTCGCTGCGCCAGAAGGGCGGCGAAGCCCTGCTGCAACGTTACGATTGGCTGTATGCTTGGCGCCCCTGAAGGCCTGCTTTGCAAGGACGCGCATGTTCCCGACCACCATTGCCGGCAGCCTGCCAAAGCCGTTCTGGCTCGCCGAGCCGAATACGCTGTGGGCGCCCTGGCGCCATGCCGGCGCCGAGCTTGACGTCGCCAAGCGCGACGCCACGCTGCTCGCCCTCAAGGCGCAGGAAGATGCCGGCATCGACATCGTCACTGACGGCGAGCAGGCGCGCCAGCACTTCGTCCACGGCTTCCTGGAGCACGTCGACGGCATCGACTTCGCGCACAAGGTCGAGATGGGCATCCGTGCCGACCGCTACAAAGCCATGGTGCCGCAGGTCACCGGCGAGTTGAAGCTCAAGGGCCGCGTCCACGCCGGCGAAGCGCGGCTGGCGCGCGCCCACACGCGGCGCAAGCTGAAATTCACCCTGCCCGGCCCGATGACCATCGTCGACACCGTGGCCGACGCCCATTATGGCGACCGCATCACGATGGCGATGGCGTTTGCCACGCTGCTCAATGCCGAGGCGCGCGCCTTGCAGGATGACGGGATCGACGTGATCCAATTCGACGAGCCCGCCTTCAACGTCTACATGGACGCCGTCAAGGACTGGGGCATCGCGGCGTTGCACCAGGCCATCGACGGCCTCACCTGCACCACCGCGGTGCACATCTGCTATGGCTATGGCATCGAGGCCAACATTGCCTGGAAGGCGACGCTCGGCGGCGAGTGGCGGCAATACGAAGAGATTTTTCCGGCGCTCGCCGCCAGCCGCATTGACCAGATCTCAGTCGAATGCCGCAACGCCAAGGTGCCGATGCGCCTCTTGGCGCTGCTCGAAGGCAAGGACGTGCAGGTCGGCGTGATCGACGTCGCCACCGGCCACATCGAGACCGCCGAGGAAGTGGCCGACACCATCGGCGAGGCGATGAAGCACGTGCCCAAGGAGCGCATCATCGCCAGCACCAATTGCGGCATGGCGCCGATGCGGCGCGGTGTGGCGCTGGCCAAGCTCACCTCCCTGGCCAAGGGCGCCGAACTGGCGCGCGAACGGTACCGGTAACGGCTACCATATACCCGTACCAGGTATATGGTAATGAACCAAATTATTGGCGTTACTTGGCGATCGTCGCGGACTGGCTCTCGCGCGCTAATTGGTCCTTCCCATTCGAAAGGGCGCGCGGCCGCGCGCAACGGCTCGGCGCAATCTCATCGCAGCGCAAGCGCTTCCTGGATCATTTTCACGTTCTGCTCGATGTTTCGTCCGGCCGTGTCGATCACCAGCCGGTCGCGATCCCACGGCTGATATTCGCGTGCACATACCTCCGCCCAGGTCGGCGGGGCGAATCCGAGGATGTCGGTGATGCGGGCCTCGACGCGGCGGCGGTGCTCCCCGACATCGGAACACGTGATCTCGATCTCGCACGCCGCCGCCGCGGCGTCATTGGCCACCGCGCGCCACGCCGCGCGCGTCAGGGACAGAGGATTGACCGAATCCGCGATCACCGTGTGGCCGAGGCGGAGATTGTCCCCGGCAACGGCGTAAGCAACGCGATATCCCACATCATCCGAGCCTCGGTCGAACGAGCCGGCGGCCCAAATGGCCATTTCTATGGTGTCGATGCGCACGTGCATGGCGCCGGTCTGGCGGGCCAGCTCACGCGCGAGGCTCGTCTTTCCGACGCCCGGAAGGCCGGCCAGAATGACCAGCATTGCCTGCCTGGCCAGCATCGTCATGGAACCAACTCCGTTGGCGAACGTTTGATTTCGCCGGGCTTGAACTGATCTCGAGCGGGGCATGCGGGACACGCCAGTTGGCAGACATCGGCGATTTTCCTCCCGACGAGCGACCCCGGAACCGCGCCCGCTGCCGCTCGCCGGCGTGCCGGCCGCCGCGCGCGATGCGCGCCGTGCCCACGCGCGACGCCGCTCGTCGACTCACAACGCATGGGCGCGGCGCGTTCTAACCGCCACATCCGTTGAAAGCGCGGTGTAACGCGCCTTTGCCCACCCTACGGGATAACAGCCGACGCTGCTCAGCGAATGACGCCGGAGATCTCCACGGATCTCTTACGTCTCGGTGCGTCCCCGGCGCGCCAGCACCTGGCGCAGCACGGTGGCATGGCTCAAATCAAGCTCGCGCGTGGCGGTCAGCAGCGTGACGGTGCGGCCGTGCACGGCAGCGCGCAGTTCGTCGAGCTTCTCTCGCAAGGGCGCAAGCTCCGCGAGATAGCGGCGGCGGAATTCGGCAAAGCGCTCGGGCTGATGCCCATACCAGCGGCGCAGTGCATGCGACGGCGCCAGATCCTTTATCCACAAATCGAGCTTGAGCGCAGCCTTGGACAGGCCGCGCGGCCACAGGCGGTCGATCAGGATGCGCATCCCGTCGCCTGACGCCGGCGGATCGTACACCCGCTTGATATGGATCATGGCGCGCGCACGCGGTTTGCGCTTGGCCGAGGTGCGCCGATCGCGCGCGGCAGCAGACGTGGTCTTGCGCCGCGGGCGGGTGGCCTTGCGGCGCGGCGCCGTGCGCTTCACCTGCTGCTCCGCGCCAGGACGTCCATGAGCTCAGCGACCTTGCGGCGCTGGTCGGACTTGTTGCCCGAGGAGATCGCATGCTCGATGCAGGTTGCGGCGTGGTCGCGCAGAATTTCATCCTCGACGGCGCGCAGCGCCGCGCGCACCGCCGAGAGCTGCGTCACCACGTCGATGCAATAACGCTCCTCCGCCACCATGCGCGCCAGCCCGCGCACCTGCCCTTCGATCCGTTGCAGGCGCTTGAGCGCCGAGGTCTTGGCTTCTCTGTTCATACCCGCTATATTACCCCTACCGGGTATGGGTTTCAAGCGCCAAGCCATTGCCATGATGACTGATATATCGCCAAAAGCTTCGCACGGCGAAAATCCCCCGAACGGCGCTCACGCCGCGCCCTGCTGCCACAACGGCGCTGCTGCGGCGGAAACCGTGAAGGATCCGGTGTGCGGGATGAATGTCGACCCGCACAAGACGCCGCATCGCCACATCCATCACGGCCGCCCGTATTATTTCTGCTCCGCCGGCTGCCGCAACAAGTTCGCCGCCGATCCGGAAAAATATCAGGCCTCGGCCGCCGCGCCCGCCCCGGCATCGCCGCCGGTGCCGGCCGGCACGATCTACACGTGCCCGATGCATCCGGAGATCCGGCAGGTTGGGCCGGGCTCCTGCCCCATCTGCGGCATGGCGCTCGAGCCCGAGATTGCGACCGCGGACGCCGGGCCCAATCCCGAGCTCGTCGACATGACGCGCCGCTTCTGGATCGCCCTGGCGCTGTCGGTCCCCATCGTTGTCCTGGAAATGGGCGCCCATGTGGCCGGCGCGCACGGCTGGATCGCGCAGACGCTGTCGAACTGGATTCAATTCGCGCTGGCGACGCCGGTGGTGTTGTGGGGCGGATGGCCCTTCTTCGTGCGCGGTTGGCAGTCCGTGATCACGCGCAATCTCAACATGTTCACGCTGATCGCCATGGGCACCGGCGTCGCCTTTGTCTACAGCGTGGTCGCCACGCTGGCGCCCGGCGTGTTCCCGCAAGCCTTCCGCGGCCATGACGGCGCGGTTGCGGTCTATTTCGAGGCCGCGGCCGTGATCACGGTGCTGGTGCTGCTGGGCCAGGTACTGGAGCTGCGAGCGCGCGAGCACACGTCGGGCGCCATCCGCGCGCTGCTCGGGCTGCAGCCGAAGACGGCGCGGCGGATTGGCGCCGACGGCGCCGACCAGGAGGTCGCGATCGACGCCATTGCGGCGGGCGATCTCCTGCGCGTGCGGCCCGGCGAAAAAGTCCCGGTCGACGGTGCGGTGGTCGAGGGACGCTCGGCGGTCGACGAGTCGATGGTGACGGGCGAGTCCATGCCGGTGACCAAAGAGCCGGGCGCGAAAGTGATCGCCGGCACCCTCAACGCCACCGGCAGCTTCGTCATGCGGGCCGAAAAGGTCGGGCGCGACACCCTGCTGTCGCAGATCGTCGCCATGGTGGCGGCGGCGCAGCGCTCGCGCGCGCCGATCCAGCGCCTGGCCGACGAGGTGGCGGCGTGGTTCGTGCCCGCCGTGATCGTCGTCGCGCTCCTCGCCTTTGCGGCCTGGGCCATGTTCGGGCCCGAGCCCCGCTTGGCCTACGGCCTGGTGGCGGCCGTGACGGTTCTCATCATTGCCTGCCCCTGCGCGCTGGGGCTCGCAACGCCGATGTCGATCATGGTCGGGGTCGGGCGCGGCGCCGAGGCGGGCGTGCTGATCAAGAATGCTGAAGCGCTGGAGCGCATGGAGAAGGTCGATACGCTGGTTGTCGACAAGACCGGCACCCTCACCGAGGGCAGGCCGAAGGTCGTGAACGTGGTGGCGGCCGAAGGGTTCGGCGAGGCCGAGGTACTGCAGCTGGCGGCCAGCGTCGAGACCGCAAGCGAGCATCCGCTGGCCGCCGCGATCGTGCGCGCGGCGCGCGAGCGCAAGCTCGCGCCGGCGCCGGTCAGCGCGTTCGATGCGCCGACCGGCAAGGGCGCCGTCGGCCGCGTCGACGGCAAGCATGTGGTGCTGGGCCATGCCAAATTCCTCGCCGAGCATGGCATCGCTGTCATGGACGCGCAGGCCGAAGGCCTGCGCCAGGACGGCGCCACCGTGATCTTCGTCGCGGTGGACGGCCGGCAGGCCGGCATGATCGCCATCGCCGACCCGCTCAAGGACAGCACGCCGGCCGTGCTCGAGGCCTTGCGGCAGGACGGCATCCGCGTGGTCATGCTCACCGGCGACAACCACACCACCGCCCTGGCGGTGGCGCGGCGGCTCGGCATCCACGAGGTCGAGGCCGAGGTGCCGCCGGACCGCAAGAGTGCCGCCGTGGAGAAGCTTCGCCGCGACGGACGTGTCGTCGCCATGGCGGGCGACGGCGTCAACGACGCGCCGGCCCTGGCCGCCGCCGATGTCGGCATCGCCATGGGGACCGGCACCGACGTGGCGATCGAGAGCGCCGGCGTGACGCTGCTCGGCGGCGACCTCGCCGGCATCGTGCGAGCGCGGCGGCTCTCCGCCGCCACCATGCGCAACATCCGGCAAAACCTGTTCTTCGCCTTCGTCTACAATGCTGCCGGCGTCCCGATCGCGGCCGGCGTGCTCTATCCGTTCTTCGGCATCGTGCTGTCGCCGGTCATCGCGGCCGCCGCCATGGCGCTGTCGTCGGTGAGCGTGGTCGCCAACGCGCTGCGGCTGCGGCGGATGGTGCTGTAGCTCGCGCCCGTGGGTCGGCCAACCGGCCGCAGCGGAGGCATGCCATGCGCTACGTTGCGCTGATCGGAATCCTGGCCTTTCTGCTCATCGCCTTCGTGTGGCGGCCATGGCTGCAGGCGCGGCGGCACGGCACGTGGGGCATTGTGCTGTTCCAGTCGCGCCGGCGGCGACAACTCGCCGGCGACAGCCTGGCCGTGGTGTGGTTCGCCCTGCTGCTGGGCCAGGCCGCCATGGTCGCCGCGTGGCCGGACTGGCTGGCGCGGCGGGCCCTGTGGACCGATCCGAGCCACGATGGCCTCGGCCTGATCGGCGCCGCCCTCATGCTGGTCGGTCTCGTGCTCATGGTGACGGCGCAGCTCGGGCTCGGCGCCTCATGGCGCATCGGCATCGAGGAAGGCGCCCAGCCTGGCCTGGTCACCGACGGCCTCTACCGCTACTCGCGCAATCCGATCTATCTCGCCTTCTTCATCGCTATGCTCGGCTACACGCTGCTCATCGCTACCGTGCTATCGCTGGCCCTCCTCGTCGGCACCTATTTCGGCACCCGCCACCAGATCGCCGCCGAGGAGGAATACCTCGAGCGCACCTATGGCGAAGCTTATCGCGCCTACGCCCGCCGCGTCGGCCGCTTCGTCCCGGGCATCGGCCGGCGCCAGTGACCGCCGCGGCGGCGACGGCGCTCAGTAGACAGCGAGATATTTCAACAGCGAAAGCACGCCGATGATGATGACGATGATACGCACGATCTGCTTGGCGCGCCCGTCGAGCGGCAGCAGGTTGATGAGATAGAGCACGAGAATGATGACGAGAAACGTGATCAGAATACTGATGAGAATCGACATGGCCCCGTTCCCTTGATGCGTCGGCCGCACATGCCGGCGACCGACGGCCCACGACTAAAGAACGCATATCAATTATGATGACGACATAAAGTTCCCTGCCCGCTGGCCGAACACCGGAGGCTCCATGCGCCGTTTCCCGCCCATCCTTGTGGCATCGCTGGCATTTTTCGCCAGTGCGGCTGTGGCCAACGACCTCGCGCCGACCGGCACGCTGCGCGCCACCTTCATCGCCACTAACCCGGTGCAGGCCGTGACCGACGCCCAGTCCGGCGAGGTGCGCGGGCCGGCTGCCGAGCTGGCCCGGGAGCTGGCCCGAAGGCTCGGCGTGCCGTTCCGCATCACTGGCGCCCAGGGCGTTGCCGGCGTCCTCGACAGCGTCAAGAAGGGCGAGGCCGACATCGGCTTCCTCGCCTTCGATCCGGTGCGCGCCGCCGAGGTCGACTTTTCCCAACCCTATGCGCTGGCGCAGAACACCTACGTGGTGCTCGACCGCTCGCCGATCCGGTCGGTGAGCGAGATCGATCGCGCCGGGATGCGCATCGGCGTCGCCACCCGCGACGCCGGCGACCTGTTTCTCACCCGCAACCTGAAAGCCGCCGAGCTGGTCCGCAATCCCGGCGGCAACCTCGACATCGCGGTGGCCAAGCTCAATGCCGGCGAGATCGAAGCCTATGCGGCGAACCGCCAGCGCCTGTCCGAGCTCGTGGCGCGCGTGCCCGGCCTGCGACTCCTGCCCGACAATTTTTACGGTGTGGAGCAGTCGATCATCGTCGCCAAGGGCAACCCGGGCCTCGCCGCGGTCGACCGCCTCGTCGACGAGGCGCGCGCCTCCGGCCTGATCGCGGCCGCGCTCGGGCGCGCCGGCCTCGTCGGGGTCGATGTCGCGCCGCGGCGCGAAGCACGCTAGTCGTGCTGCGGGCTCAGCGGCTCGTCGAGCCGGCGGCCGATCAGGGTCTTGTAGGCATAGCTGATCAGCGCCACCGCGATCGCCGTGTAGACGATGGACGTGGTGAAATCGAACAGGGCCCGCGCGGGAAGCCATTTTTGCGCCCGCCGCACGGCATTCGCCGCGTCCACCAGGGCCGGCATCCGCACGCGCGGTCCGGTGATCGCGTCCATGATCGAATCGAAGGGCGGCAGCACCGAATCGATCACCAGGGCGACCAGGCCGATCGGGATCGAGCCGAGCACTGCGAGCGCCAGCAATGACCAGAATCGGCGGCGCGTCAGCCGCCAGGCGCCGAGGGCGTCGATGTGCCCATTCACGACGATGACGGGCAGGACCGGCCACAGCCGCACCGACACATAGATGCCGACGATGAACGCCAGCGTGGCGAAGAATGGCGCCAGGCCGGCGGTCGGCTCGCCGAACGGCGAGATGACGATGGTGGCGAACGGCACCACGATCAGGGCAAGCACCGCGCCGAGCAGCGCGAACAAGGCTTCCCGCCGGCCGAACGCAAGATGGAAATAATGGCCGGGCTTGTGGTCGGCAAACAGGACCAGCTCATGAATGGCGACCGCGACGATCGCCGTGCCCACGGCGTCGGCGCCGAACTTGAGCGTGAGCCACACCGGATCGCGCCCGATCGCGGCCGCCGCCAGGATATCGCCGCGGCCCAGGGCCGATGCCATCTGCGCCAGCACGGTTCGCGCCAGGAGAAATTGCACCAGGGCGACGATGAACAGCATGGCCCAGGACAGGCGAAAAATCGTCGGCAGCTCGCGCAGCACGAGGCGATAGGCCGCGCTCGTCGTCGCAATCACCGGCAGCTCGTGCATGAAAAATCTCCGCCGCGAGGCTGGCCTGCGGCGCAGGCATATGCGTGCCGATTGTGCCATAGATCGGGCGCCGCCGGGAACGCGCAGGCCTGCGCGCTCCCGGCCCACCCGCGGCAGGGGCGAACACGCTGCAGCCGATCATCGGGGCCCCATCGTCGCATCGGCACGCAAGGACTCATGAACCTGTGAGCTAGTTCACACGACCACACGTCACAGCATGAGAGAGTTTCGCCGCATGCGGGACGCCCGATTCACATGGGCGGACCCTGGCATGCCGGCTCGTTCGCGAACAGCCATGAGGATGCCGCGCCATCGCGACGCAACGATCGGCAATAGGCTCGGGTTATGGCTGTACGACTCTTCCGGTCCCGGTTGAGCTGTGGGAAGATCGCGCGGTGGGAGGTTGAGGAGATGCAGGTCAGCAAAACAATGGGGCGCGGCGACTCTTAAATCCCCCTCTGCCACTCGTCTGAACAACGACAACAGCGTCGGGGGAGAAAAATGTCGCGTCAAAACGACGGCTTCGAATTCAAGTTTTTACTGCTGCAGAAAGTGTTGAGCGCGTTCTTCCGCGTCGTCAACGTGTTCGTCCGGTGGGATCGCCTGTGGTATCTGATCGGCGCGGTCAACATCGCCACCCTGCGTGACCGGCTGCGGCGGGACAACCTGCATCATGCCGGCTACGGCGTTCAGGCGGCAACTCCCTGGATGCCCGGCAACGAGCGCTGGCGTTCGGCCGACGGATCCTACAACTCGCTCGACCATCCGCGCATGGGCATGGCGTGCAGCCGCTTTGGCCGCAACGTTCCGCTGACGGAAGCCATCCCGGATTCCGGCGAGGCGCTGCTCGATCCGAACCCGCGCGTGATCTCGTGCGAGCTCCTGGCGCGCAAGACGTTCCAGCCGGCCATCAGGCTCAACCTTTTGGCCGCCGCCTGGATCCAGTTCGAGACTCACGACTGGTTTTCCCACGGCCAGCCGATCAAGGACGACCCTGACCCGTTCAAGATCCCGCTGCGGCAGGGCGACGACTGGCCCGACCGGAAGCCCGATGGCTGCATGCACATCCGGCGCACCTGCCCGGATCCCACGCCGCGCGAGACGTGGCTCGGCGGGACGCCGACCTTCCTTAACAGAAACTCGCATTGGTGGGACGCGGCGCAGCTCTATGGCAGCGAGCGCAAGCTACAGGAGCGCATCCGCTCCGGCAGCGACGGCATGATCAAGCTGGGAGCGGACGGCCTGCTGCCGGACGACGACATCCACCCGGGAGTCGACTTCACCGGCTTCAACGACAATTGGTGGATCGGGCTCAGCCTGCTGCACAACCTGTTTGCACGCGAGCACAACGCGATCTGCGCCGCGCTCAAGCGCGAGTATCCGACGTGGAACGACGAGGAGCTGTTCCAGCACGCTCGCCTCATCAATGCGGCGCTGATCGCCAAGATCCACACGGTCGAGTGGACGCCGGGGATCCTCGGGCATCCTGCCCTCCGTTTCGGCATGCACGCCAACTGGTACGGTCTGCCCGCCGAGGCGTCCGGTGTGCCCTTGCGCCCAATACGGGCCGCGCTCGGCAGCGAGAGCGAGGTGGCCCACGGCATTCCCGGGTCGCGAACCGAGCAGCACAGCGCCCCGTACGCCATCACCGAGGAGTTCGCAGCGGTGTACCGGCTGCACCCGCTGCTGCCCGAGGACGTTCTGGTCCGCTCGCTCACCGGCAGCGAGGAGACGACCTATCCGTTCCTCGACATCCAGGGCGAGTTCTCGCGCCCGCTGATGAAGAAGCACGGCTTCGCCGATCTCTTGTACTCGTTCGGGACACAGCACCCCGGCGCCCTCACGATCGGCAACTATCCGAACTTCCTGCGCCAGTTCCAGAAGTTCAACGAGCCGCTCATGGATATGGCGGCGATCGACATCATGCGCGATCGTGAGCGCGGCGTACCGCGCTACAACCGCTTCCGCGAGCTCGTGGGCAAGAAGCGCGTCAAGACGTTCGAGGAGATCACCAGCAAGCCGGAGGTCGCGGCCAAGCTGCGCAAGATCTACAAGGACGACGTCGACCGCGTCGATCTCCTGGTCGGAACCCTGTCGGAGGACCTCCCCGACGGATTCGGGTTCAGCGATACCATCTTCCGCGTCTTCATCCTGATGGCCTCGCGGCGCCTCAAGAGCGACCGGTTCTTCACCGACGACTTTCGCCCCGAGATCTACACCGAGCTCGGCATGGACTGGATCGACAACAATTCCATGAAGTCCGTGCTGCAGCGGCACGTGCCGGAGCTGGCGATGCCGCTCGAAGGCGTCAACAACGCCTTCGCGCCGTGGAACAAGATTTAGGGACGCCACCATGGGGATATCGCTCCGCATTCCCGGCCTCGTGCGCCTGATGGTGGTGAAGAGGCCGGACGAGATGCTTGCCGTGAACGCCGCGGCGGGCGTCGACCGCCCGCTGTCGGGACGCGGCGGCCTGTTCAATCGTTCCATGGCGGCGAAGCTGCAGGTGTTTCGCACCGCCGACGGAGAGATATGGCCGGCCTTCTGCTCGCGTAACGATGCCGGCCGCATGCGGCGCAGCAAAGAGGTGGCGGAAACGCTCACCGACATCCCGGCGAAGCTGCAGAGCATCCGCGGGGAGATCGCCGAACTTGCGGCCTATGTCCGCGGCAACCCGACGGCGCGTTCGGCCGGCGTGATCGTGCAGCAGGCGGTGGGAAAGCTGTTCTTCGCCGACTACCGCGCCAGCGAGGAGTCGTTCGACGCGGCGCAGACGCTGTCGATCTGGTTGCGCGCCCTCCCCCTGCGCACGCGCCTGCTCAGGCGTAGCGGCAAGGTGCAGGCGGCCGTCGATGAGGTGCTGAGGCAGGCGCGCCAGGATACGGCCTGCGCGCACGGCACCGGACTCGCGCTCCACAACATTGTGAAATCCGTGGAGCTGATGCGCAAGCTGGCGCGTTCGGAGAGCCGCCTGAAGCGGCTCTCGCCAGCGGAGGCCGTGGCGCTGACCTTGCGCGGCCCTCCGAGCGTCGTGCGCGAAGCGCGCGATCGCGTCAGGGAGGAAAAGCTGCGCGCGCGGGAACGCTCGATCGTGCTGATGGCGGTCGAAACCGCGCGCAAGCGCAGCTCCGATCCGGGCATCGCATTCTTTACCGGGCAATGGAACGAATGCCCGGCGCACGCCTTCGTGCCGGCGCTGCTCGCCGAAGTGTGGAAAACCGCAAGCGCCTGACGAGGTCGCCACATGACCAAGGACCCGATCTTCCAGCCGATCAAGTTCCGCAACCTCGAAGTCAAGAACCGCATCTTCCGCTCCAGCATCTCCGGCCGCTTCGACAATGAGGACGGTTCCGGTACCCAGACGCGGGTGAACTGGGAGGAGAAGTTCGCGCGCGGCGGCGTGGGCGCCATCATCACCTCGTTCGTCCCGGTGACGATGGGGGGGCGCATCATGGCCAACTACGCCACCATCCACAGCGACGACTTCATTCCGTTCTGGCGGCGCGTCGGCGAGGTCGTGCACGGGCATGACTGCAAATTCATCGTGCAGCTGAGCCACTCCGGCCGCCAGCAGGACGGTCCCGGGGTGTCCAACCAGCAGCGCAAGGCGCTGAGCTCGACCAGCCGCAGGGAAACGCTGCACGGCTTTCCCTGCCAGGCCATGACGCTCCGGGACATCAAGGAGACAGTCCAGGCCTTCGCCGATGGCGCGCGCCGCGCGCGCGAGGCGGGGCTCGACGGCGTCGAGCTGCACGGCGCCAACGGCTACCTGATCACCCAGTTTCTCAGCTCGGGGATCAACAACCGCAAGGACGAATACGGCGGCTCGCTGGAGAACCGGGCGCGTTTCCTGCGCGACATCGTGACCGCCATCCGCCGCGAAGTCGGCAGCGATTTTCATCTCCAGGTGAAGGTCAGCGCGGTCGACTTCAACAACGTGATTCCGTGGGAACGCAAGGGCAACAAGCTCGAGGACACCATCCAGATCTGCAAATGGGTCGAGCAGGACGGCGCTGACGCCGTGCACATCTCCACCGGCAGCCTGTTCCCGCACCCCTTGAATCCGCCCGGCGACTTCTCGTTCGACACGATCATGAACACGTACGACACCATGATCGCGAGCGGGGTGTACACGCTGCGCAACTACTTCATGTTCCGCTACAAGATCCTGCGGCCGATCTTCTACCTCTTGTGGTTCCGCATGAAGCGGGGGAAGCCGGTCGAGGGCATCGGCGCCGAATACGCGCGCGCGGTCCGGCAGCAGGTCAAGATCCCGGTGCTCAGCACCGGCGGTTACCAGACCGCATCGTTCATCCGCCGGCACATCGAGGAAGGCTACTTCGACGCCGTGGCGATCGCCCGGCCGCTGATCGCCAACAACGACCTCGTCAAGCAGTGGGAGCGCGGCCTCGATAAGCCGGAACGCCCGTGCACCTATTGCAACAAGTGCCTGCTCAATGCGCCGAAGAACCCGCTCGGTTGCTACGAGCTCAGCCGCTACGACGGCGACTACGACGCGATGCTCAAGGAGATCCTCAGCGTATACGGCCATTCGCCGGACTACTGGTCCAAACTGCCGCCGGTGTCGAAGCCGATCGTGGCGCCGGTGGCCATTCGGCCGAGCGCATGAAGAGGGACGACCATGGCCAGGTATAGTGACGCATTGACCGCTGTGAACCGGGAAACGCTGAAGCGCCGTCGGCGCCGCTGGATCGCGGTTGGCATCCTGGCCGTCCTCGGTCTGGTGGGCTATTCGCTCTATCGCCAAGTGAACATCATCGACGTCCCGGTCGATTACGCCAATGACGAGGAGCATTTCAAATACGGCTCCATCGGCAGCGACGTGAAGGGCATCCCGTACTGGATCTGGAAGACCATGCCGGAGGTCTGCCCGGCGCAGCTGCCGGGCGGCTACGCCTCGCTCGGTGTCATCCAGGAGCCGGGCAAGGATAGGCCGATCGGCTTTTCCAAGCGGCGCGTCGGTGCGGTCGATCAGGTCGGGCCGAATTGCGGCCTGTGCCACACCGCCTCGGTGCGCAGCTCGGCCTCCGCCGAGCCCCAGATCTACCTGACGGCGCCGGCCAACCAGCTCAACCTCATGGGCTACTTCCAGTTCCTGTTCGCCTGCAGCCGCGATCCGAATTTCACCGCCGACAACGTGCTGGCGGCCATCGGCAAGCACACCGACCTGAGCCTCGCGGACCGCATCGCCTATCGCATCGGCGTCAAGGAGGTGCGCAAGGCCCTGCTCGAACGGGCGCCGTTGTTCGACTCCATCTCGGCCAACCGGCCGCCCTGGGGACACGGACGGGTCGACACGTTCAATCCCTATAAGGTGCTCCTCTTCCACCTCGACATGAGCCGCGACACCTCCATCGGCACCGCCGACTTCATGTCGATCTGGAACCAGGCGCCGCGCGAAGGCATCTGGTTGCATTGGGACGGCAACAACGACTCGGTCGACGAGCGCAATCTCAGCGCCGCGATCGGCGCCGGCGCGACGCCCGAGACGCTCGATTTCCCGCGCATCCAGCGGATCAAGCGCTGGATCCTGACGCGGCCCGCCCCGCTCTATCCCTTCCCCATCGACTACGCCAAGGTTGCCGCCGGCAAGCCGGTCTACGACCGTTATTGCGCGAGCTGCCACGACGTCGGCGGGCGCTGGTTCGGCCAGGTCACGCCGCTCAGCGACCTCGGCACCGATCCGGAGCGCAAGAACTCCTTCGACGACGCCATGGCGCAGCGGATGAACACGATCGGCGGGGCGGCGCCATGGCATTTCAAGCGCTTCCGCACCACCAATGGCTACGCCAACCATCCGCTCGACGGCATCTGGCTGCGTGCGCCCTATCTGCACAACGGGTCGGTGCCAACCTTGCGCGACCTGTTGAACCCGGTGAACGAGCGGCCAGCGGCGTTCTATCGCGGCAATGACGTGTACGATCCGCAGAACGTCGGCTTCGTGTCGAGCGAGGCGCAAGGCAGCGGCCGGACCTTCTATCGCTTCAACACGAGCGACCGCGGCAACGGCAATCAGGGCCACCTCTACGGCACCGCGCTGTCGCCGCAGG
>Ga0209466_1000125_pt1 | contig 17023 bp, 18 predicted proteins | sample PanSoiPlo30MoBio_FD_188323 | JGI IMG/M metagenome (GOLD analysis project Ga0209466, IMG submission 188323) | Tropical forest soil microbial communities from Panama analyzed to predict greenhouse gas emissions - Panama Soil Plot 30 MoBio (SPAdes)... | ecosystem: Environmental > Terrestrial > Soil...
AACCAAGTGCATCGGTTGCCGCCATTGTGTACAGGCCTGCAAGGATTGGAACGATCACCCCCGGACAACCCTCTACGAATTGTCCAGCACCAACTGGATCACTATAGAGCCGCCGGTGCTTGAAGGACTCGCGCCGCTTTGGGCACGCAACAGCTGCATGCATTGCGACTTTCCCGCCTGCGCTGCAGTCTGCCCGGTTGAAGCCATCACGAAGTATGAAGAAGGACCGGTGGTCATCAACCAGGAAACATGCATCGGCTGCGAATATTGCATCCACGCCTGTCCTTGGGAAGTTATTACGAAGAACGACATTACCGGCAAGGCCAGCAAGTGTACGATGTGTAGCGATCGCCTCAGCGAGGATAAACAACCGTTCTGTGTCCAGGCCTGTCCGGCCGACGCCCTAGACTTTGGTTTTACTGAAGAAATTGCCGACAAAGCGAAGAAGCGAGCCAATGAGGTTGGCGGCTACACCTATGGCGATAGAGAGGCAGGCGGGGGCAAGGTGGTCTATGTGCTAAAGGAAAGTAGAGAGCAGTACGGTGTCCGCAACATCAGGGCCGAGAAATTCCCGAAACATAAAATTCCCCTGGGCTTGATGCTTAGGGATCTGTTCACACCGCGCTGCGGCATCCCTGGCAAGTTACGAGCGTTGTACTTGGCTATCATTCATCCGAAGCGGCTTATTTACCGGTATTTTTCGTAAAGAACAAAAATGCACCCTCACCTCCATCCTCTTCTGTCAGAGACTGTGTCACAATACGCTCGGACCCCTTCGACAAGCTCAGGGCGAACGAATAAATACTTGAATTTACGATCAAGCAATCCCGTTCGTGGTGAGGCTCTCGAACCATGAACGGAATGCGACACAGTCTCTTGAGGCAGAGGAGGTTCAGATCCAATGCGCTGCCCATGAAAACTATCAGGGCAGCGATTCTAGTCATTGTCGTCCTGGCACTCGTGGCGGGTCCTGCCCGCGCCGAAAAAATTCGCACGGCCATCCCGCAGGCCAACCTCAATTACCTTTCCATTTTCGTCGCCGACGCCAAAGGATTCTTTCGCGATGAGGGACTCGACAACGAGACGGTGGTCATTTCAGGACCCCTATCGATAGCTGCGCTTTTGAGCGGCGACGTGGACTATAGCGGCGCCGGCGGCAGCGGCATGCGCGCAGCGATCAAAGGCGCACCCGTCAAAGGCATAATGTTCCAGGCGGACAAGGTGACTTTTTATCTGGTCGCGGATCCAGCCATCAGAAACGCAGCCGACCTCAAGGGTAAGAGAATCGCCATCGGCAGCCCGGGCGATACCCAGGATCGAGTCATGACGATGTTTGCCGAGCGCGGCGGCGTGTCGTCGAGCGACATCATCCGTATTTCCATGGGTTCAGACACAAACACGAGAGTCATGGCGGTAAAAGCCGGGGCAGCTAAGGCAACGACCGTAGATCCAGGCGGGCTCGTATTTGCGCAAAAGGAAGGGCTCGTCTCACTGGGCTTTCTGGGCGACCTCTTTCCCATGCCTTTTCAGGGCTTCGTTACCACTGAGAGAAAAATCCGGGACAATCCCGCGCAAATAAAAAGATGGCTCAAAGGAGTTATCCGCGGTTTGATGTTCGTGCGGGAGAGACCGGAAGATGCAATAGACCTCGGAATCAAGAAGCTTCAGCTCGGTAACGCCACCAAACCCATGCTTGTAGAGGCGACGAAAAACTATCTGCGGGCTTTGTCTCCGGGTGTGCCTGGCCTGCCGACATCCGAGGGCATAAAGAATTTTCTGGAGTACGACATCAAGATTCCGCTGCAGATCAAGGAAGAGATTCCAGCGGAGCGCTTGCTAAGCTTGCAGCTTGTCGAAGAGGTGAAAAAAGAGCTCGAAGCCGCACAAAGGAGACCCAGTCGATGACCTCGGAAAAAGATTTGCGTGAACAACTCGCTACCTGCACGCGTATTTTTGCCATGCAGGGCATGATCGGTGTCTTCGGCCATGTCAGCGTGTATCAGCCGGAAATAAAGCGCGTCCTCATCACCCCGGGCATGGGTTCCGACAAAGGAAATTTACGCCCAGACGACATGGTGGCGACTGATCTCGATGGCAAGCCGCTGGAAGGAACCGATGGTCCCCCGCTGGAATGGCCGATTCATACAGCGCTTCATCGCGCTCGCGCCGATGCTCTCGCAGTCGCGCACCTGCACACCCCGTATGCGACGCTCTTCGCGATCGCGAAACGAGAATTTCGCCCGGTCACTTTGCAAGGGGCGATCTTCAATGATGGTGTACCGCTCTACCCGGAGGCTCAGCTGATCACTACGCCGGCCCGTGGCAACAGCCTGCTCAAGGTCATAGGCGATAAGCGCGCCGTTCTATTGCGGGGGCACGGTATCGTTGTCGTCGGGCAAAACCTTCAGGAAGTTCTCTACACTGCGCTGGTTTTGGAGGATGACACCAAGAAAACGTTGCAAGCAACAACGCTGGGGGAAGTGGGCACCATCAGCCCGGCGGAGTGCCGCGCCTTCGGCGCGGAGATTGCGCTGGAACGACGTGCCCAGCGAGCTTGGAATTACTTTTGTAGTCTCGAGGCCCGCTGGGATCGGCAACCCGGGACGGGCAGAAGCGAGTTGTTTCCGTAGCGGACTAATAGTTCAAAACGTTCAAGATGTTCAAGCCGCTGCAACCCCCTCCTTCATCCTCCCCCGCGACGCGGGGGAGGAAAGAGGTGGGGGTTTGAACGTTTTGAACTGCTTGAACAACTTGAACAAAAGCTTTTAGTGAGGTCCATCAATGTCGACGTGTAATCCCGAATACGCGAACTTCTTTCCGATCGATCGCAAGACTCGCCTGCCTGGCGGCTACATGGGGAAAATCCTGCGCGTTGATCTCAGCACTGGGAAATTTACTGACTTGAATCTTCCCGAGGAGCCGCTGCTCCGCAAGTATTGGGGCGGACAGCTCCTCGCTGAATACGTGCTGCTCAACGAACTGCCACTCAACATTGACCCGTATGACTCCAAAAACGTAATCGTCGGTATGACTGGCCCGGTTACTGGAACCGGCTTCACGCCGGGCGGCACCAAGATATGCTTCGTCTATCTCAGTCCGGCCACGCGCTATACTCTCGGTCGCGCCGCCACTAGCGGCTACTTCGGGACTTCTCTGAAAGCCGCTGGCTATGACGGTATCATCATCACCGGCGCAGCATCGAAACCAGCCTACCTTTATATCGGGGAAGATAAATTAGAGCTATGCGATGCGAGCCGGGTCTGGGGCAAAGGCGTACGCGACACGGAAGCGATGTTGCGTGTGGAGTCGGGCCACCAGGACGCACGCGTCGGCGCCATCGGCCCAGCGGGCGAGAACCTGATTCGCGCTGCTATGTTCGTCAACGATTACAACCACACGGCGGCTCACGGTTTGGGCGCGGTGATGGGCTCTAAAAAGTTGAAGGCTATCGTTGTTTGGGGTACCCGCCGGCCGCCGGTACACAATAAGCCTGCACTCATTGCGTCTGGGCTACGCTGGCGAAAGGCGTTGCAGCCACGCGTCTACACAGTTGCGCAAAAGAAAAAAAGCGTCGGCCATGGGGATGCCTGGGGCGCGATCACCAAACTGAACTGGCGCAGCACGATTATCACCGATGAAGCCCGTGGCTTGGACCAAAATCGCGTGGTGCTGCGTCCCTGTTTTCAGTGCCCGCGGCTCTGTCCGTGGGATGTTGAGATCGGGGAAGGACGGCACAAGGGGAAAGTCGGCCATTTCAACGCCGGCAGCGAGTGGCAGGATACTTTTTACAATCTAGGTTTCAAGGGCAACGATGTCCTCTATCTTTCCGAACGCATCAATGATCTGGGCATTGAGTGCAGCCACTATGCTTGCGGAGCGGGCTTGGCTTTTGAGGCCTGGGAAAAAGGCGTACTCGGCCCCGATCGCACCGACGGGCTCAAACTGGAATGGGGAAATCTCGAAGCGGCGGAAACGCTATTGGAACGTTGCGCCCGACGCCAAGGCTGGCTCGGTAATATTCTCGCCGACGGGCCGAAGGAATTGGCTGAAACCTTAGGCGGTGAAGCAAAAAATTGGGTGGTTCACACCAAAGGCGGTACGCCGGCGCAGCACGAGTGGCGCCCGCTGCTCAGCCAGATGTTGCGTGAATTGGTCGCCAGCGGCGGCATGAAACCTCAGGGAGCTGGCGGTGCGGAGCCGCCACCCGATCTCGCTTATCGCGAGAAATGGGGACCCCTCGATATGCAGAAGCCCGACGGTTGGACGCAGTCTCATTTGCTCACCGAAAGGTTCCGCCAGGCCTGCGGCATGATGGGCGCCTGCTGGTTTGCGCTCAACGACAAGATGCCCGATGCGCTGAGCAGCATGGTGGACTCACTGAACGCCACCACAGGTTGGGATATTAGTCTGGATGAGATGTTGGACGCCGGTCACCGCGCAATGATCCTTCAGAGCCTCTTTGGAACGCAGCGAGGCTGGATTGCCGAGCACGACTGGCAAGACGTCGGGCCACGGTTTCTCGAGCCGATTCCCGACGGTAAATACAAAGGCTTCACCATTGCCAAATGGCTGCCGGAGCTCGTTTACGAATACTATCGCTCGTCGGGACGACATGAAAAGACTGGTCGGCCCTATGTAGACACGCTGACCCGCTTAGGGCTTGAAGAGTTCAGAGAATGGAGCCAACTGGACTGATCGATCTCTGGCTCACAAGGAGGGTTATGCGCAAATCCGTTTGGACCGTGAAGAGCTTGGTTTTACTCACTGTTATTGGTTCCCAGCTTCTCCTTTTGCAACTGAGCCATGGCCAGGTGCCGTTGAAGAAAGTTCGGATGGGGAGCTCGTCCACCAACGTTTCCTTCCTAGCACTTTACACCGCTTTCCATCGCGGTTTCTTTAAGGACGAAGGTATCGATCTAGAGATTATCTATATGCCTGCGAATCTCGCTAGCACGGCGGTGCAAAGTGGGGACATTGACTATAACGGTGCGGTCACGGGCACCATTGGCGCCGCCGTCCGCGGACAGCCGATGAAGGTCTTGCTCTTCACCGTCTCCAAGCCGTTTCTATTTCTGGTGAGCAAAAAGGAAATCAAAGACGTCAAGCAGCTTAGAGGAAAAAAGATCGCCGGCAGTTCACCGGGAGGCTCGGCGACACTGATTGCAGAAAAAGTGCTGAAGCACTACGGTCTCGAGCCAGGGCGGGATGTTTCACTGCTTCCCATGGGCGGCTCGGCAGCTGGCCGGTACGCAGTGCTTGAGACGGGTGTGGTCGATGCTTCTTTTTTATCCGTGCCGGAAAACATCATTGCCCTCGAAAAAGGGTACAACGAACTGGTCTTCGCTGGGGACGTTGTGGAGTTTCCTCAGAACGGCTTCGGGACTTCGGAAAAAAAGATCCGGGAGAATCCTGACGAGGTATATCGAATGGTACGCGCGACCTTGCGGGGTCTCCAGTTTGTTTGGGACAAAGGCAATCAAGAAGCCGTGACAAACGTCCTCATGAAGCAGTGGAGAATAAACGATGCCAGGATGGCCAGCGAAATGCTCAAGCAAGTTACCCGCGTGCTCACGAAAGACGCTTACGTCAAACCCGAGTCTGTTCAAGTGCTCATCGATCTCGCACGCGAAAGCGCCAAGGTGACGAAGCCTGTCAGCGTCACGGAAGTCGTCGACTACAGTTTTCTGGACAGAGCGCGGAAAGAGTTAGGAATTACGAAATAGTTTCGGGTTCCGTGTTTCGCGTTTCGAGTTCAAAAACTTGCGACCTAAAACCACGTGACTCGAAACTGATTCATAGCAGCGGATCGATAATGACCTTGATGGAGTCTTGGCCACTCGCGGTCAGTTGAAATCCTCGCCCCGCTTCAGCCAGAGACAGGCGGTGGGTGATCATGTCGGCGACTCGAACCCGTCGGTTCCGAATCAATTCGATGGATTCGACAAGGTCCTGCCCGCTTCCCGCATAAGACGTAACCACGGAAATTTCGTCTCGCCAGAAATTAAAGAGCGGTATCGGCACATCGACCCCGGCTGCGGTCGGCGCAAAGAATAGCAACGTTCCGCCACGATCGATGGACTTGACGGCTTGTTGGATGGCCGGTATGGCACCTGTACAGACAATCACCAAATCCGCCAACCGACCATCGTTCAAATCACGCACGCGCTCGGGCACGTCTTCTGTCCCGTGGATCGTCGCATCGGCACCGACTTTTATGGCCGCCTTGAGTCGAAAGTCACTGATATCTGTGGCTAAGATCCGAGCTGCGCTACGCACTCGGGCAAGCTGGATATGCAAGAGGCCTGAAATACCGCTGCCGATCACCAATACAGTTTGACCGGCTGTCAGGCGCGCGAAGCGCTGGGCCCGAACGACGCAAGCCAAAGGCTCGATGAAAGAACCTTCGTCGAACGTGATCTCGTCGGGAAGCCGAAAGGTTCCCAACTCAACGTTGATTTTCGGAACGCGAACGTACTCAGCGAATCCACCGGGATCAAAATGAGTCGTTCGCAACAGATCGCAGACCGATTGATGGCCGGCGACGCAATACCGGCACTTTCCGCAGGGTACGTGATGAGACGCAAAGACCCGGTCGCCAGGGTGAAAATCTTTGACCTCCTCTCCTGCCTCCACGACTTCTCCAGTGATTTCGTGACCCAAAACCAATGGGGCCTTCTTGATGCGGTACCATTCCATTAGATCGCTGCCGCAAATCCCGCTGGCGCGGATCCGCAGCAGCAATTCGCCGGGCGCGATCTTCGGAACCGCCATCTCTTCCAGGCGTACGTCTCGGTTGTTGTAGTACATCGCGACGCGCATGCGCTCGCTACGGTTTTGAGTCTCAGGTCTCGAGTCCAAGGTTGGGCTCAGAACGCTTGCCATCACTTTGTCTTTTGGCGGTCTTATGCTTTGGCCTTTTAAGAACAGTTTTATCCCGCCTTCCTCGTTTTCGTACCCTTTTCACTTTCGTAAATCTTGAAGGCGTCCTTCACGGAAACATTTTCATGGACAATGGCGCGCACCGCCCTAATCATTCCGACCGGGGAATCCGACTGAAAAATATTCCGGCCCATATCGACACCCACGGCGCCACCCTTGACGGCATTATGGGTTAGCTCCAGCGCTTCCATTTCAGGAGTCTTCTTTCCGCCGGCAATGATGACCGGAATTGGGCAACTTTCTATGAGCTGCTCGAAGTCGTCACAATAGTAGGTTTTGACGATATGCGCGCCGAGTTCAGCGGCGATGCGACAGGATAATCCCAGATAACGGACATCGCGGGCCATGTCTTTCCCCACGGCCGTCACGGCAAGCACCGGAATTCCATACTTCTCTCCTTCGTCCACAAGCTTGGCCAAACTGACCAGGGTCTCCTTTTCGAAATCCGATCCCACAAAGATCGACAGCGCCATGGCAGAGACGTTGAGACGAATACAATCATCGATAGAAACCGTGATATCTTCGTTGGAAAGCTCTTTGAGGATACTGGTGCCACCGGAAACGCGAAGGACAACCGGTTTGTCCGTCTTCGGATCGACGGACGTACGCAACACACCCCGGGTTAACATGATCGAGTCCGCATAAGGTATCAGCGGTTCGATGGTCTTTCTGGGCTCTTCCAAACCGCTGGTTGGGCCAAGAAAGTAGCCGTGGTCCACGGCGAGCATCACGGCTCGACCGTCTTGAGGCTTGATGATCCGGGCTAAACGATTTGCCATTCCCCAATGCATAGACATTTCTCATCCTCCTTCGTTCCGACTTCAGAGTGACCAAAACTTATCATAAAAGAGCCGGGAATCTAAACGATTTCCGCATACGAAGACGAGCGAAGATAACGAAAAGCCAGGCTACCCACGATACAGACTCCGCCGACTAACGTAGCCCCTGACGGCAATTCCCCCACGATCAGCGCTACCCAGATGGGATTCAATACCGGTTCGATGAGCACGATCAGGGAAGCTTCTTGGACGGAAATCCGCTCCAAACCCTTTGAGAATAGCCAATAGGGGATCCCCAGTTGGACGACTCCCATCACAGCGACGATCCAACCTTCCTGTAACGAAAGAGAAAGCTCTGAGGCCACCAAAGGCAAGAGAATCAGACAGCAAACCAGATTATTGAGAAACGTCAGCGTCCCTGGATTGAACTCCCTTAGAAACCGAAGGCTTACCATGTAGATCGAAAATAGCAGACCACTGAGCAACGCAATCATGACACCGGCCGCATCGGGTTGGCCCGCGCTGCCGATGCCGATCACGGCGATCCCGAGCATACCCAACACTAACGAGACCCAGCTCACGCCGGTGATCTTTTCACCAAACAAAACGTGAACGATCACAAAGACAAATATCGGCGCCGTATACTGAAGAGCGATGGCATTGGCTGCCGTGGTAATTTTGTTGGCTGCAACAAAAGCGCTGATGGCCGCCGTATACGCGACTGCTGAGACCAGCAGCGCAACCTTGGGAACCGCGATACTTTTCCGGACGAAAAATGCGAAAAATAATGACGCGAACAAGCTCCGATAGAAAACGATCGTCAGCGGAGGTAGAGAGAGAAACTTGATAAAGATGCCGGCGAGACTCCAAAGAACTGCCGCGAGCAGCAGCGAAAGCCTCGCACGACGGAAATGTTGATCTGAAGCTGTGATCTCGCTAGCAGCCGTTACGGGACGAGACACACCAGAGTCGAACTAGCTTGATTGAGAAGGTTTTCCGCCGTCTTCGGAAACTACCGAAAGTTTTAACGGCACGGTAAGGTCAGCGGAAAGACGGATTGGGATTTCATACTCTCCCAGGGTCTTGATCGGCTCATCAAGATGGATCTTGCGGCGGTCAACATTGAGACCTTTGGCTTTCAATGCTTTTTCGATTTGGATGTTGGTCACGGACCCAAAGAGCCTTCCCTCCTCGCCGGTGCGCATCGGTATGATAAGCGAAACGCCGGCCAGTTCATCGCCGACTGTTTGTGCTGCCCTCATGATCTTCTGCTTCTGATCGGCAACAAGTTTCTTTTGATGCTCAAATGTCTTAATATTTTTCTTGTTCGCCACCAGCACCAACCCGCGCGGTAACAAGTAGTTTCGAGCATAGCCATCACGGACGCGGACGACCTCACCGATTTTACCCAGATTCGCTATGTCCTCTTTCAAAATAACTTCCATTTTCTCCCCTCAAGACGCCTGGCTCGGATTCAAATTGTTCTTCTTTAAACGACGAAAATCGCCCCACAGGTCAAACAGACCGAGCGCCGCAACCAAAAGCGTAAAGATCTGTTGAAAAATGATCAGTATATAAGTCGCGCTGCGCAGAAATCGGGGCACATTGTTCTTGTGAAAAAAAAAGGCGACGATGGCGAGCCCTTGAATAAAATAGCAAACACCGGTCACCAAAAGAACATTCAGCGCAACGATCGTCAACGCTTCGCTCGCCGGAACAAAGAAGGCAAATCCACACGCAATGAGCACCCAAACCAACGGCTCCGGACATTTCCATTCCCGGAAGGTAGCAATCGACAACCATTGAGTCCGCCGATCCGGGAACCGCCTCCATAGAAAAAGGATATTCAACAGCACGATCAAACAAAGACTGACGAAAAACAGCCCAGGAAGAATCTGGAGCATTTGCTCGACGACGTCCGGGATCCTTTCTCTGAAGAGATTCAAACTCTCTTTTGGAAAGCCCATTTTTTCATGAACTCGCAGGGCAACCGTAAGGTTATCGATAAGGCTGGCTCGAAAATCTTGAATCATCGTTCCCCAGGAGCCGTAGAAATGAAGCAATACGCCTCCGGCTGCCGCAAGCATCGCAGCCGCAACTGCCGTGACTAGTAATTCAACAGCGCGAAGCCGTCCCAATAACCAAAAAAGCGCAGTGACCATTACAGCGAATATGGAATAAATAAGACCCAATGCTTCCCCGGCAAGTACAAACAAGGCAACTAGCGCGGCGGCAAGGACGGCCATCCCTAAGCCGGCACCGTACTTGAGACCAAATAAAAGTACCGGCTGGGGAACGAACGGTATCAAGACAACACCGGCGGCTGGCAATACGACACCGCTAAGAAGGAGAAAAATGGTAGAGCCCAAGGCCAGAAAGAACTTGACTGTGATTTCTAGCCGCTGCATATTAAAAAGTTGGCGAAAAAATTAACTGTTGGCAGTCGTAAACGGCAGCAGGGCAATGCTCCGGGCCCTTTTGATCGCGGTCGTTAGCAACCTTTGATGACGAGCGCAGTTGCCGGTAATTCGACTCGGGGTCATTTTTCCACGCTCAGTGACGAACTGCGAGATCGTCCTGATATCCTTGTAATCGATCTTCAGGGTTTTGTCGGCGCAGAAACGACACACTTTACGCCGGAACATCGGTCTTCGACGAGGCGCTCCCTTTTCGTCGTCCGTTCTCTCCCGATATGGCCTCGCGCCGCCCATCTCTCTCTGTGCCATAGATTTGCCTACCTCGCTATCAAATGGTTGTCATCGCCAATTGAGAAGTCATTAAGTCCGGGGTTCAGATTTTGCCTCTGCTCCCTCGGCTGGTGCGCGGTGCTCTTCCGAGGGGTGCTTCGCAACGGGCTGGCCCTGGGTCGCTTCGTCAGCGCGAACGGTTAGGTAGCGTAAGATCCCATCAGTGAGCCGCAGGTTGCGTTCCAGCTCCTCGACTGCTCGGGCCGAGGAATTGTATTGCAATAGCGTGTAAAATCCCTTTGCCTGCTTGTCGATCCGATAGGCGAGATCGCGCATACCCCATTCATCGACATGAGCGACTGTGCCTTCCTGTCCTTCGACGACTTTCCTGAACCTCTCAATAAGCTCTTTCATCCTCGTTCCCTTTTCGGGATGCACCACGAAAAGAGTTTCATAAAGTGCCACAGATTTTATGCCCTCCAAGACGATTTTTGTTCTGTATCATAAATATAGCCCCTGGCGTTTACAACGAGCTTAGGGTGCCCGATTGTACTGCTCCATCGCCCGTTGTCCACCCTCCCGCAGCAACGATACCACCGCGTCAGACGCCCGCGAAACTACCTCATCGAGTTGGTCAATCTCCTGCAGAGTAAAGTGTTCTAACACGAAATCAACTGGGTCCGTACCGTCGGGCGGCCTCCCGATGCCTACACGTACTCTATAAAACTGGGCTCCCGATAGGGCTTCCAGAATGGACACGACACCCCGATGGCCACCTGCTCCCCCCGTGGGCCGAATCCGTATACGCCCAAACGCCAAGTCCAAATCATCATACATCACAATCAAATCTTCAGGCGGTAATCGGAAATGGTCAAGCAGACATTGAACCGATTCACCGCTACGGTTCATGTAGGTCTGCGGCTTGGCCAGCAGAACCCTTTCTCCATCGGTCGGCCACTCGCCGACCAGGGCCTCGCAAAGCTTTTTCTTGATCGTAACCCGGTTCTGCCGCGCAATTTGATCGATGATTAAAAACCCTAAATTGTGCCGTGTTCCCTCGTGCTTCCTGCCGGGATTCCCTAAACCCACGACGAGTTTCACCAATCGATTCCCGAAGATTCCGCTGAGGCAGCTGCTTAGGAACCCTCGCCACCTTCCTTTTGCTCTTCCGGAACCTCTGGCGTCGCTACAACTCCCTCCGTTACTGGCGCGGTCGGAGTCGGAGCCTCTTCAACCGACGGCGGTACCACGGTCACCAAGGCAAAATTCGTTTCATAGATAGCAGTGACACCCTCGGGCATCTGCACCTCTTCGATGTGAACTGCATCCCCGATATCGAGTGCGCTGACTTCGACGTTGAAAAATTCCGGAATGTCCATGGGTAGACATTCGACCTCGATTTCACGCACGATGGGTTGCAGGATCCCGCCACGCACAACGCCCGCTGCTTTGCCCACAAAGTGAAGCGGCACGTGCACTTGGATCTTCGCCGTGAGGTCGACCTCGTAAAGATCCGTGTGAATAACATCGCCAGTAATCGGGTGGTACTGCATATCCTTCACCAAAGCCACTTTGGCCGCCAATGCGGTAGAGCTGGACTTCAGACGGACCAAATGCGAGCCTTCGAGTCCAGCCACGCGGCTCGAAAATTCTCGCTTGTTAAGTTCCAGCGAAATCGGCGGGGTTTTGGGGCCGTACAGAATACCGGGAATCTTTCCGGCACGGCGCAATCGGCGAGCTTGTCGTTTGCTGTCTACTTCCCGCGCCTCAGCTTGAATTTCTAGCGTTTCCAAAAGAACTTACCTCCTAGTGTATCGTTACTCGGATCAGGTCAGACAAACAAAGAACTAATAGACTCTTCGTCGTGGGTGCGTCGTATTGCCTCGCCAATGAGGTGGGCGACGGACAATACTTTGATTTTACGACAGCGTTGCGCGTCGGCCGACAAAGGCACGGTGTTCGTGACAATCAATTCCTCCAGCGGCGATTCCTCGATTCGCGGAATCGCGGGTCCGGAAAGCACGGCGTGAGTACAGCAGCCGAGAATTTTTTTGGCACCTTCCTGCTTCAGAGCGTCGGCAGCCAACGTGAGGGTACCGGCAGTATCAACCATGTCATCAAGCAGGATCGCGACCTGATCTTTAACTTCACCGATGATGTTCATCTCCGCCACCACATTAGGACCAACCCGCCGCTTATCAATGATCGCCAGTGAGGCATCCAGCCGTGTCGCTATGGCCCGCGCCCTCTCTACCCCGCCGGCATCCGGGGAGACGATGGTGACTTCATTGTGGTTCAGTTGCTTTTTCAAGTGCTGCAATAGCACCGGGGTCGCATACAAGTTATCCACCGGGATATCAAAAAACCCCTGAATTTGTCCCGAGTGCAGATCAAGGGTCAGCATCCGCGAAGCTCCCGCGGTCGTGATCAAGTCCGCGATCAGTTTGGCACTGATCGGCACACGCGGTATAACCTTCCGGTCCTGACGCGCATACCCATAGTACGGGACGACCGCTGTTATGCGCTTCGCTGAGGCTCGTTTAAACGCGTCCAACATGAGCAAGAGTTCCATCAAGTTGTTGTTCCCGGGAGCCGAGGTGGATTGCAGAACAAACACGTCCGCTCCACGAACATTTTCCTTGATCTCGACCTTACTCTCACCGTCACTGAAAGTCTCCACGACCGCTTTTCCCAACGGCACCTTAAGGTACTGACTGATCTCCGCAGCCAAAGGAGGATTGGAATTTCCAGCGAAGATCTTTAGTTCGACAGCGTGTTGGCTCATGGTCTCGAAACTATTCTTTCGTCACAGTTTTCGCAACCATCGCGCGTTAGGCCGTGATGTGACCTGCCACTAGGCGTCTACTAAAATGAGTAGCGCCGTTCGCCATGAACGGCGCTACTTAATCTAGCTTAATTGTACTCTCTTACGACTTTTGCCTAAGAAACTGGCTGGGCGGGAAGGATTCGAACCTTCGATACCGGATCCAAAGTCCGGGGCCTTACCACTTGGCGACCGCCCACCCCGAACTCCTACAGAGCAGCTTAACCGCCCGGACACTATCTCTGCTCATCCGCTTCCGAGAGCCCTTTGGCTCCCCCCTTCAGCAACAACTTTCTGATACTCCGCGATTATTTTTTCTTCGATCATCCTGCGAGTTTCGTTGTTGATTGGATGAGCGATATCTTTATAGGTCCCGTCCTTGCGTTTTTTGCTCGGCATCGATACGAAATACCCTGTCGTGCCACGTATGATTTTGAGGTCTCGGATCACAAAGCAATGATCCAGAGTGATTGTTACGTAAGCCCTGAGTTTCTCTTCGTCTACAGGAAAGACCCTAACTTCGGTAACCTGCATAGGGACCTCCTCTTGCCACACGCCAGTTGCATATCTGGCAGTTGATTTGCCGGGCTTCTCTCGCGACTTTCCTAGCTCAAAACATGCACTAAAAAGGCCTGGACCTCCCTCTTTTTGCGCAATCGGCGAAAAGCTCCCTGCGCGCTTCGTCTTGATTGAAAAACACCGAACACCGAAGAGCCACTTCCCGACATGAGAACTCCGACGGCACCTTCACGAGCTAACTCTTCCTTGAGTAATCCGATGCGAGGATACCGGCCCATGGTAACCGTTTCAAGATCGTTGACGAGTAGTTTTCCGAGGTTCGCAGGACTCCCTAGCGAAAGATTAATGCTAGTATTTACAATAGCTTTTGTCAACTTAAGGGACAGGTTTCTGTATACCCATGCGGTTGAGACCGGAAATTTTGGATAGAGAATAATGAGCCAAAGACGCGGTATTCCAGACAATGGGGTCAATCGTTCGCCGATCCCACGCGCTCGGGCAGGAACTCCTTTAATGAAGAACGGCACGTCCGCGCCGAGAATGGATGATATCTTTTGCAGCCCTTTCAGCGTATAGCCGAGGCGAAAAAGCCGGTTCAGTCCGACTAACGTCGCAGCTGCATCCGTGCTGGCGCCTCCCAACCCAGCCCCGACTGGGATCCGCTTGTGAATGCGAATCCGCACAGACTCAATTACACCCTTGTCGGCCAATACGAGTGAGGCTGCTTTGTAGACTAGATTTTGTCGGCCTTGAGGAACCAGGGGATCATCACAAGTCACAGTTAGACGATCCTTCAGCGCGGTCTTTTCTACGACTCCTCTTCCTTTATTGATAATGATCTCATCGTAAAGTGATACCGGAAGTATGATGGTATCGAGCAGATGATATCCATCCGCCCGCTTACCGACTACGCGTAGCCGCAAATTGATTTTCGCCGGCGTTCGAATCTTCACGCGCCATTAGGTAACATAGCTTTTCTTCGATTGCGAAGGACTACTTTAATGACATCTGCGAATTTTTTGTCCGTCGCATGGGAGGCGGCTTCGCTCGCCGGCGCTTTGATTCGCAATCGTTGGCAAGAGCCAAAAAGTATTGATTACAAGGGTGCCATCGACTTGGTCACTTCAGTGGATCGGGAATGCGAGCGGTGCATTGTTGAAGTGTTACGAAACTCTTTTCCCAACCATTCCATTTTAGCCGAGGAAGAGACCGATTGGGTTGGAGCCGAGGGCAATCACCGATGGATCATCGATCCGCTTGACGGAACCACCAACTTTGCTCATGGTTACCCGCAGTTTTGCGTTTCTATTGCTCTGGAATGCAACGCTGAGGTTATTCTCGGTTTGGTTTACGACCCCTTGCGCGATGAATGTTTCAAAGCCACCAAAGGTGAAGGAGCTACTCTAAACGGCGCACCCATCCGGGTATCGGGCGTGAAGGAGTTGGACAAGGCACTTCTCGCCACTGGCTTCCCCTACGACCAGCGTGAAGAAGCAGATTTCTATCTGAGCTTTTTCAAGGCGTTTATGACTCACTCCCAGGGCATCCGACGCAACGGCTCGGCGGCCCTGGATCTCTGCTACGTGGCTTGCGGTCGAATCGACGGATTCTGGGAGCTGAAGCTTCGCCCGTGGGATACTGCGGCGGGCGCCCTGATTGTTGAGGAGGCCGGTGGCAGGTTAAGCGACCTTGCCGGGAATAAATTTTCTATCTGGGGTAAGGAAACTCTCGCTTCCAACGGCGCCATTCACGATGAGCTAGTCAACACCGCGACGGGCGTCACACGCGCGCGCAAATCGTTGACTCAATCCTAACCCGGTGATAGTAGAATTTCACCGCGCCCGTAGTGAAAAGGATATCACGAGGGTCTCCGGAACCCTAAGTCCGAGTTCGATTCTCGGCGGGCGCACTACCTCTCCTAATTGTGTCCCAAAAATTTGCGGAGCTTTTTGTGAAAGCACCGGTATCCAGTTTTGAGAGCGTTCCCTTCTTAGAAAATTAAGAAGCGTCATCCAAATGAAGCGTCCGTCAAGTTCAATCCTGGGGTGAAATCAGGCCGTTATCTCCGACAGTAAGCTGTTGATCAGCAGCATGTGGCAGGACTATGATCACCTCAGACCAAATAGCATACTTTAGGAGAACACGCTGTACATCACAGGGATTACCACGGATTTCAAAAGGGGCTTGCGCCCACGGTTGCCAAAATAGTTGGTGTACAAAAACTCCCGGTTGATCAAATTGACATGCATGTGCGTCGAGTATAAGTTCTTCCCTGCGAAAATCTCTATTATTACAAGCGTGTGAGGAGGTGATCCGTGGTTACCACTGCGCAGTACAAGAGTGGCGAAATCATCATCCGGGAAAACGACCAGGGTGAGACAGCGTATGTCATCGAGAGTGGTCGAGTTGAAGTGACCAAGTACCTGCAAGGCAAAAACATTCATCTTACCTACCTTTACCCGGGCGAAACCTTCGGCGAAATGAGCATGATAGACGACAAGCCACGTAGTGCAACGGTTACGGCAGCCGATGACACTGAGGTGCGTGTTATTCCGCGAGATCAATTTTTAGAGACGCTCAACAGCCATCCCGAGGTGGCCCTGAAGCTGCTCAAAACGGTTTTTGAGAGACTCCGCGAAGCCAGTGCCATGATTGCGCAGTTGCAGAAGGATGATACCACCGTCACTTTGGTGCCGGAGCTGAAACTCCCTGATTTCCTTGTCAGACAAGGGGCGGTTGTGCTGAACGGCACCACGCCACAAGCGGCTCAAGCCTTGCCCCAAAACCCATTGCCCATCAAAAAGTTCCCGTTTCGAATTGGCAGGAAAAGTAACGATCCCCTGGCCCACAATGATTTGAATATACCCGACTCGGTGCCGTTTCAGGTTTCAAGACACCACGTGACGCTGGTGAACCACGGCGGGCATATCGGTGTCATGGACCGAGGTAGCACGCTGGGTGCCATCGTTGATGGTCAACCGCTAGGTGGGAAGCATGGTAACCGGGGTCTCGTATTACTAGGAGCCACCGGGGGCACGCTTATTCTAGGGACCGAGGAGTCGCCTTTCAGGTTTCAACTGATTGTCGGAAGTGAACGGGATGTGCCGTCTGATTGGCAGCCACCTTCACCATCGGAGCAAAGCTCCCTCCTCAAAAAACTGTTCGAGAGGTGGGGATGAGTTGCAGGGTCTTGTGGTTTACGTCTTAACTGCACAGGGCCCGAGATGATTCCCGCGGCGACCACCATGAATTCAGCTCGCACACCAAGCTAATTC
>Ga0209466_1000128_pt1 | contig 16959 bp, 15 predicted proteins | sample PanSoiPlo30MoBio_FD_188323 | JGI IMG/M metagenome (GOLD analysis project Ga0209466, IMG submission 188323) | Tropical forest soil microbial communities from Panama analyzed to predict greenhouse gas emissions - Panama Soil Plot 30 MoBio (SPAdes)... | ecosystem: Environmental > Terrestrial > Soil...
CTGCGCCGGTGCGACGCCTGTCGTGGCGCGGGATGCAGCGGCACCTTTCTTGGCGGCGGGTGCAGGGGCATCTTTCTTGGCGGCGGGCGCAGCGATCACGGCGCCTGACAGGCCGGCCGCGACGAGCGCCGCGATCATCGTTGTACTCGGTCTCATTTGATCCTCCCGTTGATGCGAGCTCGTTTGCTCGCTGGTCATTCTCCAAGCGATGACGATTGCATTCCGGCAGGCGCGGGTTCGCACGAAACCCACCCCGCATGCCGGCAGTCGCCGATGCGTTCGCAATCTTCGAGAGCGGTCGTCGGCCTTCAGATACCGGCACCGCGCGCTTTGGCGCGCGGATCGGCGGGTCCGCTGCCGCATGAGATGCACGAGCAGGAAAAAGGTTCCCGCCTCATCGCGGCCGAAGAGGCCGGGAACCTTTTCGGCCCATTCGCATCCAATGATCGGGGCGTTTTCCAATCATCCGGAGACAGCATGGAAGCGGTGGCAAGAAACGGAAAATGGCTTTCCAATCATTCGGTTGTGGCGGAGCAGACAGGCCTCGGCCCGGTCCCTCTGCGGTCGCAGGCCGAGAGTGCGGTCCGCACGCTGATCCGCTGGGCCGGCGATGATCCCGACCGCGAGGGACTGGTTGACACGCCAGCGCGCGTCGTGCGCGCGTTCAGCGAATGGTTCGCCGGCTATGCAGAGGATCCCGAAGAGCTGCTGAAGCGGACGTTCGAAGACATCGCCGGTTACGACGAGATGGTGCTGTTGCGCGATATTGACTTCGTGTCGCACTGCGAGCACCACATGGCGCCGATCGTCGGTCGCGCCCACATCGCGTACCTGCCGCGCAACCGTGTCGTGGGCATTTCCAAGCTTGCGCGCCTCGTTGAAATCTATGCGAAGCGGCTCCAGATTCAGGAGAGAATGACGACCGAGATCGCCGGCGCACTGGACCGGACGCTGAACCCGCAGGGTGTTGCCGTGGTGATCGAGGCCGCCCATGGGTGCATGACCACCCGCGGCGTGCATCAGCACAACGTCAGCATGGTCACCAGCCGGATGATCGGCGCGTTTCGCGACCAGCCGGAGACACGCCAGGAGTTCCTGTGCGCGATCGGCATGCGCGGTGGACAATCCAGGTGACAGGAATTTCGCGCGCGCAATATCGCGCGTCCCTGATGACGAAGGGAGGCAGCCATGCCGCAGGTGAAACCACGCGGGACCGGTCGGGTCGAGGCGCTCGGCGAGCGCGAGCTGGTACAACTCGCCCAGGCGGGCGACGGTCCCGCGTTTCGCGCGATCATCCAGCGCAATAATCGGCGGCTGTTTCGTGTCGCGCGCAGCATCGTCAAGAATGACAGCGAAGCCGAGGACGTCGTGCAGGAGGTTTATGCACGCGCTTTCGAGCACCTATCCGAGTTTCGCGGGGACTCGACGCTGGCAACCTGGCTCACCCGTATCGCAATCAACGAGGCGCAGGGTCGCCTGCGGCGGCAACGCCCTGCGGTTGATCTGTCCATGATCGACTCGGAGCAAGAAGGCATGTCCGAGGTCATCTCGTTTCCACTCGCTTCGCCGGATGCGGATCCCGAACGCGTTGCTGCACAAAGAGAAGTTCGCCGATTGATGGAACAGGCCATCGATGGACTGCCGGACGCCTTCCGCGTGGTCTTCGTGATGCGGGTTGTCGAAGAGATGAGCGTCGAGGAAACGGCATCCTTCCTCGGCCTGCGGGAGGAAACGGTCAAAACGCGCTTGCATCGCGCACGCAATCTGCTCCGCCGGGCTCTCGATGAGCAGCTTGCACCGGCCCTCAAGGACAGTTTCCCCTTCGATGGTGCACGTTGTGCGCGCATTGCCGACGTGGTGCTCAAACGTCTCGGTTTGACGGGGCGGTGACGAGGCCCAGAGCGAGGCAAAAACGCGCGTCGCTGCAGCTGTTCCTCCTCGCGACCTCCGCCAGGTTTGCCACACGGCCGGGTGCTGCTACACTGTGTGTGATCGCCAGACACACAGGGCCGCGGGCCGTTGAGCTGCAAAAAGGCTTCGGCGCGGCCAGGAAGGCAATTCGATGGACGACGAGGCCCGGGGCATCGACCCCGGTCCCGGCCGCACGCAGGCGCCGCCGTCGCACCGGCGATGGCCGCCGTCCGTGGCGCGCCACGGTGGTGCGCCGGACCGGCGCACCTATGCGGCGCTCGATCTCGGCACCAACAATTGCCGCCTGCTGGTCGCGCGCCCGACCGCCGACAGCTTTCGCGTGATCGACGCGTTCTCGCGCATCATCCGGCTGGGGGAGGGGGTGTCGCTATCGGGGCTGCTGAGCGAGGCGGCGATCGCGCGCGCTGTCGATGCGCTGCGCGTCTGCCGCGACAAGATGCTTAACCGTGGCGTCACGCGCGCGCGACTGATCGCCACCGAGGCCTGCCGCGCCGCGGCCAACGGCGCCGAGTTTCTCGCGCGCGTGCGCCAGGATGTCGGCATCGACCTCGAAGTGGTCGACCGCGAGACCGAGGCCATGCTGGCGGCCACCGGCTGCACCCCGCTCATGGATCCGCGGGTGAACAACGTGCTCCTGTTCGACATCGGCGGCGGCTCGTCGGAGCTGGTGCGGCTCGGCCGCTCGGCGCCGGCCGAAGGCGGGCCACCGGTGCCAAAAATCCGCGCCTGGGCGTCGCTGCCAGTCGGCGTGGTCACGCTGGCCGAGCGCCATGGCGGCGTGACGGTCGACCGCGCGCTGTTCGAGACGATGGTGGCGGAGGTGGCGGTGTTCGTACAACGCTTCGCCGCCGAGCACGGCGGAACGGAAGCCGACATGCACATGCTCGGCACGTCCGGCACGGTCACCACGATCTGCGGCGTGCACCTCGGTCTGCGCCGTTATGACCGCCGCCAGGTCGACGGCTGCTGGATGAACGACGGCGAGGTCACGACCGTGCTCGAGCAACTGCTCGCCATGAGCTACGAGGAGCGCGTGGCCAATGCCTGCATCGGCCGCGAGCGCGCCGATCTGGTGCTTGCCGGTTGCGCCATCCTGGAGGCGATCCGCCGCACCTTCCCGTGCGCGCGGCTGCGCATCGCCGACCGCGGCCTGCGCGAAGGCATGCTGGTGCAGATGATGCGGGACGACGGCGTGTGGCACGAAAGCTGACGAGCGGCGGCCGCGAGGGCGCGCGCGGGGAGCATAAGGCGCGCGATCCGCGCGCCCTGAAGGTGCGCGTCAAGAGCGCCAAGGGCCGCTCGGTGTCGTCAAAGCTCTGGCTCGAGCGCCAGCTCAACGATCCTTATGTCGCGCGCGCCAGGCGCGAAGGCTTTCGCTCGCGCGCGGCGTTCAAGCTGAGCGAGCTCGACGACAGGCACCGCTTGCTCAAGCCCGGCGCGCGCGTGGTCGATCTCGGCGCGGCGCCGGGCGGCTGGAGCCAGGTCGCCGCCAAGCGCGTGGGCGCCGCCGAGGGCAGGGGGCGCGTCGTCGCCATCGATCTCCTCCCCATGGAGCCGATCGCCGGCGTCGAGTTTTTGCAGCTCGATTTTCTCGACGCGGCGGCGCCTGAGCGGCTCACCGCCATGCTGGGCGGCGGTGCCGATGTCGTGCTGTCCGACATGGCGGCGAACGCCACCGGCCATCGCGCCACCGATCATCTGAAGATCATGGGCCTGGTCGAGGCGGCGGCCGGGTTCGCCCGCGAAGTGCTCAGGCCGGGCGGCACGTTCCTCGCCAAGGTGATCCAGGGCGGCACCGAAGCCGCACTGCTCGCCGACCTCAAGCGCGACTTTTCCAGCGTCAAGCACGTGAAACCGGCTGCCAGCCGCGCCGATTCCGCCGAACTCTACATGCTGGCGACCGGATTTCGCGGCCGCTGAACGCGTCGTCGCGTGCGAAATTGGGGCGAGATTGGGGGCATGGCGGCGGCATCGCGCGCCGCCATTGCGGAGAGCGCCGCAACGGACCCAGAAGGCGGGGGAAATGGCGATCCGATAATTCTGGGCCGACTCACCCCACCCGCTGATCCGACGGCTCGGTCGGGGCCGGCGTGCGGTCGGTAAGCTCGGCGCCGGCGTCGCGCGGCAGGCGCCAGAAGATCGGCGCCGCCAGGGCCGAGATTGCGGCGACGAAAAGAAACGCCGGCGCAAAGTCGCTCGCCATGATCACCGTGTGACCCCTGAACTGCACCGTGAGGTCGACCGCGAGCGCCCCCATGGCGACGCCGGTCGAGAGCGACAGCTGCTGGGCGACGCTGGCGAGCGCCGTGGCGCGGCCGACACGCTGCGCCTCGACGTCGGCGTAGGTGATGGCGCCGAGGCTGGTGAACTCGAGCGAGCGGAAGAAGCCGCCGACCAGCAGCACCACCATCATGATCGGGATCGGCGTGGCCGGCGTGAACGTCGCGCAGGCCGCGAGGAAGCCGGCGCTGAGCACCGCATTGACGGTGAGCACGGCGCGGAAGCCAAACTGGCGGAGGATGGCTGTCACGCAGGCCTTCATGGTCATGGCGCCGAGCGCCGAGCAGAACGTGATCAGCCCGGACTGGAAGGGCGTAAGTCCGAATCCGACCTGCAGCAGCAGCGGCAGCAGGAACGGGATCGCGCCGACGCCGATGCGGAACAGGAAGCCGCCGCCGGCGCCGGCGCGGAAAGTCGGCACCGCGAACAGCGTGAGATCGAGCACCGGCGACGGTGTGCGCCGCGCATGCGCCACGTAAGCTGCCGTCGCCACCGCGCCGGTGCCGATCAGGGCGGCGACCAGCCACCACGGCAGGTAGTCGAGGCCGAGCACCGAAAGGCCGAAGGCGAGGCCGCCCACGCCCAGGCCCGCCAGGAACATGCCAAGAAAGTCGAACGGCTCCGGCGCCTCGGCGCGGATGTTCTCGATGTATCGGGTGACCAGGGCGATGCCGACGAGGCCGATTGGCACGTTGATGAGAAAGATCCAGTGCCAGGAGAAATAGGTCGTGATGAAGCCCCCGACGGGCGGCCCGATCACCGGGCCGATCAGGGCCGGCAGGGTCACCCACACCATGGCGTCGACCAGGGCGCGCCGGTCGACCGTGCGCACCAGCACCAGACGACCGACCGGCGTCATCATGGCGCCGCCCATGCCCTGCACGATGCGCGCGATTACGAAGCCGGTGAGCGAGCTGGCGAAGGCGCAGCCGATCGAGCCGACCACGAACACCGCGATTGCCGCGCGGAACACGGTGCGCGCGCCGAACCGGTCGGCGGTCCAGCCGCTCGCCGGGATGAAGATGGCGAGCGACAGGAGATAGCAGGTCACCGCCAGCTTGAGCGCCAGCGGGCTCGTGCCGATGTCGGCGGCGATCGCCGGCAGCGAGGTGGAGATCACGGTGGAGTCCATGTTCTCCATGAACAGCGCCACCGCGACGATGAGCGGCACCAGGCGGTCGTGCTTCAGAGCCATGGATGCAACGTCATGCGCCGGGCAAAGCCACTTGCTCGGCGGTCATCCCGGCCGAGCGCGAAGCGCGAGAGCTGGGACCCGGGTAGCCCAGCGATGCTGGCCAGATCTGCCGAGTCAAAATCCGCAACACCGGGGTACTGGGTCCCGGGTCGGATCGCGTTTGGCGCTGCGTGCCGCGAGCCGTCCGGGATGACCCCCAAGAGAGCTGCACGGCAGGTGACCGCAATAGCGCCAGCCACCGTCACGGCATCGGGATCTCGCCGACGTCCTTCGGCACCTTGTATCCCTTCTGCACCGCCGGCCGCCTGGCGATGGTCGTGTACCAGCGCTTCACGTTGGGATACTGACTGAGATCGACGGTCTGCCATTCGAAGCGCGAAATCCACGGCCAGATGGCGATATCGGCGATGGAATAGGAATCGGCCACGAACTCGCGGTCGGCGAGGCGCTTGTCGAGCACGCCATACAGCCGGTGCGCCTCCTTGAGGTAGCGCTCCTCGGCGTAGGGCGCCTTGCCCTTGTTGTATTTCACGAAGTGATGGACCTGGCCCAGCATCGGGCCCGGGCCGCCCATCTGCCACATCAGCCACTCGAGCACACGGTAGCGCGGCTCGCCCTGCTTGGGCAGGAGCTTTCCGGTTTTGTCGGCCAGATAGATGAGGATCGCGCCTGACTCCATCAGGCTCATGCCGGTGTCGCGATCGACGATGGCGGGAATGCGGTTGTTGGGGCTGATCTTGAGAAACTCCGGCTTGAACTGCTCGTCCTTGGAGATATCCACCGGATGCGCCGTGTAGGGGAGGCCGAGCTCTTCCAGCGCGATCGAGGCCTTGCGGCCGTTCGGGGTCGTCCAGGTGTAAAGATCGATCACCGGTGTCGTTCCTTTGGCTGATGGTTGTCTGCCGCGGGACCGTCACTAGCGTGGAACCCGTGCGCCGTCGACCCGTTCGTTGCGAAACCAGCCGGGGCTCCTACATGTTGGGAGGCCATGGTTCGCGTCTGCAGCCCGTCTTCGGGCCAGGCCGTCTTCGGGCCAGGAGGGATTGATGATCTACATCCTCGCCGCCTTGCTGCCGCCGCTCGGTCTCCTGATCAACGGCCAGCCGTTCGCGGCCCTGTTCAACCTCGTCCTGATCGTGGTCTGCGTGCTGCTGGGCCTGCTCTTTCCTGTGCTGTTTCTGGTCCCGTCGGCGCACGCGATCATCGCCATCTATATGAAGCGGGGAGAGCGCCGGCACCGCGAGCTGGTGGACGCGATCGAGCGCCACGGTCCGCCAGCCGGCTGGCGGCCCTAACCGAAACGGGCGAGCCTGCCCAGGAAGACATGATGTCCGTTCAACCCTGCCGACTGCCCGGACGCTGCCAGCGACTTCGGGGCTGCGAAGTCGGCCGGTCTGGAGTCATGGTCGGAGCCGTTGTGAGTGTCGCTCGCCCGTGCTACTGCCCCGTGCCAACTTGGATTCCGGTAGTCGCGGCCTTGAGCCGGTCGGACGAGGCAGGTAAAGTTGGCGATGGCGACAAATTCTGACGGGCGCCTGCGCGAGGCGCTGACTTTCGACGACGTGCTGCTGCAACCGGGCCCCTCGGACGTGCTCCCGTCCGAGGTCGACGTCCGCTCACGCATCACCCGCGCCATCCCGCTCAACATCCCGATCGTCGCCTCGGCCATGGATACCGTGACCGAGGCGAACATGGCGATCGCCATGGCCCAGGCCGGCGGCCTGGGCGTCATCCACCGCAACCTCGAGCCGGAGGAGCAGGCCGAGCAGGTGCGGCGGGTGAAGCGGTTCGAATCCGGCATGGTGGTCAATCCCGTGACCATCCACCCGGATGCCACCCTGGCCGAGGCCTGGGCGCTGATGCGAACCCACAACATTTCGGGAATCCCGGTGGTGGAGCGCGCCGGCAAGGGGCGCAACGGCAAGCTGGTCGGCATCCTGACCAACCGCGATGTCCGCTTTGCCACCGATCCCAACCAGAAGGTCTCCGAGCTGATGACCAAGGATCGGTTGGTCACGGTCCGCGAAGGCGTGAACGAGGCCGAGGCCAAGCGCCTCCTGCACCAGCACCGCATCGAGAAGCTGCTGGTGGTCGATGCTCAATACCGCTGCGTCGGTTTGGTCACCGTGAAGGACATCGAGAAAGCCGTGGCCAACCCCAATGCCTGCAAGGACGAGCAGGGCAGGTTGCGCGTGGCGGCCGCCACTACGGTGGGCGACGCCGGCTTTGCCCGTACCGAGCGGCTGATCGATGCTGGCGTGGACCTCGTCGTGGTCGATACGGCGCATGGCCATTCGCGGCGGGTGCTGGAGGCGGTGGGGCGCATCAAGCGGCTGTCCAACGCCGTGCAGGTGGTGGCAGGCAACATCGCCACCGCCGAGGGCGCCAAGGCGCTGATCGATGCCGGCGCCGACGCCATCAAGGTCGGCATCGGGCCGGGCTCGATCTGCACCACGCGGATGGTGGCGGGGGTGGGCGTGCCTCAGCTCACCGCCGTCATGGACACGGTGGAGGTGGCGCGCGCCAGCGACACGCCGGTGATCGCCGACGGCGGCATCAAGTATTCGGGCGATCTGGCCAAGGCGCTGGCCGCCGGGGCCGACTGCGGCATGGTCGGCTCGCTGCTCGCCGGCACCGACGAGACTCCGGGCGAGGTGTTTCTGTATCAGGGCCGCTCGTACAAGACCTATCGCGGCATGGGCTCGGTGGGCGCCATGGCGCGCGGCTCGGCCGACCGCTACTTCCAGCAGGACATCCAGGACACGCTGAAGCTGGTGCCGGAAGGCATCGAGGGCCAGGTGCCTTACAAGGGCCCGGTGGCGACGGTGCTGCACCAGCTGGTGGGCGGTGCCCGCGCCGCCATGGGCTATGTCGGGGCACGAACGCTGGCCGAATTGCGCCAGAAGGCACAATTCGTGCGCATCTCCGGCGCCGGCTTGCGCGAAAGCCACGTGCACGACGTGACCATCACGCGCGAGAGCCCGAACTACCCGAGCCGGGCCTGATCAGGCGGCCGGCGGCGCATGATCATGATGCGCCGCCGGCGAACTGGTGCAGGGCGATCAGTTGTGTTTCTTTCTCACGTTGAGCAGCTCGAACACGTTATTGTCGCCGTGCTGCATGGTGAAGAAGCCGCGGGCGTCGTCAAGGTTGTCTTCGGTGCCGAGCAGCTCCTCCTTGAGCGGGCTGCCGTTCGACACGAACACGCCCGTCGGTTCGTTGTCGTCGTTCTGCGCGATCGACGCTGCGTCGCGGCCGAGCGCGATGAAGCGAAGCACTTTGCCGTTCTTCACGTCGTAGGCCCACACCGAGTCGAGCGCCTGGAGCTGGGTGTGCAGGGTATTGCCGCGGTCTTCCGCGGCCAGCAACTGATGCCGGTTGGCGAAGGCGACATTGTCGAACGAGTTGTGCACCTGGTCGCCGAGGACGAAGATCGAGATCTTTCCGTCGTCCGCACGCGGCTTTGCCTTGCTGCCCTGATTGTTGTCGTCGTCGTCGTCGTCGCGGAGATCAACGCGGAAGAGCGCGCCCCAGGCCCCGCGTGCGGCAAGCTGCGGAACCTGGCCGGTGGGCGCATCGGTGTCGCCGGTCGGAGAGAAGAAGAAGGTGCGGAACTTCGAGTCCGGAAGCCAGGCCATGTTCTCCGGCCGCTTGAACGGGGTGGCGCCCGCCGCCTTCGCCGCCGCGGTGGCAACGAACGGCGTGGTGTCGCCCGCATGCGACTCATGGACGGTGATCCATTTGATGGGCCAGGAGGTCCCCGGCGTGTGCAGCTTCAGCTGCGCCGGCGCGATGATGTCGTTCACCACGTCGCCCGGATGGAACGTGACCGGGCTTCCATCGATGATGACCTGCAAGGCCTGCAGCTTGCCGCCGTCTTCGAGCCGCGCCGGATTGTTGGGGACATAGCGGTACACGAAGGAATTGGGCTGGCGCGCATTGCGCAAGGGCACATTGGGCTGCCCGTCGACGGTCGCCAATGTGCCGGCCGGAGCGGTGGCGCCGCCGATGTCTTCCTCGAGATAGATCGTGCCTTTGTCGTCGGGATGGATGCCCTCGTACCCGCCGAGACCAAAGAACGCCTCCAGGGTGGTGACGACCGGCGGCCAGCCCGGCGTGATCTGGATGACGGCGCCCGTGCCGTTGAGATTGGCGCTCGTCTCCTGCGTGAACAGGAACGTGTTGGTGAAGGGATTGAACGTCGAGCCGTCGATGGCGTTGAACCCGGTGAGGCCCGACGCGTTGACCGGCGTCAGGAGCGTGATGCGATGCGCGGGGTCGGTCACATCGAGATTGATGCGGGTGACGTAGGCGAGGTTTCCGCCGTTCTCATGACCCTGATAGAGGAAATTATGGCCGTAATCGAAGCCCGGAGTCGGGCCGCCGGGATTCTGCGGAAACTTGATAAAGGTGTTCTCGTCGGGCTCGGTGCGAACCCCCGTGGTCAGGATGCCGAACTTGGTGATGACGCCGCTCGGATTTTCCAGCGGATCCTCCGCGGTCGCCAGCAGGCGGACGGCAAAATCGGGATCAATCACCGAAGGTTGAGCAACGCCGGGGGTAGGGGTCACCGCGTTGGGCACGCCCACTCTGACCTTGCCGATGCCGTCATCATCGTCAGCCCATACCGGCGTCGCGGCCAAGGCCACGAGCGCCATTGTCCATAATAGACGCATGGTGCGTACCTCTTTGCTGGATCTATTGGTTTGCTGAGTCTGTTGGACAGATTGCGCGCGCGCTCTGGCGCGGCCGACACACCGTATCGGCGCCGCATGACATTTCGTTGAACCACGATGACAGGCCGGGACGCCCCCGCCACGGTGCCGGCTGCCGGGCCGTGATTCAAGCTTGCAATCAGGAGCTTCGAACCGTCCGTTACCACGCAGACTTGGCTGCCGATGAGAGGGTCGCATCACTACGATTTTACCGATGAGGCCCGCAAGGTGCCGCCGCGAGTCGCGATGGCGGGCAGATGCGGCGCGACCAGAGCGTCCGTTGCGAACGGTCTGCCCATGGGCATAACCTCCATTTCACCTGTCAGAAGGCGGGGACCGAACCAGGGCACCCGCACAATCGGGAGGGCTCAATGGCGGACATTCGTCATATTTGCGCTGCCGCGCTGCTGATGCCGGTGCTAGCCGCTCCGGCGCACGCGCAGGTCTCGCAATTGCCGATGGACATCCAGCAGGTGCTGGCCACGCTCGGTCCAAAATGGGGAACGGCGTTGCGGGAAAATATCGAAGCGACCGCCGCAGCGTTCCGACCGCTGCTCAAAGCCGCGCCCCGGGATGGCGTCAAGGTCGCCCGGAATCTGGCCTATGGCGAGGACGCCAGGCAGGTCCTGGACGTCTATCAGCCCATATGGCGGGCCGGCGCGCCGGTGGTGATCTTCATCCATGGCGGCGCCTATGTTCGCGGCGACAAGGATTTTTACGGTGAAATGTACGGCAACATTGCCACCTGGTTCGCCCGCCAGGGCGTGCTCGGCGTCAACGCGACCTACCGCCTGGCGCCGGCCGCGAAGTGGCCATCCGCCGCTGATGATGTGCGCGGCATGGTCAAATGGGCGAAGGAAAACGCGGCGAAGTTCGGCGGCGACGGACAGCGCATCTATCTCATCGGCCACTCGGCCGGCGCGACCCACGTGGCGTCCTACATTTTCGACAAGAGCCTGCAGCCCGCCGAGGGGCCGGGAGTCGCGGGCGCCGTGCTGATCAGCGGGCGCTACCGTCTTGAATACGATCCCGCCGATCCGAACGGCAAGAACATGCAGGCCTATTTCGGCGAGGATGCTTCGGCCTATTCCGCGCGGTCTCCCGTCACCCACATCCGCGACGGAGCGCGTGTGCCGGTGTTCACCGTCGTTACCGAATACGACAATCCCGGCCTGGATATTGTCGGCGCGGAATTGCTCGCGGCGTTGTGCGCGCGCGACGGGGCCTGCCCGCGCTTCCGGCGGCTGGAGAAGCACAATCACGTCTCGGAGGTGTTTGCCTTCAACACCGCCGATGAACAGCTTGGCCGCGACATTCTCGACTTCATGCAGCGCGGCCGCTGACGGGTCTCTAGTCTCGAGCATGCCGAAGCTTGAGTTGCTTGCCGCCGAAGCGGGCGGACGTCCGCAATTCTGCAGCCGGGTTATGTGGTTCGTCCCATCGGCCCGTCACGACCTCGCGTTGGCGTGCTCTCCATCAGTCTGCCGTCGTTCGCCCGCTAAACAGCACATGAATAGCAAATTCGGCTCGCATACAGGGCGCTTGTGCGATTCTTCAGTAAGGGCGATGGATAGGAAACGGAAAATGTACATGAGCAACTTGAGGTCGGCTGTTGTTGCGATCGCCGTCCTGTGCGGGACGGCCCTGCCATCGGGCAACGCTTCCGCGATGCCGGTGAATGGCCTGGCGAACGCGGCAGCGCAAATCGCCACCGACGTGCAGAACGTGACCTGGGTATGCGGTCCGTTCCGCTGCTGGTGGCGGCCAAGCTATCACCCTTACTACGGCTATGCCTGGGGCGGACCGCGAGCCTACGTGCGCCCCTGGTGGCGTCACCGTTATGCCCGTCCCTGGTGGGGTGGCCGCTTCGTGCACCGCTGGGGCCGTCCGGGCTGGTACTGAGCCCCGCGGCGGGAGCCGCGCCGCGCGGTTCGCCGTCGGCGCGGCTGCACCGGGGCCAAAGACCGGGATGAACGCGCAAGCCCTGTGGTTGTCGCGTCATGTCGTCCGCGCAAAACGCGCGCGGGTCACCCCACTCGGCGTGCGGGAGGCGTCGATCCGCCGCTCCGTGGCCGAGGCGCAAATTCCTGCAACGAACTGTATTTTTGCCGCTATCTGGCCCCAAGCTGAAGGCAGCCATTCCTCCTAGTTCCACGTCCATCACGAGACTCAAAATCCATGTCCCGTCTGTGGATTTTCGTGGCGTCCATCCTCGCGATCGTGTCTGGAATAGTGGCGCTGCAGGCAGCGCCGCAGGGAGGTGGCCCGCCGCCGGGCGTGCCGCGGCCGGACGACACGTGGAAGCTGCCCGATCGCAATGCCATGAACGCCAACACGGTGACCGTCATCACGGCGCCAGCCGGCGGTGCCACGGCCATCTTCGGCTCCGACATGGCGCGGGTTCTCGACGACGGCGAGCTTCGCGTGCTTCCGGTCCTTGGCAAGGGGCCGGTGCGCAACGTCGTCGACATCCTCTATCTCAAGGCCATCGACATGGGCATGGTCGCGGCCGACGTGCCGGAATTCTACCGGCTGCAGTACAAGATCCCCGACGTCGCCTCGCAGCTTCGCTACATCGCGAAACTGTACAACAACGAGCTCCACGTCATTGCGCCGACCTCGATCAAGTCGATCTTCGACCTCGAGGGGAAGCGCATCGTGGCGCAGACGGACGTCGGCTACTATTCGGCCAAGGTGATCTTCTCGCGCCTGAACATGCACGTCACGTATGACTACTGGACCGACGACGCGCGTTCGATTCAGAAGATCATCGATGGCGAAGCGGACGCCTACATCACCAGCACCGGCAAAGTCTTCGGGCTCGGGCGCGCCATCAAGAACGAGGATCGCAAGCTCCACCTGGTACCGATCCCGTATGACAAGCGGCTGCAGGACATGTATCTGCCCACGACCTTGTCGGGCGAGGAATATCCGAACCTGCTGGCGCCGGGCCAGGTCATCGAGACGGTTGCCACCAGCGTCCTGCTGGTGAGCTTCAACTGGCCGGAGAACAGCGAACGCTATCGCCGGACCGCCAAGTTCATCGACGCCTTCTTCTCGAAGATCAACGAATTCCACAAGCCGCCGCGCCATCCCAAGTGGGTGGAATCGAGCATCAACATCAAGGTTCCCGGATGGCAGCAGTTCAAGGCCGCCAGTGACTGGGTGGGCGAGCACCTGGACCGGGACAGGGTCACGGCGGACGCGTTCGAGCGGTTCCTGAGCCAGAAGAACATCACCAACATCAGCGCTCAGGACAAGGAAGCGCTGTTTCGCCAGTTCCAGGAGTGGCGCAAGACCCAGCCGTCCGGCCGGTGAGGTCCGGGAGTTCGCACGAGCTCCGCGCCGGCGCGCCCCAGGCCGCAACATGGCTTCATCGGCGGTTTTTCCAGGCATCTGCATGGGAGCATGACGCCGCCTTGGCGCGCGGGTATCATTCCGCCGAGCCAACGCGGGTCCGGCCATGTCTCTGCAAGCCATCCTGCTGCCGCTGTTCGTCCAGGTCGGGCTGACGTTCGTCCTGCTGTTCTGGATGGCGAGCCTGCGCACGACCTCGATCCGGCGCGGCGAGGTCAAGATGCGCAACATCGCGCTCGGCCAGCCGGCGTGGAACGAGCACACGACCAAGGTCGGCAATTCGTTTCACAGCCAGCTCGAGCTGCCGGTGCTGTTCTACGCGCTGGTCGTGCTGGCGATCATCGCGCGCAAGGCCGATCTCCTGTTCGTGATCATGTCGTGGATTTTCGTGGTGTCGCGCATGGTGCACGTCGTCATCCACACCGGTTCCAACTACGTGCCGCACCGCTTCTATGCCTACGCGCTCGGGGCCATCGTGCTTATGATCATGTGGATCATCTTCGCCGTGCGCGTCATGCTTGGCCTGGGATGACGCCCGCCGCGCGCCTGGCCGCCGCCATCGAGGTGCTGGCCGACATCGAGGCAAGGCGGCGCCCAGCCGCCGACGTGCTCAAGGACTGGGGCCTGGCCCATCGCTTTGCCGGCTCGGGCGATCGTGCCGCGATCGCCGGCCTCGTCTATGACGCGCTGCGCCGGCGTGCCTCCGCCGCCTGGATCATGGACGACGCCAGGCCCCGCGCGGTGGCGCTCGGCATGCTCAAACGCGAGCGCGGCCTCGACCTCGACGCGATCGCGGCGCTGGCCGACGGCTCGCGCTTTGCGCCGGAAAAACTGTCGGACCAGGAGCGCGATCGCCTCGCCCGCGGCACGCTCGACGGCGCGCCGCCGCCCGTGCGCGGCGACTATCCCGAATGGCTCGATCCGCATTTTTCGGCCACCTTCGGCGATGAGCGCGCCGAGGAAGGCGCGGCGCTTGCGGCGCGCGCGCCGCTCGACCTGCGCGTCAACCTGCTCAAGGCCGACCGCGACAAGGCGGCACAAGCGCTGGCCGACCTGTCTCCTGAAGCAACCCGCTGGTCGCCCTGGGGCCTGCGCGTGGCGCTGCCGGCCGATGCCAAGAGCCCGGCGCTGCATGCCGAGCCGGCGTTCCTCAAAGGCTTCGTTGAGGTGCAGGACGAAGGCTCGCAGCTTGCTGCGCTGCTGGCCGGCGCCCGCCCGGGCGAGCAGGTGATCGACCTCTGTGCCGGCGCCGGCGGCAAGACGCTTGCGCTCGCCGCCGTGATGGAGAACCACGGCCAGATCTATGCCACCGACAGCGACAAGCGCCGGCTGGTGCCGATCCACGACCGCCTCGAGCGCGCCGGCGCGCGCAACGTCCAGGTGCGCACGCCCAAGGCCAGGGCCGACGTGCTGGCGGCTCTCGAGCACCGCGCCGACCTGGTGCTGATCGATGCGCCGTGCACCGGCACGGGATCGTGGCGGCGCAGTCCGGATGCCAAATGGCGGGTGCGGCCGGGCGCGCTCGCGCAGCGCATCGCGGAGCAGGCTTCGGCGCTCGATCGCGCCGCGACCCTGGTCAAGCCGAACGGCCGCATTGCCTACGTGACCTGCTCGGTGCTGGCGGATGAGAACGGCGCGCAGGTGCGCGCCTTCCTCGGGCGCCATCCGGATTTTACCGTCATGCCGCCGGCGCGGGTTACGGAGGCGCTGGGCGAGCGCGCGTTGTTGTTCCGCCGTGCCGTGCTTATGTCGGACGAGGGCCTCCTGATGACGCCGCGCCGCACTGATACCGACGGATTCTTCGTCAGCATTCTGCAGAGGGTGCCGTAGGTGGGCTGAGCGCCTGCGTAGCGTGCCAATGTTTGTGCGGCGTGGCGCGCGAAGCCCACGGTGTGCGTTGGCGACAAGACCGCGTGGGCTTCGCTTCGCTCAGCCCACCCTACAAAACCGCAGCTCAATACCGTCGAGCGCAGCGAAACGCATCGTCTCGTGACTCATGCAATGGGCTTGGCATAGACTGCCGGCTTGCGCAGGTGAAATCGTGATCTCGGCCACATCGAGCGATCGTCTGCACACCGCGCCCCCATTGCGCAAGACGTGGGTGTGCGGCGTAATCAACGCCATTCTGGTGTTAATCCTCGTCATTGCCGCGCTGGTACATCTGGTCTTGTTCGCCGGAATGAGCCCCGATGCGGCCGCGGTGTTTTTTCGCGCGCTGGCGCTGTCGACGCTGCTTTCGGTGGTGCCGGTCGCCATCCTCCGGTTCCTCGACCGGCGCGAGCGCGAGAGCCCGTGGCTGCTCGCCGCGGCTTTTCTTTGGGGCGGATGCATCGCGACGGGTCTGTCCGTCCCGTTCAATACAGCCTTCTATCTCGTGGTCGACCGCTGGATCGCGGCCAACCCGGTCGTCACCGAGGTGCTCGGTCCTGATGCCGCGCTGCTGATCGCGGCGCCGCTGTCGGCTCCGATCATCGAGGAGTTGACCAAGGCCCTGGGCGTCGCCTTGATCTTCTGGCTGCTGCGCGACGAGTTCGACGGCATGCGCGACGGTTTCGTCTATGGCGCGCTGGTCGGTGTCGGGTTCAACTGGTTCGAGGGGCCTCTATACGTCATGCAGGGCTACGTGCGGGACGGCGTTGCGCCCTACAGCCTGCAGCTCGGGGTACGCTACGGCCTGCTCGGCCTCGGCGGCCATGCCATGTTCACCGGTATGTTCGGCTTGTTTCTCGGACTCGCGGCGCAGACCTCACGCACCTGGCTGCGGGTGCTGGCGCCGATTCTCGGATTGTCGCTCGCCATTGCGGCGCACCTGTTGAACAACACGCTGCCCTTGCTGAGCGCGCTGGCGGCGGCGGCCGAGGATCAGCCCCCTGCCATCGAGATCGAACGCGAGGCGATGCATCACACCGGGTTCCTGGAGGCGATGGTGGGCGGTGCCGCGCTGCAGCTAACCATTTTCCTCCCCTTCACGCTGATCGTCGTCATCGCGCTGTGGTTCAGCGGCGCATGGGAGCGTCGCGTGATCCGGGAGGAGCTGGCGTCGGAGGTCGGAGGCCCGGTCAGCCCGGACGAGTATCGCACCATCCTCAACGACGGCTTGCTGCGCACGCGTCGCATCGACGCGCTGAATCCCCAGCGGTCGGCGGCCCTCGTGAACGCGCAGCATGAGCTTGCGTTTCGCAAGCGCCGCGTCAGGGACCTGGGCGCCGACCCCGAGCAGGACGCTCTCGTTGCCGCGTGGCGGCGCGATATCGCGCGGCTGAGAGGGAGTGCGTAGCGCCAGACGGTTCCATCAAAACCCCATCGCTTCGATCGCTGGCGTCTCGGCGGGTCGTGGCTGTCTGCCCGGCGCGTCGTCTTCCGGCTGCCACGCCGCCACGGTTGCCAAATCGGCTTCCACCATCCACGTGCCGGACTTGCCCGGCCGCCGCGTGGCGCGCGCCAGCTCGGCCAGGAATGCGCTGCGCCGGATCGGCCGGA
>Ga0209466_1000129_pt1 | contig 16896 bp, 13 predicted proteins | sample PanSoiPlo30MoBio_FD_188323 | JGI IMG/M metagenome (GOLD analysis project Ga0209466, IMG submission 188323) | Tropical forest soil microbial communities from Panama analyzed to predict greenhouse gas emissions - Panama Soil Plot 30 MoBio (SPAdes)... | ecosystem: Environmental > Terrestrial > Soil...
TTGAAAGTCGACATCGTGTACGTGCAATCGAGCGCCCAGTTGGTCCAGCAGATCACTGCCGGCTCGCTCGATATCTGCATGTCGACCGGCCTGGTCGATCCGCTGCGTGCGATCTCGATGGGGGCACCGATCGCTATCGTTCGCGTCGAGGTGCAGGCGCCGCCTTATGCGCTGCTCGCCAAATCCAGCATCAAGCGGTTCGAGGAGCTCAAGGGCAAGGTGATCTCGCTCGGCGGCCCGAAGGACATCACGCGCATCTACGTCGAGCGGATGCTGGCGCCGCACGGCGTCAAGCCGGGCGAATTCGACATGGTATTTGCCGGCGCGACCGCGGCGCGCGCGTCCGCCCTGCTCGCGGGCGCGGTCGACGCGGCGATCCTGCTGCCGCCATTCAACTTCCAGGCCGTTTCCGCCGGCTTCACTGATCTCGGCCTGACCATCGACTACGTGAAGGACCTGCCGTTCTCCGGGACGGTGGTCAATGTCGGCTGGGCGAATGCCAACAAATCCACCCTGCAGAAGCTGCTCGCCGCCCACACCAGGAGCGTGGCCTGGTTCGAGGATGACGCCAACCGCGCGGAGGCGGTCAAGATCCTGGCGACCGCGAGCGGGCTGAAGCAGGAGGACGTCGAGAACGCCTACGACTTCATGCGCAAGGGTCGCTTCTTCGAGCCGACCGGCAAGGTGTCGCGGTCCAAGCTGAGCAGTCTCGCCAATGCCATGGCGAGCCTGGGCGATCTGTCGGGCTCGATCGACGTCAATCGGGTGTTCCTGCCGGGCGTCACGCAGGTGAGTGACTAGGATGACCGGGGATAGCGGAATGGTTGGCGCCGACCGATTGCATCATCTCCCGAGAGTTGCGCTGAGCTTCGCTGCGCAGTTCGGCCTTGCGCTCTTCTTCGTGTCCGGCGCGTGGGCGGCCGACACCGTGATCGTCGGTTCGGTCGGCTCGACCTCGGCCAACCAGTGGCCGCTCTATATCGCGCTAAAGAAAGGATTTTTCGCCGCCGACGGCTTCAACGTCGATACCGTGTTCGCACAATCCAACGCCTCCGTCGTCCAGCAACTCGCCGCCGGCTCGACCAACGTCGCCGCCAGTGCCGGCCTGGTGGATCCCATCCGTGCGATCGAGAAGGGCGCGCCGCTCGGCATCGTCCGCATCGAGATCCAGGCGCCCCCTTACGCGCTGCTCGCCCGGCGTGACATCAAGGAGATGAAGGAGCTCAAGGGCAAGACCATCATCGTTGGGGGCGCAAAGGACATCACGCGAATCTTTACCGACCGCATGCTGGCGGCGCATGGGCTGAAGACCGGCGACTTTGACTACGTCTTCGCCGGAGCGACCAATGCGCGCTTCTCGGCCCTGCAATCCGGCGGCGTCGACGCCGCCCTGCTCACGGCGCCGTTCAATTTCTATGCGGAGTCCGCGGGCTTCACCAATCTGGGCTTCACGTTCGATTATCTGAGCGACATGCCGTTTGCCGGCGTCGCCATGAGCCGCACCTGGGCGGCGGCGAATCCGGACGCCGCGCGGCGTTTTCTCGGCGTGATGGTCAAGACCATCGACTGGTTCTACGACGAGCGCAATCGCGCGGAGGCCGTCAGAATCATGGCCGAGGTGAGCAAGCTCAAGCTCGATGACGTCGAGAAGGCCTATGACTTTCTCGGCGGTAAGAGACTGTTCGAGCCGACCGGCAAGGTCTCCAGGGCCAAGCTCGGCAAGGTGGTCGATGCCTTGCGCGAGCTCGGCGACGTTCCCGCCGATTTTGTCGTCGACCGCCTGTTTCTGCCGGAGGTGACCCAAGTTGTCGATTGACATGTCCGCCGGCATTGCCGCCAGGCCGGCGGCAATGGCGCGCCTGTGGCAGGGCGCCCGGCGCAAATATCTCGCCGGCACCCTCTCGGTGCTCGGCGGCTTGCTGCTGTGGGAAATCCTCAGCCGCTTCATCGTTGCCAACGCGCTGTTCCTGGCCGCGCCGTCGCAGATCCTGTTGGCCGTCTACGCCCTCACCGATACGGGCGAGATGCAGCGCCACATCGCCATCAGTGCCGTCGAGTTCGCGCTGGGCTACGTGATCGCCAGCGTGCTCGGCATCGTCATCGGCTTCGCCATGGCGAACAGCATGACGGCGAAGCAGATGCTCCAGCCATGGATCGCCGGCCTCTATGCCACGCCCACCATCGCGCTTGCGCCGCTGTTCATCCTGTGGCTGGGGATCGGCATCTGGTCGAAGGTGCTAGTCGTCATATTCCTGGTTCTGTTCCCGGTCACCATCAATACCGAAGCTGGGTTGCGCACGACCAGCGAACGGCTGATCGAGATGCTCCGCAGCTTCGGCGCGACCCCGCGACAGATCTTCTTCAAGCTCTCGCTGCCTTCGGCCATCCCGTTCATCCTCGCCGGGCTCAAGCTCGGCATCGGCCGCGGCCTGATAGGTGTGGTGGTGGCCGAGCTGTTCGGATCGCGCGCCGGTCTCGGCCGCCTCATCAGCCAATCGGCTGACGCCTTCAACATGCCCGACCTGTTCGCCGGGGTGATCGTACTCGCCGTGGCCGGCATTGCCCTGACGGCCGGCTTTACCTGGCTCGAACGCAAGCTCGTTCCGTGGACGCGGGATTAGGCGCCATGGCCAAGCTTGCGGTCAGCGCTGTGAACAAGCAGTTCGGCGAGCTCGAGGTGCTGCGCGGAATCACGCTCGACGTGAAGCGCGGCGAGTTCATCGCGCTGGTCGGCCCGAGCGGCTGCGGCAAGACCACGTTTCTGCGCATCGTCGCCGGACTCGAGCCGGCGACCTCGGGCGAGGTACTGCTCGACGGCCGGGCGGTGCGCGCGCCGGGCGGAGATCGCGGCTTCGTGTTCCAGAGCGACAACCTGCTGCCCTGGCGCACCGTGCTGGCGAATGCCCTGATCGGGCCGGAAATCGCCGGCGAAGTGGGCGCGGGCGAACGCCAGCGCGCGCTCGATCTGCTCAAGCTCGTCGGCCTCGATGGCTTCGAGAACTACTATCCACGCCAGCTCTCCGGCGGCATGCGCCAGCGCGTCAACCTCGCGCGGGCGCTGGCGATCAACCCGGAGGTGCTGCTGATGGATGAGCCGTTCTCCGCCCTCGACGCGCAGACTCGCGAGATCATGCAGACCGAGCTCCTGCGCATCTGGAACCAGGGCCGCAAGACCGTGCTGTTCGTCACCCACCAGATCGACGAAGCGGTGTTCCTCGCCGACCGCGTGCTCGTGTTCGGACGGCGTCCCGGGCGAATTGTCGAGACTATCGAGGTCCGACTGCCGCGTCCGCGCGCGCTGTCGCTCAAGCGGACGCCGGATTTCGTCTGCTATGTCGACCGCATCTGGCGCTTGATCGAAGACGACGTCCGCACCAGCGTGATCGAGGAACGGGTGTGAAGTCGCCGCGCGGTCTCACTGTCCCCAGTGTGTCCGATGACATGTGACATGGGATGTGGGACAGGAGCGGTACGCGACCAGCACCTGTTTGGGCCTGTAATCTCGCGAATTGGCCTTGGGGGCGTATCAATGTGCCAAGCGGCATAACAATGCCGTGGTACGCAGAAAATACCGTCCCGCCGCGGCTTGGCGATCGTCTCGGCCGTGTAGTGCCCATGCGGGCAGTCCGTGGTCGCAGCGGGCGAATGACGGGGACCGCCGCTACGTGTTCTGGCGCCGCAGCGCATGGCAAGCGAAAGATGCGTTCTGGCGCCATGATGATATTGAAAATAGCTCGACAGAACGCGGCGCAAGTGACGATCGTTGAGAATGATAACGTGATCCAGGCATTCACGGCGGATCGCGCCGATGAGATGCTCGACGTAGGGATTCTGCCACGGTGATCGCGGGGCAGTGTTGACCTCTGTGATCCCCATCGCCCGAACGCGATAACGGAATGCCGGACCATACGATTTGTCTCGGTCCCGCATCAGATAGCGCGGTGCACTGTCCCAGCGAAAGGCCTCGGTGATCTGACCGGAAAGCCAGACTTGCGTGGGATTTACGGTGACCTCGAAGTGAACAATCCGTCGGCGGTCGAGGCTAAGCACAATCAAGGCAGAGAGAAGCCGGAACGTCGCGGTTACAACCACAAACATGTCGATCGCCGCAATGTCGGGCAGGTGGTTGTGCAGAAAGCTCCGCCAGGTCGGGGAGGGCCGGCAATCGCAGGCTGATCTCTCCAGCCCTTGCCGGTGATCGCGGTGCCACCCACCGCGAGTTACACCACTCCACGGGACACGATCAAACAGCTTCTGCAGTTGTTTGGCAGCTTTGATGGAACCGTGGCGCCGCCCGCTGCTGTATTGAGCCGGGAGCACAAAGCGGCCTGCGTCTCGACGCACCCGCATTTTTCGATGCCGACCCTCGTTGCTGCACGCTTGGGTGCACGCGATGTGACGCGTTTGCACTCCACATCTGTAAGTCTCACCTCGAGCCGTTCCTCCAGGCGGTGTATGGACCGCCGGCCGCGCGCGCAGCCCGCAACACTTGCACCGCGCGTCGGGCGCGGCAGGAAGAGCCTATGGTGGAGCAGAAAACGCAAGAACAGGCGCAAGAAAATACAAGCAGGAACAAGCGAGAGAGCAAAAAGGCAAAACGGCACGCAAGCACTCGCGCGTGCAGCGCGCGGCCATCGCGAAGACGCCAGGCGCGGGTCCGCGGGGAACTGGCCGCTCGTGCGCCGTTTGGCCGTGCACTGCTGCACCGCGTGATCCAGCGCTTCGGCGCCATCACATCGCAGGCCTGTCTTCGGCGGACTCCAGCACAATTACTGCAATCTAATTTCGGTACACGCAGGCACACCTGCGACGTATCCTTATCAAGTTGGCCGCCTATTATTACGAACGCCGAATTCATCACTCGTTGAACAAAGACGCTCCATTCCGTCGAGCGATCGAGCACGTTGGTGCCATCACATCACGACCGGTTTCTCGGCGGCCTTCACCACCAATATTGCAGAATCTAGGTTTTCGGCACACACAGGCCCAGTATAAACTGACGATCCGTTCGGCCCCGCTTAGCAGCTACTATCCGCAGCGTGGTCGCGATGCCGGCCAGCATATCCCAACCGGAGCTGTGGCCGATGTTACGCACCGTCGCGATGGCCGCGTCGCGGTTTCCCGACATGATCCATGCAACGGCGCCATGGAGATGCTCGCCGATATGACCGGCGGTTGCGGCACTTAGGAAGCAATGGCTCAATGGAGACGTCGAGGTTGGCGAAATATCGGCGATCGCCCGTGCCAGGGCCGCATGAATTTTCCGTTCGGCAAGCGCATCGAGGACTGCGAGGGCGCCCATCAGGAAGTCGTCGCCTGAGGGCGTCAGTCCGGGACCGAGCCCGATCAAGCCCTGAATCGGCGCCGCTGCAATTGCCGGAGCGCGATCGGTTATGAGCGCGTCGGACAGCCAGGATTCGAAGCGCGCAATAGGCCCGTGTGCCAGGGATGCGAGTGCAGTCCAATGCGTTGTCCGTGCGGGCAAGCGAAAGATCTCGCCAAATCCGCTGCCGGGCGCCTCGACCGCAGCGGCGCTCACAAGCGCGGCACAGATATCGGTCAACCGGGCGGGCGACGGAGGGGCGGGCCAAGGGGGCGGGCGCCACGGTTCACAACGGTCGAGGGTGAACGCGATCGAGTCGCCGATGGCGATGCATTGGTCCGAGATGAAAGCCGACCGGCCGGGATGCAGTCCGAGATTTGTGAGGCGGCAGGAGGAGTCGGCAATCAGGGTCAAGGGACCATTGCCGATTACCGGCGCGCCGACACAGATGAACCTGTCGCCGGCGCGAAGACAGAAACTGCGGTCGAAGACGGCGGCGACTTCCGCGCGCGCATCGCGCTGGCAAAATTCGCGGGCCAGAATGCCGGATCGCAGGATCGGGATGATGCCATCCGGGTCGGGCGTTTTCCGCTGTGAAGCAGAGGGTGCCGCTCGCTCCAACCTCTCCCCGCGTGCGGGGAGAGCTTGAGCAAGCCTCACCGCCTCGTGTGTCCCGATGTCGAGGCTCATCATGCCGTTTCTCCGATCGCCCCAATGGCGATCGCCGCGGCATCGGCGTTGGACTCCGCGACGATCGCGCCGGCCTCGACGAGCGTTCGCACCTGGGCGGTGCGCCGTTGCGGGTCGCTGTCGGTGCCGGTCACGGTGGCGACGACCAGCGGGCCGCCGCGCCCGGCAAGGACGCCCGCCACATGGCGCGCCGGATCGGGATGCGCGCCGTAGCCGAGGACGACGTCGAGCAGGATGACGCCGACCGCGGGGTCCGCAAAGGCCGCGTTGAGCGGACCATCGCGCACCGTGGGCTCGATCATCGGGTGAGGGCGGCCGCGGGTGAATTCGTCGGCGCCGAGATCGATCATGACATGGGCGCCCTTCGCGTCGGCGAGAGGGGATGCGCCCGGCACCGCCGCGTTGGATGCCACCGCTAACCGCGCCCGCTGGAACACGATCTGCGCCTCGGCGCAAAACGTCCCGCCCGCGAACAGGCCGCGCACCAGCTTGCCGCGATCCGGGCGCAGCGGTTGCGGCTTAGCTTGCCCTGTGGTCACCGATTGCCCGAGGCACGTTTCGGCTGCCGCCTTGAGGGTCGAGGCGGCGCGCGCGTTCGCCGGCAGCGGCAAATCCTCCGCGCCCAAAAAACAGATGGTGAAAGGTTTTGGGCTGCGCGCGACGCGGTCGAGCACGAGTTTGGCCACCGAGGTCGCCGGCGGCTTGGAGATCAGCACGACGTGCCGGGTCACTGTGTTGGCATCAAGCGCGTCGATCGCCATCAGTGTGGTGATCGCGCCGACGTCGGCATTGAGGTCGCGCGCGCCGGTGCCGATCGCATGACTGATGCCGCGGCCGGCGCGGGCGATCAGGCACGACACCTCCTGGATGCCGGTGCCCGAGGCGCCGATGATGCCGATGTCGCCGCGCGGGACCACGTTGGCGAAAGCAAGCGGCGCGCCACCGACGATCGCGGTCCCGCAGTCGGGTCCCATCACCAACAGGCCGCGATCGCGCGCCTCACGCTTGAGAGCGACCTCTTCCTCGATCGGCACATTGTCGGAAAAGATCATGACGTGGAGTCCGAGCCCCAAGGCCTTGCGGGCCTCCGCGACCGCAAAGTGCCCGGGAACCGAGATCAGCGCGAGATTGGCGGCGGGCATCGCCTTGACCGCGGCGCGAATGGTGCGCGGCGAACCGATCGACGCGGGTGCGCCCGATGCGCCGGGGTGATCGAGCAGGCGTTTGGCCTCGGCGACCGCAGCTTCGCCGGTGGCCTCGTCCCTGGCCCGCAACGCCAGGATCAAATCGCCGGCCTCCGCCGCATCGCCGCCCGGGCCGAGAATGCCAGCCTCGCGCAGGAGATCCTTGTTCGCCGGGGTGCCGAGGATCAGCCCCGCCTCCTCCACCCCTGGCAGGCTTGCGATCTGCCGGGAAATGCGCATGAGCACGATGGAGTCGAGATACGTGGCGCGGCGAATCTCGTTGAGGATCACGCTCATTTAATGTCCATGGTCGCAGCGAAGGCGACGAGGGCCTGCTCGAAGCAGTTGAGGGGCGCCTTCACGACGCCGGCGCCGACTTGGCCCACGCCCGGCTCGCGGTGCGCGATCCCGGTATTGATGGTCGGCGCGAGGCCGGTCTCGACGACAAGGCGGATGTCGATGCCGGTCGGCACGCCGGCGAAATCCATGGCGGGGATCGTCCATGCGGGATTGGGGCCGACGACGATCTCCGCCATCGACCGCGTGAAGGCGGCCGCCTCGGAAGCGCGTCCCGCGCCCACGTAGCCAACCACTGCCGGTGCCGCCGCCATGGCGAAGGCGCCGAGGCCGATGGTTTCCACGATGGCGGAATCGCCGATGTCGGGGTTTGCGTCGCGCTCGCTGAAGCCGGGAAAATAGAGGCCGACCGGCATCTCGACCGGTGCGGTGAACCAGCGGTCGCCGGTGCCCGAGACGCGGATGCCGAACTCCGTCCCGTTGCGACTCATGGCGGTGACCACGGACGATCCGTCGATGCTGCGCGCCGGGTCGGTCAATGCCTTTCCCATCGCCATGGCGACGTTGAGGAAGAATTGATCGTTGCGGCCGATGAAGCCGAGGCACGCGGCGAGCTCGTCCGTGCTCTTCGCCGTTCGCGCCAGCTCGGGGGCCAGCTGACGCAGAAGCAGGGTCGAGCAGGCGACGTTGCGCTGATGCATTTCGTCGCCCATGGTCAGCCCGCGCGCGATCAGCGGCTTCAAGGGAATTCCGTCGGCTTCGCGCACCGCGCGTCCGAGCGCGGGCCCGAGAACCTCCTTGATCCAACGCAACCGGTCGAGCACCTCGGCGTCGTTGCCGCCGAACCGCATCACCTTGCCGAGGCCCTCGTTGATCGCGCAATAGGCGCGGTTCCCGAATGCCTTGTTCTCGACCACCAGGAGCGGCTGGCTTTTCGTCGTCAGGCCGGTCATCGGGCCGACCGCGCCGAAATGGTGGTTGGGATGAAACATGAATGAACCGGCAGCCGCCTTTTCGCCCGCCTCGTCGAGGTCCTCGGCCCAGCCTTCGAACACTGCGACGCCCATGATGGCCCCGCGGAGGGGGCCGCACATCCGGTCCCAGCCGATCGGCGGCCCGGCATGAAGGATCACGTGATCCGCCAGATCGGGAATCGCCTGAACTCCCGGCACCACGTCGACCAGGGTCGGCTCGCCAGCGAGCATGCGCCGCAGCACTTCCTGATTGGCCTCTTCGATTTCCTTCACGGCTTTTCCTAATCAACCATGAAGTTTGTCGAGGAGGCTGATGAGGTGAGCATTGCCGCGTGCGGGAGGACTCCACTGGACGTGAACGACTTCGGTGCCGTGGTCGACGAGGTTCACTGCGAACAGCTCGAGCCCGATGTTGACGACGCGGGGCGCCGCTGCGAGCAAACTGCTCGGGTTCGGGTCTTTCTTTTCCATGGCTTGTGCTGGTGACGGCAACGCGCCACCCTCCCCAATATCGAATGCAAGTGTACCGTCGTCTCTTCGGGGCGCGCAAGAATTGGTCTTATACGGCCTTTGCACGAGGGATGAAGCCGAATGGCCGAGACGCACAGCGGCGCGGCTGACGAGAGCCCGGTCGTGGCCGTGGGAAGGACGCGCGGGTAAGAGAGCCATCAGCACCCACGCATCAGCCATATAGACTCGAGGATCTAAGCGCGCGCAAAAGCGCCCCCCGTTGCGAGTCTGCTACGTAATGGTGAAACGGTCAGGCCTCCGCATGGCCGCACCGACGGTGCACGGGATAGGGCTGGCGCTGACCGTTTTTCTTTCATGGTGTGCGGAGCGCGGCGTATCACTGATCCTTCATGGTCATAAACATGTGCCCCACCACGTCCAGGCAACGATTTCGGCCGGAAGCCGTGAACACTCGATGGTCGTAGTTGGCTGCGGATCGACCACGGGAGCCGAAGCCCGGCCACTCTGCTATGACGTGGTCGCGCTCAATCCGGAAAACAGACGTTGGGGCGTCACCTTTTATGAAGACGCTTCAAATGCAGGTGCGGGGTTTCGAATTAAAGCACTGACAATTGACACGCGCATGGGGCGGTCAGTCTGGTAATGGCTCCGCCTGATCAAGGACCGCCCTCTTGATCCGCAATATGGATCAGCGGGCCCCGTCAGGTCCGGGCTGCTCCCCGGGTAGGGACGGAACGCCGCCTTGGTCCGCTCAGACCGCCCCTGTCTTCGTCATTCGGGGGTAGGGGCACCCTGACCCCCACCTTGAGGAGCCGCCCTGACCAAATATTTTGTCGCTCGCGCTCCATTCTGAGCCGAAGTCGCTTTTCATCGACGCCGGATCTTACGACTTCTCAGCGTTGTCCTCCATTGACTCAATCTCAGGTTGGAAGCAATCTTCCCAAGGACGTCTCGCGCTGAGGCGTCAGCCGCAAACGTTCAGGGAGGGTGCACATGAGGATCACAGCTTGGTTGATCGGATTTGGAGCCGTCATCGCGACGAGCGCGGGCCAGGAGGCAGACGCCACGCCGCAATGCAAGCGGTACTTCGCGAGCTTCGACTCGGTGCGGTTCACCGCAGGCTGTACCAGCCCATTCGGGCTCTGCACCCGCGGAACCCTCTCGCGCGGGAACTTCCACGGGACCTTCACCTTCACCGTCCGCGAGCTCGCGCCGTCGGCCGGGTTGCCGAGCGTACCGGCGACCACGTTCTCCTTCCTGGGTGATGTGGTCTTCGATACCGGAGGCGGCAACATCACCTCGAGCGACGTGGGGATCCTCGATCAAGTCCGCGGCCTGGTCAGCGAGACCCATCGCATCACCGGGGGCACCGGTGGCTGGACCGGAGCGACCGGGTTTCTCTTTGGGATGGCAGAAGCCAGCGGGCCGAGCGCCTTCACCGGGGACCTCGAAGGCGAGATCTGTCTGCCGTAGAGCTGACCTATTCGCCCAGTCGTTCGAGGGCGGCTTGATCAGGGTGCGCCCTGTCACAGGAGGTCCAGGACCCGCGTAGGCAGCAACCCGCTCCCCAGCGCTCTTGGACCGCCCCTATCTTCGTTATTCGGGGGTGGGGGCACCCTGACACAGGCCAGAGCGTTACGCGGGTGCAGCGGCGGCCGCCAACGCCTCCGGCTCGGCGCGTTCCTCGACCGGGCCGGTCTCGCGGCTCAGGCTGAGAGCGGAGTTGATCAAACCGACGTGGCTGTAAGCCTGGGGAAAATTGCCCAGCATGCGCCCGGTGCGCGGATCGAGCTCCTCGGCGAGCAGGCCCACGTCGTTGCGGCTGCCCAGCAAAAGGTCGAACAGCCTGCAGGCGTCGGCGTGACGGCCCTGCAAGATGTAATTGTCGATGAGCCAGAAGCTGCACGCGAGAAAGGCGCCCTCGCCCGGCGGCAGCCCGTCGCCAGTGTGTTCGCTTTCGTAGCGCATGACGAATTCGCCGCCGACCAGGAGTCTCTCCTCGATTGCCCGCAGCGTCCCGCGGACGCGTGGATCGTGCGCGGGAAGAAACCCGACAATCGGGATCAGCAGCAGGCTGGCATCCAGCTGTTTTGACCCGTAGGCCTGGACAAAGCTGCCAAGCTCCCGGTCGAAACCGCACTCGCACACTTCGGCATGGATTTCGTCGGCGATCCTGCGCCAGCGCTCGGCCGAGTCGCCGAAGAGGGGCGCGTCTTGGGCCGCGCGATCGAAGGCGACCCAGGCCATGACCTTGGAATGGACGAAGTGCTGTGGCTCGCCGCGCACCTCCCAGATGCCCTCGTCCGGCTGCCGCCACGCCGTCGCCAGATAGTTGAGGACCACCGGCCGCACTTCGCGGGAACGCGGGGACACCTCCATCCCTCCCTTGAAAGCCTGGTACATGGCGTCGGCGATTTCGCCGAACACGTCGAGCTGGAGCTGCTGGTGGGCGGCGTTGCCGATCCGCACCGGCGCGGATTTCTCATAGCCGGGCAGCCAGTCAACGATCAGCTCCGGCAGCCAGCGTTCCCCGCCCACGCCGTACATGATCTGGATCTCGTTGGGGCTGCCGGCGATGGCGCGAATGAGCCAATCGCGCCAGGCACGGGCCTCTTCGTGATATCCGAGGTGCATGAACGCCAGCAGCGTGAAAGTCGCGTCGCGCAGCCAGCAATAGCGGTAGTCCCAGTTGCGCACGCCGCCGACGCTCTCCGGCAGCGACGTCGTCGCGGCAGCGAGAATCCCTCCGGTCGGCGCGTAGGTCAGCGCCTTCAAGGTGATGAGCGAGCGCTTGACCGCGTCCGTCCACGGCCCGACGTCGGGACACCGATCGCTCCATTTCCGCCAGCCGACTTCGGTGCGTTCCAGCGCATCGAACGGATCGATCGCCGGCGGCAGCGCTTCAAAAGAATGCCCGTAGGAGAGGGCGAACGGCACGGACTCGCCGGCCTCGACCGCGAACTCACCGACCGTTTTCAGCCCCTCGCCGTAAAGCGCGGCCGGCGTCCGCAGCATCACACGCTCGGGGCCGGCGATCGCGTCGAGCGCGCCATCATCGCGCCGGCTGACCCACGGCACCGTTGCCCCGTAGTTGAACCGCACTGCCAACTCGGTGCGAAAGTCGACCCGACCCGAGCGGCCCATCACGATCCGCACCACATTGGCGCCATCGCCCGGCGGCATGAAATCGACGATCGCCGCACGACCGGTCATGGTCTCGAATTCGGTCTCCAGCACCAGCGTCCCGGGACGGTAGTGGCGCGTCACTCTGAGCGGAGTTTTTCCTGGAGCGATCAGCCAGCGTCCCTCGTCGGCGCTCCCGAGCAGAGCGGCGAAGCACGCCGACGAATCGAAGCGCGGCCAGCACAGCCAATCAATCGAGCCATCGCGCCCCACCAAGGCGGCCGTCTTGCAATCGCCGATCAGCGCATAATCTTCGATCGCTAGCGCCATGGCAGCTCGCTCGTGCGATCGAGACCCGGCGTGCGCGCGCCATTCTCTTTATTGCCGGCGCTCTCCGGCGCTTGACTATTCCTCCTTGGGCTTTCCTCGCTTGGGCGCTGATACGGGAAGGTGAGAATCGAGCTCGATTCCGCGGGCCCAAACTTTCGCTCGAACCATCCGTCGAGGCTTGCTGTCAGCTCCTCGACGATCCGGAACCCGCGTCCCGGCCGAACCTGCGCGGGCGCCGACCCGTTGTCGGCAACCACGCATTTGGCGAGCCGACCCGCCCGGAACAATTCGACTCGGATCTCTCCGCGCCGGCCGGGAAACGCGTGCCGCGCGGCATTCGTCATCAGCTCGGTTGCGATCATTCCCAGTCGCCAGCACCGGCTCGACTCCAGCGGCAAAGGGTGGACCGCGAGCACCAGGTCGATGTTCATGCGATCGAGTTTAGATCGTTTGATCGAGCGGCACAATTTGCCGAGGTAATCCGCCGCGTCGACGAGAGTTGCATCGCCGGCTCACCGACACCAAGGCAGCGAATGGCTCACCGACACCTGCAAGCTGCTGGTGCTCAGATGTGGCAAGCCACACAAACGCGCGTCAGAGCATGAGCCCGCCGAACACGGAGAAGTCGGTGCTCTCCAGCGTGGGCACCCCCTTGACCGTCGCGACTGCAACCGCGTCTTCGCTGGTGCCGCCGGTCTGGTCCCACCACAGGGTGTGGGTGCTGTCGAAGATGAAGTAGCCGTCGGGGCCCGCCGACGAGGCGTCGGCGACACTATCGACGTTGAGCACGGTAACCGGCACGCCGGCCGCCAGTCCGCCGCCGAAGCCGTCGGCCGAGATCCTGAGGACATCGATGTGGTTGAAGTCGTTGATCGCGGCCGGTATCGCCGGAACCTGATCGAACAGGAAGCTGTCGGCGCCTGCCCCGCCGATCAGCGTGACCCCGGCGCCCGCGTGCAGCGTGTCGTTGCCCAGGCCGCCCTCGATGGTGCCGTTCGCACCGACGGTGCCCTCGTCGTCGCCGGCGCCGAGGTTGACCGTGCTGTTGTTCCCGGCGGTGACCTTGTCGTTGCCGGCGCCCGCGATCACGTCGGCGTTGTCGCCCGCCGTGACGGTGTCGTTGCCGCCCCCGGCATTGATGGTGGCGAAGTTGCCGGCCTGGATGGTGTCGTCGCCGAGACCGAGGGTGACCATGCTGTTGTCGCCGACGGTGACGTTATCGTTGCCGCCCGCGCCCGTCACCGTGCTGTTGGCTCCGGCAACCAGATGATCGTCGCCGGCGCCGAGACTGACCGTGCTGTTGTCGTTGACGGTGATGTCGTCGTTGCCGCCCGCGCCCACGACCGTACTGTAGGCTCCGGCAACCAGATGGTCGTTGCCGGGGCCGAGATTGATCGAGCCGTTGTCGCCCGCGGTGACGGTGTCGTCGCCGGCGCCGGCCTTCACGTCGGCGTTGTCATCCACCGTGATGGTGTCGTTGCCGCCACCGGAATTGATCGTGGCGTAGTCGCCGGCATTGATCGTGTCATCGCCGACGCCAAGGGTCACCATGCTGCTGTCGCCGACGGTGACGGTATCGGTGCCGATTCCCGTGACCACGCTGTAGTCCCCGGCAATCACGCGATCGACGCCGTCGCCGAGACTGACCGTACTGTTGTTTCCAGCCGTGACATTGTCGTCGCCGGCGCCGGCATTGACCTTGCTGTTGTTCCCGACCGTGACGGTGTCGTTGCCCAGGCCGGCGATCACGTCGGCATTGTCAGCCGCCGTGATGGTGTCGTTGCCGGCCCCGGAATTGATGGTGGCGTAGATGCCGGCATTGATCGTGTCATCGCCGGCGCCAAGCGTGACCATGCTGTTGGCGCCGACGCTGACATCGTCGTTGCCGATTCCGCCGGTGACCACGCTGTAATCTCCGGCGATCAGGCGATCGGCACCCTCGCCGAGACTGATCGTACTGTTGTTTCCGGCCGTGACATTGTCGTCGCCGGCGCCGGCATTGACCTTGCTGTTGTTGCCGACCGTGACCGTGTCGTTGCCCAGGCCCGCGATCACGTCGGCATTGTCGCCTGCAATGATGGTGTCGTTGCCGGCCCCGGAATTGATGGTGGCGTAGATGCCGGCATTGATCGTGTCGTCGCCGGCGCTGAGGGTGACCCTGCTGTTGGCGCCGACCGTGACATTGTCGTCGCCGATCCCGCCGGTGACCACGCTGTAATCTCCGGCAACCAGACGATCGTTGCCCTCGCCGAGGTTGATGATGCCGTTGTTTCCGGCAGTGACATCGTCGTCGCCGGCGCCGGCATTGACCGTATCGCCGTCGGCAGCCACGAGGATGTCGCTGTTGGCGGTGCCCTTGATGATCGCCATGGTCGTCCCCCGTCCTTAATCGATGGCAGTCGAAATGGATAACAAGCAAATGAGGCTGCGATGCAATGGCCCGATCAGGCGATAACGGCGCAGCCTCAACACCCCATCATACAGCAAACATCATACATGCGGCAATCCGACAAGCGTTCGATCACATCAATGTCAGGATGAGCTGCACGCTCGCGCGGCGCGCGTACATTTCGCGGCGCAACTGCGGATCGTATTTGTGTCGGCGAGCCTACTCAAGCATCGACGCGCAGCGTTCCATCGCGCTGGCGAATATCCCTGTTTACTACTGGGGTGAGCACGCCGGCATCGTCCTCATTTTCGGCATTAGCGCGCCGTTGCCATGATGCAGCGTGCGCCGGCGCCGAGGCCGGTGTCCACCATGACGATGGATTCCCTGCCTGTGCCAGAGCGCCGTATTGGTACATCAGTACCGCAAGACATTCACGGGCGTCGGGGCCAATGTGACCCGCCTTACAACACGGGTGGCAAGGCTGCTCGCGCATGCGGGTTCGAGTGTCGGCCTGCGTTGCCGGCTCGTCGGGCATTGGCGCCAGCTTATACGCGTATTTGCTTGCCACCTGCCCGACCCACAAGCATCGGTTGCTTTCACCTCAGAATTGTCGTAGAGTAAACATAAGACCATGCGGTGCCGTGCGGGCGGAAGTGCGCCTCGCAACGCCGTGGCTGGATGACGTTGCCGTGCGGCAGCCGCAATGGCCCGAGTTCGTATGAGGCAACAAGGCATTACCGGCATCGGTGTGGGCTGGGGAGCCCCCGTCTGATTCGAGACAGTCGCTTGTGACACGCCGCGACATCCTCGCGGCGCACCGATCGGCTTTTGTCAAGGCCGATGCGGGTGAGCGTCCTCGCGCCGAGCGCGCCGGGACCGAAGCGACGCCGACGATGGGCGAGACCGCTTCCCGCGCCAAGGCGCTGCCGGCAACGCTCGGCAGGGCTTGGCATGAACGACCTCGTGCTCGTGCGCAAAAACCTGTTTCGCAAGAAGCTGCGCGCCGGCCTGATGGTCATCGCAATCCTGATCGCCTTTGCGATCTTCGGCGTGCTGGCCGGCTTCTATAGCGCCTTCAACTGGCGTCAGGAGCAGGCGGCCGCCGACCACCTTGTCGTTGCCAACAAGATCAACTTCACGCTGCCTCTGCCGTTCGCCTATTACAACCGTGTTCGCGCGATCGAGGGCGTACGGCAGGTGACCTATGCCAGCTGGTTCGGCGGCTACTACCAGGATCCGAGGAACGTTGTGGCGGCGATGGCGGTCGATCCGGAAACGTATTTCGACATCTACGCGTCATGGTTCGAGCTTTCGGAGCCGGTCCGCCGGGAATTCCTCAAAGAGCGCACGGGCGCCGTCGTGGGCGAGGATCTCGCCCTCAAGCGCGGCTGGAAGGTTGGTGACCACATTCCGCTGTCGAGCCACATCTTTTCCCGGCGCAACGGTTCAAGCACGTGGGATTTCACGATCGTTGGCCTGTTCCGCGCCCGCACGGCGGGAATCAGCACCAACTCGATGATGTTTCACTATGCGTACCTCGACGAGACGCGATCGCTGCAGAAGAACACGATCGGCTGGATGGTGCTGCAGACGACCTCGCCATCCGTCAACGATCGCGTGGCGAAGGCCATCGAGCAGATGTTTGCCAATTCCCCCGACGAGACGTCCTGTGCCAGTGAAAAGGTCTTTCACAGAGCGTTCTTGGCGCAGCTCGGGAACATCGCCCTGATCATCATCCTGGTGATCGGCGCCGCCTTCGTCACGATCCTGATGATCGTCGGCAACACCATGGCGCTCACGGTTCGCGAACGAGGCCGGGAGATCGGCGTGCTGAAGGCACTCGGATTTTCCCCCGGCCGCATCCTTGCCCTTGTGCTCGGCGAGTCCGTCCTGCTTGCATTGCTGGGCGGGCTCCCCGGCATCGCGCTCGCGGCGCTTGCCGCCGCCGTGCTGCGCGGCAGGCTTGGCGGCCTCGTTCCCACCTTGGCGGTCACGCCTGCGATCGCGCTCATCGGCGTCGGCCTCATGCTGGCTCTCGGTTTCACGGCCGGCATCATTCCGGCCGTGAATGCGATGCGGCTGAGCATCGTGCGGGCGCTCAAGCGGGCCTGAACG